>Ga0114911_1000504_pt1 | contig 25111 bp, 32 predicted proteins | sample MalvireepMed_904_FD_89688 | JGI IMG/M metagenome (GOLD analysis project Ga0114911, IMG submission 89688) | Marine viral communities from the Global Malaspina Expedition - Malaspina viral metaG DeepMed_904 | ecosystem: Environmental > Aquatic > Marine > Oceanic | place: Mediterranean Sea...
AGGCCAAGCGCGACGCCATCCTCGGCGCTGCGGGCGCCAGCTTCCTCGAGCATGGTTTCGCCGCCAGTTCGATCGAGCAGATCGCCGCTGACGCGGGCGTGTCCAAGGTTACGGTCTACAACCGCTTCGGCGACAAGCGCGGCCTGTTCGCTGCCGCGGTCGAGCGCGAATGCGAACAGATCAGCACGGCCCTGGCCGTCCCCGAACTGCCCAGCGGGGCATTGCGCGCCCGCCTGACGACGCTCGGCGAGGCGATGGTGGCGTTTCTTTCACGCCCTGAATTCATCCGCTTCGAACGGCGCGTTGCCGCGGAGACCGAGCATGACCCGGCGATCGGTGCGGCATTCCTCGCCGCCGGGCCGCACCGAATGAAACGGGCCTTTGCCGAACTGATCGCGGCGATGGGCGAAGCCGGCGAACTGACGGTCGACGACCCCGAACTGGCAGCCGAGCAATTCGCCAGCATGTGCAAGGGCATGGGCGATCTCGAACGGCGCTTCGGCGCACCGGTCGATGACGCGCGCAACCGCGAACGGATCGCTGGCGCGGTCGAGGTTTTCTGCCGCGCCTACGCAGCGGACTGACCCCGATCTACCGCAAGATTGAGCGCTGGCAGTAGCCGCGGGCGCGGCCATTAGTTCTCGAGCGAGATCGATATGCGGCGATTGCGCGGGTCCGCCGGGTTGTCGGCGATCAGCGGTTCGGTATCGGCCACGCCCTCGATCCGGCGGAAGCGGTCGCGCGATATGCCGTGCCGGATCAGGTTCTGGCGCGTTGTTTCCGCCCGGCCCGCCGACAGCGACCAGTTGTTGACCCGGCTCGGATCGCGATATTTGAGCGCGTCGGTGTGGCCCCGCACGGTGATCTTGCCGCCTTCGGGGACGATCGCCTGGGCGACCAGATCGAGCAGGTCGCGCGCGTCGGGGGTCAGCACCGTCGTGCCGAGCGAGAACATCGAGAAATCGGCATCGTCGACCAGATCGATCCGGATGCCGGTGGTGGTCGGGATCATGCGCACCTGATGCATCAGCCGCTTGAGCCGTTCCTTTTCGGCGATCGCCTCGGCGACCCGTTCCTGAATCCGCTTGATGCTGGCAGCGCCCTCGCGCGGGCCGCCGGTCGCATCGCGCGGAACGGTCAGGGTCTGCGTCCCCGTCTGCCCTGCGGCGTGCGGGTAGTTGTCGACATCGACCAGCGAGGAACCGCCCAGCACCCCATCGGCGCCCGCGCTCTGTTCCTTGGTCTTGACCAGTGTCGGGGTGAAATAGTCCGCCAGCCCCTTGCGCTGGTCTTCGGTGGTCGCGCCAAGCAGCCAGAGCAGCAGGAAGAAGGCCATCATCGCGGTTACGAAATCGGCATAGGCGACTTTCCAGGCGCCGCCGTGATGACCCGCCTCGATGACGGTCACCTTCTTGACGATGATCGGGGCGGGATCGTTGCGACCCTCGGCTGCGGTGGCCATCCTACCTACCCCGCAACGCGTCGAGCAATTCGTTCAGCCCCGGGCGCACCGTATGGCCCAGACCCGACCGCGCGCTTTCGACGACCAGCGGCTGCGGATGGCCATAGAGCGAGGCGATGATCACCTGCTTGACCGCATGGAAGATCTGCTCGTCCTGTTCGAGCACCTGCTTGAGCCGGCCGGCCAGCGGGCCGACGATCCCATAGGCCAGCAGCACGCCGAGGAAGGTGCCGACCAGCGCCGCGCCAATCATCTTGCCGAGGATTTCGGGGGGCTTGTCGATCGAGCCCATGGTCTTCACCACGCCGAGGACGGCGGCGACGATGCCGAGGGCCGGCAGGGCGTCCGACAGCGTCTGCAGGTTGTGCTGCGGCTCGTGCATCTCGTGGAAATGCGTCTTCATCGCATTGTCCATCACCTCTTCCACGGCATGCGTTTCGAGCGTGCCCGAAGACACCACCAGCAGTGTCAGCGTGTCGCAGATGAGCGCGATCAGCGCCTCGTTCTTGAGCAGGTTGGGATAGGCACTGAAGACGGTCGAGTTGGCGGGATCCTCGAGATGGCTTTCCAGCGCGACGGGGCCATCGTTCTTGAGCATGCGCATCAGCTGGGTGGTCAGCGCGATCGCATCGACATGATCCTGCTTGTCGTGCTTCGGCCCCTTGAAGATCTTGCCCATCGCGGTGCCCAGCGCTTTCAGCCCGTCGAGCGAGTTGCCGGCCACCAGCGCCCCGGCGGCGGCGCCGCCGATGATCAGCATTTCGTAGGGCATGGCCGCCATGACGGGGCCCAGCGCGCCGCCACTGAGCATGAAGCCGCCAAAGACCATGACGAGCAGGACGATGATGCCGATAATCGCGTACATTGGAATTCTACCTCGGATTTGGCGCGATCAGCGCAGCAATGAGAACAGCGAGAGGTTGGCCAGGCGGACAAAGCTGGCCTGGCTGGCCTCGAGTACGGTGAGCGTTTCCTGCAGCCTGCTCATCGTCACGGCGATATCCGCCCCGCCCACGCTAGAGCGTTCATCGGCCGTGCGTTCGGCATTGACCTCGCGCCGTTCGCTCATGAGATCGACCCAGTTGAGCCGCGAACCGATAACCGTCTGCGCGGTGGTGACCTTTTCCAGGCCAGCGTCGAGTTCGCCCAGCGCGGCGGAACTGGCGCTGATCGCATCGGCTCCCCCCGTTGCGAGAGCTGCTGCGAGATTGCCCAGCACGGCAAACAGGTCGCTCGGACCATTGGCGGTATCGAAATTGAAGACGTCGGGTCCGGTAAGCCCCGGCAAGACCGACTGGCCTTCGCCGATCTCGACCGGCGTAACCCCGCCGGTGCCGACGTAGTCGATGCCCGTGCCATTATCGGTATAGGCCTGGCCGGCAGTCTGGCCGCCCAGCAGTGCATGGCCGGAAATGTTGCGGCTGTTGGCCAGCAGCACGAGGTTCTCGCGCAGGCTGGCGATTTCGGTCCCGATCGTCGCGCGCTGATCGTCGTTCAGCGTAGTGGATGCGGCCTGCACGGCCAGTTCGCGCACCCGGACCACGAGGTCGGCAATCGAGCCGAGCGTCTCGTCGGTCAGCGCCAGATTCGCTTCCGCCAGCTCGGAATTGCGCGTGTCGACCTGGCTGATGCGATCGGTGCGCGCCAGCATCCGCAGCCGCGCGGCTGCCACCGGATCATCGGACGAGCGCTGAAGCCGTTCGCCCGTACCGATCTGCTGTTGCAGCGTTTCGGCCTGCGCGCGCAGCCCACCGATCTGGCTGGTGCTACGCTCGTAGAATGCGCCGGTACTCAGATTGATCATCGCCCGATCCCTAAGAGAGTGTCGAATATGTCGCTGGCGGTCTGCATCGCCCGGCCCGAGGCCTGGAAGGCCTGCTGGAACCGGATCAGATTGGCCGCCTCGGTATCGAGGTCCACGCCCGATTGCTGCTCGAGCGATATCCGCGCCGACGATGCGATCGTCTGCAGCGCGCTTTGCGTGACATTGCGGCCCGCGACCTTGCTCGAGACGTCGAACAGCAGCCCGTTGAGCTGCTGCGCCGGATCGAGCGTGGCAAGCGACTGGCGCAGCGCGCTGAGGTTTGCGTCATCGCGGCTGCCCGCGACCGCGCCTGCGGGCGCGGTCGCGAGCCCTTGGCCGCTGGTCATCACGACCTTGAGCGTGCCTGCCGTGGTCCCGGTAAAGATCGGCTGACCCTGCGAACCGTCGAGCGCGGAGCCCGCGGCTTGCGCATTGTTGACCGTATCGGCAATCCCCGCTGCAATCGTATCGAGCCGGGTGCGCACCGACGCGAGCTCGGTGAGGGCGAGCGCCGCACCTGCAAGGCTGCCCGATCCGGGCGCCATCGCCTGTCCGTCGACGCTGAAGCTGAGCGTGCCGTCGGCAGCAGTCGCCGAGGCCAGCGTTCCTGCGGTACCGCCCTGTACGAAGCTGCGCGGCGGATTGGTACCCAGCGACACCGCGACCGTGCCGTCAGCCGCGAACTGGGTGCCGACCGTGGTGAAGCCGGCAAGCCGTTCGAGCAGCTGGTCGCGCTGGTCGAGCAATGCGGCGCGGTCGCTGCTGCCACTGCCTGCGCGCGTCAGGCGCAGGTTCACGCGGGCCAGTTCGCTGCCGATGACATTGGCACCGGAGACCTGCGCTTCCGCGTCGAAACGCAGGCCTTCACCCACTGCCTCGAACCCCGATGCGGTGATGTTGAACTTGTTCGCCAGCGTCTCGGCTTCGGCCACGACCGCAGCGCGGCGCGACGGGTCCACCGGTTCGCTCGAAAGCTGCTGCAGCACCGCTTCGAATTCGACGATCGAATTGAACACGCCCGACTGTTCGAGCGCGCTTTCCATGTTGCGCAGGCCCTTTAGCTCGACATCGGCGCGCTGCAGGTCGCCCGAGGTGCGGCGCACCTCGCCCTGGAGGAAGGAATCGGCGTTGCGGCGAATTTCCGCGATGCGGGCGCCCGACAGCGAGATATCGCCGATCTGGCCGGCCCCGCCCGAGGCCGCGACCTCTTCGATCCGCAAGCTGCGACGGACATAGCCATCGCTCGAGGCGTTGGCGATGTTCTGCGCCGTCACATCCAGCGCGCCGCGCGCCGCGCGCGCGCCGCTGGCGGCGATCGAGAGGAGGTCGGATGCCATCAGTCGCCACCTTCCGGCAGGAACCGGGCAAGCTGGGTTTCGATCGCGGCGGCAAAGCCAAGCTGGCCGGATTCCGCAGTGACTTCGGCAAAGCGCGCATCGCGCATCTCGCGGCAGGTAGCGTCGCTTTCGCCGAACAGGTCGTTGCCGCCGAAGTCGGTGCTCCGCGCGCTCGACAGCATCTGCCGCAGCAGGATGGCTTCGAACTGCTGTGCCGCTTCGCGCAGCTCGCCCCGGATGGGGGCCGCCTCGCGCTCGGGCAGCACGCTCGCGCCTGCCAGGTTGATCGGATAGGACGTCATATGATCACGAGCTCCGCGGTCAGCGATCCGGCCTGTTTTAGGCCTTCGAGAATAGCCACCAGATCGGCCGGGCTGGCACCGAGCGCATTGAGCGCATCGACGACTTCGGCCAGCGAGGCGCCGGGCCCCACGCGCGACACGACGTTTTCTTCCTGTCGGGCAGTGATGGTGCTGTTGGGTTCGAGCGCGGTCTGCCCGCGCGAAAACGGTTCGGGCTGGACCACGGCGGGGTTTTCGTCGATCCGCACGACCAGGCTGCCGTGGCTGATCGCGGCAGGTGCCAGCCGCACCGCGCTCGAAATCACGATCGTGCCGGTCCGGCTGTTGATCACGACCCGGGCCGCGCGTTCGGCCGGATTGATGTCGAGCATCTCGATCTGAGCCATGATTCCCGCACGCGTGTTTGCGCCCGGCGGCAGCATCAGCGCGAGCGTGACGCCGTCCTCGACCTGCGCCATGCCGGGATACACCGCATTGATGGCATCACGAACGCGCGAGATGGTGAGGAAATCAGCCTGGTAGAGATTCCAGCGCAGGACTTCGGTGAAGTCGAAATTGCTCGCCACCGCCTGTTCGACGGTCGCCCCGTCGGCGATCCGGCCCACGGTGGGGATGTTGACGGTCAGCTTCGAGCCATCCTGCCCGGACACGCCGAGACCGCCGACAGCGAGGTTGCCCTGCGCCATCGCGTAAATCTGGCCATCCGCACCATAAAGCGGGGTCATCACCAAGGCGCCGCCGCGCAGCGACTTGGCCTTGCCCATGGTCGAAACGGTCACGTCGATCCGCTGGCCGGGCTTGGCAAAGGCGGGCAGTTCGGCGGTAATGATAACCGCTGCGGCATTCTTGAGCGCCGGATTTACGCCCGGGGGCAATTGCAGCCCCAGCCGGCCCGAAACGCCGCGCATGGCCTGCGTGGCGTAAGCGAAATTGTCATCGCCCGAGCCGTCGAGGCCGACCACGATGCCATAGCCGGTGAGCTGGTTCGAGCGCACCGACTGGAACTGGCCCAGGTCGCGAACCCGCTCGGCCGCGGCCGGGACCGGTAGCAGCGCGAGCAGCGCGAGAATGAGGAGAGCGAGACGACGGATCATGATCGATATCCTCAGAAGGGCGATACGGCGCCGAAGAAGCGCGACAGCCAGCCTTCGCGGCTGGCCCGCTGGACCGAACCCGCGCCCGAATAGGAAATGCGTGCATCAGCGACGCGGATCGACGGGATCCGGTTGTCCTGATCGATATCCGCCAGCCGGATGATGCCCGAAAGCTGGACCCATTCTTCTCCTTGGCTGAGCTGCATCACCTTTTCCCCCCGCACCAGTGCGGTGCCGTTCGGTCGGACTTCGACAATCGTTACCGTCAGATCGGCACGGATCGAGCTGGCCTGCGACGCGTCGCCCGATCCCTTGAACGACGATCCGCCCGACGCATTAAGATCGGAACTGTCGATCCCGATGAATTCGGGCAACGACAGACCCACGCTGCCATCGCGCTTGGTCGAGCCGCTGGTCGACTTCGACGTCTGCGTGCGTTCGATCAGCGCGATGGTGACGATATCGCCGACCCGCGCCGCACGGTTGCCGTAATAGAGCGGGGCATAGCCCTGGCTGGCCTGGTAGATGGCGCCATCGCGGTGACGGGCGGGCGCTGCCTGCGGCGGCGGCGGCAGCGCGGCGGCGAACCCGGCGGGACGCGCAGAACCGCCCCCGCAGGCGGCAAGCGCAAGCGACAGGGGCAGCAGGCAAATGGCGGTCTTCATCGCGGAGTTCCTCACAGCGTCTGGTTGGCGTTGCGCAGCATTTCGTCGACGGCCGAAACCATCTTCGAGCTGATTTCGTAGGCGCGCTGCGCTTCGATCATTTCGACCAGTTCCTCGACGATGTTGACGTTCGAGGATTCGAGCATGCCCTGGCGGATGTTGCCGCGGCCGTTTTCGCCCGCCGGGGCGACTTCGGCGGCGCCGCTGGCGGCCGTCTCGACGAGGAAGTTGTCGCCGATCGCCTGTAGTCCGGCGGGGTTGGTGAAACGCGCGACCTGGATCTGGCCCAGCTCGGCCGGCTGCGCTTCGCCGGGAACGGTTGCCGAGACCGTGCCGTCGGGTGCGACCGCGATGGCCGTCGCGCCCTCGGGAATGGTGATCGCCGGCTGGACCGCATAGCCCTGCTGCGTGACCAGCTGGCCTTCCGCAGAGGTCGTGAAGTTGCCCGCCCTGGTATAGCCGACACGGCCGCCCGGCAGTTCGACTTCGAAGTAGCCATCGCCGTCAAGCGCGAGATCGAACGCATTGCCGGTGGTGCTGAGCGCCCCCTGCGTCATGATCTGGCTGGTCGACTGGACCGACACGCCGGTCCCGAGGTTGAGGCCGGTGGCATATGCGGTTTCGCCCGAGGAGCGCTGACCGGCGACGCGAGCGTCCTGATAGGCGAGCGTGGCGAAATTGGCACGATCGCGCTTGAAGCCGGTGGTCCCGACGTTGGCGAGGTTGTTGGCGATGACGCGCATCCGCGCATCCTGGGCCTCGAGCCCGGTACGGGCGACCTGAAGGGCTGAAGTGGGCATGGGTTAATCCTTTCCCTGACTAGCCGAGGCGCATGAGCTGCGCGCCGCTTTCGTCGATTTCGCGTGCGGTCGAGATGACCTTGCTGCGCATGGCGAAAAGCCGCTGCGCATCGATCATGTCGACCAGCACTTCGGTGGTCTTGACGTTGGACTGTTCGAGCGAGCCGACCTTGACGGTGGCCGCCTCGTCGGTGGGCAGGATGCCCCCGCCTTCGACGCGGAACAGTCCGTCGAGGCCCTTGCTGATCGGCGATCCTTCCCACGCGGCCAGCTTGATCCGGCCGATCTCGGCCGGGGGCTGGTCGGGCGCGGCCGGATCGGCGATCGTGATCGAACCGTCGGGGGCGATCCCCGGGATGCCGACCGGCGGCACGGTGATCGGGCCATTGTCGCCCAGCACCGGCCGGCCTTCACCGTTGACCAGCAGACCGGTGGCCGAAACCGACAGGTCGCCGCGGCGGGTGTAGGCTTCGGTGCCGTCGACCGCCTGCACGGCGATCAGCGCGTCGGTTTCCACCGCGACGTCGAGGTCGCGGCCGGTCGCGATGGTTTCGCCCGCAGCCATATCCGCGCCGCGCACGCTGGCCCGCTGCATCGCGCGCGCCTCGTTCGGCTGGCCTTCGATGGTGACTGCGCGCTGGTCGAGCATTTCGGCCCGGAACCCGAGCGTATTGGCATTCGCCATGTTGCTGGCGATGACACGCTGGCTGTCCATCGACGCCCGCATGCCCGACAGCGCGGTATGGATGAGGCGGTCCATCTCGATCAGGTCCGCAGGTTGATGACGGTCTGCGAGATCTGGGTCGCGGTGTCGATTGCCTTGGCGTTGGCCTGGAAGTTCCGCTGCGCGGTGATCAGGCCGACCAGCTCCTCGGCGATATCGACATTGGAGCGTTCAAGCGCACCCGAAAGCAGCGACCCGTAAGCCCCCGTGCCCGGCGAACCGTAGGTGGCTGCGCCCGAAAGGCCGGTGCCTTCCCAGTTTGCCGAACCGACCTTCTTGAGACCGGTGGGCGAAATGAAGCTGGCAAGCGCCACTGCCCCGACCGGTTCGACCGTGCCGTCGGCATAGGATGCCTGGACAATCCCAGTGGCCGTGACGGTCACGCCGGCGAATTCCGAACCGTTGGCATTGACCGGCGGCACCTGCGCATCGCCGATGGCATTGCCGGTCACCTGGCCGTTGGCATCGACTGCGAAAACCTGCAGGCGATTGCCTGCGCTATCCGCGATATTGCCGCTTTCGGTCATCGAGAACGAGCCCGAGCGCGTATAGAGCGTCGACCCGTCGGAAGCCGACCGCGTGGTGAAAAAGCCATCGCCGGTAATCGCCAGGTCGAGCGCCGAACCGGTCTGTTCGACCGGGCCGAGCGAGAAGTTCTGCGTGATCGATTCCACCGACGAGCCGATGCCCTGAATCATCCGCGGATTGGTCAGCGCCGAACCGGCGACGATTTCGGAGAATTCGGTCCGGCTGCGCTTGAAGCCGTAGGTTTCCGAGTTCGAGATATTGTGCGCGATCACCCCGAGCGAGGTCTGCGCATTCTTCATGCCATTGAGCGAAGTATAGAAGGACATGGACTGTCTCCCTGATCAGATATTGGATGCGGAATTGGAGGCGGTGGTATCGATCAGCTGGTCGAGCTTGTCCGCGATCTGCTCGAGCATGGAATTGGTTTCGCTGACGCCTGCGAGCGAGGAAAACTGCGCCATCTGCGCCAGCATTTCCTTGTTGTCGACGGGGTCGAAAGGGTCCTGCTGCTGCATCTGGACGGTCAGCAGGCGCAGGAAATCGCCCTGCCCCAGCGCGTCCATTCCGCGGCCGGAGGTTGCGGTGGACGCAGTCGTCGCAGACATGGCTGCCTGGTTGGTCATCGGTGTGATCATTTCATTCTCATCGTTTCGAGCATCAGTTGCTTGGCGGTGGACATGGCCTCGATCATGTTGCGGTACTGGCGCGAGGCCTCGAGCATCTCGACCATTTCGGCGTTCTCATCGACCGGAGCCTCCCACACGTCGCCGTTCTCGTCGGCGAGCGGGTGGCCGGGGTCGTGCCGGCGGATGGCGGCGACATCTTCGCGCACCACCCCGCCGACACGGACCGAAGACAGGCCTGAGGCCTTGTCGAGCTCCTGCTCGAATACGGTACGCATCGGGCGATAGGCTTCTTCCTCGCTGCCGGCGATCGAGCCCGCATTGGCAAGGTTGGAGGCGGCCGTGTTCATCCGCACGAGCTGCGCGGACATGGCGCGGTGGCCTACTTCGAAAAAGGATGTCGGGCCGCTCATCGTCATTCGCCCCGGATCGCGCGGGTCACGGTTTCGACCCGTCCGCGCAGGAAGTTGAGCGTGGCCGTGTAAGCCACCGCGTTTTCGGCGAAGGCAGCCTGTTCGGTCGACATCTCGACCGTGTTGCCATCGAGGCTGGCCATCGTCGGGATGCGATACTGGATCGCCCCATCGCTCGCCCGGCCGGCGTCAGCGCCGCCCAGCCGTGCCTGCAGTGCAGCGGCGAAATCGACGTCGCGCGCCTTGTATCCGGGGGTTGCCGCATTGGCGATATTCGAACCGAGCACGCCCATGCGCTGCGACCGGATCTCCAGTGCCGCCCCGTGAATGCCGAACAAACCTTCGCTCATCTGAGCCTCCGCAAAAATTACGGAAACCATTCAGCAAGGGGCGTGCCAAACTGCGATTGCCGCCCCTGCAACGGCGAAACCGGCAGAAGGTGGCAAGCCTTTGCCGGAATGCGGCAAAGTTCGTCCGCCGGATAAAACTGGCGCTTGCCGCGCCGTTCTGGGCTGCAAGGAGTAGCTACCCCATGCTGGAAACCTGGTTCGAACCCGCGGCGATCGCCATTGTCTTCGCCGGTACGCTTGCGGCAACGCTGCTGCGCTGCGGCGTAGCCGATTGCCGTATTGCGCTCGCCGCGCTGAGTGGTCTGTTCGACAAGCCGTTCGACCCGGCGCAGGCCAAGGCCGAACTTTCGGTGCAGGTGCGCGAGATCGCCGACGACGGCTTCCTGCGGGCCGAACCGCGCCGGTTCGGCGACAGCGAGTTCGACAGCCTGTCCGATCTGATCATCAACCAGCGGTCGATCCAGTCGCTCCATGGCGAACACGCGAAGTTCGCTGATGCGCGCCTCGCGCATGCCCAAACCGCGATGCGCGTGTTCGACAACGCCGCCGAACTGGCCCCCGTGCTGGGCCTTGCCGGGACGCTGGTCGCACTCGCTCAGGCGCCGGGCGCGTCGGCGCAGGATGCCGGACTGGTGGGCGCTATCGCAATGGCGGTGATCACGACGCTCTATGGCCTGGTCGCGGCGAACTTCGTCTTCGCCCCGATCGGCAGTGCGATCGGCCGCAAGTCCCGCAAGGAAGAGCGCGACCGCGAGGCCGTGCTGGAATGGCTCGAGGAAGGCATCCGCAGCACCGGCGCTGCCACCTCCGCCGCGCAACCGGCATCGCACGCCGCATGATCCTGCGTGCGCCCTCGAGCTGGCAGACGATCACTGCCGATCTGGCGCTGATCCTGTTCCTGATCACCGCGCATGCCGCAGGCGAACGCGCTGCGCCGCCGCCCGAAGCGCGCCAGACGGGTCCCGCCGAAACCGGCGAAGCCGCGCTCGCGGTGCACCGCCCCGCCCCCGGCGAAAGTGTCACCGAATGGCTGCGCGCGGCGGCAACCGACGAACGCCAGATGGCCACGATCGAAATCGGCTACCCGGCAGGCAGCCGGGACGCAGCGCTTGCCGAGGGCAGCCGCCTGTTGGACGAAGCCCAACGGGCCGGTGTCACGGCGCGGCTGCTGCTAGCGCCCGATACGGCCGCCGGGGTCATCATTTCGGTCGATTACCTCCGCCGCCCCGAAGATGGCACGAACCTTGCTGAATAGGTTCCTGTAATGCTCCCGCTGCGGGAGCAGGTTCTGCAATGCCGGAGTCAGGAACGACCATGCGCCAACTTATTCTCGGATCACTCGTAGCCGCAGGCCTTGCGGCTTCCGCGGCGGCGGCCTCGCCGATGGACCTGTCGATGCTCGACCGAGCGGTGGCGGAATTCACCGGGGCTGAGGTTGGGCAGCCCGGCGGCGCAAAACTGCCCGTCGATCGCCGCCTGCGTCTGCAGGCCTGCCAGTCGCCGCTCGACCTGCAATGGTTCGGACGCGATCAGCGGTCGGTGCAGGTCGCCTGCCCCACAGCGGGATGGCGGATCTATGTGGCAGTCGACACCGGTGGCTCCAGCGCCCGGAACGCCGCGCCGCATTATGGGCAAACGCTCGTCAAGCGCGGTGAGAACGTCAGCATTCTGGTGCGCGGTCGGGGCTTCACGCTCAACCGGCAGGGCTCTGCCGTGGAAGACGGCGCACAGGGCGAATGGATCAAGGTGCGCGCCAGCGGCGAACGCACCGAAACGCTGCGCGCGATGGTCCTAAGCCCGGGCCAGGTCGGCATCGATTTGCCGTAACCGGCAAAAATATTGCCGGGGTGTTAAACCCGCGCATCCTTCGCCGTTCTCCTGAACGACCAGCTAATGGAGCGAAACGATGCGTATTGTCGGATTGCCGGAATTCGGAGGATCGGTGCGACGGCCCAGTGCCGCGCTCACGCCTGCTGAAAAGATTGCGCCGTCCCCCAAGGTCGGCGACCAGGCCCGCGAAGCCGAAGCGCCGGTAGCTTCCTCGGCACTGGCTGCCGGACGCGACGTTCCCGTCGATCATGATCGCGTGGCGGAAATCCGCAAGGCGCTCGAAACCGGCACCTATCCGCTCATTCCCACAGAAATTGCCGATGCCCTCATCGCTTCGGGCCTCTATGGAAAGGTCGGGAAATGACCCGCAAACAGGAAACGCTGTCGACCCTGCAACAGATGCTCGCTCTTTTGCAGGGTGAGCGGCAGGCGCTTGCCGCTTTGGATCTCGATCGCATCGTCAACTGTACCGACGGCAAGCTCGATCTGTGCGCGAAACTGGAAAGCGTCGATCAGGCCAGCATGGATGAGGAATGCCTCGGCGTCCTCGATGCCGTACGCCGCCTGAACGAGATAAACCGCCGCCTGCGCAACCTGATTGCCAGCAATGTACAGAACCGGCTGGGCGCGCTCAGCGGCGGCAACACGTCCTATACCGCGCTGCCGCGGCAGGGTGCGAGCATGGCGCTGGCCTGATCGGCCCGCAAACACGACGCAGGTTTTGGCACGGACCTTGCTGATCTTCCGGGACAGTTAATTCCGGAGATCGCGTGCCTACCATCAATCCAGTCCAGTCGGCCAACGTGCAGAGCGCCATTGCGCGCGCTGCCACGCGGACGGGTGTCGACTTCGATTATCTGCTCGCGCAGGCCAAGCTGGAATCGGGTCTCGATCCCAGCGCCAAGGCCGGCACCTCGAGCGCGACCGGGCTCTACCAGTTCATCGACTCCACCTGGCTGCGTACGCTCGACCGGCACGGCGCCAAGCACGGGATGGAATGGGCCGACGCCGCGATCGGCAAGAACGGCCGCGTTGCCGACCACGCGACGCGCGACCACCTGCTGTCGCTGCGCTACGATGCCGACACCTCCTCGCTGATGGCCGCCGAGCTGACGCGCGAGAACGCCGCCGGCCTGCAGACAGTGCTGGGACGCGAGGCCGAACCGGCCGAGCTTTATCTGGCGCATTTCCTCGGCCTCGGCGGAGCACAGAAATTCCTCGGCGCGCTGGCCAGCAATCCCGATCAGTCGGCGGCGGCCATGATGCCACAGGCCGCGCGGGCCAATCGCTCGATCTTCTATGACGGCGGCGCTCCGCGCACGGTCGGTGACATCATGTCGCTGATGCGCGACAAGGTGGCGCGCGCCTATGGCGACACGCCGCTGCCGGGCACCGGGCCGCGGATCGAACAGCAATTCGCCGGACTGGCCGCGCAGCAGCCGGCCCAGCGCAGCATGCGCAGTTCGGGCGGGCTTGCGCCCCCCGCCCTGCCAAGCAATCCCGCAGCCCGGCCCTCGATGGCCGATACGCTGCGCGCCACCTTCGGCGATACCAGCACGGGCAATGGCCGCGCGCAAACGCAGATCGCCGCCGCCTATGACAAGTTCAGGGCGTTCGGGCTGTGAGCGCGCGGACCTTCTTCAACCCGGGGCTCGCGCTTCCCTTCGGGATCCTCACCATCATCCTGCTGATGGTGGTGCCGATCCCGGCAATGCTGCTCGATGTCTTCTTCGTACTCAATATCGCGCTGTCGGTGTCGGTGCTGATGGCCGCCATGAACGCCCAGAAACCGCTCGATTTCTCGTCCTTCCCGTCGGTTCTGCTGTTCGCCACGCTGCTGCGGCTCGCGCTCAACGTGGCCTCGACCCGCATCGTCCTGCTCAACGGGCACGAAGGCGGTGCGGCGGCGGGCAAGGTGATCGAAGCCTTCGGCGCATTCCTGATCGGCGGCAATTTCGCGGTCGGCATCTTCGTCTTCCTGATCCTGATGATCATCAATCTGATGGTCGTCACCAAGGGCGCCGGACGCGTCTCCGAAGTCTCTGCCAGGTTCACGCTGGACGCCTTGCCCGGCAAGCAGATGGCGATCGATTCCGATCTCGCCGCAGGCCTGCTGACCGCCGAGGAAGCCAAGGCGCGACGGCGCGAGATCGCCACCGAAGCCGACTTCTACGGTTCGATGGACGGTGCCAGCAAATTCGTGAAGGGCGATGCGGTTGCCGCGCTGCTGATCCTGCTGATCAATGTGATCGCCGGGCTCGTGCTGGGCATGTCGACGCATGACCTGTCGGCGGGCGATGCCGCCAGCTTCTACATCACGCTGGCAGTCGGCGATGCGCTGGTCGCCTCGGTGCCCGCGCTGCTGCTGTCGATCGCCGCCGCAGTGATCGTCACGCGGGTATCCGACGCACGCAATCTGACCGACCAGATCGGCGGGCAGTTGTCCGATCCGAAGATTTGGCTTCCGGTCGCGTGCATCCTCTTCGTTATCGGCTGCATTCCGGCAATGCCGCAGTCGATCATCCTGCCGCTGTCGGCCGGGGCGTTCTGGCTGTGGCACAGCCTGCGCAAGCGCGAAGACGCGGCGCAGAACGTGCCCGAGCCCGTCGTCACCCCAGATCCTTCGCACATCGCGATCGACGAGGTGTCCGACCAGACGCTGGTCACGGTCCAGCTCGGCTACGGCCTCATCCACCTGACCGACGAGAAGCACGGGGCCACGCTGGTCGCGCGCCTCACCGGACTGCGCAAGCAGATGTGCCAGACCTTCGGCTTCATCGTCCCGCAGTTTCGCATAGAAGACAGCTTCGAAGTCGATCCGGACAGCTATCGCATCACGCTGGGGGGCGCGGCGATCGGCGGGGGCAAGATCAAGCCCAACCACTTGCTCGCCATCGATACCGGCGAAGCGATGAATTCACAGCCGATCCCCGGCGAAGCGACGGTCGATCCCAGCTTCGGCTGCCCGGCGCTGTGGATCGATCCCGGCACGCGCGACCTCGCGGTTGCCGAAGGCTATCTCGCGGTCGATCCCGAAAGCGTCATCGCCACCCACATCCACCAATTGCTGGCGACCCGGGCGCACGACCTGCTCGGCCCCGACCAGGTCCGCGACCTGATCGACCACTTGCGCGGACGCCATGGCCAGCTGATCGAAACGATCACACCGCAGCCGCTGACGTTGGCAGCCGTTACCCGCGTGCTCAAGGCGCTTCTCGCCGATGGCATTTCGCTGCGCCATTCGCTGCGCGTTTTCTCCAGCCTGTCGCTGGCCGCGCAGCAGACCGCCGAACACGATCGCCTGATCGACATCGTCCGCGCGGATCTGGGCGCGATGATCGTGAGCGAAACTTGCCCGCCCGATGCGAAGTTGCCGGTCATCACGCTGGCTGCACAGCTCGAGGAAATGGTGGTCGGCGGGCTGCAGGACCCCGCCTCTGGCGAAATCGTCATCGAACCCGACCTCGCCCGCTCGATCGGCGAACGCATCGCGGCCATCGTCGCCCAGCGTGATCCGGCTGCGGTCCGCCCTGCACTGATCGTCCAGCCACGCGCGCGCCGCGCACTGACCGCACTGCTGCGCCAGCGCGCGCCGCAATGCCTGGTGCTGTCGATCAACGAACTGCCCGCTTCGCAACCGATCGAGGTGATCGCGGTCGTGGGCGACGAAACACCCGAACAGACAGAACAACTCGGCCATCAAACGGAGGCCTTGGCTGCATGAGATACGACCATACCCATTTCAACGCGCAGCGCGCCTATGGCGGCGCAATCAACGAGCGCATCGGCAATTTCCTGCCCATGGTCCGCAAGCTGGCGTGGTATTACGAAGGCAGCGGCGGCGCGGCAGTCGATGTCGACGACCTCATCCAGGCCGGCATGATCGCGCTGACCGAATGCGCACAGCGCCACGACCGGCCGGGCGAAGACGGCTTTGCCGCTTATGCGAAAATGCGCGTGCGCGGAGCGATGATCGACCTGCTGCGCGCACAGTCGCCGCATGCACGCGGTGCCGCTGGCCGGCTGCGCCGCATCGATGCGGCCGTCGATCACCTGCGCAGCACGCTGGGACGCGACCCCTCCGCCAAGGAAATCGCGGCAGAATTGCAGATTTCGATAGGGGAGTATCACGAAATGCGCACGCAACTGGCGACGCGGGTGGTGGATCTGGAGGATTGCTATTCGGATTCTGACCCGACCTTCCAGTCGGCCGAACCCGACGCCGAGGCGCAATTGCTGGAAACGGGCGATCGCGCCGCTCTGGCCGAAGCGATCGGCAATCTGCCCGAACGGCTGCAACTGGTCATCAAGCTGCACTTCATCGAGGAACTGAATTTAACCGAGATCGCGGCGGTGCTCGACGTCAGCGTCCCGCGCGTCCATCAGCTGAAGTCTTCGGCCCTGGCAAAGCTCAAGCTGGCGATCGTCGAAAGCGAGAACGCTTAAGCATTTGGTAAGTACCCCATGACAGTCCGGTAGAATTATCGGGTGAAATTGGCCGCCGGGCGGATGGCATCCGCCAGTATAGCAGTGTATTCACGCTGCAACGTTGCCGGAAACGGCGCGTTCATACGGGGTGCGTGCCAATGCCTCTCTGGAACACCAGACTGCTGGACTTGGTCGACACATGTTCGGTCGACGGTTTCGCAACGGCATCCGAGGCCATCCTTGCGATGGCAGACCTTCTCGACACCGCGCCCATCCAGCTTGCTCCGTTCATTACGCCGCGCGCCAGCCGCGACCGCTTGGCCCGGCTGCTCGAAGCCGACGCCGCAGTCTGCGCCGCGCTGGAACTGGTCGGGCCGCTGAGCGGGGTGCTGCTGTCCCGCGCGGCGGGCGGCTCCGCATCGGGCATGGTCAAGATCGTCGATGAGATCGAGGAAGGCAACCTCTTCGCCGCGGACCCCGCCATCGCTCTGGTGGGCGCATATGGCGCCGCGCTGGTCAAGGTAAGCGCCCATGTCGGGGAGCAAGACGAACCCGGTTGAATTGTCCTGCAATCCGCCTGCAACTGTCCCGCTCGACGCGCGGCCGGATGGAATCGCCGGTCAGCCCCCGCGCGCGGCGCGCTGCGCGGCACGGAACGCCAGGGCGATTTCGCGCAGGTCGTCGCGCAGTTCCCTGATCTTGTCGAGGTCGACCACGCGGATCGAATCCAGCAGCAGCGCCTTCGCCGCGCCATAGAATTGCGCGAGGCTGGCAGCCATTTCGGCTTCGCGGTCGATCCCCAGTTCCAGCGCGGTCAAGGCGGTAACGCAGCGTGTCAGCGCGCGGCTGCGGACCGCCCGGTCGTTGCGGGTCTCGGCGATTTCCAGCACGCCCAGGTTCTCGATCAGATCGTCGAAACAGATCAGGATCAGGTCTTCGCGCCCGCTGGTGACCAGCCGGGCATCGAAATTGCTTTCGCGGTAGGCGTCACCGGGTCGCGCGCGTGCCAGCATGTCAGTCGCCTTGCGAGTTCCAGATATCGATCTGGGACTGGAGGAAGGACAGGGTGGATTGCGATGCCGCTACCCGCGCGTCGGCGCTGGCGAAGCGGGCCACCATGCTGGACCGCAGGGCTTCCTGCTTTTCGGCCAGTTTTTCCATGTCGCGGTTGAGCTGGTCGGTCTGCTTTTCATAGCGCGCGATCGAGCCCGCCAGCGACCCCGGATCGCTTGCCATGCTGTTCGAGCGCGCCATCCGGTCGATGGTGGCGTAAATGCCGTTGATCCCGGTGGTGAACATCGCTGCCACACCTGCCGGGTCACGCTCCAGCGCATCGGTGAGCGTGTCATTGTCGAAGCGGAAGCTGCCATCGCGTTCGATGGCGAGGCCCAGTTCCGCCAGAGTACGCGGGGCGCCGTCGGGCGCGTTGGGCATGACGACAAGCGAACCGAGCGCGGACAGCTCGCTGCGCAGCGCGCGAGCGCCGGCATCGCGCGACAGCGGGCCCGTAAGCGGATCGATCGCGCTGCGCAGCTCCGATACGATCTCGTTGAGTGCGCCGGTGATGTCCTGCATGACGCTCGACAGCGCACTGTCGGGACTGTTGAAGCGGATCGTGGTCGGCGCACCGGCATTGGTGCCGGTAAGCGTCAGCGACAGCCCCGGCGCAACGCCGGGAATAGTGTTCGACGCGCTGGTCCGGGCAAGCCCGTCGAGGAGGAATTCGGCATCGGCGGAAGTGGACACGAGCCGGGCCGGGTCCCCGCCCGGCTGCCACGCCAGGGCCGACAGTCCCGGATCTGCCCCGTCTTCGGCGGCTTCGATTACGAACCCGTTCTGTGCGCCGTCGGCACCCTTCACCACCAGCTGCGCGCCGGCGGATGTCTGCGCGACATAGGCATTGAGGCCCGCGTTCTTGCCGTTGATGGCGGATACCACATCCTTCAGCGTCGCCCCGGCAGCGATATCGATCGACAGCGGCGTACGGCCGGTGTCTTCGGCAAATGCGGCATTGGTGACGGACCCGAAACGGATCGTCAGCGATCCTGCCCCGACCGTGTCGGTTGCACTGGCGTAAACCGGGCCGGTCAGCACCTGGTTGGTGGCCAGCTTGGTCACTTCGAGCGAGTAGCTACCCTTGCCGATCGAGCCCACCGGCGAGGAGACGGCGGCCACCGAAGTGTTGCCGATATTGGGCAGCGGGGCGAGATCGCCCGTCCGCATGCGCTCGCCCAGCGCCGAGGCGAAGGTCGAGAAACTGCTGCGGATCGATCCGGCAAGCGAGATACGCTGTTCCAGCGTTTCCGACTTCGTCGCGAGCCGTTCGTTGCGCCCGGCAAACTGCGCTTCGGCAAGCTGCTCGGCAAGACCGGTCATGTCTACGCCGCTGCCGATACCAAGCGTGGTGGCGATCGAGGAAGTTGCAATACTCATCGCTCTGAGAACGACGCTTCACTGGCGAGATTAACAGCGATCCGCCCTTCGGTATCGAACCGCAGCGCCGCGGGCACTTCGACCGCGGGCAGCGGCGGCGTTTCGCCCCGCTTGAGCGAGAAGACATAGGCCAGAACCGAAGCGACCGCACCGTAGAGATCTTCGCAAATCACCTGCCGCTCGCGCGTGGTGTAATAGACCGAACGGGCGAGCTGCGGCAGCTCGATCATCGGCAGGTCCATCTCGCGGGCGAGTTCCTTCATCGCCATGGCCTTGTCGCCGCGGCCCTTCGCCAGGACGATCGGGGCGGAGGCCTTGGCCGGGTCATAGGTCATCGCAACTGCGAAATGGGTCGGGTTCGTGACGACGAACTGCGCCTCGCGCATCGCACCGGAGACCGAGCCGGTGGCGATATCGCGCTGGCGCTGCCGCCGCGCGGCACGCATTTCGGGCGAACCTTCGGCTTCCTTGTTCTCGTCGCGCATTTCCTGGTGGCTCATCTTGAGCCGCTTCTGCTGCCGCAGCCACTGGATCGGGAGGTCGACAAAGGCGATCACGATCAATCCCCCGCCGAGCGCGAAGATCAGCGAGACGATCGAGTGCCAGGCCGCCGACAGCTGGGCCGAGAGATTGCCCCGTCCCAGCCCGATCACGGTTTCCATGCTGGTCCACCACCATGCCCCGGCAATGCTCCCGAGCAATGCGACCTTGAGCAGCCCCTTGCCCATCTCGACCAGCCCCTGCGGGCCGAACATCCGCTTGAGACCCGAGAGCGGATTGATGCGCTGGCCCTTGGCCTTGAGGTTGTCGAGCACCCAGCGTCCGCGGCCGAACGCGAGCTGGGTGAGCAGCGTCACCAGGATCACCGGTACGGCGAGCGTCAGGATTGCAGGGACGCCGAGCAGCAGCCCTTTCATCAACAGGCCGGAAATCGTGAAATCGCGGATGTCGCGCGCATCGAACAGGAAGGCGTCGCGCGCCAGCCCGGCCAGCCCTTCGAGCAGCCACGGTCCGGCCAGCGCCAGCCACGCGCCGCCCAGCAACATCACCGCCGCCGTGCCCGCATCCTTCGAGCGCAGCACATCGCCCTTCTTCGCGGCATCGGCCAACCGCTTTTCGGTTGGTGCGAAGGTCTTCTCGCCGGCGGTCTCACTCATGGCAGGATCACGTTTTCGGTTTGCGCCAGCGCGTCACCGACGAGGCCGGTAAACTGGTCGTAGATCAGCGGTGCGGAAATGATCAGCGCCGCCATGCCCGCGAGCACGCCCGCCGGCAGGCCCAGCGCGAAAAGGTTGAGTGAGGGCGCCGAACGGCTGAGCACGCCGGTAAGCACCTGGACCAGCAGCAGGATCACGGTCACCGGCAGCGCGATCCGCAGCGCGGTTTCGAACATGAAGCTGGCAAACCCGGCGATCGCGGCGAAACGGTCTGCGCCGAGCCAGGTCTGACCGGGCGGGAACGCGTTGTAGCTCTCGGTCACCAGCGCGATCCAGTGCAGATGGGCGCCGGTCGCCAGGAAGATCAGCGTGAGGACGATCACGAAATACTGGCCGAAGGAGGTCGTCGTGCCGCCGCCCATGGCATCCTGCGATACCGCCATGCTCATGCCCATGCCGCCGCTGATCAGCTCGGCGGCCACGGTCGGCGCGGCAAACGCAAGCTGGAGCACGAAACCGAGCGCGAGCCCGATGATCACCTCGCCCGCCACGGCCAGCAGTCCTTCGAGCGAGAGCAGCGCCGGCGGCGTGGCGATTTCGGGCATCCATACGGACACGAAAATGGCCAGCGCGCCGGTGATCGACACGCGCACCGACATCGGCACGGAGGTCGCACCGAAGAACGGGGCGGCCAGCAGCGCGGCACCGAGCCGGGTCATCAGGAAGACCACCCGCCACATGTCCTGCTCCAGCGCCCCGAGGCCGAGATCGAGCCCGTTCACCGCGCGTGGCCTCAGTCGCCGATCCGCGCGATTTCGGTAAAGACGTCCTGGGTGAAATCGCCCACCAGCGCCATCATGGACGCGCCCAGGATAACCAGCACGAAGGCCACTGCGCCCAGCTTGGGGACGAAGGTGAGCGTCTGCTCGTTGACCGAAGTGGCGGCCTGGATCAGACCGATGACCAAGCCGATGGCGAGGCTCGCCAGCAGGATCGGGGCTGCGACCAGGGCGGCGATCCACAACATGCGGTCGGCCATGGAAAGGAGTACGGCGCTTTCGTCCATGAGATCTATCCGAAGCTTGAGGCGAGCGAACCCATCAGAAGCGCCCAGCCGTCGACGAGGACGAACAGCAGCAGCTTGAAGGGCAGCGAAACGATCATCGGGCTCATCATCATCATGCCGAGGCTCATCAGCACGCTGGAGACGACGAGGTCGATGACAAGGAAGGGCAGGAACAGCATGAAGCCGATCTGGAAGGCGGTCTTGAGTTCGCTGGTCACGAAGGCCGGCAACAGGATCGAGAACGGCACGTCCTGTGGGCTGGCGAACTGCCCCGCCCCGGCGATGTCGGCGAACATCTCGAGGTCGTATTCGCGGGTCTGGCGGATCATGAAGCCATGGAACTGGTCGCCGGCGCGCTCGATCGCGACTTCCGCACCGATCTCGCCGGCGGAGTAAGGCGCAATAGCCGCCTCGTTAACGCGCTCCAGCGTCGGTGCCATGATGAACAGCGACAGGAACAGGCTGATCCCGATCAGGACCTGGTTGGGCGGCGATTGCTGCAGGCCGAGCGCCTGACGCAGGATCGCGAGCACCACGATGATGCGCGTGAAACTCGTCATCATCAGCAGCAGCGCGGGCAGGATGGTCAGCAGGCCCATCACCAGCAGCAGCTGGAGCGACAGGCTCAGCGGCTCACCACCGGCGCCCGCCATCTGGCCGAAGGCGCGGTCGAGCGCGCCCGAGACCGCGGTATCCCCGGTCTGCGCGCTGGCCAGCGCGGGATAGAGCAGCGCCGTAGCGGTGGCAGCCAGCTTGGACAGGCGGAGGATCACTGGACGATGTCCCCGGCCTGCTCGCGAGCGGGCGCTTCGGCCAGCCGGGTCAGCCCGTTGCGCGAGGTCGAGACGAGGATTTCGCGGCCATGGAACTCGATTACCGCCAGCCGCAGCGTGGGCGAAAGCATGGTGGTTTCGACAATGCGCACCGCCTTGCTGCCGCCCGTGGGGGCGCCGAACTGGCCCTGCATCTTCTTGGCCAGCTTCAGGCTGCCCCAGATCATGAAGCCGATCAGCGGCAACAGGATCAGCAGCTTGAGGATGTACCAGAACATCAGGCGGTCTCGGCCGTGGGAGCCGAAGTAACAGTGATCGGCTGCGCGCGGCGTTCGACTGCCGGCTCGCTCGACCCTGCGCCCATGATTTCCAGCACCCGGATCGCGAACCGGTTGCCCTGGGCGATCACCTCGCCGCGCGCGATCAGCTTACCGTTGACGAACATGTCGAGCGGCTCGTCGGTCAGGCGGTCGAGTTCGACAACGCTCGATTCGCCGAGCGCGAGCACGTCGCGCAGGCGCATCGACTTGCGGCCGAGCTCAACGGTGAGCTGGACATCGATATCCTGGATAAGGCCGAAGCCGTCTGCATGCGTAGCCATTGGGTGTTACTCCGAGAGAGAAGTCTGGTTGAGTTCGAGCGCCACACGGTCGTCGAGTTCGCCGACGCAGCCATGGGCAATGGTGAGGTCGCCGATCAGCAGCGGGACATTGCGGTTCACGGCTACGGGGATGACCGCGCCGGGTGTGAGGCTGGCCAGCCGCGCGATGGACATCGGGACATCGACCAGCACCGCACGCAGCGGCAGAGCCACATCGGCGATCGCCGAACCGTTGATGCCGCGCGCGCCGATCGGTCGGCCCTTGGCGGGCGATACGGTGCGCGTACCGACGATCCCGGCGATGGTCTGCTCACATGCGGCGAGCCGGATCGACCATTTGCGCGCGGTCTTGGTGCTGCTGACTGCCAGCGTCGTCGTCCACACCCGCTCGCCGCCGCCGAAGGGTGCCACCTGTTCGATCACGTCGCCATTGGCGCTGGCGGCGATACCGCGCTGGTCGCTCGCCCGGCGCAGCACTTCGGCCATGCGATCCTCGAACTGCTGGGCGAAATAGCGCGCCGAAGCGGGCAACGTGGTGCAGCCCTCGTCGACATCGCCGGTTCCGCCGAGGATCCGTTCGAATTCGCCGACGAGTTCGCCGATCCGGACCGATGCCAAGATGCCTCGGCTTTCCTGTCCGAGCGCAAAGAAGCTGTGCCGATGCGCGGTGCCGACCTGTGCGTACCAGTCGGCCACCGGCATCAATTCGGTTTCGGCAACGTCGACCACGATCGCGCGATCGTCACACAATTGGGCCACTTGCCCAGCCGCCTCGAGTGCCGCCGCGCGAGCGAAGCGGGCGAATTCGATGTCGAGATCGGGCGGCGTGGCCGCGCGGCTCAGCAGCTCGGCGCAGTGCTGCGCGGCCGGGGCCTGTGCTACGGGGGTCGGCTCGTTCATCATTGGACGATGAACGACCGGAAGTAGACGTTGTCGACACCGCCGAAGCCTTCGCGTTCCTCGAGCGCTTCGTTGATCGCCTTGGTGAGCCGTTGCTGCAGCTTTTCCTTGCCCGCCACGCTGGCAAGATCGGCTTCATCCGTTGCGGCCAGTTCGGTAAGGATCCGCGAGCGCAGCGCGGTTTCATGCTCGTCGAGCCACATCAGCACGCGGCCGTCGTAATGCGTCGATGCAGCCAGGCTGACCTGCACCAGCGCACCGCTGTTGCCGAGGTTCGAAGTGAACTCCTCGGTGAAATCGTAATAGGCGGTGCGGTACTTGCCGCCGCCCGCGCCGTGAACGACGGCGGCCTTGTCCTTCAGGTCGCCTTCGCTCGCCGCCGGAAACGGGTCCTCGTCACCCTTGAGCACCAGCTTGGGGTTCGGATCTTCCTTCTCACCGTCGGGGCCCAGCATGCCACTGGCGAACGCGGCATAGGTGCCGCCACCCCCCGCGGCGAGCAGCACGAGAGAGAACAGCGCCATCTTGAGCAGCCCTCCCTTCTTCTTGACGGGTTCCTGGGGAGCGTTTTCGGTCGACATGGTGGTTTCCTGCTAAAATCTGGATCGGATCAGGCGTAGAGCGCGTCATCGGAAGACGGCGGCTGGGCCTGCGGGTTGGAATGGCCGGCGCTGCCGCCATCACGGCGTCCACGCTGGTCGGATTGCTGCGAACGCTGCTGCTCGGCGTCGGCCTGGCCGGTGCCCGAACCCGCAGCGTTGCCGCCTGCCCCGCGCTCACCATTGGCCGCGGGCTGGTTGCCTGCCTGTGCTGCCTGCGTGAACGCTTCGGGCTGGCGCGCGGAGGGCCGCTCGTTGGCCATTGCCGCGGTCAGAGCCCGCTGGGTTTCCCCGTCCTGCGCGGCGATCTCGACATTCATGCCGCCAGCCGATTGGTCGAAGGTCACGGTCAGCTGCCCGAATTCGCGGTGCGCCACGGCAATGGCTGCTGATTTCGTCAGGTCGACCTGGCGGGCGGCCATCAGATGCTCGACCACGCGTTCGACATTGGCGAACTGGTCGCCCGCGATCGGACGCGGCGCGGCGGCCACAGGCCGAACCGATGCCGCGTTCTCGTCGGAAAGCGCCGCAATGCCTTGCGCCGCGGGTTTCGCGGTATCGGTCTGGGCCATCGCCCGCAGCTTGCCCTTGTCGGCAAGTGCACTGTCTTCAGCCGGCTTGCCGCCATCTTCCGAGGAAGGTTTGTCGCCGCCATCCGAACGCATGGCCCCCGGTGCGCCCAGTGCAGCGCGATCGCCCACTTGCGCCGCGGCAGTTTCCACCTTCGCAGTCACCGTTGTCGCGGCTTCTGCCGATGCGGCGGCCTCTGCTGCAGCGCCCGGCAGCGTGATTGCCGCCATGCCGTTCTGCACCGCCGAACCAGCCGCAGCAAGGCGGCCGTCCTGCGGGGCCTGCGCAGCGGAAATGCGCACTTCAAGCCCGCCGCCTTGCGCAGGATTTGCCGGGCGGCAAGGAATTGCCGGTCGATGCCGCAAGCTTGCCGGTGTTGCCGGACGATGCTTCCGGCACTCCGCTCGGAGTGCCGCAACTGGCCGTGACGCTGGAGACCGGTGTCGTCCCCGAGACCGGTTCTCGCGCTGCACCCGGCAATGCGCCAGGCACGCCGTCGGCGCTGCATACGCCGGCCGGTACGAACGTGGCGGCAAGCCCGGCGCAAGGCGGCGGGCTTGAAGTGCGTATTTCCGCTGCGCAGGCACCACAGGACGGCCGCCTTGCTGCGGCTGGTTCGGCGGTGCAGAACGGCATGGCGGCAATCACGCTG
>Ga0114911_1000518_pt1 | contig 24714 bp, 31 predicted proteins | sample MalvireepMed_904_FD_89688 | JGI IMG/M metagenome (GOLD analysis project Ga0114911, IMG submission 89688) | Marine viral communities from the Global Malaspina Expedition - Malaspina viral metaG DeepMed_904 | ecosystem: Environmental > Aquatic > Marine > Oceanic | place: Mediterranean Sea...
GTCCAGTTCAGCGTGGCACCGCCGTTGCTGAGCGCTCCCATGCTGGCCGAGTTGGCAGCGCCGGCAGTAGCGGAAGCCCCCGCGGCGGCTTTATCGTCGGTCACTGTCCCGCCGGTACCGAGCGACACCGGCTGGCCGTTTTTCAGGTCGGTAGCGTCAAGCGCCGCCTTCAGCGCGTTGCCGCCGGCCTGACTCAACAGGTTACGCTCGAGCCCGCCTTGCTGGCTCACCTGCTGGACCTGGGCAATGGCCTGGCCCAGCGGGTTGAGCGGGGTGTTGTCGCGGAAGCGGGCGAGGGTGTCGAGGCGTTCCTGAATCCCCGCCAGCTCGTCGCTGGCGAACCCCGAGATCAGCCCGTTGCCGGTACCGCCGGGGTTGGCATCCGCGGTCGCCGCGGCGAGCACTGTCGCTTGGCTGCCTGCCAGCGCACCCTTGCTCGTGGCCAGTACGGCGCCAGCCTGGGCAGGCAGGCTCAGCAAGGCTTGTGCCCCCTCGCTGACCAGCGTCATGGCATCATCGGAGTCGTTGTGCTCGCCAGTGGCGTCGGCAAGGGATCCGGCCGAGCGATTCGTTGCGCTGTTCGTTGCGCTGTTCGTTGCGCTGTTCGTTGCATTGTTCGTTGCACTGCGCGCGCTGCTCTCGACGCTGCCAGCCGTCTTGCCGGGTTGACTGGCCTGCGCGAACAGCTGGGCGAAACCGCCGGCAGACCGATCGTCCTGAGCGGGCTTGCCGCCCTGGGGCGAGGCTGGCTGACCGGAAGTAACGGCAGGCAGAGATGACATGGCCATGTGACGGGCTCCTGGCTTTCTCAAGGGGAGCCTAGTGGCTCGACCCGTGGCGGGATTCGTTGTATTGACGGCGCAGCAGCAGGCCGTTGGCCATTTCATCGTTGTGGCGCTGTTCGAGCCGCGAGACGCGCTGTTGTTCGCGCTGCTGGCGCCGATCCACCAGGGTGTCGTAGGCGGAAAGCTTGCGCTGCGCGTCCTGCCAGTGCTGCTGGCCGCGGTTGAGCTGATGCTCGCACTCGCTGAGTGTCTGACGAGCGCGCTCGATGGCATTGTCCAGCGAGGCCAGGAACTGCTGATAATTCTGCCAGCTATCGGGACCGATGCCCTGGGCCATGGCCCCCTGCAGGCGCTCGCGATATTCCTGGCGATAACGGAACAGCGTATCCAGCTGGGCCTGGGCATCGCGGCGCGCGCGGCGCAGTTCGGCCAGCTTGAGGCTGGCGTTGTCGCGGGAATCGCGGGTCAGCGAAATCAAAGTGTCCAGCGGTGACGCTTGAGTCATGGTGGTTTACCCGATTCTGGTCGGTCTGACTGTGGCCAGAGTACGCGCTCAGGCACTAATCAATCCGTCCAATACCTGCCGTGTTTCGTCGATATTCGCGCGTTCGTCGATGCGCTGTTGCAAGAAACGTTCGAGCGCGGGGAACATCGACACCGCCTGGTCGAGCTGCGGATCGTGCCCCGGGGTGTAGGCGCCGACGCTGATCAGGTCGCGGTTGCGCTGATAGCGCGAGACCCACTGCTTGAACTGCTGGGCCCGACGATGATGCTCGCCGCTGACGATGGCGGTCATTGCCCGGCTGATCGACGCTTCGATGTCGATGGCCGGGTAATGGCCGCCCTCGGCGAGCTGGCGCGAGAGCACGATATGGCCATCGAGAATCGCCCGCGCCGAGTCGGCGATCGGGTCCTGCTGGTCGTCGCCCTCGGTCAGCACGGTATAGAAGGCGGTGATCGAGCCGCCGCCCCGGGGACCGTTGCCGGCGCGCTCGACCAGGCCGGGCAGCTTGGCGAACACCGAGGGCGGGTAACCCTTGGTCGCCGGGGGTTCGCCGATCGCCAGGGCGATCTCGCGCTGAGCCATGGCATAGCGGGTCAGCGAATCCATGATCAGCAGCACGTTGCGCCCGGCATCGCGGAAATCCTCGGCGAGCCGTGTGGCATAGGAGGCGCCCTGCAAACGCTGCAACGGTGAGGTGTCGGCGGGCGCGGCGACCACCACCGCCCGGCGGCGACCCTCTTCGCCGAGGATGTTCTCGATGAAATCCTGAACCTCGCGGCCGCGCTCGCCGATCAGCCCGACCACGATCACATCCGCCTGGGTGTAGCGGGCCATCATGCCGAGCAGCACCGACTTGCCCACCCCGGAACCGGCGAACAGGCCCATGCGCTGGCCACGGCCGACGCTGAGCAGGCCATTGATGGCGCGAATGCCGACGTCGATCTGGGCATCGATCGGCGCCCGCGCCATGGGGTTGAAGGGGGGCGTGGCCAATGGCGCGTGGCGCACGTCGTGCAATGCCCCCTTGCCATCCAGCGGCCGGCCGTTGCCGTCGACCACGCGGCCCAGCAGCAGATCGCCGAGCGGAAAGCGCCGTGCGCTGCTGTTGGCTTCGTGGCCCTCGCCCAGCGGCAGGACCCGCGAACCGGGCAGCAGCCCGCTGATCTCTTCGAGGGGCATCAGAAACAGCTTCTCGCCGGAGAAGCCGACCACTTCGGCCTCGGCGTAGCGTGCAGAGGAGCTACCCGGACCGCTCGTCTGCGACGAGAGCTCGATGCGGCAGGCACTGCCCAGCGGGATGCGCAGGCCGACCGCCTCGAGCACCAGGCCGGTGGCACGCACGATGCGCCCGCTGGTGCGATAGTTGGGTAGCGCGCTGACGCGTTGGTGAACGCCGCCGAGCGCATTGCGCCAATGGCCCTGATGGCGGTTGGTTTCGCCGAGGCTGGTCATGACGGTTTCTCGCCGGCGTCGATGGCGGTGTTGCGTCGTCGCACCTGATTGGCGATGGTCTCCCAGCGCGATTCCAGGGTGGCGTCGAGATCGCCGCTGGCGCTGGTCGCGCGGCAGCCGCCGCGGCTCACCAGGTCATCGGGCTGCAACTGCCAGCCGGCGGCCTCGAATTCGTGACCGAGCTGAGCCTTGACCAGGGTCAGGTCGGCGGGATGCAGCCACAGACGCGGCCGCCCGGAGAGCGCCGGCTCGACGTGCAGGAGCTCGCGAACGACATCCAGAATCGCCTCGGGGCGTGCCTCGAGGGCTTCGCCGGCGAGTTGCCGACCGGTGGCCAGCGCCAGGTCGACCAGGTGCTCGGCCATCTCCTCGTCGAGGGCGGCCAGCGCCTCGCCAAACTGCGTGGCGAGGGGTAGCAACGGTTGTAGCGTGTCGCGGGTCTGACGCTGCATCTCGGCTTCGCCGGCTTTGCGGCCTTCGTCAAGACCGGCTTCGTAGCCGGCCTGCTGGCCCTGCTCGAAACCTTCCTGATAACCGGCCTGACAGGCCTCCTTGCGGGCCTGCTCGCGCATCGCGTCGAGCTCGGCCTGGCGCTGGGCGGCCTGCTGGCGCACTCGCTCGCGGCGTTCGCGCTGGCTGCGCAACTGGTGGTCGGGGCTGCCCAGCTCATCCATCCGCCAACGCTGCCAGGCGCCGTCGTCGCGTTCGGGGCTGACCAGATGATCAGACATAACTGTCGTCGCCTCCGCCCAGCGCTATCTCGCCGCTGTCGGCGAGTCGGCGCACGATCTGCAGAATCGCCTTCTGTTCGGCCTCGACCTGGGACACGCGGATCGGGCCGCGAGCCTCGAGATCTTCCTGCAACATCTGCGCGGCGCGCTGCGACATGTTGGCCATGAACTTCTCGAGCAGCGCGTCCGGCGCACCCTTGAGCGCGATAACCAGCGAGTTGGTGTCGATTTCCTTGAGAATCAACTGGATACCTCGATCGTCGATGTCCATGAGGTTCTCGAACAGGAACATCTCGTCGATGATCTTCTGCGCCAGGTCCTCGCTGTGGGCGCGCACCGTCTCGATGACGATCTCTTCCTGGGCGGAGTTCATCAGGTTGAGGATCTCGGCCGCGGTCCTCACGCCGCCCATCTTGCTGCGCTTGAGGTTCTGGCCGTCGAGCATGCCGCCGAGCACTTCGGTGAGCTCCTGCAAGGCGGCCGGCTGAACGCCGCTGAAGGTGGCGATTCGCAGCACCACATCGTTGCGCAGCTTATCGTCGAACAGCTCGAGAATGCTCGCGGCCTGGTGACGCTCGAGATGCACGAGGATCGTGGCGATGATCTGCGGATGCTCGTCGCGGATCATCTCGGCGACCATCGACGGCTCCATCAGGTTCAGCGAGTCGATGCCCGAGGCGTTGCTGGTGCTCTCGAGGATGTCCTCGATCAGGCCCGAGGCGCGGTCGCTGCCCAGCGCCTTGGTCAGTACCGAGCGGATGTGCTCGCTGGAGTGCAGGTTGACGGCGGTAAACTGCTCGGCCTCGTCATGGAATTCGGCGAGCACCTGGCTCATCTCCTCGTGGGAGACCTGATCGAGCCTGGCCATCTCCATGCTGATTTCCTGGACCTCCTTGGCACCCAGAAACTTGAAGATTTCCGCCGCGCTGTCCTCATCAAGGGAAAGCAGCAGGATTGCACCGCGGCGGGCGCCGGTCATTTCGATCATTTGTCGTTCATCCAGCTTCTGACGATCATGGCTACCAGCCGCGGATCTTCCAGGGCGATCTCGCGGGCATCCTTGAGATTCTGCTCGTAGGCATTGGCGCGGCGACGGCGGCGCGGCGGTGGCTCGGCGGCTTCGCTCGGCGCATCGCCGCCATCATCGTCCTCGCTATCGCCGGCGCTCGCCGCGTTCGGGCTGCGCAGGGCGGTCGGCCGGTTCGCGGGCAGGGCGGCGCTCTGGCGCTTGATCAGCGGACGCAAGACCATGAACCACAGGAACAGCGCGGCCAGGGCGACCAGCAGATAACGGCCCAGGGTCATGGCCAGCTGCAGCATTGCCGGCGTCTGCCACCAAGGTACTTCGACAAACGTCTCGTCGCTTTCGGTGAACGGGCTGTTGACCACTTCTATGGCGTCGCCGCGCGCTTGGGAGAAGCCCATGGCTTGGCGTACCAGGCGCTCGATCTGCGCCAGCTGCTCGTCGCTGAGCGGCTGCTTGACGGTTTCGCCGGCCTCGTTGAGTCCCTCGCGGTAATCGACGACGACCGCGACCGAAAGGCGCTCGACGCCGCCACGCTCGAACTGGACGTAATCGACCTGACGATCGAGTTCGTAATTGATGGTGTCGTTGCGGTCCAGGCGGCTCAGTGGCGTATTGCTGTCGGCCTGAGCGTTGTCGGCGGTATTCTGGGCGTTGGCACCGTTGACCTGATCCTGGGCATTAGTGGTCTGGCCGTTGTCGATCGGCGATGCCGCGACGCCCGGCGGGGTATTGGAAAGTGCGCCGGGAATGCCGCTGGGCAGGCCATCGCCACCGGTGTACAACTCGCTCAACTGGCGACTGCGAACGGCGGCTTCGTTGGGCGGCTGATTGGGGGAATAGCGCTCGGCGGTCTGCTCGCGCTTGGAAAAATCGACCTGCGCCGCGACCTGCGCACGGACGTTATCGGCGCCCAGGATCGGCGCCAGGATACGCTCGATATTCTCCTGGTAGGTCTTCTCGATCTTCTGGACATAGCTTAGTTGAGTGCCGTCGAGGCCGCCCAGCTGGCTGCCGTTGCGCGACAGCAGCCGCCCGTCCTGGTCGACCACGGTGACCGCGTCGGTGGCCAGTTGCGGCACGCTGCTGGACACCATGTGCACGATGGCATTGACCTGGCCTTCGCTCAGCACCCGGCCGGGCTCCAGGGTCAGTACCACCGAGGCCTTGGCGGGTTCGCTTTCGCGTACGAACACCGACGGCTTGGCCATCGACAGCTGCACGCGGGCCTGGGCGACCGGGCCGAGCGCCTCCACCGACTGGGCCAGCTCGCCCTGCAGCGAACGTTGAAAATTGACCTGCTCGGCGAACTGGCTGATGCCGAAGGCTTGATTGTCCATCACCTCGAAGCCGACATCGCCACCCTTGGGCAAGCCCTGTTCGGCAAGCTGAAGACGCAGCAGATACACCTGGTCGGCGGGCACCAGCAGTGCGCCGCCGCCCTCGCTGAACTGATAGGGAATGCCGCGGGCGTCGAGTTCGTTGATGATGCTTCCGCCATCGGCATCGCTCAGGTTGCTGTACAGCACCCGGTACTCGGGGCTGCGCGCCCACAGCAGCAGCACGGCGATCAACGCGATCGCTGCGGCGGCGGCAATGATCAAGGGAATGCGCGGATTCTCGCGCAACTGCTTGAGCAGTCCTTGCGCGGAGGCGCCCTGGGCCGAGGCATTGGCTGCCCGGGCCTGGTTCCCACCAGGATTGCGCTGCTGCGAAGAGGCGACGTCGCTCATGAGTGCCCTCCGCCAGGCAGCGGGCGCGTCAGGGTGGCGGTGTTAGCGTCGGCCCGCGCGTATCGGGTCGGTGCAGATAGCATTTTAATATCCGGCTCCAGCATCCATCGATTCCAAGTCCCGGGTTGCGCTTGACGTGGCGGTCGGTTGCGATAGGCCAGCCGGACTGGGCGCGTTGTCAAGGGGGACGGTCGTGTGATGGAGGCCATTATCCGCAGGTGTTGTCGCCCTAAAGGCAAGAAAAGCCCCATTTTTGAAGCTCATTTGCAGCCATGATCCGCCGCCGCTGATGCTAGGCTTGCCTTCGTCCACCCATCGGTCCTTATCCAACAGGGGCAGGAGAACCGCCATGAGCGTACCCGCCATTCAAGCGGCCTTGCAGCAGATGCAGAGTCTGGCCAATCAGGCCAGCGCCACTCAATCGATCGCCAACCAGGCCGGTCGCGGCCAGCAGTTGTCGACGTCAGTGGGGCAGGGCGGCTTCGCCGACGCGCTGCAGTCGTCGATTCGCAAGATCAATCAGCTGAAGCAGGACTCCGATGCCAGCGTGAAGGCATTCCAGGCCGGCGATCCCGGGGTCGCGCTGAACGACGTGATGGTCGACATGCAAAAGGCCAGCATCGGCTTTCAGATGGGCGTTCAGGTACGTAACCGCTTGGTGACGGCCTACAAGGACGTCATGAACATGCAGGTCTGAACCGGGCCTGCGAGGCCGTTATTGATTCCTTTCTCCCGGCGGGTAGCCTGAGCGGCGCCTGTTCGGGAGCGCTTGCGTTTCCCGCCGTCACTTTTCGTCATGCGTCAGCAGGTCGCGATCGGGACGAGCCAGCAGGTAGCCCTGGGCGCGATTGCAGCCCAGCCGGCGCAGGTAGTCGAGCTGAGCCGGCGTTTCGATGCCTTCGGCGCAGACATTCCGGCCGAATCCGCGACACAATGTCAGCAGCGATTCGACGATCGCCCGGTCTTCGGAGGAATCGGGCAGCCCGGCGATGAACGATTTGTCGATCTTGACGGTGTCGAACGGGAACTGCTTGAGATGCGACAGCGACGAGAAGCCGGTGCCGAAATCGTCCAGCGCGATGGCGATCGATTGACGATGCAGCGCCTCGAGCTGCTGGCCGACCCAGTACGGCGACTGGATCAGTGCCGTTTCGGTGATCTCCAGCTCCAGCGCCGAGGTGGGCAAGCGTCGGCGTTTCAATGCCTCGACCAGGTAGTCGGCCAGTTGGGCGTCGTCCATCAGTTGGATGGCGCTGATGTTGATGCTGACGAAGAAGTTCGTGGGCAGCCGTTGCCGGTTCGATGCCAACGTGTCGAGCGCCTGATCGATGATCCAGCGACCCACCTCCACCATCAGCCCGCTCTGTTCGAGAATCGGTACGAAGACGTCGGGGCCGACGGTCTGCTGATCGGGAGCCCGCCAGCGCAGCAGCGCCTCGGCGCCGCACGGTCGGTCGAGCGCCTTGAGCGACCACTGCGGCTGAAAGTCGAGATGAAATTCGCCCCGCTCGAAACCGCCGGCGAGTCGTCTCTCGATGGCCTCGTGACGGCTGGCCTCGTCGAGCATGCCGCTCAGGTATTGGCGCACGCGGTTGCGTCCATGCTGCTTGGCGCGCACCAGGGCCGCATTGGCGCGTCTCAACAGCTCCTCGGGAGCCGTCTGGTAGAGGCTATGCGCCGTCAGGCCGACACTGACGGTCAGTTGCAGCCCCTCGATGGCATGAAAGCGATAGCTTTCGACCGCTTCGCGCAAGCGCTCGACAAGCTGCGGCGCCTCGCAGGGCTGGGCGAGCGGTACGCTGACGGCGAACTCATCGCCGCCCAGCCGGCCCAGGTGGGCGTCGACGTGGGGTGCGAGAAGACTGCTCAAGTGCTGGGCCAGCTCGCAGAGAATGGCGTCGGCCTGGGCGGTGCCGTGGGCATCGTTGATACGCTTGAAGCGGTCGATGCCGAACACGGCGACCAATTGGCTCTTCTTCTTGCACTGATCGGATGCATGGTCGCTGCGGGCCAGCGCGCGCAGGAAACCGGTGCGGTTGAGCTGATGGGTGAGGCCGTCGTGATGGGTGATCCACTCGATTTCGCGCTGTGCTTTCAGCGTTTCGCGAAGGTCGCGGGCGACGATGATCAACTGGGTCCGTTCGAGGTTGCTCGAGGGCGTGCGCTGAATCTGCGCCTGGACCGGCAACGTTTCGCCGTTGCGACAATGCAGATTGGCATTCAGGCGCACCGCACGCTGGCCATCGAGCGCCGCCAAGCGCTTGCTCAGCGCGCTGACTGCCAACGACTTGTCGAGCGTTTCGGGGGAGAGCGTCAGCAACTTATCGCGCGAATAGCCCAGTCGTTCGATGGCGCCCTGATTGCAATACGTAAAGCGCCGGGTCTGCTCATCGACGATCAGGATCAGGTCGAGGGTGGCGTCCAGTGTGGCGCGAAACTTATCGAGCTGAGCCTGCAGGGCGGCACCGTTGTGAGCCGTATTTCTGGCAGCGTAGGGCGTCTGCCAGCGATCCTCGACACTGATCGGCGTTGGTGGCAACCCAGTACCCCGTTCGCGCGGGTAGGCGCCGCTCGGAGGGTTCTGGCGCTCCCCGCGGTGAGCGCTACGCCGCTCGATCTCGATCGTGGTCAGGTGTGCCAGACCCTTTAGCATCTCGCGCTCCCGGGCATCGAAGGTGCGCGGTGTGTCGCTGACGATGCAGAAGGTGCCCAACGGCATCCGGTCGGGGCCGTAGATGAGGGTGCCGGCATAGAAGCGAATGTAGGGCTCGCCGCGGGCATAGGGATTGTCGGCGAAGCGCGGGTCAGCCTGTGCATCCTCGATGACCGTGAGCGTGCCCGATTCCAGGGTGTGGACGCAGAAGGCATATTCGATGGGCATTTCGCGAAAGCCCAGCCCGCAAGCCGACTTGAACCATTGGCGATCCGCGTCGAGCAGGCTGATATAAGCGATCGGCGCATCGAATAGGCGGCAGGCAAGATGCGTCAGACTGTCGAAGCGTACCTCGTCGGGCGTGTCGAGCAACTGCGTTGCGCGTAGCGCGGCAAGCCGGCGAGGCTTCATGAGCATGGCCTTGCGTATTCCATGATTGAAGGCTGTGCGCTGAAGTGTCATCGGTGACCTGTCTCCTTGTCTTTCCTGCTGGCTGTGTCTCCGGCACGGATCAGGCGGGTTGCCATTCCATTGGCCTTGTCCCGTCGTTGAGTGAATCAGACCTGCAGCTCGATCAGGCGGCCCTGCATCCGGGCGAGGCTCTCGGCGATGCGCAGGACTTCTTCGCTGGGGATCTGGCGAATCACATCGCCGCTTTCGCGATCCACGACGCGGGTTACCACGCGGCTGTCGTAGGACTGCAGATCGAATTCCAGGCCGTAGCTGCGCATGACCGCGTTGATCCGATGAAGCGGCTCGACCAGCTCGCTCTGGGTGGCGCTCGATTCGTCCGCCGGCGACGCCTGCGCGTTTTTCGCCACGCCAGGCGGCGCCGCGAGATGGGCAAGGACCCGCTCGAGCCTTTGTTGCGGGGTTGTCGCACCGTTGCCCGATGCGCTGATCACGCCAGCGGCAGCGCCGGTGATGGGGTCGATGTAAGGGGAGCTCATGGCCAGCCTCGCGGTGCATGCCGAAGGGGTGTGGTTGGTTATCAGCAGGCGCGATGGGCGAGCCTGTCAAATGACCTATCGGCCTGGCGGGGCGAGACTTGAACGTACCGGCACGGGCTCGATCGATGCACGGCAAGTCACTACCAGCGGTTGGGCAGCATCGCACGGGTATTACGATCCAGCGGGATCTGCACGCTCGAGGCGCCGAGCACCACGTTGTCGCGGGTACGCACCAGGCGCACATTGACGTAAGCCATGCTCTGACCCTGGCCATAGGTACCCAATAGGATCGCCTGGGCGTTATGCGAGGCGGAAAGCCGGCGGATGTCCCGCGACAGGATCAGCTCGCCGGTCTGCTCCTCGATGAACAGGCTGTTGCGCATCTTGACCTCGATTAGCATCAGCCCGGCACGGCTGAGCGACGAGGCGAACATCTCGGAAAGCGTGCGACCGAAAGTCGACGATTCGCTCAGGTCGTCGATGCTGACGAAGCTCGCCGCGACGATCGGCTTGGTTGGGTCCAGCTCGCGGGTGTCAGCGAGCAGATCGGCGGCGGTTTCGCGCACCAGCGCAAGTATGTCGACCGTGGCGTTGCTGGTGACGCTATAGCTGTCGCTGCCGTTGGAGGCGCAACCGGCGCCGAGCGCCATGACACTGGCCAGGGCGACGCGCAGCAATAGGCATTGGATCGATTTCATTGTAGGCGCTCTCTCACCAGGCATCGGTCACGGGTAACGGCTTGGGCGATTCGTACTGGCCTGCATCGTCACCGTTGATGTAATAGATATTCGACGACGAATACAGGATGCGGTCGTTCTCGCTGACCTGGGTGGTAACGATCACCTCCTGGTTGCTCACGCTCTCCCAACTGCCGCTGAAGGCGTCGACCAGAGCCGCACCGGGGATTAGCGCCAGCGCCGGCTCGCTCCAGTTATTGAGGGATAGGTCGTCGCCATCGGCACCTGCGAGGTATTGGCGACGCAGCCGCCCAGCAGCAACGCGCTGCCCAGCCCGGTGAAAAGGAGTTTGCGTACCATGAAGGGTCCCTGGCTTTAGTTTTTTATCGAGCCGGATTTTCGACTCCGGCTTGAGACGTGGCCGACGCCGTTGGCGACGTCATGAGCGCGACGCAGCACTATAAGCCTTATCGGCTGATTGAAAGCGAACTTTACAAATGCGATTCGTATGTTTTGCAACGCCTCTATGCGGCACGGGTCGGCTGTTGGCCGCTCTCATGGCTGCTTTGACCATTGACACGTGTCAGATTACAATGGAAATTGAGATTTATAGCCAATAATAGCGTCAGCGGAGCGGTGGGAGTGATCAAAAAGATCAAGCACAAAGGGTTGAAGCGTCTTTATGAGAAAGGGCAACGGCAAGGCGTCCAACCCAGCCATGTCGAGGATCTCGAAGACATCCTCGCTCTGTTGGATGCGGCGAGTGGCCCCGTGCAAATGGATTTACCCGGTATGGATTTTCATCCTTTGAAGGGGGCGCGGAATGGCTATTACTCCGTCCATGTAAACGGGAATTGGGCGGTGACTTTCACATTTGACGGTGAAGATGCCGACCAGGTTGATTACGAAGACTATCATTAACCGCTAGAAAGAGGATTTGCTATGGCCATGAAGACGCCTCCTCACCCGGGCCGGATATTGCGTCGGCGTATTCTGCCGAGCTTGGGCTTGAGCGTCACCGAATTCGCTCGACGCGTCGGCATGTCGCGCAATGCCGTCTCGCGTGTACTCAATGAACGCACGGGAATTTCTCCTGATTTTGCCGTTCGGCTGGAGTGGGGTGGGATTGGTGACGCGCGGCACTGGCTAATCATGCAGACCAACTATGAGCTGGCCAAGGCCGAGGGCAGGGACCAGAATCACATTTCGCGCTTTGCTATTGCCTGAGCCCTCTGCGATGAGAGAGATAAGTTACGGGCAGCAGTCTGGCTCGAAGGAGGTAACTAACATGAGTATCCCCAATGATGCCGGTATGCAGCGTAAGCCGACTCATCCTGGCGAAATGCTGAGAGAAGACTTTATTCCGGACTATGGCCTGAGCGTCACGCGGCTGGCTGAGTCCTTGGGTGTTTCTCGCCAGTCGGTAAATGAGCTGTTGCGTGAACGTCGCGCTGTCAGCCCCGAGATGGCTCTTCGGCTTGGTCGTCTGTTCGATAATTCCCCTGAGTTTTGGCTGAATGCGCAGCGCGCTCTTGATTTGTGGAACGCAGCCCAATCGGTTAGCGACGAGGTCGCCCGAATCAAGCCACTGTATGCTGAGTGACCAAGCCAAGCATTGTGGAATGATCCAATGTAGCTACCTCTGGATGCATGTCTTCGATGGCCTGCAAATCGGCCGGTCCTGTACTCTAATGGATGAAATCGTCGGTCTAGGTAAACACAGTGAACGATGCACAGCAGGATAGCGTTATAGCCGTCGGTCAGCGGGTAAAACAGGCATTGGCCGGCTTCCGCGAGATCGAACAGATCGTGTTGTTCGGCTCCGTGTCCCGGGGCACCGCGCGGGCGGCTAGCGATATCGACGTGGCGCTGGATGCGGGAAAGCCGCTGACGCAGGGGCAGAGAGTGGCCATGATCGAGGCCTTGGCGCTCGAGTTGGGGCGCCCTGTCGATCTGGTCGACCTGAAGGCTGCCGGGCAACCCTTGCTGAGCCAGATCGTGACTACGGGCAAACGTTTATCGGGTAGCGATACCGCGTGGGCCAAGATCATCTATCGCAACATCATCGACAACGAAGACTTCGTACCGCTGCAGCGGCGAGTCTTGCAGGCCAGGCAGCAGGCATGGATCAATCGCTGATCAATCAGAAGCTGGAATCGTTGCGGCGCTGCGTCATGCGGCTTGAGGATCGCTGCCCCAGCAATGTCGAGGCCTTGCAGAAGGATCTCGATGCGCAGGATATCCTCGCGCTGAACCTGACAAGAGCCATTCAGCTATGTGTCGATATAGCCTCGCACTGGATTGCCGAACATCACGAGCTGACTTCACCGATTACCATGGGGCAAAGTTTCGATGTGCTGGCAGAGCGTGAGGTTATCAACCATGAGCTGGCCGCCAACCTGAAGAAGTCGGTCGGTTTTCGCAATATCGTGGTGCATAACTATGAAGCCGTCGATTGGCAGATCGTATTTTCGATCTGTCGCCAGCATCTCGATCAATTTCGCCAGTTCGCTGCGGCTTTCATGGACTCTCGATAGGCTGCCAATGGCCCCAAGCGGGGCTTCGTGGGAGGGAACTTGTTCCCGATTGGCGCCGTCAGGCGCCGGCTATAGTCCCGGTATACGCTTTGCACCGCTATTGCGAATGAATCCACGTAGAGTGCGAAGAAGGCCATGACAAAGGATTTGCTATGCGCTTAGACCCTCAAGCCCTTGAGCCCTGTTTGCAATTCCTGCGCGACCAGCTTGCCGATCTGCAGGCCATTTATCTGTTCGGCAGCGAAGCGGCAGGCCAGGCGGGGCCTGACAGCGATGTCGACCTAGCCGTGCTACTGCCTGCCTCCTTGCCCGCCGTACGACGTTGGTCACTCATGGAGCACTTGGCGGAGCGGTTGGGGCGCGATGTCGATCTGGTGGACCTGCGTGCGGCGAGCACCGTCATGCGCCATCAGGTCCTGGCGCAAGGGCAGCGTTTATGGAGCGCTGGAACCGAGGCCGACCTCTTCGAGTTATCGACGTTCAGCGAATACTGGGATCTGGCAATACAGCGGCGTGAACTGCTTGCTGACATCGAGCGAAGAGGTAGTATCCATGCCCGATGATGTACTTCTCAACAAAGCGGCCACTATAGAGCGCCAGAGAAGTATTCGATATTTTACGCGGGTCGACGAACAGCGGCTGCGAGCACTGGATCAAGACCTCGGGCTCGGCTACTGATGAGCTCACATTACACGGTCGTATACGACGCCTGTGTGCTCTATCCCGCCCCGTTGCGGAGCTTGCTGATTCATCTGGCCTTGACCGACCTTTATCGGGCTCGCTGGTCACGGATGATCCACCACGAGTGGATGCGTAACCTGCTGGACCAGCGTAGCGATCTGACATGGGAGAAACTCGAGCGGGTGCGTCAGTTGATGGATCAGCATGCGCGGGGAGCCGTCGTGGAGGGTTTTGAACCCTTGATCGATAGCCTTGAACTGCCCGACCCCGATGATCGCCATGTGCTCGCTTGTGCGCTGCATTGCGGGGCTGAGGCCATCGTTACTTTCAACCTAAAGGACTTTCCCGAGGCTGCCCCCGCTGCTACCACCATGTTCACCAGCGTATCGAGACCAAACAGGTGGATTTTGCCACGCATCAGATCGGACACCCTGGGTTGAGTGACGCCCAGCCGCTTAGCGGCTTCGCCCTGGGTCCAGCCCTGACGGTTAATGTGCTGCTCAAGGGCCATCATCAGACCGGAGCGAAGCTTCATATTTTCCGCTTCGGCAGCAGTGTCCTCGATGGCGTCCCACACGCTGTCGAACGTCTCATTACTCATCGTTTCACCTCGCTTAGGCGACGGCCTGGATGCCGTTCCTCTCGATCAGCGTCAGCAAGCGTAACGCCGGACCGCCAGGACGCTTCACGCCACGCTCCCAGTCGGAGACCAGGTTCTTGCTGACGTTGAGGTAGCGGGCAAACACAGGCTGAGACAAGTGCTCACGCTCACGCAGGGCGCGGATCTCCTCAGGAGACAATGTTTTCACCGGCGTAAGGCAGGTCTTATCGAAGTCACGCATGGTCTGCTTGTCGATGGCGCCGACCTCATGTAGCGCCTCCATGGTTTCATGGATCGCGGCGAGGGCGTCACTACGGTACTGCTTAGCCATTGCCATCACCTCCGAAAATTGGCCCTTATCGATCATCGCATTCAGGTGCTCATCAGACAGCGACAGAATGTGCTGTGCTGCTTGCTTGAAGGCGGCCTTCTCTTCGTCGCTGATGTTGCTTTGTTGGCTTTTCGCGAAGCCGAAGACGAACAAGGCGCGGCTCTCCTGACGGTACAGGATGATTGTACGATATCCGCCGGACTTGCCTTGGCCAGGGCGAGCGACGCGCTGTTTGATGACTCCGCTACCAAGGTCGGCATCTATCAGGCCTTGCTCGGCCCGCTGGATGGCTTCGCATAGCGCATCATCGTCGATTCGTTGCTTACGGGCGAAGCGCTCGAACCAGGCGTTCTTGAAGATCCTCACATGCATCCTGCCATGACCAATCATAACACTGAGTGTGACTCTTTTGGGAGAGCCTAGGCAAGGCCACCGAAGAGACCGTGAATTCATGGTCTGGCATGCTGCAAATATATAAAACTTTGTATGATTTGCAATGTAGAGAGGCTACTCCCTTCCGTAGAAATGCCTGGGTGCGGCCCTGGCATCGGCTACAAGGTGCGGCCATTATGTCATATGACGCGAGGCGTCAGGCGCGCACAAGAATCGCCTCGATGGAGGGTTGATGGGCTAGAGCAAAGTGGGAGGGAACTTGTTCCCGATTGGCGCCGCCAGCGCCCGATAGGGTCTCGGCGGAATAAAGTACCGCTATCGCGTTCAACGACTCTGTAAAGGCGTATGGCTTCTGCTTGCGTACGTTTTTTTTGTACTTGTACAATTATTCGTACGTATATTCGTACGTAAAACGAATCGAGGTTATTGTCAATGGACACACTGAGTTACTCGGCCTTTCGTAGTCAGTTGGCCAAGACGCTGGACAAGGTCAACGACGATCACACGCCGATCCTCATTACCCGCCAGAACGGCAAGCCAGCCATCGTCATGTCGGTGGAAGACTTCAAGTCCTACGAAGAAACCGCCTATTTGATGGCTAGCCCCAAGAATGCCGAGCGGCTGAGCCAGGCCATCGCTGAAGCCGAGGCCGGGCAGGTTCAGGAGTACGGATTGATTGAAGAATGATGCTCACATGGGCAGAAAAAGCATGGGAAGACTATCTGTACTGGCAGGCTGTACTGGTAAGTCAGGATAAGAAGACGCTGAAACGAATCAATACACTAATTAGAGATATTCAGCGGTAGCCCTTTTGCGGCCTGGGTGACCCCGAGCCACTGCGGCACGGCTGGTCGGGCTACTGGTCACGGCGTATCGATCGGGAGCATCGCCTGGTCTACAAGCCCACCGAGCATGCAATCATTATCGTGCAATGCCGGTATCACTACTGAAACGGCGATTTTTCGGAATGTAGGTTTAGGCTAATTGTCTGTCTGTAACATCGCCTGGGTATAAGCCCACTGATCCTTGACGGCCTTGGAATAGATACCATGAAGCCGCTTATTGTGGGAGGGGATTTATTCCCGATAGACACCGTTAGGTGCCCGATATAGCTCCGGAAGTAATGCTTGGTACTGCTACTCGCCCGCCTGTAACATCTCTTGTGTATAAGCCCACTGATCCTTGACGGCCTTGGTATAAACATCATGAAGCTGCTGATAGTCACTCGGCATCGCTTCATCCATGCCCGTCGCCTCGAAGCGCTTCATCAGTTCTCGGGTATCATCAATGACGATATCGAGTTCGTCGATCACCTGTTGGCATTCGCTCTCATTCATAGACTTCTCCATGCCTCGGACGAATTTATTAGATGGCTTCAAGCGGTCTGAATTGCTTGTACCCGCTGATATAACTGTCTGGCACTTTCAATGGCAAAGCGCTCGTGTTGGTCCAGCTGCAAGATGGCGCCGGAACGATCGTCAGCAGACTCGACTACGTTCTGGATTTCTCTGGCATAGCGATTAAGCAGGTGGTCGAGGTTCATGCGGATCATGGTGACCTCGAGTTCGAACTCCTGCTGTTGCAACGTTCGCCGGTTGCGCTCATCTTCGTCACTCGCCGTCTCGATCATGTCGAGAAGAGCATCACTGACCAGTTTTTCCGTAGCTCTCAGCTTGGGTATAACGTCGTGGATGAGTTCACGAGCGGAGATATTGGCTTTGGCGTTTTGCATGGTAGTGCCTTTGCTCAAGCCTTGATAAGTAGGCTGAAAAAAGACAGGCCCTCATGGTGAGGGCCCGTTTCTGAAAGAGCAGGGCCGAAGCCCTACCCATCGGTACATCTACTACATGTACCGCAGTGCTTAGGATTAACCCAGCAGAGACAGTACGGACTGCGGCACCTGATTGGCCTGTGCGAGGACGGAAGTACCGGCCTGCTGCAGGATCTGAGCGCGAGTCATATTGGAGACCTCGGTCGCGTAGTCGGCATCTTCGATGCGCGAACGAGCGGCCGACAGGTTGGTCTCGGTGGTGCTCAGGTTGGTGATTGCCGAATCGAAGCGGTTCTGGATGGCACCAAGATCGGAGCGCAGCGAGTCGACGGTTTTCAGGGCGCTATCGAGCACATCCAGTGGGTTCTCTGTGCGGTCGCCAGTTGTCACGTCGTCAGTAGTGAAACCACCTTCGCCGTCTTCGTAGATGCGCTGACCAGAGGCGTTGGTGATATTGCCATTCTCCTGAGCGAAGTAACGGACGTCTGTGGTGGCCGCGTCGGTCAGGCTACTGTCATCGGCGTTGAGTTGAACAGTGCCGGTTGCAAGTGCATCGGTGCCTGTACCGCCAGCAAAATCAACAGTAGTAGAGGCTCCAGAAGAGTCAATAGTAATGTCTTGCTCTTTAGCTGCATCGCCAGTGTTTAGGGTTGCAGTGAATGAGCCGTTAGCCTGTTCAATGGTGTCGTTAATGCCAGACGCCGAAATTGACAGGCCCGTTGCGTCGACTTCACGACCGTTACCGCTAAACGAGTCACCGCTGGCACCGTTAGCGTTTGCATCTGTAATGGTCAGAGTGCCGCTAGTGGCGCCCACCGCATTTGCCAGAGAGGTTGCAGTAGCAGCGGTATAGGCGTTCCCCGCAGCGTCTTGCGTGTCGGTAGTGAGGTTGTTGTTCTCGTCAAGATAGAGAGCATTAGTGCCATCTGTGACAGCGCCGGTATCATCAATCTGAACGGTTGAGGTGTTGCCATTGAGTTTGACATCAACCGCAGTAGGGGTGCCGCTTGCACTGGCAGTGATGCTGGTTGCGACACTAGCAGTAGTCTGTGCTATGCCTGAACCATCTGTCAGATCAGCGATAGTAGCCGAGGCTGTATAGGTTGCACCGCCATCAATTTCGATCTTGTCACCGCTGCTTGAAGCGATAGAAGCGGCAAGGTTGTCGATAGTTGCAGCCGGGGGGCTGCCGGCGCCGTTTTCAGTCAGGTTGCCCGTGCTGTCCAGATAAAGGGCGTTTCCGCTACCGGTGGCTGTGATACTGCCATCGTTAGCAATCGTGATGTCGGTGCTTTTTCCACCAATAGTCACAGAGGCCGTAGTAGTCTCGCCAACGGCTGGTTTCATAGCATCTTTAATGGTGTCGATGCTATTTCCAGAGGTGTTATAGCTGAAGGAGTCGCTGTTAGCGTCGTAAGTATAAGTAGTTGTACCGTCAGTGATCGAATCACCATCTTGCATTTTGCCGAGAACATCCATCGCACCGGCATCTGCGTTATCTGTCTTGATCTGATATTCGTTACTAGTTCCAACCTGGGTGGCGCCAGCCAGCGTCAGACTATCCTTGGTAGCTGCAGTGTTTGGTGTCTCTCCCTGACCATCGACGTTAAAGCCAGTCAGGCCCAGAGTTTTAGCATCGATTTGCTTCAGGTCGATGGAAATAGTCTCGCCATCGTTCGCGCCAACCTGGATTTTCAGGCTGTTATCTTCCTGCAAAACTTTGACGCCGTTAAAGCTGGTTTCTTCTGAGACGCGGTTGATCTCGTTCAGGCGCTGGCCGATTTCATTCTGGATCGATTCCAGGTCATCAGCTGAGTTGGTACCGTTCTGGGCCTGGACGGTCAGCTCACGGATACGCTGCAGGTTATCGTTGACCTGGTTCAGCGCGCCTTCGGTAGTCTGCGCGACGGAGATACCGTCGTTGGCGTTACGCTGCGCCTGAGACAGACCGGTGATCTGTGAAGACATGCGGTTGGCGATGGCCTGGCCGGCGGCATCGTCCTTGGCGCTGTTGATGCGCATACCGGAAGACAGACGCTCCATGGCGGTGGTCAGATCGCTCTTGGAAGAATTGAGGTTCTGCTGAGCGATCATCGACGTGATGTTGGTACTGATCACTGAGGACATTTGATGTTCCTTCCTGTTCTAGGGGCTCGAGCGGTGAGCCGGAGTCCCGGCGACCGGATCTCCGGTCTTTCCACCGCAACGGCACCGTGGCCGTTATTCTGTTTATCGACGCTACCGGCATTTGCTTTAGGACTATCTGCAAATTTTTCCAGGGTAGCGGCATCAGTGGGCGGTAGAGCATCTGTCCGACGGCTGAGCCAGCAGGCCCAGCGACTACCGCTGCCGTGGAATATATCGGCGGGCCTGGCTGGTGCTTGAGTCAGGGAAGAAGGCGATGCTGCTCCAGCGTGGGGTGTTTTGCGCATTGACTAGGTAATGCAATTGCATTACCTTTTATGTGTCGTCATCACCCGCCGATCTTGGGAGGTTGCCCATGAATGCGACGCACGAAGTGGATTCCACCCTGACTGAACGCTACCAGACCACCGTTCCGGCGCAGGTCCGCCGAGCGCTGGGCCTCGGCAAGCGCGACAAGATCCACTACAGCATCCGTGACAACGGCGAGGTGGTGCTCACGCGGGCAGCGGACGCGCAGGCTGAAGACCCGGTCATGGTGGGTTTCCTGAGCTTCCTGGAGCGTGACCTGCAGCACCATCCCGAGCGTATTCAGCCCTTGACCGCAGCGTCGGTTGCCAAGGCGCGTGAGCTGACCGCGGGTATCGATGTGGATCTCGATGAGCCGCTGTCCGAAGACAACGAATGAGTGTCGAGGTTAACGAACCCTTGCGTATCAATGGGTGGACGATCTATGCCCACCCATTGTTCCTTTCTCAGCTGGATTCGCTGGCCCGGCGAGTCGAGCGGCACAGGCGGAAGAATGCCGAGGGGTATACCCGCAAAAACGACACCAAGCGACTCGCGGCGATCCTCAAGCTTGCACTTGAGGACATTCCCAGCGACCCGACCCATGAGCAATATCGGCAGGGGGCTACGCTGGGCGATGAGCACAAGCATTGGTTTCGGGCCAAGTTCTATCAGCAATGCCGGCTATTCTTTCGCTACCACGAGCCCAGCCGGATCATTGTCTACGCCTGGGTCAATGACGAGCAGACCAGGCGGGCCTACGACAGCAAGACGGATGCCTATCGGACCTTTCGCAAGATGCTGGACAACGGCAATCCACCTGATAGCTGGGACCAGTTGATAAAGCAGGCGGTCAAGCCTGGTGCCCGTCTTTCACGATTCACTTGAAAACCGTTCCGCTAGCCCAGCATCAGGCAATAACAGCCTCAAACCGACATAAAGAACCCATGCCTAGTATCGATGTGGTGATCGAGCTTTCCGCCGAGCAGTGCCTGGCGCACTATCGAGCGACAACTACTTTGGCCGGCGACGCTCAGCACGTTTACGCTCGCAGCCGGGACGGGCGACGGGTGGTATTCCCGGCCCAGGCGCTGCGGCGCATCGTCGGGCGCGACGGCGTGCATGGCCTCTACCGGCTGACGTTTACGGACGAGGGCAAGTTCGAGTCACTGGTGGTGGTGTGAGCTTTATATATAAATTATTGATTTATATGGCTCTTCGACGTTTCATGTGGATTTGGCCTGATCCAGCAGGCTGTAGTGGTCAAGTGTTTTAGGCCACCGTCTTTTGAGTTTTCCAGTAAGCTTGCTCTGCGACATTGGGCGGTAGTCCGCCGTTGTGTTTGTGCGGTCGCAGAACGCTGTACAAACCGAGGCATGGCAGCCGTCACCCATCCGTGTCAAAATTGACGGGTAAACGAACGAGAGGTTTCGCCCATGGATCTCCAGAGAATTGAAGACGAGGCGCTCCACCTCCCAAAAGAGGAGCGAGCTCAACTGGTCCAGCGACTGGTCCTGAGTCTGGAATCGCCATCAAGGGAAGAGCTCAGATCTGACTGGTTGCTTGAAGCCCGCCGTAGAGGCGAAGAGCTCGATAATGGTTCACTACAGGCCGTGTCCGGTGAAGATGTCATGAGGAAGGCTAGAGAACTGATCAAATGATCTATTCGTTTCACCCGGCAGCGGAAGCCGAATTCCTGGAATCAGTTGGTTATTACGAATCAAAAGTTCCGGGACTGGGTGGTGCCTTCATAGAGGAATTTGAGGCCCTGGCCAATTTAGTTGGCGAGTCGCCAAAAGCCTGGCAAGTTGAGTTGCAGCCAGATATTCGTAGAGCGCCCCTTCACAGGTTTCCGCTGTCCATCGTTTACCGAGAGAAACTTGATGGTTTTCAAGTTTTGGCGGTTGCCCATGACCGGCGACGTCCGCAGTACTGGCTTGGAAGGCTTTAACAATCGGCTGCACAGCGACCGTTTTTCCGCCGCTTTGCAGCTCCAAACCGGTGCGTGAGACGGGCGTTATGTGTGAGGAGTATGGATGAGTCCTACAATATTCCGAGAAAAAGGATATCTCTTCTTTTTCTTCTCACGAGAGGAGTCTCGCATCCATGTTCATGTAGTATCCATGTTCATGTAGTATCAGGAGATGGCGAGGCTAAATTCCGGTTTGAAGCAGATCTTGAGTTGGCCAAAAATTATGGATACAACCGGCAGCAGTTGAAAGAAATCGAATCACTGGTGGAGGATCACCGCAATGAGCTTGTCAGCGCGTGGAAACAGCATTTCGGCAGTTGAGGTGACGAATATCTCTGCACATGGCGTGTGACTTCTGGCACATAACCGTGAGTTTTTTATGCCGTACAACAGTTTCCCCTGGTTTAAGGAGCAGCCGATCAGCGCGATTGTGAATGTTGAGAAACAATCCCCTGGCCACTTTTATTGGCCCGATCTTGACGTAGACCTGACGGAGGAAATTATCGAGCATCCCGAAAGGTTCCCAAACGTCGCTCACAGCACATAACCATCGCAGGCACGGCGACGTCTTTTCCATTGCGGCTTCGCCTCCATTCCAAAGCCGCGCATGCTGCGGGCGTTATGTTACCACTACAGTGCCGCCCAACTCAGGCGTTAACCCATCATCTAAGGCACTTTGTCGTAATACTTAAATTGCCCCGAGTCGTTCACTGACTCGGGGGCTTTCGTTTCCACCACGTACTTACTTAGCTGCCAACGCCACACCCACCTTCGACCGATTCGGCCGCCCGATAGCTTGGGTGATCCAGGTGCCGGTATCAGCGAGCTTGTTCAGGTCGATACCCGTCTCGATACCCAGCCCATCAAGCATATAAACCACATCTTCACTGGCCACGTTACCGGAGGCGCCCTTGGCGTAGGGGCAGCCGCCGAGACCGGCAACGGAGCTGTCGATCACGGCAATGCCTTCTTCCAGAACGGCGTAAAGATTGGCGAGGGCCTGGCCGTAGGTGTCGTGGAAGTGGGCGGCGAGCTTGTCCATGGGGATGTCGCGACTCACCGCCTCGATCAGGCGCTTGGCCTTGAAGGGGGTGCCGGTGCCGATGGTGTCGCCGAGCGAGACTTCAAAACAGCCCATCTCATACAGCGCCTTTGAGACCTCAGCGACCTTGGCCGGGGCGATCTCGCCTTCGTAGGGGCAGCCAAGCACGCAGGAGACGTAGCCGCGCACGCGGACGTTGACGGCCTTGGCGCGCTCCAGCACCGGCTCGAAGCGTTGCAGCGATTCGGCGATCGAGCAGTTGATGTTCTTCTGCGAGAAGGCCTCGGAAGCGGCGCCGAACACGGCGACTTCCTCGACGCCGCATTCCAGCCCGGCTTCCAGCCCCTTGATGTTGGGCGTCAGCGCCGAGTAGGTCGCGCCCGGGTGGCGGGTGAGACCGGTCATCACTTCGCAGTGGTCGGCCATCTGCGGCACCCACCTGGACGAGACGAAGCTGGCGGCTTCGATATGCCGGATGCCCGCGGCGCCAAGGCGCTCGATCAGTTCCAGCTTGGTAGCGGTGTCGATCGGTTCGGGTTCGTTTTGCAGCCCGTCGCGGGGGCCGACCTCGACCAGGCGGACGGCTTTGGGGAAGGGCATGACTACCTCCTGATAGGCTTGTTGCGCTGACGACTCGATTTTGGCGCTGAATTCATTATCTTGGCAACGCGGGGCGTTGCATCGCGAATAAATTCGCTCTCACGAACCCGGCATTGCTCGGCGCTATTCGTCCGCGGCGAACTCCAGCAGCACATCCCCCTGGCCGACAGTATCACCGGCGGCGAAGTGGAATGCTTCGACCGCGCCATCGGTGGGGGCGGTCAGGGTGTGTTCCATCTTCATCGCCTCCATGACCATCAGCGGCGTGCCTTTCTCGACGGACTGGCCGGGCTCGACAAGCAGCGCGACTACGGTGCCGTGCATCGGCGCGGTCAGCGTCGCATCGACTTCATGCTGGCCATGATCGACGCCGTCGAGCCGGCGCCAGGCGAGGCGCTTCTCGCCGTGGGCATCGGCGAGTACCAGCGTCTCGCCGTGGCTGTCATTATCGCGACGCGCCAGCAGGCGACGCCGATGGCCATCGAGGGTCAGCGCGACGCTGTCGCCGGCCAGGCGTTGCAGATTCCCGTTGAAGCGCCGCTCGCGTACCGTCAGCTGCCAGTCGCCCCGGCTCGCTTCGCGTTCGGCGAGCACGGTGACGATCGCCTCGCTGTCGGCGGCGTCGCGGCCGTGCGCCGGCGCGGCGAGGGCGACGCGCAGGCAGGCGGGGGCGTTGAGCCGCCAGCCGTCGCGGCGTTGCCAGGGCGAGTCGTCGTCGGCCTCGCTGTGCAGGCAATCCAGCGCGACCAGCGCGGCCCGTGCGTAATCGGCTTCGTCGAGGGCGGTCGGGGCGAACAGCGCTTGTTCGTGGTGCTCGATGAAGCGGGTGTTGAGTTCGGCCCCGGCGAACGCCGGGTGGCTCGCCAGGCGTTGCAGGAAGGCGCGGTTGGTGACGACGCCGCTGACATCCAGCGCGGCCAGCGCGCGATTGAGCGTGGTCAGCGCCTGATCGCGGTCGTCGCCGTGGATGATCAGCTTGGCGAGCATCGGGTCGTAGTGCATCGAGACTGCGTCGCCGGCTTCGACGCCGCTGTCCAGACGAACTTGGTCTGGGTCGAGCCCCGCGCCGGTAAAGTCGAGGGCGAAGCGTGACAGCGTGCCGGTGGCGGGCAGGAAGTCCTGCTCGGGGTCTTCGGCGTAGAGCCGTGCCTCGAAGGCGTGCCCGCTGATGGTCAGTTCGTTCTGGGACTTGGGCAGCGCCAGGCCGGCGGCGACGCGCAACTGCCATTCGACCAGGTCCTCGCCGGTGATCATCTCGGTGACCGGGTGCTCGACCTGCAGGCGGGTGTTCATCTCCATGAAGTAGAACGAGCCATCGGCGTTTAGAAGAAACTCGACGGTGCCGGCGCCGACGTAGCCGATCTCTTGGGCGGCGCGCACCGCGGCCTCGCCCATCTCGCGGCGCAGGGGCTCGTTCATGCCCGGCGCCGGGGCCTCCTCCAACACCTTCTGATGGCGGCGCTGCACGCTGCAGTCGCGCTCGAACAGGTAAACGCCGTTGCCGTGGCTGTCGCAGAACACCTGCACCTCGACGTGGCGCGGCTGGGTCAGGTACTTCTCGATCAGCATGCGGTCGTCGTTGAAGGCGGCGCGGGATTCCCGCCGGCAACCGTCCAGCGCGACCTGGAAATCGGCGCCGCGCTCGACCACGCGCATGCCCTTGCCGCCACCGCCGGCGCTGGCCTTGAGCAGCACCGGGTAGCCGATGCGCTCGGCCTCGGCCTGCAAATGCTCGTCTGCCTGCTCGTCGCCGTGATAACCCGGCACCAGCGGCACGCCGGCGGTGTCCATGCGCGCCTTGGCGGCGGACTTGTCGCCCATCGCGGCGATGGCGCTGGCCGGCGGA
>Ga0114911_1000522_pt1 | contig 24565 bp, 25 predicted proteins | sample MalvireepMed_904_FD_89688 | JGI IMG/M metagenome (GOLD analysis project Ga0114911, IMG submission 89688) | Marine viral communities from the Global Malaspina Expedition - Malaspina viral metaG DeepMed_904 | ecosystem: Environmental > Aquatic > Marine > Oceanic | place: Mediterranean Sea...
ACCATATATCGTTCAGGCCGATAGAAAATTTTTGGTCCCTGCATGTTCCCAAGAACTTTATGATGACTTTTCAGAAACGCCGCCCGAAGAAGGAATAAGGTTGAATGTATATGAACTATTGCTTGAGGCTTCCGGTCATTTGGCAATGTTCCTTTATGTCCCGATCGGGAATGTAGAAATCAATGACCATGGAATTTTGATTCAAAGCGGGTCTGATACAAAATCGGCCGAATGGTGGCAAATCAGGGATTTGAGACGATCGTTCCTGGATAATGGATTGAGTGCAATAGATAGTGCACTGAAAATAATGGAAGCCAATGAATCGGAGTTCACGGAATGGAAGGGAAGTGACAGCTATACCTTTTTTATGGAGCTTTTTGTCAAACGTACCGATACGTTCAATAGATGGTTCAATATTTCAAATAGTCGAAGAACTTTTCAGGCATTACGTCCCTATATGCTTGAAGCTCATCACCAGTACTTTGTTGGCAAGCTGGGCCCGGATACTGTTGCAAGAATAAACTTTACGACCAAGCCTTTGACGGAGCTATCGACCGAACTGGCCCAAGGAATTCCATTCAAAGTGATGGAGTTGATGCAGGCTTCATTGGTAAACTATACTGTGGCCAAGGCCATTGATAGCGGAATGTTCGAAATAACACCATCCGGCATATATCAAAAGATTGATGATTTCCCAGGACAAAGAACGAAGGGACTGGATGATGTTCAGGTCAATAGGCTATTGTCAAACAAAATAAGTGCCGCAGAGGAATTTTTTAAAAAGGGTTTGGAATTGATAGAACAAAACCCATTGGAATTTCCCGAATACAGTAAAAAGGAATCTGCCCAATTCATTAAGCCTATGGACACGAAGAGTACCGTATCCTTTTGATGTCCTTTTTTTAAAATAATGTATATGTCAAATTTGATAAAACCTTAAAAATGTCTTTACCACGTCCATCTGCACCACTTGCCAATAAGTCAAATGTAAGGGCTGTTGGTAATCGTTTAAATGAGGCCACGGCAGAGGATTTCACTGAAATAGCTAGTTTATTGAATGCCTATGCAGATGCAATCGAAAACCTATCAGGAGCTCAGAATCCAAATCCAAATTATGGGACATTTTCCAGCCTTTTGCTTTTAAACGCAACCTACCCGGTTGGTGAGGAGAATGCCTTTGCTATCATAGACCCGGGAATTGGAACGCCTCCCCAAATTGCTCTATGGGATATTACTGATAACGAGTGGGTTCTTCAGGTTACAACTGGAGAGCAGACCAACAATAATATTGTCCAAGGTGACCATGTCTCTTACGTAGTTGTTTCTGATATCAACGGGAATGAATATATGATGGTATCCGGAACCCTTGTGGGCACGGACCCTACCAAACTTGAAGATTACTCTGCCAATTCAATCTATCGGGAACTATGACGCTAGAGAAAATTAATCTAATGTTCGGGTTGTTCATTGCTTTTGATTTGATAGTGGTGGTTCTTTTGGCCAGGCTCATTTATAGTCAGAAAAAGTCGAGGGAAACCATAAAGACTGAAAAAATTGAGATGAAAGGGTTTGAAATCAAGATAGAGAACAAAGAATTAACCATTAAGCCGAAAAAATGAAAAAAATAATTTATCTCATCCTTTTAATTTCCTTTGCAGGTAACGCACAGATTTCAACCACAAAGGAGGGGTTTGTAAAGGTTAAAAGAAAACCGATTGAAACTTCTATGGTGGATTCCGACTCCCTTAATATTTCAAAGGACGATGGTATTATCAGGGGGATAGCACTTTCGGATTTTAAGGGATTGCTTTCGATAACATCCGGCTCAACACTTATTAAGGTAACAGCGGCCGAATATTTGGCCTTGTCACAGACTGAACTCGATAACAATGATTATTTGATCGTTGATGTAAAATCGGCAGGTTCCAATGATTTTATGCTCAAATCAGAGTTTGATACTAATGATGATGGGACCATTGATGATGTAGAAAGATTGGGAGGTCAGCTTCCCTCGTTTTATTTGGACAATACTGAGCGAACGGATGAGGAAATCGAGGATATCATAGGCACAAAAGTTGTTGCAGGTTCAAACGTAACGGTAGATTACAATGATACCACGGGAGAGACGACCATTAGTTCAACAGCATCAGGAGGGTCGACCGACCATGGTACACTGACAGGATTGGACGGTGATGACCATATTCAATATTTCAACCAAGCACGTGGGGATGCCCGTTACCTTCAAACCGAAGTTGATGGAAGTGTGACCAATGAGCTGCAGACGATATCGAAATCCGGTTCAACGGTAACGCTATCGGGTGGAGGTGGATCGTTCACCGATGCAAATACCCAACTCTCAGATGAAGAGGTACAGGATAAAGTAGGAGCAATGGTATCCGGGAATACGGAAAACAATATTTCCGTCACTTATAATGATACCACTGGTAAGTTGGATTTTAATGTTACCGGTAGCACAACACAAACCACCGGAACTTTCACTCCAAGTCTTTCAGGCACATATAGTTCCTATGATTCTTCTGGATATTATGTTAAAACTGGGAATGTGGCCACTGTTTGGATAGAGTTTACAAATGTAACCAGCGCGACCAATCAATCTATATCCATTACCGGGCTTCCGGCTGCAATAATGGCAAGAGTGGATGGAAATTTCACACATCAACAATCTACCGCGAATGTTAGGGTTACCGGTAATTCTGGTTCAGATTTCACCAATGCGCTAGGTGTGTTTCCACAAAATCTCACACAAATAAACATTACAAGCAAGGATTTCTCAGGCGATGTATCTGGCACTATTAGCAGCGGCACTATCCAAGTAACGGCAACATATATAACAAACTAAATATGAAAAAGCTAATCTTCTCATTAATATTCTTATATGTAGCCTTTTCTTACGGTCAAATCACCAGTGATTCCACTGTGGTAGGTATTGGAAAGAAAGGCGGTCAGGTTTATACTTTTGATGGAAGCCCTGTTTTTGGTAACGATGACCAAATCTTTACCGATTTCAGTCTTTCTGGAAGTGTATTGTCCATTACCATAGAGAACGGAAATACTGTCAACGTTGACCTTTCCACCATTGTGGGAAATGTAACAATAAGCGATTTTTCATTATCTGGAAACAACTTGACATTGGAGCTTTCCAATGGCAGTACAGACACCGTTGACCTATCAACGATAACCTCAGGGGTATCAACATTAAACGATATATCCGATGTTTCCACTGCAGGTGCAACATCTGGCCAAGTGCTAAAATTCAATGGCGCCAATTGGGTTCCTGGTACGGACAATGATTCTGGTGGTTCTGCTTCGATATCCAATGCTGAATATGACGCATCATGGAATGGGGACACTTCAAATGGAGCAAGTAAAAATGCACTATATGATAAAATCGAATCAGTTATAGCCGGAAGCGGGGCTACGGCCAGTGTCGAATCCAAGAGTGATTGGAACGGAACGGCTGACACATGGATGGTGACTGTTGAACCAGGGGCGGGCCACCAATTGTTTGCCAACAACGTTTATTTGGTCGAAGATGTGGACTATACTATTTCTGGCAGCACAATAACATATACTGACCCACCCCTAGTCAATGAGGTCCACACCTACTTTCCCAATGTGGTGGTTGCGGGCGGAGGGAGTGGATCTTCATCTTTATACCATCAACAAACCATAACATTTACGGACCCAAATATGGCTGGTGGAGCGGTTGAGCAAACCATTGTTCCGGCACAAGGGGCCAACAAAGTTATAATAGTAGAGTCTATTATAGTCAATGCCTCTGGTATTTCTGGTTCAACAGGAAACCAAAATATTGCTGTAAGACATGGTACACAAACAACTGAATTGATATCAGGTTCAAGAATCTGGTTATACGGTTCTGGGACTAACATGCTAAGCAGGTTCAGGGGGACTGATTGGTTCCCGTTCAATGCCGTCCAAGGAGTAAATGATTCCGTGTTGATCAGGTTGACATCCGCCAATCTTGACACCTTGACCGGATCGATCGTAGTTACAATTAATTATAGAGTATTTGATACTTCGACTAACACATTTGATTAAAAATAAGAGAATGAAAAAGATAGTATTTTTAGTAGCCTTCATAGCTTTTCAGTTTGGATATTCCCAAGTTCCGGACAGGTTTCTTCCTGAAAACGCAAAATTCCTTAAAGCTAGTGAAATAGGATTGGTGAAAATGGATTATGAAACCGCGGAATCACCGTTTACATCCCAAGAATATCAAGATGCGTACAATAATGGATTGAATCTTTCAGCGGCAATAGAAAAGGCCCACGAAGAAGGATATTCAATGGTGGTTTTGGAAAAGGGCAGTTATCCAATGACGGCAAATGCGGGAAGCTCTACAGTTGCGGCGGGTAGTGGAGGGTATTGTGCCATAATCAGTAATATTGAAGATATGACCATTGACTTTAATGGTGCAACTTTTTTTATCATATACGATTCGGTCAATAGGAATCCGTATGATGCAACCGCCAATGATGTCTACGATCTTGGGTTTAAGATGATTTCATTAAGGCAAACTGAAAATATAAGTATAATCAACTTGGAACTTCGTGGAGATAACTACATGAGATCATGGGTCGAAGGTGAGGCAGGGGATATCCCTTGCTATGGGATTGTGATAGAAGTGGATTCGCAAAACATAAAAATAGACAACTATGAAGGACATGGATTTAGATGTGAACCTTTGGCTATAACCTATAAAGGGTATAACGATAAGACTATTTCGACTTTCTATGCCGGAGGTTTGGATGCTTCTGGTGCTGAAATTGTCGAAACAGGTTCATATAGGACAGCCATGCTGGATATGACAACAGGGATTACTCTTGTTGATAATTCATTTTCGATAATTGGTTGGGGTTTTACCAGAGAAATTCCTTTCAGAAATTCATTGGTCAGAGTTTTTTATTATACTTCCTCGGATGAGTTTATAACTTCTGATTGGAGCATTCAGAACAAGTTGAACTATTTACCTGCAAACTGTACAAAAGTTAGGTTTGTGGCCTATGACGACGAAAGGACAGACCCAACAGTCAACTATAGCTCTGTAGCTCTTACCTCTGGTACTCCCAGAAACTTATTGGTAGCCAACAGTAAATTCTACAACAATATGAGGGGAGGCATTGCAGGGGTTTCGAACAATACAACTATTATGGATTGCGTGTTCCATACAATTGGCAAGGCGATCACATATAAATATGGATGGATGAGCTATGATGACACCACTCAATTTGCCATCAATATAGAAGATGGGATGCCTGATTTCGTTAAAATTGTAGGTAATCGTTTTGAGGATTGCGGTCACGCTTTTTTGACACCGGCAGCACAGACATTGATATTCAATAACAACGTTTGTCAAGACATACAATACGATTCATCAGTACTTAACTGTAAGTATGCGGAGGTTATGGGTAATACTTTTGTTGCAGGGACCGATATAGGCGGTGGTCTTTCTGTTACTTATTCAAATTCATATTCAGAGAAAACGGCAAAGGTAGCCAATAACTTGTTTATAGATGCCCAAATGTATGCTAGGGCAGTAAACAACAAGAACAACACTATTTATATCGACGGCAACACTTACATCAATACAAATGTAAGATTGGAGGGTAATGTGATTTCAGCTAATAATTACCACCATGACTTTGTAGAGCCTTTTAAAACTCCAGTAGATGTTGTTGATGTTATAAGGTTTGATGACTACATCGAAGAAAGGGCCAATTTATCCACTTGGGAACTTTACACAATTGACACACGTAACAACGATTCTAGGGCAAGGATAAACGTAAGGAACACATCTATGAGATTTGATATAGAATCTGAAAATGTACCTTCTTTACATTATTACGGTGATCCTAGCGGAAGTATCGGGACCCCATGGAGCACAAGTACTGTTTATACCCAAAATTTTAACGGAACAAAGTTCGAAAACATCGTAAAATCTTGGGGCGATGGAATTTCACATACAACATTGCCCGATTATACGGCCAATTTTATTGGTTCGGAATTTGTCAATTCTGAATTAAGTCTCAATAGAAGGGTTACAAGTGACGCCGGTGATATGGTATTGAATTTTACAGATTGTGTTTTTGATATGACCGACCTATCCAATTTGAGAATTTTAAATAATGGTTACGCTAATGTTGGTGGTACTCTAACTATGAATTTTAAAAATTGCAAATTCATAAGTGATACAGCAAAGACCATTAATGTCACATCCGGTACAGCAATAACCGGGTTGTCCATAAATATGACCGGATGCGAGACGGACAACATTACATTTAACTACGCTGTCACCCCTGTTTTAAAATTTAAGACCCAAGATGTAAACTGCCCAAGCTATGCGGATAATGCAACTGCCTTGGCCGCTATAGGGGAGGGGTTCTATTATAAGAACACTACTAGCGGTGAATATGAAATTACACACCAGTAATGAACGATACAAAAACATTAGCTAAAATCTGTTTGATAGCCCATATAGCCATGGGGATTATCATGGTCGCTTTGGGTATATATGAATCGTTCAGCCAAAGTGCCACGAGCCCTGACGGGGATAAGTTCCTTAGACTTTATTTGAGTGGTGCCCAATGGACGTTCCTTATTCTGGCATTACGCGCTAAGGATGCCCAAAAACCTATTGAACTTCGATGGGCGAAAATCCGCCATTGGCATATTTGGTTGGTAATTGCGGTTTCATTTGTAGGGATATCAGCAACCAATGTTATCGATTATTCATTGGACGACCCGAATCAAACTGATTCAACCAAGGTTTTGTTCCACTACATTTTTACGGCATTGGGAGCAGCTTCGGCCACATTCTTTGCATGGCATTATTTTCCAAGATATACCGATGAAGGAAAACCCAATACAGAAAGGAAATGGGCAATAAGAGCATGTATGGTCGGTGCTGGAACTTTTGCAATTAGTGTTATGGCGACAAAAATGGGCTGGTCATTTTTAAGTATAGCAATAGGGGAACTGGTCATTTCCACTATGATAGCTTTTGTTGTATGGCCAGTGATAAACGAACAATTAAATTAAGTGACATGGAAACTCTCGTACAGATTTTAACAAACATCGGCCTAGCCGCAATAGGACTTTATGCCTATGCATTGGTTGCATGTAGAAAGCATATTTGGAATTTTGATTGGTCTGTTTTTTGGAAAGCAAATATTCCTTTTTGGATTTGGGCCGTTCAGGTCGAACTGGTCTATATAATAATCATGTCACTTTTCCCAAGTATTGAGCTTTTGTTCGCCCAAAAGATAATCGGTTTGGCAAACAGCATAGCGCAATTTGATATTATCCCTTTAACTGAAGTGTCGGAAAGTGTGGTAAAGGGGTTCGTCTATATTTTGGGGGCTTGGCTGCTTAGTTGGTTCGTAAACAAAGGACTTAAAAAGGAAAATAAAATTGGAAAATCAAAGTCGTAATGGTGCACTTTAAGACGATGTTGATTGAAGTTTTTCAGTGGTTTGGAGTCTTCTTAGTGGGCTTGATTACAGTAACGAGATCTTCTTTCAAGGATGATATTCATAGGATAGTGGTGACCATTGTCGCAATGGCGTTGGGTACACTTGTTTCCTATTTTATTAAAAGATGGTTGAACAATCCAGATAAATTAAAATCTATGAAAAATATAAGGAAAACGATATTGCGATTCCTTCTAGGGGAAAAACAATTCAGTTTCAAAATACCCAACTTCCTTTTGGTCATTTTAGTATTGACTTTGGCCATAGGATTTTTAATCGCTTGGATATAAATCAGATGTTCAAAACTAAATACTATACAATACAAGAGCTCGTACATCCCCAAATCATAAAAGATATTGGAGAGTTCAATGCATGGTTGAGACTTGACCCGGATATTCTTTGGGACTTGGACTACATACGTTCCACATGGTACTTAAAGCACGAGAGCGGAATCTATATAAATCGACTGGATCTAGGTTTGGACAGTAGGGGACTTAGACCACCCAATGACCCCGATGGTGCTTTTTACTCATCTCATAAATTGGCAGCTGCAAATGACTTGGAACCTGTCAATGGAAAGATTACTGAACTATGGGTACATGTAAAGACCTTGATTGCCAATGGAAGATTAAGGAAAATCAATACACTCGAGGACTTATCCTTTACACCCGGTTGGGTTCATGCCGCAGCAATGAACACTGATCAACGACCTTTGATAATTAAGCCATGATTAAAATCGGAATAATTCTGATAATTGCCATTAACTTGTGTGGACTTGTTTTGATTATTGTAATGGGCGGTATTTCTAGAGACCCAAGAAATGACAGACCTGAAAAATAAACTTTAACCCCATCTCCAAGTATAGAGGAACAAAACATTTGAGATATGAAAAACTTCTGGCCACTCATATTGATTGTATTGCTCACTGGATGCCTATCCACTCGAAAGGTTTCCAAAACAGAGGATAAGTTCAAAGGTTTTGAAACATCGACCATTGACAGAAAAGCACCTGGAGATAAGATATTCATCACACTACCTAAAACTCCGAACGAAAGACCCAAATCCACAACGGAAACCTATACCGGTGACAATGGCGCCACTTCAAAAAAGACCTTTGATGAACAGGGTTATATTACCGAAGATGAAATCAACTGTCCAGAAGTCAATGAGCGTGAGTTGCGTCAACGCCAATGGGAGCATGAGCAATCCATCAAAAATACAGAGCGAGAAGCTAATATTGAATTGGCCAATGTTATCGGAAACAAAGTGATTTGGATAGCTGCCATTTTTGCACTCGCTTGGTTGCTCAAAAGCCTATTTCATTCAACCATACATTCAACCAAAAAATAAAAGCCCCTGTTTACGGGGCTTTCGAAGCTATATAGCGGAGGAAGAGGGATTCAAATCCACTACAGTATAGTGTCCTTTTCTTTTGAAGACAAATTTTTCATATTTGATTATATGAGAACAGGTGAAGATGGTAGAGACATTATCCAGCTTGAGAAAAAGGCCGGCCAAAAGGCTGCCAGGACAATACGTCGAAACTTAAAGACGATATTGGCAACATCTACAACCAAACAATCAGGAAACTTGCTGAAATTGGCCAGTGCATCAGCCACTATGAAGTTTGATGCGCTTGATGCAATAACCATTACGGCAACGCCGGCCACTTTCAAACAACATTACGGTTTTGAAGGTATCAAGAGTAACGGTGTGTTTATGAAGATGAAGGCTTTTGATCATTTCACATTGCTCGAAAATAAAAGTCAGGGGGCCTTAGAAAAATTGATTGATGAAATAGGTTCCTTGAGGGCCGAGGAAGTCACTTCAAAAATTAAGTTTTAGCCATATTTTGTATTTTACGGCCTAATCCATCTGTTATGTTTTGGTTCTGGGCATTTGTTTTGTTCATTCTTTTCCTCAATTCTATTCGTTCCTATTTTAAAATATCCAGTCTGAAGGATAAGATTAAATTCAAGGACAATAAAATAAAATCCCTTGAATCAGACTTGCACAACGAAAGGATGATAAATGAATCATTAAAGGATTATGCTGAAAACGGACAAAAAATAAAATCAAAAAAAAGAGGTAAGGCTACTGGGGTTCATTATGATGATTATTCAGTGTTCCGAGCCCGTAAAATAGATGGTAAATACTACCAGCCAATAAAGGACATGGAAGACAACGGCCATCTATTATACAAAAAGAAAGTTGTTATCACAGGAGAATTTGAGGACTATCCCGATAGGAATGTTTTAGCAGAATTGATTTGGTCATTAGGAGCCGACATTGATACTACTGTGAATGAGCGGACAGATTATCTGATAATTGGAGAAGACCATGGTCCGCGTAAGTATGAGAATGCCCAAGAGTTTGGCGTAAAAATTATTGATGAAGTGGATTTGAGAAAGATATTGGAATAATTTATATCTTTGAAAGGCAGATACATCACGAAATGGTACTTTTGAGTTTCAAAAACAATTTATTAATACAGCCTATGGGAGAGAGTGGAGGAAGACCACTTACTACTTCGTTTCGTTGTGTGTCTGCAGCTCCCATAGGTATTTTAAACTCATTGTTATGCAGACACACAACGAGAATTCAAAAACATCTAAGACAATTGAAGCTGTAGATGAGCTTCTTAGAAGACAAACAGTAATCGAGTACACCAAAGACCTTTGTCTTTTACATTCCGCATTCGTCCGTAGTGATTTTGCTGATGACCAGCGCACACGTATTCTAGTGGATTCTACTTTTCAGAATATTCGGGACTTTCTAATGTCATTAAACTCCATCAACAGTCAAAATCAACAAGCATGAACACGCAAACACTAACAGTTAATGAAAAGGAGATTTTTATTTTCACGGATAATGGTGAAAAGTATGTAGCTATCAAGCCGATTTGTGAAGTTATCGGGGTTGATTATTCTTCTCAGTTAAAGAAGCTAAAGGAGGATGTAATATTGTCTTCAACTATGGTGCTGAACACCATGGTTGGTCAGGATGAAAAGAGCAGAAAAATGCAATCTATACCATTCAGATATGTATTTGGTTGGCTGTTCAAAATTGACCCAAGGAACGTGAAGCCAGAAATACAAGAAGGTGTAATCAAATATCAAAAGGAGTGCTACGATGTCCTTTTTGATTCCTTCACCAAAAGAACCTCCATTTTAAGGGAAAAAACCAATTATCAAATTGAGATTGATAAATTGGAAGAGGAATGGAAACAGACCGAACAATATCAGAAAATCCAACAATTAAAGTCCAAACAGAAAGACGCTACCAAAAGACTGAATGCAATGGATAAAAATGTGGTCAGTGAACAATTGGACATGTTCAATTCTGATAATAGTTGAATCGATAGTTATTAAAAAATGGAAAGCCCCAATTTATGGGGCTTTTTTTATGTCCTTTTTTAAGCATCGAATACTCCGCAATTTGTGGAAAATTCGACTTTTCCATGGCCGATAGACCCATAACCAGGAGGTTAAAGATTTATATCAATGGTGATGAAGTAGACGCGACCATTACCAATCTTCGCAAAAATCTGACAAAGTTCAGAAGTCTTGCCAATAGGGCCGTCGAAGGAACCCCAAAATGGAAAGAGTATAATGAAACGGTTGCCAAGCTCGAAGTCGAGCTTAAAAAAGCCTATGATGCACAGCGTGATTTCAGGGAAGAAACAAAACTTTCTACAGCCGGTATCAAGGATGGCGAAAAGGCAATTGGAAAGTTTACCAGTAGTTTCAATGATCTTATTCAGGGCTATAAAAGAGGTGACCTTATACAGATTAAGGAGGGATGGCAAGGGGTCAGGTCAAGTATCGCAAGTGCAACAAAGGCAAGTTTAGCATTTATTGGCACTCCTATTGGTGCAACGATTGCCATTTTGGTAGGAATTGGTGCGGCCGCAAAGTCTTGGTTTGATTATAACCAACAGGTTGTTGAGGCTTTACGCTTAACTACTCAGTTGACCGGTCTCACAGATAGGGCCGCAGATACCGCTCGAATAAGAGGAGAGGCACTGGTTGAAACTTTTGGCGTCGATTTCAAGGAAACTTTGTTGACTGCAAATACACTGGTAAATCAATTCGGTATAAGTTTCGATGAGGCTTTTGATATCATAGAAGGGGGTCTGGTCCGTGGACAAAAAAACAATGAAGAATATTTCAAGAGCCTAAATGAATATGGGACCTTTTTTAATCGGGCCGGTTTTGCTGCAGAAGATTTCAACAGGATAATCACTACTGGTTTTGACCTGGGCATTTATACTGACAAACTTCCAGATGCATTAAAGGAAGCTACATTATCTATAGAGGAGCAAACAGACACTACCAAGGAAGCATTGGAAAATGCTTTTGGGAAAGAATTCACGGAAAGACTTTTTCTTAATATAAGAAATGGCAGTATAACAACAAAGGATGCTATCGCGCTCATTGCCGAAGAAACTGACAGATTAGGGCTGAATTCACAGCAGGCACAACAATTGACTGCCGACCTTTTCAAGGGAGCTGGTGAAGATGCGGGTGGGGCTCTTAAAATATTTGAAGCCGTAAACATTGCCCTTAATGAACAGCAGAGGGAGCTTACGGAGAGCGAACAAATATTACAGGATCAGGTCGATGCTACCAATGAACTTAAACAAGTATCCTCTGCATTATTTGCGACTGGAGATGCTGGGTTTGGACTTATAATAGACAAGGCCAAACTTTTCGGTACCCAGGTATTGGTTGAAATATTGAAAAAGGGTGTGGACTTCACGAATTGGTTTATTGATCTTAATAATAAGTCTGCAACCTTTTCCGGATTATTGGCATTGATGGGAGAGCTTGGTAGTGCCTCGTTAAAGGTTCTTGTAACTGCCTGGCAAAATTTAGGTGGGGTAGTCGATGGTGTGGGCGATATAATTGAGGGGATATTTACCGCGGATTTTGACCAAATAAATCAGGGAATATCAAAACAGGTACAGGCATCAACCAAGTTTTTTGAGAACCTTAAGGAGAAGGGCCTTGATTCCGCCAAAAAGATTAAAGAAGCATTCGCGGGCAATAACCAGTTGGAGCGAATTCAATTAGGGGACTTTACCTCTGGAGGAGGGACCGGCAACCAACCAAGTAATGTGCCAACAGACCCTAACGGACGGGGTGGAGGCGCGGGAGAGTTGACCCCTGAGGATAAAAGGATTTTAGAAAGTAGAAAAAAGTTAAAGGAGTTTCTTAAGCAAATCGAGGAAGAGGAAGAAATCCAAAATGAACTAAAAAAAATCGAAGAGGAACAGCGGGCTGAAGAAGAGGAAGTTCTTCGCCTGGAGAAGAAGTTCCAAAAAATGCGTGAAGAGGCAGGACTTACCAATGAGGTCGCCTCTGAACTTTCCGAAGAAGAAAAGTCACTTTTGGCCCAATTGGAAGAGGCCAAGGAATTTGAGCTACAACAGGTACGTGACAAGTATGCCAAAATACGGGAGAAGAAGGACGAGGAGGACAAGAAGAAGGCCTTGGCCAGAGAAAAAAAGCTAAAAGATGAGCAGGTCAAAGCAGAGCAGGAGCTTCAAGATGCAAAGCGTGAACTATACGATGTGGGAATCGATGCCCTTAAAAGTTTATTTGATGAAACATCGGCAATTTATAAGGCTCTATTTATTGGACAAAAAGCAATTGCCGCAGCACAGGTTGTATTGGATGGTATTGCTGAAAGGTCTAAAATATCAGCGGTATGGGGGTGGAACCCTGCTGTAGCCGCTCCTTTGTTAGCGGCTTCTAAAATAAGACAGGCAGTTTCATTGATATCCATTGCCGGTACAGCAATCCAAGGATTTGAAGATGGAGGAGAAACTTTTCCGGGACCTAGCTCTGGTGGCGTGGACGGACGAGGAGGAAGATTGGCAATTCTACATCCGGATGAATATGTCATTCCAAAAGTAGTAAGACAGGACCCTGAAGTACCTGCTTTGATTGACTATTTGGAATCAAAAAGGAAGAGTAAAATCGAGTCTTATGAATCCGGAGGAAATGTTGCCGTAGATAAACAACCATCAAGGACAATGACTTCTGATCCTCGGCTTGTTGATGCCGTAGATAGGTTAATACAAAAACTAGAAGAACCATTGAGGCTTCTGTATACATTGGAGGATGAGATAGAGAGGAGAAAGTTGGCTGAAAAGCTCGACACAACAATTGACGAATCAAAAGGTAATTAATATGGCCATTCAACCACCATCACCGGCTAATTTTTCATATAAAAAGTATTCTGGACAAAGAGTGCCGAGACAGCAATTGTATTTTCCTAATATCCTAAATGCAGTTACAGATACTAAAAGCATAAGGGTTTCAAATGCTCCTTCATGGCTAAGCGTATCCAATATAAGATTTGATGGATTTGACGGGTATGCAAATATCTCTGTGAATACCAGTGTTGCGGATAATCTAACCGCCAAGACACATTCTTCCACCATAAGATTCACCTTATATACAACTGAGATTGATGCTCCTGGTGTTACCCAGACCATTCCATTGGGCAGTTATACAGTAAACTTGACTGTAACAGATACTATTAGGTTGTCCGTAAACCCAACAACTTTTTCATTTACCTATGATGATGGGGACCCTGCTCCATTGGACAAACAACTTAATATAGTATCGGAAAACAATTGGAACATTGTTCCTTCTGAATCATGGGTGACATTGTCCCAATCCAATGGAAGCAATAGTGCCTCTATAATGGTGGGAGTCGATGTTTCTGGACTTGACTTTGGATTTTATGAAGCCCTGGTCACTATAAATGATGGCTTCTTCACCACTTCATTTACTGTTTTTCTGACGGTCAATGTACCTACGGAAACATCGGATTATATTTTTTTAAACCCACAAAACCTTGAGTTTATTAGCCAGATAGGTCAATCCAATCCAGCATCTAAGAAACTTATTGTTGACGCAGGAAACAATTGGACCTTGAATTCCAACCAATCATGGATTCAATTGTCGTCAAATTCTGGTGCAGTCGGAATTTCAGAGGTATTGGTCAGTGTTGACTCAACAGGATTGACCGGGGGAATTTATTCGGCACAGTTGACAGCTACTTCAGGTGGAGTGGTTAAAAAGGCCTATGTAGTATTACGTGTGGTTTCTGTGTCAATATCAGGACTGATAAATGATGGTGTTTATTTTGCTGATGATAGGATATACCTACAAGTTGGCAGCATTGGGGACAACAGCTTTCTTAGGCTTGAAATCGAATCGTCCTCCGAAAATGAAATAAAAAATTATCCAAAGGAGCAACCATATTTTAAGGGTATTGCCAAAGCCTTGATAGGGACTGAGTCAAGGCTTTTGATAAATAAACCGAACCCGTTGAATAACTTCATTTCTGGGGCAATTTCATCTCCAAAACCGTTAGTAATGAACATATCTGCTTTTGAGCAGGATAGATTTACAGCAGAGACCTCGAATGTCGCAAATTATAGCAACATACGTTTTCTTAAAGGGCCAACGCCAAATGCAATAAATAGGTTATGTAGCATACCAGAGCAGGTTACCATGTCAAATAAAGGAGTTGTGTCCATACATTTGAGGGCTGACCTAGATCCGGGTGATATTGTTTTGAGCGGAGCGGTCGAACAGAATATATTGGGAGGTTCTCCTAACAATGAACTAATATATTCGTGCATTGTGAACCTGTCGGACTTTGAACTACAGACAGGTGATGAACTTAATATAACCTACGGGGACCAATCGGTTCAAGTCTTAATTGACAATGATATTGTTGAAAGTAATATTGTTGGCTTTGAAAACCGATGGGGCCTTATTGAGTATTTTGAAGCAAAAGGATTTAAGACCGTAATAGCCAATACACGAAGAAGTACCTACGAAGTTTCAGAGGAAGGAAAAACCCATACCAAGTTGTTGGATGCTCCAAGGGGAAAAGCATATAGGCTGAACACGGGGAACATCATGACAGAGGAAGAGGTGGCTTGGATGTTGGAAATGATGTATTCCGAAAGATTGTATCTGTACCATAAAAACGAACCTATAAAAATACTGATGACAAATACCAGGGAAGTAGAGGAAGAAACGAGAAGGCGCGTAATGAGTTTTAACCTGGATCTAAAAAATGCTGTGGAATGATTTATTTTCAGACTCTTGATGGTTTTCGATATGACCTGACTGGCTTTGGACTGACCTTTAATGAAGAATCACCTTGGTTCTCTGATGAGACCAAATCGAGTTACGTACTTCCATTCCATGCACCTTGGGACAGTGAACTTGTGGTTAAGCTAGATTTGGTGACTGAGCCCAATGTTGTCAATTATAAAAGCAAAGTGGAAGGGTTTTTAATAGTTGACAATGAAATGTTCGACGCTTATTTGGGCGTATATGATGTTCAGGATAAAAAATTGGAATTAAGGATTTTCTATGGGAAGGAAGTTCTGAATGTATTTAAAATGAAGCTTTCCGACCTACCTTTCCCCATAGTGGACACTGAGGGAGATTTGAACAATTTTTCTCAACAGGCACTAAGCAGAAGTTGGCCAGAGGTGACCCATAATTTTCCGATGATATATCGTCCAAAAATTTCAGAGCTTTCCGATTATGAAGACTTTAATGGGTATGTTAATTTGAGAACTGAAAATTTGGAACTGTTTCGTTTTAATTCCACGGTAAATGTTGAAGGTGTGGCAAAACCATTCAATTATAATGTTGTATGCCCGATGCCGTACCTTTTGGAAATATTAAAGGTCGGTTTCGCTTCTGAAGGATTGGAGATAAGAGGTGAATTTGTTGAACATCCATTGATTAGAAAATTGATCTATATCCCACAAAAATATTTCCAGTATTATTCCGACCCAAATATTAGAACGGTTTATAGTTTGTCCAATTCATCAAATATAAATGGTGATGTACAGACATTTACGAGAACACATGCTACTTTTAAGAATGGAACTTATAGTCTTCATGCAAGAATAAATTTTCCAAAAGGGGTTACCAAAAATTTTCTTTTTTCGGTTACTTATAATGGAAAGACTTATTTTAAAGCCACTAGTCAAAATGAGGGTGTTGCCATTGACGAGAAAATAGATATCAATGTTTCCAATGATGTTTTTTCTCCTATTGTGGTAGTTCTTGAAATCGATAAACAGCAAAGGGACATTGATAAGTATAACAATTTTGTATTCGATTTTAAAGATGGAAGGGTCAATATATTCCCTGAGAGCTATAGTTTGAAGGAAATAATGCCGGACCAAATTTTCAGAACATTCTATGATGGGATATTACAGTTCTTCAACTTAGATGTGACCTTCTATGAAAACTCCGTATACCTAAACTTTTTGGATAATTCAATTCTTAACCTTGTATATGAAGATTTATCTGCATTTGAAGATCCGAAACCAAGTAGGAACACAAAGCGGAACAATCTTTTTAAATTGAAATATTTAAATGGGAAGGAAATATGGATTTCTAAGGATGGTCAGGTCTATGATGACACCGCGTACACCACTTCCGAAATAACTTCTATGGATTTCAAGGTGCTTCCTTTGGTGATGGAAAGATTGAACGATGTGTTGACCGGAACATGGCCGGAAGAGGAAGCCCCCATTGTACTCGGAATATATCAAGGAATAGTTGATGGAAAACCAACCATATCGGAATCAACAGGCGGAATTAGTCTTAGTTTGAACGATATATTTCAAAATTTTCATAGCAATTGGTTGTCCTTTCGAGCAAATGCAGAAGTCTATAAGGACAAGTTTAGAATGTTGGCCTCCGATTCAATTTTTTTAAAGAAGGGTGCGTTCAGGTACAATAAGAAATTTATCATATCCAGAATCAAAAGAAAGCGTTTGAACGAGAATTGGTGGCAGGTTGATATGGAATCTGAAAGCCTTTAAATTTTAGCTTTCATTATCCTTTCATTGGCGGTCAATATATCCTTTGGCGTATATGTATCGGTTTGCTCACTGCTATGGTGTCTGGCTTGATTTCGAACCACTATAAGGGGAACACCGGCCTTTAACAGATTGGTGATGCCCGTATCCTTCAGAGAATACCATTGATATTCATTAGGAAGGTTTAGTTTTTTTCTAAGTTTGCCCCAAGAATCACTGATTTTTTTAGGGTTTAAAGGAACCGACCCGGGCTCAAAATTTTTCGAGAAAAGGAAATCACCCGCTTGTGCCTTGGAAATATGCATTATTAATCTTGGAAGAAGTTCATCTGGAATGGTCACCGGCATTCCTTTTTTGTTTTTTGATACATCGTCAGGGATGTGGATGACATTGTTATCTAAATATATGTCAGATACCTTAAGTTTTGTCATTTCAGTTCTTCTGATCAGACAATAGTAACAAACCATACAACAGACTAAAAACCCCCTGTCTTCAACCTTTAGGTGGTCAAAAATCTGATTTAGGTCATTTCTATTTATTATGGTCCGCTTCTTTTTTGACTCTCTTGCAAGGTCAATGTTCAAGGTAGGGTTTGTAGAAAGGTATTTTTGTTTTACCATCCAGTCGGAAAAAGTGTTCAGAAATTTTAAGTAATTGTTTCTGGTCCTTGCTGAATTATTACGCTCGAAATAAATATGGTCGATAAAATCCCGAACCACATTTTCCGTAAACTTGATACAGAACATTTCGGATTGCCCTATTTGGTTCAAATACTCGGTAAGGTTTTTAAGGTATGAGGTATATGCCCTTAGTGTGTCGGGCCTTAGGTCATTGTTGTTTACCTGCTTTTCAATTCTAAGAAGATAAATCTTTACCGTGTCCGTGAACTTTGTAAATGATTTTGTTTCTCCCTTAAGAATAAATGGATTCCATCCGTTCAAGAGTTTCTTGTTCAGCTCATGTACCATTCTCCTGGCCAACTTTCTCCTTTCGGTTATACTCTTGAGCTTTCTGACACGATGGCGCTTGATTTTTAATTTACCGGTCTTTGGGTCCACTGCATAAAATACAATCTCCCAAGTCTTATTTTCTCTTAATTCTGCTGGAATGTAGTCTACAAGGGGTGTAGGGTGTGATGATTTTTCAGTATGGTACATTTTTTTTTTACAGATAGTATGATGATATACTTCCGTAAAGTTGATGTATCCTTTTGCGAGCTTTTAACACGCTTTTTTAGTAAAATCCCCCGAAACCTTTAAAAACGCTGTGGTTTCGGGGATTTTAGTAGCGAGAGGGGGACTTGAACCCCCGGCCTCCGGGTTATGAACCTATTCAAATAGTTATATAAAACAAACTAAAATATATTAAATAATATGATTATCAGTTATTTACATATTTTATGGATTTATTCAAATAGTGTTAAAATCAAATTATTCTGTACTTATTCTGTACTAGTTTTTAAATTGATTATTTATATTTATATAGATTTTTAATGAAAGATTATGGCCAATGTCAAGATTGTTTTAAGGAAGAATATGATGAGAAAGGATGGTAGAATTCCTCTTGCTTTGAGAATTAGTGAAAATTATAAAACCAATTATAAGTGGATTGGTCAATATGTTTTCGAGAAGGATTGGGATAAAAAGGCAGGAAAGGCAAAGAGAAGTCATCCTAATTCACAAAAACTGAACAATTTTTTAATGAAGAAGTTGAGCGAAGTGAATGACATATTCTTTGAATCTAAAGATCAGGTTAGCCCAAAGCAGGTAAAGCAAAAGTTAAAAGGAACCTATGGACAGAAATCCTTTTTTGAACTAGCCGCAGAGCGTATAATGGAAAAATATGAAAGAGGAACATTTTCCGTCGCTAAAGCTGAATTATCTATTCTTTATAACCTCGAGGAATTTTTAAATCTAAAAAGGAATAAGAACAAATCAGCTGTTATTAAGTCAATCAATGAGCGCCGCTTGCACCGAATTAGTGAGGCTAGACTTAACAAATATAGCTGGTTAGATGGTGTAGCTTATTTTAGAAATAGTAAGGCTCTAGCGTTCCGGGATATTGATGAAGTTTTCATTAATAAATATAAAACATTTTGTCATTCTTATTTAGGGCAAAAAACCAGAACTATTACTAATCAACTTATTTTGATTAGAACTCTTTTCAATTTAGCTATTAAGGAAGGAATTATTGAGCGAAAATTTTATCCCTTTGCTGGTGATAAGGAGAAAATTAGAATTGGTTCTGGTAATAAGATAGGACTAAGCACAGAAGAGATTGAAAAAATTGAAAAACTGAAGTTGGAGGAAAATAGTTCTATTTGGCACACTCATAATGTATGGCTATTTTCTTTTTATTTTGCTGGGATTCGTATTTCTGATGTTGTCAAAATAAAATGGTCGGATTTTAAGGATAATCGACTTTATTATATAATGAATAAAAATGAAAAAGCACTCAGCCTTAAAATTCCCGCGAAGGCAAAAAAAATTTTAGAACATTATAAAAAAGAGAAAAAACTTAATAAAGGTTATGTCTTTCCGTTCCTTAGAGATACTGATAATAATGATGCTGAACAAATCTATATAAGAACAAAAAGTGTTACTAAGGTCTTTAATAAATGCCTAAAACAAATTGCTAAGGAATGTGGAATTGAAAAAAACTTATCTAACCACATCGCTAGACATAGCTTTGGTAATATAGCGGGTGATCGTATTCATCCATTAATGTTACAAAAGCTCTATCGTCATAGTGATTTAAAAACCACTTTGAATTATCAAGCCAATTTTATTCACCGAGATGCGGATGATGCACTTGATGAAGTTATTAATTTTTAGGTTCTATATGACAAAAACAATTTGAGAATAGTAAGTGTTTTCAAAATTTACTAGATGCAATAAAGTCTTATAATGAAACTTTTTTTCTAAATAAAACTATTTTAAAAGTACCCGGAGTCAAAACATAATAAGTAGCCTATTGAATCTAAAGTATCTTTTTCAGCAATACCTTCCTGCTCCCATTTAACTCCTGCAATTCCAGTTGCAATTTCTCCTTACCTAAGCTCTTCTACCTTAAGGTCAACTTTTACGTTGTTTTTGATGGCGTTGGAATAGGGGCACATCTGATGGGCTTGATCGATAATCTCTTTGGCTTTTTCCATATCCAGCCCTTTAAAAGCGACACTTATGGTAATCTCGAACCCATATTGCTGTTTTTGTATTTCTCCAAGTGTAACCTCTACCGTGGTTTCATGAGAAACATCTTTGATTTTATTGATCCGTAAGGTGCCAATTATGGCATTGTCAAAGCAAGCGGAATACCCTCCCGCAAACATAATCTCTGGATTAAGATAGTTGCCAGGAGTTCCAGGTCCCCTTACGTCAACATCCAGTTCACCGTTGATGGATTTTACGTGTCCTTCTCTTCCTCCAGCAGCCGTGGCACTGGTCGTGTACATTTTTTTGATCATTTTTAAAATTTTTATTAATTAGTAAGTTTTTCGGGGCAAGCCCCGGGGCATTCAAAGAAAAAAAACCTTAGATTTTGAGGCAAGCCTCAGAACATTTAATATCGATTATCGATTACATTATCGCTGTTTCTTTTATTATCCAGTACAACAAGTAACTTGAACAAGGTTTTTTTAAAAATGCTTATTTCTTCTTCAGTGATTGTTTTATCGTCAAAAGATTCAACTATCTTTCTGGGTGTCTCCCTTGCGTTTTGTTTCAGGTTATTTCCTGCTGGGGTCAGCGAGATCATAACCGTACGCTCGTCTGTCTTGGACCGTGCCCGTATGATCAGGTTTTTTTGTTCCAATCGTTTTAGCAACGGGGTTAGGGTGTTTGATTCCAGATACAAGCGTTCCCCAATTGTCTTCACACTTTGTTTACCATATTGCCATAAGGTAAGCATTACTAGGTATTGCGGATAGGTGATTCCCAACACATCCAAAAAAGGAGCGTATATCTTTGTGGTCAGCCGCGATGCCGCATAAAGTGGAAAGCAAATTTGATTATCCAAATAGAGTTCTGGCATATTTTCTTTCATTATTCTAAAATTTTTTTGATTTCTTTTTCCATTCTTTCTGGTTTGGTTGTGGGGGCAAATCTTTTTATGGGAGTTCCGTTTTTATCAATAAGGAATTTGGTGAAATTCCATTCTATTTTACTACTTCTGGTGCCCAATAAACCTCCTTTAAGACTTAATCTTAGAAATTTAAAGAGTGGATGAGCATCTTTGCCGGTTGCCTTTATTTTTTCGAACATAGGAAAACTCACACCATAGTTCACTTGGCAAAATTTTTGGATTTCATCAGAGGATACCTTTTCCTGATTCCCAAATTGATTACACGGGAAACCCAAGATAATCAACCCCTTGTCCTTATATTTTTGGTACAAGTTTTCCAGCCCTTCGTATTGAGGTGTAAGTTCGCACTTACTTGCAGTATTGACCACAATAATTGTTTTTCCTTTGTATTGGTTCAAGCTAAGCGTTTCGCCATTCAATTGAACGGCTTCAAAGTCATAAAATGATATTGTCGTATCCATAACTTTAATTCTTTAATCGGTTCATTAGATATTTTAGAGCTCCCGTTGACCATAATGCCCACAGGATTAATACTGGTTGAAAGAACAGGCGAATCAATCTTTTTTGGTCGGTATCCAGACCAAAAGCGCTTATCTCATTGATATATTGAGAAATATTTCCTGGAAAGATCAGTACATAAAAAATGGCCAATGCGAAGCCCACCTTTACTTTAAATCGCCATAGGAATATCATAGACAAGCCAAGTAAAATTTCAACAATGCCTGAAGAGATCACGACTATATCCATAAATGCAGGGTTATCCGGTAGCCATCTGGGTACTTGAGCTTGAAATTCTTCTCTTTGAAAGGTGAGGTGTCCAAAACCTGCAAAAGTCATTGAAATTCCTAAAATAATCCTAGCTGTTTTCTGAAATACGTTTGTTTTCATTTTTAAATCTTTATCGATTAAATCGTTCGCGATTTAAATATACAAAAAAAACTGAACCGATTTTCAGTTTTACTCCATAATCAGGATTTAAATGTTCCAGAGATTTGTCCATCCATGATTTATCCATGTTTGCTGAAAATCAATAATCCCATTATCTACCAAAGTTTGAAACTTTGAAGAATGCACAATTGATACATTCGATACGAACTTTTCTGATTCCCAAAAAATTGATGTTTTATGATTTATAATGGGTTGTTGAAGTGGGTTTATAATCACAATAGTTCCCTTTTGGGAAGCTACCGCTAAACGAATTATCGTAGGTGAACTTATCTAAACAGGGCAAACTTATTGGTTTTGATTACATACCCTATACGGGATCATACTTTTTGAATCTTTATAATTGAGAAGCGCCTCTGCCGGTCCCAGGTACCAATCTAGCATAAAGTGTTGGTTAGATAGGTTTTTCTTAAAAGGATTGAAGTATATAAGGGATCTAAGGGTGCCCTTTGCTTCAAAATTGGTTGCTTTTCTCAGTATTAGGGTAAAATACTGTTTATCTGGTATTTGGCATCGGCATTGTTCCCGTTTACTTCTATATTGATGGGCATTTCGGTCACAAAGTAATTATCCTTATGAATGGAAAAATAGGGGGGGTGAACAGAATCCCTTAGTTTTTCCCGGGTTATGGTTTGTGCCACAGCTATAGAGAGGGCGAATAGGGCAAAGCCTAACAGGAAGGCCAATCTGTTTTTTTTTAAGCAAACTATTAGCAACGTGTTATATTGTGAAGGATTGAAGGTAAATAATTGGCAACACTTTAATCCCTCATTGAGGGTTTAATTCCCCGTCCCGATGATTATCGGGATGCCTCGAAATCTGTTAATCTGTTTCCGTTGAATACCTCGTGGGCTTGCCCCGAGGTAGTTGATTGGTATGGTTCATGCCTGAATGGATTTCTTTCTTTTGTTTTCTGAAATTTTAAATAAAAAGGTGGCTTCCTCATTATCGCTCCTCAACAGCAAATACTTCTACAACATGTTCCTTTCCTTCCAGCATTTGTGGTCCCAAGGGAGTAACTTTAAAATTCTGGGCAATTTCCTTGTTTTGGTTTACTTGCCCGGAGATGAGTATTTTTTTATTGAAAATTTTGCAGAGCCCCTGTATTCTGGAACAAACATTCATGGTGTCACCGTGAAAGGCAATTTCCCTTTTTAGGTCCCCAATTTCAATGGCCGTAACTTTCCCCTCGTGCACACCGGCACGAAAAAACGGTGCCGTTGCATAGATAGAGGTATAATGCTCTTCCCTTTTTTCAAGTCTTTTATGCACGGCAAACAGAAATCTAATAGCATCCAATGTATCGAAATGTTCCAATTTCCATGTCAAGACGATCTCATCACCAACGTACTGATAGATATGTGCCTTGAACTTTTTGGCTATCTGGTTGACATCCATGATGCTTTCCTGGATAAAACTACTATACTTGAGATGCCCAAGTTCTTCGGCCAAATGGGTAGAACCTTTGAGATCCAGAAATATAAAAACCCTGTTTTCTTCCCGGGGGAACCGGTATTTGCCAAGAATCAAAGGCATGGTAAACCCGGGACTGTTTTTACTGACCATTTCATTTATAAAGCTCACAATAAAAATCATAAACAAGGTATAGGTGAGGATAATGATATCAAAATTCCTTGTATTTGAAGGTGTGGCCGGATATCCGCTTATAAATAAGTAACTATAGCTATTCAATACATTTTTAATGATAATCACAATAAGCCATAGGGCAACAAAATAAAAAGTGGTCCTGACCAAACTATCAAAGGCCAGGGACCTACTTTTAAACGGTAATATTTTAAGTATTCCTTCCACTAAAGAAAGTACTGAACCTGTTAAAAAGCCAAAGGCCATAAAAAAAGGAAAAGGTTGGAAAATTTAATATTCCAATTGATGCCCAATGGCATGTTTACCATTTGTGCCGTATAATAAAGGATAACCAACAGTACGGAATAGGCTATTAACCAAAAGACTACCTGCCTGAAAAACAACCTCAAAATTGAATATCGGTAAATAAGGCTTAAGATGGACATTTTATTAATATTATCATGATATGAAAACTGGCATAACCATTAATCCCTTACTAACTTTATAAATTATCCGTTACAAACAAATACTTTGATTCTGCAATCTTATAATTGGCATAGGC
>Ga0114911_1000527_pt1 | contig 24464 bp, 24 predicted proteins | sample MalvireepMed_904_FD_89688 | JGI IMG/M metagenome (GOLD analysis project Ga0114911, IMG submission 89688) | Marine viral communities from the Global Malaspina Expedition - Malaspina viral metaG DeepMed_904 | ecosystem: Environmental > Aquatic > Marine > Oceanic | place: Mediterranean Sea...
CCGCTGTTCCATGCGCTGGGCCATCCGCTGCTGCTGGGGGCCAGCCGCAAGCGCATGATCGGCGCGCTGTCAAAGGAAGCGCCGGTCGAGCAGCGGCTGGGCGGCAGCGTGGCGCTGGCGCTCGAGGGGATGCGCGCGGGCATGCAGATGGTGCGCGTCCACGATGTCGCCGAGACGGTGCAGGCGCGCAATGTCTGGCGCGGCCTGCGCGATGCCGCGCTGACTGACTTCGCCGACCTGCCCGCCTAGCTGCGAGCCTAGCTTCCGGGGGACGCGGCGCTGCCCGCCAGCAGCCCGCCGTCGAGCGTGAGTTCGGCGCCGGTCATATAGCCGCTGTCGGCGCTGGCGAGGTAGACGCATGCCGCTGCGACCTCTTCGGCCGTGCCGAAGCGCTTCAGCGGCGTGTCGGCGACCAGCGCGGCCATCTTCGCGTCGCGGTCTGGCCCGTCGCCCAGCATCGGCTCCCAGATGTCGGTGAGGATCGCGGCGGGGTGGACCGAGTTGCAGCGGATCGCCCAGCCTTGCTGCGCGGCGTAGAGCGCAACCGACTTGCTGTGGTTGCGCATCGCCGCCTTGCTCGCGGCATAGGCCGCCGCGCCGGGAATGCCGACGAGGCCCGAGCGCGAGGACATGTTGATGATCGACCCCGTGCCCTTGGCCTTCATCGCGCGCAGGGCATAGCGGCAGCCGAGGAAGCAGCCGTCGGTGTTGACGCTGTGCACGCGGTGCCATTCGGCCAAGCTGGCGTTCTCGGGGTCATGCGGCGCGGGGCCGTCCTCGAACCCGGTGATCCCGGCGTTGTTGACCAGCACGTCGATCGCAGGGAAGGCCGCGGCCAGCGCGTCCCATTCGGTCTCGCTGGCGACGTCGAGGCGGTGGAAGCTGCAACCGAGCCGGGCGGCAGCTTTCCTACCTTCGTCTTCGTCGATATCGGTCAGCACGACGCGCGCGCCTTCGGCGAGGAAGGCGGTGCAGATCGCCTTGCCGATCCCGCGTGCGCCGCCGGTGACCACGCACAGCATGTCGTCGAGCTTGCCCATGGCTACGGGCTAGTCCGCTCAGGCGGCGCTGTCGATGCCGAGTTCGCTGAGCTTGCGGTAGAGCGTCGAGCGGCCGATGCCGAGCCGGCGCGCGACTTCGGTCATCCGCCCGCGGTAATGGCCGATGGCGAGGCGGATGATGTCGGCCTCGATCTCTTCCAGCGGGCGGACGTTGCCGTCGTCGGTATAGAGCAGCAGGCCAAGGCCGCGTGCCCGGCTTTCGCCGCGGTCGACCTCGTCACCCAGCATCTCGGCCAGCTGCGGGAAGCTGTGCGCGGTCAGCGCCTCGCGCTGTTCGAACACGCAGGCACGGAACAGCGCGGCCTGCAGCTGGCGGACATTGCCGGGCCAGTCGTAGCCTTCGAGCAGGCTCAGCGCGCTGTCGGCGATCGAATGGTGCTTGAGCCCGGGCTGTTCGCCGAACTTGGCGAGGAAATAGCGGGTCAGTGCGGGGATGTCGCCCAGCCGCTCGCGCAGGGGCGGCATGCTGATCCGCGTGGCCGACAGCTGGTCGAACAGCGCCTGCGAGAACTGGCCCGCGGCCACGCGGTCCTCGAGCACGTGATCGCTGGTGGCAAAGACGCGCAGGTCGATCTTGAAGCCATGCGCGGCGCCGGTCGGGCGGACGATCCCGGTGGCCAGCACTTCGGCTAGACGGTTCTGCTGCTCTTCGGGAATGCGGTCGACATCGTCGAGGATCAGCGTGCCGCCGTCGCATTGTTCGATCAGCCCGCTCTGGCGGTCGAAAGCCCCCGCGAAAGCGCCCTGCTCATGGCCGAACAGCAGCGATTCGAGCGATGCTGCCGGCAGGCCGCCGCAACGCACCACGCGCAGCTCCGCCTTCGCGCGGGTGCTGGCGGCGAGCATCGCGCGGGCGACCATGTCCTTGCCGGTACCGCTTTCGCCTTCGACCAGCACATGGGCATGGCTGCGCGCCGCAGTCGCCGCCTTGGCCAGCGCGGTCCGGAACGGGGCGGCGGTGCCGACCATGCCGTCGAAATCGACCGGGTGGGGCAGCTTCTCGGCCAGCGGCTGCAACTCGGCGTTGGGCCGCGCGCCATAGGTGGCATCGGCCAGCGCAGCGAGCAGGCGGTCGGGATCGACCGGCTTGATGAGATAGTCGGTCGCGCCCGCGCGCATGGCTTCGACTGCCAGCAGCGGCGAGGTGTTAGCCGTGAGCATCAGGAGGGGGACATCGGGGCGCGCCGCGCGCAGTTCGCGGATCAGTTCGCACGCCTGGTCGCCCGGCACCCACTGGTCGAGCAGGATGGCGGTCACTTCGCCGCCGCCCGGCGATGCCAGCATTTCGAGCGCGTCTTCGCCTGTCGCCACGGTCAGCGTACGCCATCCTTCGCGCGCGGCAAGCGCCGACACCAGCCGGCCCTGGGCCGGCTCGTCGTCGATCAGCATCAAGAGGCGCGATCGCTGTGTCGCCATATCTCTCGCCATTCTCCCCAGGGACATGCGGGCCTGAAGCACGTCCGCGTGAAAGCCCATTACCCCGATAGCGTAAAGAGGCGATTAAGCCTGTCCCGCCGGGGACGCGCAAACAGCGGGGCTTGAGCAGCGCGCACCTCCGCGATAGACCCGCCGCGATATCAATTCCACACAGGGAAATCGCATCATGGAATCCGCCAACGACCACAAGGCGCACAACCGGACCTACGGTTCGTTTATCAGCATGCTCAAATGGTCCGTCCCGCTGATTGCTGTCATCACGCTGATCGTCGTCATCCTGATCGCCGAATAACCGGATGGCGCTACGCATCGCGGTTCTGAGAGAGCGCGCGCCGGGCGAGAGCCGGGTCGCGCTGACACCCGAAACGGCGAAGAAGTTCGTCGCTCTCGGGGCTGTGGTCGCAGTCGAGGAAGGCGCTGGTCTGGGTGCCGCCCTCACCGATGGCGCCTTTGCCGAAGCGGGCGCCGAAGTCGGCTCCGCCGCTGCAGTGGTGAAGGATGCGGATATCGTGCTGGGCGTCCAGGCGCCCGACACGGCCGCGCTTGCCGGAGCAAGGCCGGGAGCTTGGGTGGCGGCGACATTCGATCCGTTTCGCGAAAGCGCGCGGGTCGCGGCCTATGCCGAGGCGGGCTATGAGGCGCTGAGCATGGAATTCATGCCGCGCATCACCCGCGCGCAGAGCATGGATGTCCTCTCCAGCCAGTCGAATCTCGCCGGCTACAAGGCAGTGCTGACTGCGGCCAATGTGTATGCCCGTGCCTTTCCGATGATGATGACCGCCGCCGGCACCGTGCAGGCGGCCAAGGTTTTCGTGATGGGCGTGGGCGTGGCGGGCCTGCAGGCGATCGCGACAGCCAAGCGGCTTGGCGCGCAGGTCTCCGCCACCGATGTCAGGTCGGCGACGAAAGAGCAGATCCAGTCGCTCGGCGCCAAGCCGATCTTCGTCGAGAATGTCGCGGGCATCGAAGGCGAGGGCTCGGGCGGCTATGCCACCGAGATGAGCGACGAGTACAAGGCCGCGCAGGCAGAGCTGGTCTCCAGCCATATTGCCAAGCAGGATATCGTCATAACCACTGCGCTGATCCCGGGCAGGCCCGCGCCGCGGCTGATCTCGGATGCGCAGGTCGCGAGCATGAAGCCCGGCAGCGTCATTTTCGACCTCGCAGTGGCGCAGGGCGGCAATGTCGAAGGCTCACGTCCCGACGAGGTGGTCGAGAAGCACGGGGTCAAGATCGTCGGCTATTCGAACACTGCCGGACACCTGGCAGCCGATGCCTCGGCGCTGTTCGCGCGCAATCTCTACAACTTCCTGTCCGCCTTCTGGGACGAGGAGGCCGGCAAGCCCGTGCTCGACGAAGAAATCGGTGATGCCGTACGGCTGACGCAGGGCGGCAAGGTCGTGAACGAGAGACTCACCCCCGCGTAATCCGGGCCCGGGGAGGGGCCGCACATGGACTTCATTTCGATCCTGTCGATCTTCGTGCTGGCGTGTTTCGTCGGCTATTACGTGGTCTGGTCGGTCACGCCCGCGCTGCACACGCCGCTGATGGCGGTGACCAATGCGATTTCCTCGGTAATCATCGTCGGCGCGCTCATCGCCAGCGCCGAGGCGGGCAGCGCGGTTGCCAAATGGCTGGGGCTGGCAGGCGTGGTGCTTGCCAGCGTGAACATTTTCGGCGGCTTCGCGGTGACCGCGCGCATGCTCGCGATGTACAAGAAGAAGGAGAAGAAGTGATGTTCTCCTTCAACCTCGTCATCCCAGCGAAAGCTGGGATCTCTCTCGGCACGGTCCGCGCCAATTGGGCAGCGATCCCAGCTTTCGCTGGGATGACGATGTGGGCAACCCCCGCCCACGCGGCGACCGGCGAAGCGGTGAACCCGTGGGTCGCGCTCGCCTATCTCGTCGCGGGCGTATTCTTCATCCTCGCGCTGCGCGGCCTCTCGTCGCCCTCGACCAGCCGGACGGGCAACCGCTTCGGCATGGCGGGCATGCTCATCGCGGTGGCGACGACGCTGGTGACGCACGATATCGCCAATATCGTCGAGATCGCCATCGCCATCGCGATCGGCGGATTGATCGGCTTCCTCATAGCCCGCCGCATCGCCATGACCGCGATGCCCGAGCTGGTCGCCGCCTTCCACTCGCTCGTCGGCCTTGCCGCCGTGCTGGTGGGCTGGGCGGCCTATCTCAATCCGGGCGCGTTCGGCCTGCTGACCACAGATGGCGGGATCGGCGCGGTCTCCAAGGTCGAGATGGGCCTCGGCATCGCCATCGGCGCGATTACCTTTTCCGGCTCGGTCATCGCCTTTGCCAAGCTTTCAGGGCGGATGAGCGGATCGCCGATCCTGCTGCCTGCGCGCCATGTCATCAATCTCGGCACGCTGGCGGCGATCATCGTGCTCACCGCGCTGTTCGCCATGGCGACCGGCCCGGCGGAAACGCTGCCGCTGATCGTTGCGCTGACCGTGCTCGCCTTCCTGATCGGCTTCCTGCTGATCATCCCCATCGGCGGGGCGGACATGCCGGTCGTGGTGTCGATGCTGAACAGCTATTCGGGCTGGGCCGCGGCGGCGATGGGCTTCACGCTGGGCAACAGCGCGATGATCATCACCGGCGCGTTGGTGGGCTCTTCGGGCGCGATCCTCAGTTACATCATGTGCCGCGCGATGAATCGCAGCTTCCTCAGCGTGATCGCGGGCGGCTTCGGCGCGGAGGACGGCGGGGCGGCAGGCGGCGAACCGCGCGAACAGCGCCCCTACAAGCAGGGCAGCGCGGCGGATGCGGCCTTCATGCTCGAACAGGCGGAGAAGGTCATCATCATCCCCGGCTACGGCATGGCTGTGGCGCAGGCGCAGCACGCGCTGCGCGAGATGACCGATATCCTCGAGGAAAAGGGTGTCGAGGTGAAGTTCGCGATCCACCCGGTTGCGGGCCGCATGCCCGGACACATGAACGTGCTGCTGGCTGAAGCATCGGTCGATTACGACAAGGTGTTCGAGCTGGAGGACATCAACAGCGAGTTCGCGCAGGCCGATGTCGCCTTCATCATCGGTGCCAACGACGTGGTCAATCCGGCGGCGAAGACAGACAAGTCTTCGCCCATCTACGGCATGCCCGTGTTCGACGTCGACAAGGCCCGGCAGGTCTTCTTCATCAAGCGCAGCATGGGCGGCGTCGGTTATGCCGGGGTCGATAACGACGTCTTCTACATGGATCAAACGATGATGCTGCTGTCCGATGCGAAGAAGATGGTCGAGGAAATCGTGAAGGCGCTCGACTGAGGTGAAACGCATCCTGATCGTTCTCGCGCTGCTGGCCGTCGGCGGGGTCGCCCTGTGGGCGACCATCGGCGGCGGATTGCAGGATACCGCGGAGGGCCGGCTGGAGGATGAATTCGTCGCACGCGGCCTGCCGCAGCCGATGGCCGGGTGCATGGCCGAGCGCATGGCGCAGCGGCTGTCGGTGCTCCAGCTGCGCAAGCTGGAAAACCTGCGGGCGCAGGAAGGCGAACGCGCCATACCGCTGAGCATTGCCGAATTCCTCGAACGCGTCCGGCGCGTGGACGATGGCGAAGTGCTCGAGGTTGCCGCGAGTTCAGCCGCGGTCTGCGCCTTCGCGCGGGGCTGAACCGCACCCGCTTGCAATCGCCGTCCCTTGCGGCACAATGGGTTGCAAGGGAGAGACTCATGACCATCAGACTGTCGATCGCCGCTGCGCTGTTTGCATGCGCGGCGCCGGCCATTGCCGCCACGCATTCTATTGTGCCGGGGGACGGCGCGCAGGAAGCCCTGCAGGAAGCGCTGATCCTTGCCGAACCGGGTGACGAGATCGTGCTCGCTGCGGGCCGCTATACGCTGACCGATGGTCTCAGCCTCGATGTCGACGATGTGACCGTACGCGGCGCAGGAATGGACGGCACCGTGCTCGACTTCACCACGCAGCAGGGCGCGGGCGAAGGGCTGCTGGTGACCAGCGACGGCGTGACGCTGCGCGATTTCGCGCTCGAGAACCCGAAGGGCGACGGAGTGAAATCCAAGGGTGCGGACAATATCGTCTATCACCGCATCCGCGTGACCTGGACGCGCGGTCCGCATCCCGAAAACGGCGCCTATGGCGTCTATCCGGTTGAAAGCGACGGCGTGCTGGTCGATGGCGTCAAGGTCACCGGCGCATCGGATGCGGGCATTTATGTCGGCCAGTCGTACAACATCACCGTGCGCAATTCGATTGCCGAGGCCAATGTCGCCGGGATTGAGATCGAGAACAGCCGCAACGCGCTGGTCGAACACAATGTCGCCACGCGCAACACCGGCGGGATCCTGGTGTTCGACCTGCCCAATCTGCCGGTGATGGGCGGAGGCAATGTAATCATCGCGAACAATCTGGTCGTGGCTAACGACACGCCCAATTTCGCGCCGCCGGGCAATATCGTCGCGGGCGTGCGGCGCGGCACCGGGATCATGGTGATGGCCAACGACAAGGTGCTGATCGAAGACAACATCCTGTCGCGCAATCCGACCGCGCCGATCATGGTCATCGCCTACACGCAGGAGTTCGAGGACGAGCGGTACAATCCGCTGCCGCGCGAGGTGGTGGTGGGCGAAAACCGTTATGACGGCGGCGGCTACGATCCGCAGCTCGAAGGTGCGGACATGCTGCTGGCGGCCTTCGGCGGCGAACTGCCGCCGGTGCTGTGGGATGGCCTCGGTTCGCTTTCGGCGGTCGAAGGGACCGCGGGCTGGAACCTCAACCTGACCGAAGCGGGCAAGGGCCTCGGCGCGGCGCAGCCCGGTCCGCTGGCCGTGGGCACGCCCGGCCAGCCATTCGACCGGAGCGGCATCGGTGCGCCCGCAGCGCTCGAACAAAGGCTTGGCGGATGAAATCCTTCGGATGGCTTGCCTGTGCGGTCGCAGCGCTCTCGGGCGCGATGATCGCGCGAGCGGCCCCGCCGCAGCAGGCAGCCGTCAACGATGCCGCGATCATGGGCGATGGCATGCCGCGGCTGCTGTCGGACTACGGGTTCTTCGACGACGCAGGCGCGCAGTTGCCCGTGGCCGGGGTCCATCCATATCGCCTGAACACGCCGCTCTATTCCGATGGCGCTGAGAAACTGCGGTTTGTCTACCGCGCAGCGGGCACGCAGTTCGGCGCGCAGGGTGAAGGCCTGCTCGACCTGCCGGTGGGTACGGCGCTGATCAAGACCTTTGCCTTCGGCGAGGGCAGCAAACGGCGGCTGATCGAAACGCGCGTGCTGCTGCACCGCGCGGACGGCTGGGTGGCGCTGCCCTATCTGTGGAACGAGGCGCAGACCGATGCGCAGCTGGCAGTGGTCGGCGCGCGGATCGCCCTGACCACCCCAGCGGGGCAGGCGATCAGTTACCGCGTCCCCAACAAGAACCAGTGTAAGGAATGCCACGGGCTGAGCGGTGAGGTGGTCCCCATCGGTCCCAAAGCGCGCAATCTGTCGCATGCCTGGTTGAGCCGGATGGTTGCGGACGGGCATCTCGATACTATGCCGCAGGATGCCGACCAGTTGCCGCTGTGGGAGGCGCGTGAAAGCGCGCCGCTGACCGCCGCTGCGCGCGCCTATCTCGACGTGAACTGCGCGCATTGCCACCAGCCCGGCGCGACCGCCTCGAACAGCGGGCTCGACCTAAGGTGGGAGCAACAGGCGCCCGAGGCACTGGGGATCGGCAAGCGACCCGTGGCGGCAGGGCGCGGGGCGGGCGGACACCTGTTCGATATCGTGCCCGGATCGCCCGACGCGTCGATCCTCACCTATCGCATGGCCAGCCCGGAACCCGGCGTGGCGATGCCCGAACTGGGCAAGGCGACGGTTGATGAAGACGGGCTCACCATCGTGCGCCGCTGGATCGAGGAGATGGCACCGTGAAATGGTTCTGGCGCATTCTGGGCGCTCTGGCGCTCGTCCTTCTGGCGGCGTTCTTCATCCTGCGGGTGCCCGACACCGACCCGGCCGAAATGCAGGCGAAATACGGGGCCGCCCCGTCGCGCATGCTCGCGGTCGGGGATGGCCGGCAGGTCCATGTCCGCGACGAAGGCCCGCGCGATGCACCCGCCATCGTACTGCTGCACGGATCCAACGCCGATCTGCATACGTGGCAGGCATGGACCGATGCGCTGAGCGCGGATTACCGCGTGGTCCGGTTCGACCAGCGCGGTCACGGGCTGACCGGCCCCGCTGCCGATGCCGACTACAGCATCGAAGCCTTTGCCGGCGATATCGATGCGGTCGTCGATGCGCTGGGGGTCGAGCGGTTCGTGCTTGCGGGCAATTCGATGGGCGGTGCGATCGCCATGCAATATGCCATCGCCAGTCCGGAGCGGCTCGACGGGCTCGTCCTCGTCGATGCCAGCGGGGCCCCGATCGAGCGCGATGCCGATGGCAATATCGCCTTCAAGCTGGCTGCAATGCCCGGCGTGGGCAGCGTGATGAGCCAGGTCCTCCCGCGCTCGCTGGTCGAACGCAGCCTGTCGCAAAGCGTCTCCAACCAGAAGATCGTCACCGGTGAAGCGGTCGACCGCTATTGGGAACTGGCGCGCTACCCCGGCAACCGCGATGCCACGCGCGCGCGTTTCTCGACCCCGCGCAGCGCCTTCTCGGCCGAGCAGGTTGCGCAAACCGATGTGCCGACGCTGGTCATGTGGGGCGAAGAGGACAAGCTGATCCCCTACGAAGCGGCGGGCTGGTACATGGATCACCTGCCCGATGCGACGCTGGCCGCCTATCCCGGGATCGGCCACCTGCCGATGGAAGAAGCCCCCGAGCGCAGCGCTGCCGATCTGCAACAATGGCTTGCCCGGACGCTGTCTTCGCGAGATACGCCGCAAGACGGAACCGGCGTATGACCCGCCCGTTGTAAGCCCTCGATACGCGGGCCAACCGCGGTCGCTGGTTATCAGGGTGAAAAAGGGACAGACGCTTGCGCAAGCTCGGCATTATCGGGGGTATGAGCTGGATCTCGACCCGCGCCTATTACGAACGCATCAACAAGTTCGTGCAGAAGCGGTCGGCGCCGATGGCCAGTCCGCCGCTGCTGATCGAAAGCCTTGATTACGCACCCATTGCGGCGGCGAAAAATGCCGACGACTGGGATGCGATCGCGGCGACGCTGATCGAATCCGGACGCCGGCTGGAAAGCGCCGGGGCCGAAGCGCTCGTCGTCGCTGCCAATGCCATGCACAAGGTGTACGACCGGCTGACCGAAGGCGTGTCGATCCCGGTGCTGCATATCGCCGATGCGGTGGGGCAGGCGATGGAAGACGCCGACTGCAAGAGCGCGGCGCTGCTCGGCACGCGCTTCGTGATGACCGAAAGCTTCTATCGCCAGCGGCTCGTCGGGCACGGGGTCGACCTGCTGCCCCCCGATCCGGGCGATGTCGAACTGGTTGACGGGATCATCTACAAGGAATTGATGCTGGGCCGCGTCACTCGCGATGCCGAACGCGCGCTCAAGACGGTCATCACCATGAAGGAAAAGCAGGGGGCCCAGGCGATCGTGCTGGCCTGTACCGAGCTGGAACTGGTGGTCGATACCGATGCCAATGTCCTGCCGGTGTACGATTCCACCGATATCCACTGCCGCGCCGCGGCCGACTGGATCCTCGGCTGACAGCGCCCGCGCGGGGCCCCGGCTCCGCGCGCGCACATTCTGCCGAAAACCCCGCGGGTTCGCATTTCGTTCACGTTGTCGCCCCGCGGGCGAACACCTAAGCCTCTGCGCGCATGCACAGAGCTCCCTACGCTTCCGATCCCGCCGCCAGCCGCGGCCGTGAATTCCCCGAGGAACGCGAAGGGACGCGCGGGCCGCGCAGCGAATTCCAGCGCGACCGCGACCGGATCGTTCATTCGATTGCCTTCCGCCGCCTGCGCTCGAAGACGCAGGTGTTCATTGCGCCCGATGGCGACCACTACCGCACGCGGCTGACTCACAGCATCGAGGTTGCGCAGATCGGCCGCGTGCTGGCGCGCGAGCTGGGCCTGGACGAAGACCTCACCGAGGCGATCTGCCTGGGGCACGACATCGGGCACCCGCCCTTCGGCCATGCCGGAGAGACCGCGCTCGAGGAAGCGATGGTCGGCGCGGGCGGTTACGATCACAATGCCCACGGCCTGCGCACGCTGGCGCGGCTGGAAAGCCCCTATTGCGACCACGACGGGCTCAATCTGACCTGGGAAACGCTCGAGGGTCTGGCCAAGCACAATGGGCCCGTGTCCGCGCCGGGCTGGGCCCTGGAAGAAATCGACCGGGCTTTCCCGCTCGAGCTGTCGACCTGGCCCTCGCTCGAGGCGCAGGTCGCTGCGATTGCCGACGATATCGCCTATGACAATCACGATATCGACGATGGCCTGCGCGCGGGCTTCCTCGATCTCGACGACCTGCTCGCGCTCGACTGGCTGGCCGACCAGTGGCGCGCGGTCGAGAAACGCTTTCCCCACGCCCCGCGCGACCGGCAACTGCGCGAACTGGTGCGCACGCAGATCGGGCTGATGGTCACCGACCTGCTGACGCATACGCGCGAGCAGGTGAAGGGCGTCGGCAGTGCCGCCGAAGTCCGCGCGGCAGGACGCCAGCTGGCGGCTTTCTCGCCCGCGATGCGCGAGCATGAACGCGTGCTCAAGCGCTTCATGTACGACCGGCTGTATTACCACGAGGAACAGATGGAAACGGCCAGGCGCGCGCATGACGTCATCTCGCGCCTGTTCGCCGCCTACCACCGGGATCCGGCCACCATGCCCGAGGAATGGCGTGTGAGCCTGCCCGAAAGCGAACCGCAGCGCAGCCGCCATATCGCCGATTTCATCGCCGGGATGACCGATCGCTTCGCCATCACCCAATGCGCCCGCATCTATGGCAGCATGCCCGAAGGGCTCAGCAATGTCTGACGCGGTGCGGATCGGCCTCATCGGGGCCACCGGCCTGATCGGGGCGGGAGTGATGGCGCAATGCGTGGGGCGCGAGGATGTGCGCCTGACCGGGATTGCCCGGCGCGAGGCCCAATTGCCGCGCGGTATCCGGATGGAACTGTTCGTCGCCGATCCCGCCAATTGGGGCGACGTGATCGAAGCGGTCAGGCCGACCGCGATCATTTGCGCGGTGGGCACGACGTGGAAGAAGGCCGGTGCGGACGAGGCCGCGTTTCGCGCGGTCGATCGCGATCTGGTGCTGGATACCGCGCGGACCGCGCAGCGCCTCGGGGTCGAACGTTTCATCCATGTCAGTTCGGTCGGCGCCGATCCGCACGCCCGGGCCTTCTACCTCCGCGTGAAGGGCGAGACCGAGCGCGAACTGGCGAAAGTGGGTTTCGCGCGGCTCGATATCCTGCGTCCCGGCCTGCTGCGCGGCACGCGTGCCGAGGAAGACCGGCGGCCTGCCGAGCGGTTGGGGATCGCTGCTGCGCCCTTGGCAAATCTGCTATTGCACGGCAGGCTGCGCCAGTATCGCGGGATCAAGGCCGAGATCGTCGCGCAGGCTGCGCTGGCGCTGGCCAAACGCGCGGCGCGCGGCCGGTTCGTGCATGACAATGACGCGATCCGGGCTGCCGCCCGGACGCTGCCGCAACTGGGACGTGAGGCGCTGTGATGACGTGGGAAACGGTATTCGGTACGGCAAACCTGCTCGCCATGGTGATGTGGGCGGGGCTTATCCTCTTGCCGCGCTGGCCCGCATTGCTCGCAGCGGTGCTCTATGCCGGCGTGGGTCTGCTCTGCCTGGCCTATAGCGCCGGACTGATCGGTATCCTGACCGGCGCACTCGCTGCGGGCGGCGGCGATGCGCCCGCCGATTTCACCAGCATCGAAGGCGTCCGCGGCATCTTCGCCAGCGACGGCGGGGCGACGATCGGATGGATCCACTATCTTGCTTTCGACATGTTCGCCGGATTGTGGATCGCGCGCGATGCGGATGCGAAAGGCTTTTCGCGCTGGATCCAGGCGCCGATCCTGTTCGCCACCTTCATGGCGGGGCCGCTGGGACTGTTGCTGTGGCTGGCCATCCGCGAGCGGCGGGCGCGGGCCGGCGGGCGCTGGCAATAGGACGCGGCGAATCGGGTTGCGCAACGCAACCCATCTGCCATGATGATCCCAACTGCTGAAAACAGCGGAGAGGATCTATGGCAGAACACGAAAAGCTCACCTTCGATGAGCTCATCAGGCACTGGGCGAAGGAAAAACCCGATCAGGTCGCGCTCGAGCAGGAAGGCAGCGCGCTGACCTTCGCCGAGCTCGAGGATCGTTCGCGCAAGGTCGTGGCGATGCTCCGCGCGCGCGGACTGGAAAAAGGCGACCGGATCGCCTGGCTGGGCAAGAACGCGCGCCACTATTTCGAACTGTTCTATTCGGCCGCGCGGCTGGGGATCGTCATGGTGCCGATCGGCTGGCGCCTCGCCGCTCCCGAAATCGCCTATATCCTCGGCGACACCGGCGCGAAGCTGCTGTTCATCGACGAGGGGTTCGGCGAACTGGCGGACAAGGCCTGCGGCCAGATGGATGCCGCGCCGCCGATCGTCGACACGCCGACCGCCAGGGCCGAGATCGCCGCTGCCCAGCCTGGCGATTTCGCCGCCGCCGGGGCCGACGATGCCGTGCTGCAGCTCTATACCTCAGGCACGACGGGCAATCCCAAGGGCGCGGTGCTGACCAACGCCAATCTGTTCTCGCTGCGCCTGCCCGCCGAGGAAGCGGCGCAGCCGTGGTCGAGCTGGGACGAGGACGAGGCGATCCTCATCTGCATGCCCTGCGCGCATATCGGCGGGACCGGGCTGGGGATCATGGCGATCGCTGCCGGCATCCGCGCCATCGTGCAGGCCGAGTTTACTCCCGACGGGGTGCTCGATGCGTTCGAACAGGGCATCACGCGGCTGTTCATCGTGCCCGCCGCGCTGCAAATGGTGGTGCAGCATCCGCGGGCGAAAGACACCGACATGTCGGCGGTCAAATACGTCATGTATGGCGCCGCGCCGATCCCGCTCGACCTGCTGCGCGAGGCGGTCCAGACCATTCCCGGCGCAGGCTTCCTGCAATGCTACGGCATGACCGAGACCACCGGCACCATTGCCATGCTCCCGCCCGAGGATCACGCGCTCGACGGCAACCAGCGCATGCGCAGTGCGGGCAAGGCTGTGCCCGGGGCCGAGCTCAAGGTGATCGGCGAAGACGGCGGTGAACTGCCCTGCGGCGAAGTGGGCGAACTGATCTGCAAGAGCCCGTCGAACATGATCGGGTACTGGAACCTGCCCGATGCCACGCGCGGCGCGCTGAAGGACGGCTGGATGCACACCGGCGATGCCGCCTATATGGACGAGGACGGCTACGTCTATATCCAGGACCGGATCAAGGACATGATCATCTCGGGCGGCGAGAACGTCTATCCCGCGCAGGTCGAAAGCGCGATCTACGGTCATCCGGCCGTGAGCGAGGTGGCGGTGATCGGCGTGCCCGACGAAACCTGGGGCGAAGCGGTCAAGGCCTGCGTGGTGCCCAAGCAGGGGACCACGGTCGATCCCGATGACATCATCGCCTTCACGCGCGAGCGGCTGGCCGGGTTCAAGGTCCCCAAGACGGTCGAGGTGATCGATGCGATGCCGCGCAACCCCAGCGGCAAGATCCTGCGCCGCGAATTGCGTGCGCCGTTCTGGGAAGGGCGCGACAGGCAGGTCAATTGAAACGCCACGCGCCCGCTACCGCGCGCAATTCGCAGCCGCTGGCCGAAGTGCTGGCGCGCGAGCTGCCCGCCAGCGGGACCGTGCTCGAGATCGCCAGCGGCAGCGGCGAGCACGCGGTGTTCATGGCACGCCGCTTTCCCGCGCTCGACTGGCAGCCGAGCGATCGCGATGCCGAGGCGCTGGCCTCGGTCGATGCCTGGGCGGCGGAAGCGCGGCTGGCCAACCTGCGCCCGGCGATCGCGCTCGACGCTGCAGCGCCCGATTGGCTGATCGTGAGTGCTGATGCGCTGCTGTGCGTGAACATGGTGCATATCAGCCCGTGGGACGCGGCGGTCGGGCTGTTTGCGGGGGCGGGGCGCGTGCTGGGATCCGGTGCGCCGCTCGTGCTCTACGGCCCCTTTGTCGAGCCGGATGTCGAGACCGCGGCTTCCAACCATGTCTTCGACCAGTCGCTGCGCCAGCGCGACCCGGCCTGGGGCCTGCGCTCGACCGCCGATCTCGACCGGCTCGCTGCCGGTCACGGCATGACCCGTAAGGCGCGCTACGCCATGCTCGCGAACAATCTGGTGCTGGTCTATCGCCGCGACTGAGCGCGGGGGGAAGGTGGCGCTGGAGAGCCGAGCGCGCGTCAGGCGAGCCTTCCCGCCTCTTTCCGGATCAAGCCCGCCAGCTTTTCAATTCGTGCGGAGCGGCGCCTTCGCTTCAATTCCACCAGATGCAGTTCGAGGAAGCTGGGCTGCGCAAACTGCGCGGTCGCCAGTTTTTCCCGCGCCGGGTAAGCGAGAACCCCGCTGCGAGGCAGGATCGCATAACCGAGGCCCCTGGCAACCGGTTCGGGGATCTGCCCGATCTGGTTGACGAAGCTGCGCACCTGCAGCCGGTCCGTACCGCGATAGTCCTTGGCAAAGTTCGCCCCCAGCACCGCATCGGCATAGGCCGCGGCATCCGGGTGCCGGATAAAGCCGAGCGACTGCAACTGGTCGAAACCGGGCAGGCGCCCGGCCCATTCACGCGGCAGGATCAGATCGAGCGGTTCGGCGCCCAGATATTCGGCGGCCAGCCGGGGATGGCGCGGCGCCCCCGCTATCACGCCGACATCGTAGCTGCCCGCCAGCACGCCTGCGACAATGCTGTCCTCCGGCGCTGCCGTGAGGCGGGCGGAGATGCCGGGCGCCTGAGCCATCCATTCCATCAGCGCGGGATAGAGCAGCATTGCGAAACTGCCCGAACTCGCCACGCTGATCGTGCCGCGATCTTCATCGTCACCATCGAGACTGTCGAGGAAGTCGCGTTCCTCGCGCCACCGCATGCGCGCCATAGCGAGCGTTTTCTCGCCGGCATCGGTCAGTGCGAAACCCGGCGCATCGCGTTCGACAAGCGGCACGCCCAATTGCTGCTCGAGCTTGGCGATATGCTGCGACATGCCCGGCTGGGTCATGTTGAGCCGCTCGGCCGCGCGCGTGAAATGACGTTCCTCGCACAACACGGTGAAGGACTTCAGCCATAGCGAATTGAGTTCTCTCATAATTCTGTATTATCATATCTATGAGAGATAATAATTTCTAATTTTGGGGCGCTGGGGCGATATCGGTCGGGCCAACGATCGAAAGGATCCCACATGAACGTATCCCCCAAGGCCTTCTCGCATATCGGTCTGTCGGTCCCCGACCTGGACGCCGCAGTCGCATTCTACACCGAAGTTCTCGGTCTCTATACCATCATGGAACCGACCGAGGTGTTCGAGGATGACAGTCCGATCGGCGTCATGTGCACCGATGTGTTCGGCCCCGACTGGAAGTCGCTCAAGATCGCGCATCTGGCCACGGCCGACCGCGTGGGCATCGAGATATTCGAATTTCCCGAAAACTACGCCCCAGATGACAATCTGGACCACAAGCGCCACGGGACGTTCCACTTCTGCGTGCAAGATCCCGATGTCGAAGGACTGGTCGAAAAGATCGTCGCCGCCGGCGGCAAGCAGCGCATGCCGGTCCGCGAATATTACCCGGGCGAGAAGCCCTATCGCATGTGCTATGTCGAAGACCCCTTCGGCATCGTCTTCGAAGTCTACAGCCACAGCTACGAACTGACCTATTCGGAAGGCGCCTATTCCTGAGTAGGATAGCGGGCGGGGCGGTCACACCGCCCCGCCTCTCCTGGCGCTGGTCCCACCCGCCGCTGCGGCTGGATATGAAAACGCCCGCCGGTGGGGCGGGCGTTTTCGTGTGGGGTTTGCTTGCGCCTCAGGTGGCGTCGTCGACCGTGTTGGCGGCGGATTGCAGGTCGTCGCCCGCACCGCGCACGGTGTTGCAGGCGGCGGCGGTCAGCGTCATCGTGGTAATGCCGAGGGCAAGCAGAATTTTCTTGGTCATCGTCGTTCCTTCCCAAAGGGCTCCCAACGCGGGGTGTGACAGGTTCAACGGGTCATGCTTCCTTCGGTTCCGCCAGCGCCCGGCGCGCAAGGCCCAGCCGGTGTTCGCGCCAGGCGATCAGCAGTCCGGCCCCGACCACCAGCGGCGCGCCGATCCAAAACGAGGCGGGCGGCAGATTGCTGAAGACCAGCCAGCCGAACAGCGTAGCCCAGACGAGGCCCGAATAATCCATGACGATGACATTCGCGACCATGCCGTAGCGCAGCGCCGCAGTCAGCAGGACCTGTCCCAGCAGGCCGATGACGCCGCAGGCGAGCAGGAGCAGCCAGTCCTCCAGCGGATGCGCCTGGCCGACGAACGGCATCGCCAGCGCGAGCACGGGCACCGAGAAGAGCGAGAAGTAGAAGACGATGGTAAAGGGGTGTTCGGTGCGCCCGAGATCGCGCAGCTGGACCGAAATCAGTGCGATCATCAGCGCGGCACCGAGCGCGATCGCGGCCCCCAGCAACGGCAGTTCGCCGCCCCATGGCTGTGCGATCACGACGACGCCGGTGAAGCCCAGTGCCACCGCGCTCCAGCGCCAGACCCCGGTCGGTTCGCGCAGCACCAGCGCCGACAGCACGACGGCAAAGATCGCCGAGCTGTAGTTGAGCGTGGTGGCAACCGCGAGCGGCAGCAGCGTGGCCGCGCCGAAGTTCATCGTCATGCCGACCATGCCGAAACCCGAACGGCGCAGGTGCGATCCCATCCGCGCGGTCTTGAGCGTGCCAAGTTGCCGCCGCAGCGCGAACCATCCCAGCAGGATCGGAATGGTCGGCAATTGCCGCCAGAACATGATCTCCGCGAGGTGGATGCCGCGTTCGCTGGCGAGCTTTACGCAAGCGAGCAGTCCGGCCAGCACCAGCGCCGCCGCCAGGCGCAGTCCCAGCGCGAGCAGCGGGCGGTGATGGGGATGATCGCTTTCGGGCTGCATCGCCTGTGGCGGGTAGAGCAGCCATGGCTCAGTGCAAGCGGGAGATTGAAGCCGTCGCCTGGCCGGCCCATATGCCCGCACTGTGAAAGAACCCGAATTCCTGCTGTTCGCAAGCGATGCCGAACTGGCCGCCTACTGGGGCGCGGCCTGCATAGCCGCAGCACTTGCTTGCCTGCTGATGGAACGGCGGCGGATGAAGCGGGCCGAACTCAACCGCGTCGGCTGGATGCCGTGGACCGGGCTGTTCCTCGCCCTGGCGGTCATCGGTGGCGGATTGCTGGCGGCCGCAGTGCCGGCGATCCTGCAGGGCTAGTCGCAGGCGTCACCTTCGCGGCCGAAGGCGCTCGGCGATTCCCGAAGTTCCCTAGAGGCACGCCTCGAGATAGGCCTGGTCGAAGCCGAACTGGCGCGCTTTTTCGAGCGTATAGGGGCGCAGGCCCGACGAGCGGTATTCGCCCATGATCTTGCCGTCTTCGCCCTCGTCCAGATATTCGAACTTGAACAGTTCCTGCGTCACGATCACGTCGCCTTCCATCCCGATCACTTCGGTGATGTTGGTCGTCCGGCGCGAACCGTCGCGCAGGCGCTTGACCTGGACGATGATATCGACGCTTTCGGCGATCTGGCGGCTGATGGCTTCCTTGGGGATCTTGATGTCGCCCATCAGGATCATGTTTTCCATACGGCCGAGGCATTCGCGCGGGCTGTTGGCGTGCAGCGTACACATCGAACCGTCGTGGCCCGTATTCATCGCGGCGAGCAGGTCGAAACATTCCGCGCCGCGAATTTCGCCCAGGATGATGCGGTCGGGGCGCATACGCAGGGCGTTCTTCACGAGATCGCCGATGGTGATCGCGCCCTGGCCCTCGAGGTTGGGGGGGCGCGTTTCGAGCGGCAGCCAGTGCGGCTGTTGCAGGCGGAGTTCGGCCGCGTCTTCGATAGTCAGCACGCGCTCGCCCGGGTCGATCATCTTCGACAGCGCGTTGAGCATGGTCGTCTTACCCGAACCGGTACCGCCCGAGATGACGATGTTCATCCGGCATGCGCCCGCGATCTTCAGCGCGGTGCACATCTTTTCCGACATCGAACCGAAGTCCTTGAGCATGTCGAGGGTGATCGGTTTCTCGGAGAACTTACGAATGGAGATCGCAGTGCCGCGCAGTGACAGCGGCGGAACGATCACGTTCACGCGCGAACCGTCTTTGAGGCGGGCGTCGGCAAGCGGCGTTGTCTGGTCGACGCGGCGGCCAACCTGGTTGACGATGCGCTGCGCGATCTGGAACAGATGCGTCTCGTCGCGGAACTTGATCGGCGCGATGACGAGCTTGCCGTTCTTCTCGATATAGGTCTGGTCGGGGCCGTTGACCATGATGTCCGAGACATCGGGATCGTTGAGCAATTCCTCCAGCGGGCCGAAACCGAGCAATTCATCGACCAGCACCTTCTCGAGCGCGAACTGCTCGCGCCGGTTCAGCGTGACCTTCAATTCGGCCAGCACTTCCATGATGATCGGGCGGAATTCCTCCGACAGTTCATCCTTGGTCAGCGTGGCGGCCGCTTCGGGATCGACGCGTTCGAGCAGACGCGGCAGCACCTGCTCCTTGATCTTGTGGACGCTGGCTTCGAAACCGCCGACTTCGCTCTGGCCCGAATGGGTCGTGTTCATCCGCTCCGCGAGGCGCGACATCGCATCGCCGTTCGCGGAGGCGGGTGCCGCGGCTTCGGGCGCGTCGGTCGGCAGCGGCGGAAACTGTTCGCCGCCATCGTCGGGTTCGGGCGATTTCGGGGACGGCGTCGGAGTGCCGCCGCGCATGGGCTTGGCGACTCCGAATTGCGGACGTGCACCGGCATTGATCCCTGCCGGCCCGTTTTTCCGTCCGAATGCGCTCATTGCCGAAAACCCCCGAGGAAATACTTGATTGGTTGGGTGAACCTTGTCCGGATATGACAAAGCTCGTCTCTCGAAACAGGGTAAATAGGTTGGAAACCTTGATTAAACGCTAATGCCCGGCTGCGCATGCGCGCCATGCCCAAAGCGCGGCGAAAACGCGCGTTTCGCCCGGATGCGCGTGGCCGAACGCGGAAAGATTGATTGCTGGACGAGAACCGCTAAGTCTCGCCGCAAGCAAGTGCGGAGAATTGAGTTAATGTGCGGAATTATCGGTATCGTCAGTTCGGAGCCGGTCGCCGACCGGCTGGTCGACGGCCTGCGCCGCATGGAATACCGCGGCTATGACAGCGCCGGCGTGTGTACGCTCGACGATGGCAAGCTGATCCGCCGCCGCGCGGAAGGCAAGCTGAACAACCTCGTCGCCGAACTCGCTGCCAATCCCGCCCCCGGCGACATGGGGATCGCGCATACGCGCTGGGCCACGCATGGCGCTCCGACCGCGCAGAACGCACACCCGCATGCGACCGATCGCGTCGCGCTGGTGCACAACGGAATCATCGAGAACTTCAAGGAACTGCGCGCCGAATTGCAGGCAGACGGCCGGACGCTGGAAAGCGACACCGACAGCGAGGTGGTGGTCCATCTCGTCTCGCGCGAAATCGAGAACGGCAGCAGCCCGCGCGAGGCCGTGGCGCAGGTCCTGCCGCGCCTGCGCGGCGCCTTCGCGCTGGCGATTGCCTTTCGCGACCATCCCGGCATGCTGATCGGCGCTCGCCGCGGGTCACCGCTGGTGGTCGGCTATGGCGACGGCGAAACCTATATCGGTTCCGACGCGCTGGCGCTGGCGCCGCTAACGCAGCAGATCAGCTATCTAGAGGAAGGCGACTGGGTGGTCGTCACCCGCGAAGCCGCTGAAATCCACGATGCCGAAAACCAGCCGGTCGAACGCGAGATCCAGACCTCGGGCGCGTCGGCGGCAGCGGTCGAGAAGGGCAATTACCGCCACTTCATGCAGAAGGAGATCTTCGAGCAGCCGACCGTGGTCGCGCAGACGCTTGGATCCTACCTGCGCCAGTCGGACAATTCGGTCGCGCTGCCACAGTTCGATTTCGACCTGTCGCAGATCAAGCGCGTCACCATCGTCGCCTGCGGCACGTCCTTCTATGCCGGAATGGTCGCCAAATACTGGTTCGAGCAATTCGCGCGTGTCCCTGTGGACATCGATGTCGCCTCCGAATTCCGCTATCGCGAACCGGTCCTCGAAGAAGGCGGTCTGGCGCTGTTCATCTCGCAAAGCGGCGAAACCGCCGACACGCTGGCGGCGCTGCGGCACTGCAAGGAGAACGGCCAGACCATCGCGGTGATCGTCAACGTACCCACCAGTTCGATGGCGCGCGAGGCGGACCTGCTGCTGCCGACGCACGCCGGGCCCGAAATCGGCGTTGCCTCGACCAAGGCCTTCAGCTGCCAGCTGGCCGTGCTTGCCGCCCTGGCGGCGCATATGGCGGTCACCAAGGGGCTGATGAGCCGCGAGGAAGAGCAGGAGGTGGTCGGCCACCTGCTCGAAGCCCCCGCCGCGCTCAACGCCGCGCTCGATCACGATGACGATATCGCCAGCATGGCGCATCTGATCGCGCCGGCCCGCGACGTGCTCTATCTGGGGCGCGGACCCGACTATGCGCTTGCCTTGGAAGGTGCGCTGAAGCTCAAGGAAATCAGCTATATCCATGCCGAAGGCTATGCCAGTGGCGAAATGAAGCACGGGCCGATCGCGCTCATCGACGACAAGGTGCCGGTGATCGTCCTGGCACCGTCCGGGCCCCTGTTCGAAAAGACCGTTTCGAACATGGAAGAGGTGCGTGCGCGCGGCGGGCAGGTGGTGCTGATTTCCGATGCCGATGGGCTCGAGCAGGCGGGCGAGGGATGCCTCGCCACGATCGAGATGCCCAAGGTCCATCCGCTGATCGCGCCGCTGGTCTATACGATCCCGGTGCAATTGCTTGCCTATCACGTCGCCTGCGTCAAAGGCACCGATGTCGACCAGCCGCGCAATCTGGCGAAGTCGGTAACCGTCGAATAGGCCCGGCAATTCGCTGTCTGCGCGGATTTCGCTAGAGGCCTTTACCGGGAGCTAAGACTTTCCCGTTAACCGTGCTGCGGTGACCGACCAGGCAACAACACAGAAAGCAAAAGCGGCGTCGCTGTCGATCAGGCAAGCCATCGGGTTCGAAACGCCCGAGGGCACCAACTGGTCGCTGGTCCACGGCCAGCAATATGCTGTCCTCAAGGACCGCGTCGGCGTGCGCGTGCTGCTGCACCTGGTCAGCTTCGCGCTCGTCGTGTCGACCGTTTATCAGACCGTCCCGGTTGCCGCGCTGGCAGCTTGGGGTTTGGGCCTGATCTCGGCGGTGCTCTATTCAGCGCGGGCCGATATTCGGCTGGGCGATGCCGACAGCCGTTCGATCTCGGTCACCGAAATGGAATCGCACGCACTGACCACTGCCGCGAAGGGGGCGATGTGGTCGGTCGGCTTGATCCTGTGCGCGGTTTATGGCCAGCTCGGCGATACGCTGCTGGCGTGGGCGATCGCGGCAATGTTGGTTCTGGCCAGTAGCGCCAGCCGCTATGGCGCGCCGCTCAGTTCGATTACATTCGCGATTGCGGCAGGGGTCGGTGGTCTCATCGCCAGTCTGATCGATTTTCACCCGATTCTTGCGACCGTGGTTGTCCTGTCCACACTGCTCGCCGTGTTCGGCGTGATCGAAAGCGCGCGCGTATCGGTCGCGGTGCGGCTGGCAGAAGCGGCGATGCAGGAAAAGAGCGAAGTGGTCTCGATGCTGCTGCGCGAATTCGAGGAAGGTCAGGCCGACTGGCTGTGGCAGGTCGATACCGGCCGCCGGCTCAGGTCCGTCTCGCCGCGTTTTGCCTTTGCCCTCGGACGCGAACCGGCGGAAATCGAAGGGGGGTCGTTCCTCCAGCTGATTTCGGGCGATTGCTGGCAGACCGGACGCTTTCCGCAAAGCCTGCACGACCTGGCCGACAAGCTCAAACGGCGCCAGAATTTCTCAAATCTCGAAGTCAAGGTCACGATCGGCGGGCAGCAGCGCTGGTGGGAGCTTTCGGGCACGCCGATCGTCGACGACCGGGGCCGCTACCAGGGTTTCCGCGGTGTCGGGTCGGATATCACCGAACAGCGCGAATCGTCGGAAAAGATCGCCTACCTCGCGCGCTACGACACGCTGACGCACCTGCCCAATCGACGGATGCTGAACGAGGCGCTGGGCGAAGCGCTCGAGCATGCGGCGGCATGGCGCTCGCGCTGCGCGCTGCTGATGATCGACCTCGACCGCTTCAAGGGCATCAACGATTCGCTCGGCCATCTGGTCGGCGACCGGATGCTGGCGGAAGTCGCGTCGCGGCTGAAGGCGCTGGTCCGCGACGGCGAAACCTGCGGCCGGCTAGGCGGCGATGAATTCGCCGTAGTCCTGCGCGAAACGAGCGACCGCAGCCGGATCGACACGCTGGCGCGCGAAATCATCCAGCGCCTGTCCGAACCCTACCAGATCGAAAACCACACGCTCTACGTCGGCGCCAGCGTCGGATCGGCGATCGGCCCGCGCGATGGCCGGACGGTGGAGGAATTGCTGCGCAACGCCGATCTCGCGCTGTACCGTGCAAAGGACGAAGGCGGCGGGGCCCACCGCGAATTCGAACCCGCGCTGCATGCGAATGCCGAAGAGCGACGCCTGCTCGAAAACTCGCTCCGCCATGCACTCGCACGCGACGAATTCGTGCTGCATTACCAGCCGGTGGTCGATGCGACGACCGAGGAAGTGGTCAGCTTCGAAGCGCTCATCCGCTGGAACAGCCCCGAACACGGTTTCGTAAGCCCGGCCAAGTTCATTCCGCTGGCCGAAGATACCCGCCTGATCGTTCCGATCGGCAATTGGGTGATGGAACGCGCCTGCCTCGAAGCGGCCGAGAACTGGCCCGAACACATGCGGGTCAATGTCAATGTTTCACCCGAGCAATTGCTCGAAACCGATTTCGTCGGCTCGGTAGTACGCGCGCTGTCGCAAAGCGGGCTCAACGCCAAGCGGCTCGAGATCGAAGTCACCGAAAGCATCTTCCTGCGCGATGCCAGCATTGCGCGCGAGGCGCTGGAACGGTGCATGGCGCTGGGATGCTCGATCGCGCTCGACGATTTCGGCACCGGCTATTCCTCGCTCGGCTATCTGCGCCGGCTCAAGTTCTCGACCATCAAGGTCGACCGCTCGTTCGTGCAGGGGGCCGCGCAGCAAAGCCCCGAATCGCTGGCGATCATCCGCGCGGTCGTCGCCATGGCGGACAGCCTCGGCATGACCACGACGGCCGAGGGCGTCGAGAACGACGAAGAAGCGCAGATGATCCGCGAACTGGGGTGCACGAAAATCCAAGGCTACCACTTTGGACGCCCGATGCCGGCCGGGGACGTGCTGGACGTTATGGCCCGCCAGACAGGAAGCCCGCGCGCCGAAAGCGCCTGATCAGGCGTCCGCGAGCGAGCGGAGAGCGTTTTCGAACAGCGCCAGCCCGTCGGTTCCGCCATGTGCCGGATCGACGGCGCGTTCGGGGTGCGGCATCATGCCAAGCACATTGCCCGCGGCATTGAGCACGCCGGCAATGTCGCGGCGCGAGCCGTTGCAATTCTCGACATAGCGGAACGCCACGCGGCCTTCGCCCTCGATCCGGTCGAGCGTATCTTCGTCGGCGAAGTAATTGCCATCGTGATGCGCGACCGGGATATGGATCGTCTGACCCTGGTCGTAACCGCCGGTGAACAGTGACTGGTTGTTCTCGACCGTCAGCGGGACGGTGCGGCAGATGAAGTTCTGGCTGGCATTGCGCATCAGCGCGCCGGGCAGCAGGCCGGCTTCGGTGAGCACCTGGAAGCCGTTGCACACGCCCAGCACGGGCACACCGCGTTCGGCCTGCTGCTTGACGCCGCGCATGACCGGGCTGTTCGCCGCCATCGCGCCCGACCGCAGGTAGTCGCCATAGGAG
>Ga0114911_1000530_pt1 | contig 24222 bp, 30 predicted proteins | sample MalvireepMed_904_FD_89688 | JGI IMG/M metagenome (GOLD analysis project Ga0114911, IMG submission 89688) | Marine viral communities from the Global Malaspina Expedition - Malaspina viral metaG DeepMed_904 | ecosystem: Environmental > Aquatic > Marine > Oceanic | place: Mediterranean Sea...
GTTTCGGGCCGAGCGGCAGCACTCCAGCGAAACCTTGCTCGACAAGGATCAAAAGGAATCGCTGATGTCGCTCTTGGAGCCCAAAGGACTGCTGAAGAAAAGGCCCTTATGGCTGCGGAACGAAAGACCGCAGCCCTTGGGGATGTCGCTTCTCTTTCCCGCACTCGTAAAGGTCAAGCTCTTCAGGCTCAAATCGCTTCAAGCCAAGGTTTACAGCAGGGCGGAACGGAGCTTGCCAAGGTTGCAGGCACTGGCATCCTTAACCGTGCCGCACGAGCATAGGAGATCCCATGCCTACTCAAGATGAACTTTCCCGCCGACGCTCTCGTGCACTCCAGTCGCGCCTCGCTCTCGCACCCGAAGCTGGAGCACACCTTCGCCAAATCGAAGCCCGTAGGAAGAAGCGCCTTGCAATCCTATCGGGAGCCCAGCCGGGAGCACTCACAGACTTTCCCGTGATTGAAGAGTTGGAGAAGCGTTCATCCAACCTCGCTCTGAAGTTCAAGCTTAAAAAGATGAAGGGAGATGTTCTTCGATCTCTCTCATCGATTGAACAAGCACAAACACCACGAGACAGGGCGAAGCTCGCAGTTGATGCAGCGATGAAGATGTGGGATACCAACGCCGAGATTCGGGTTGCGGCTCTTGGGCTAAAAGGGGGTGTCGCAAAAGAGAAACTCCAACTGACCCGACAGATGATGACGCGCAGAGGGGAACTTGATGACCGCTTTACTACTGAAGGACATGGGGAACTCGAAGCCGACGTTTCAACTTTTATAGCATCTGTCCAAGGAGACTTCGGCGTAGGGGAATCCGCTCAACTTGATGCCCCAAGTGAGCGTACAATGCTTCAAGCAGTAAATACTGCCTTAGAGGGTAAAAGCGACGAAGATAAGGGCCGTATGCTTTCCGAGATTGATTCGTATCTCCGGCAGAGAGGAGACGCAGGAATCACTCTTCGGATTCAGCAGGGGCTTTCCCTCCAAGAGGGGACAGATGATGACAGGAAAAGGCTCCAAGGGAACCAAGATCTCCAGAATGTAGTCATCCAAACCCAAGGAGTAAAAGGTGAACTCGGAGCACTCTTAGAGCGCGCAAGCATTGATGAAGATGTCTTCAATACCCGACAAGAAGTCGATACGGAAGTTGTTCGCGCGGGGGGTAAAGCAGGAAAGTTCACGGATATTACTGCGGCCCACACTGTGATTCAATCGCTCACTACTGGAGATGAAGCGGCGCGAGAAGCCGCTCGGAAACCCTTTCTCGATGAAATCGATAACCTCGATGCCCTCCTCAAAGAGATCGAAGCTGGCCCAACATTCAGCAGTGACTACCAAGCCTCCTTGTCCGCTCTCATCGAGAATCCCGCTTTCGCAGCTTACATGGAAAGCCAGGATTACATTCCAGGACAAGAAGCTGAAGCTGCCCATGCTCTCGCAATAGGTACCAAGCCAATGCGGGCCAAGATTCAAGCAGCTTCTCGGATGGCACAAACGTTTGGACCAGAGGGAGAAGCTGGATTTCTCCAGAAAACCTTCCGCCCAAGACTCGCGGCAGAGGCGGAGAGTATTGCCGCTGGGGAAACGAAGGGCTACGCAGAGAGCGTTGCCGAAGCACGGAAAGCGGTTGGTGCTCCAGAAACTCGACTTGTCCATGACGTTCGCGGAGAGGAAGGCAAGGAAGCCACAGGGCTCTCAGACTCAGACCTTGAAGAAGTCGGTGAACCCGAAGCCAAAGCTGATCCCCTTATCGGGCCAGGACAAGTAGCAGGATTTGTTGGTGGGTCCGTTCAACCACCAGATGCCCTTGCCGCAGCTTCAGGAAAGCCAGAGGAAAGTCGGGTCAAGGCTGGAAAACAGCAACGCCAAGATGCTATTCGGCGCATGTACGAACAAAAATCCGCTGTAGTATAGGATAGCCCGATGGCCCCCAGAAAGACCTTTCGAGAAGAGGAGATTGCCTCTGGAAAGCAGCTTGTGGCCGCAGTCAAGCGGGGAGCCGCAGAGCGGGCGGCCAAGGGGCCGATAACGCCCTCGGCTGACCTCATTGACCCTGGGCTGGGTGAGCCTACTATCCCTGAGCCTACTATCCTGGAGGTGGAAGAGGCCCCAGAAGAGCCAGAGGCAGAGCCCTCTCGCCTTTCTCCGACTTTCCGAGAAGCCAGTCCGGAGATGCAAAAGACCATCGAGCAGATGTTCGTGGATGGTCCGCCTCCGGAAGAAGTGGGGGAGCGAGAGAAGATCATTGCTCTGGCAAAGAACATTCAGGCGCAGCCACGCTTCAGGGACAAGCTCCTTAAAAAGATGCGGGAAGGTGGTTTCTCGAAAGAAGTAGCGACTCGCATCGAGGTCGCCTCGAACTTGCTCCAGCAAGGGATGGCAACGACACCAAAAGATGAGCTTCTTGAGCCTGAGAAGTTCAGTGCCTTTCTCGATATCCTGAAGGCCCAAACACTGGAGGTCGGCCCGACTCCCGAGACGAAGATCCGAGTCTCACTGAATACGGATCTCCGTACTGGAGAGACGACTTTCGACATCCCGAGTACCTATCGGGCAACCCTGGGCAAGTACGCTCGACAGTTTTTCCAGGATGAGGGGCTGGATTCCCTTACTGCTCCTCAAGAAGATGTGAATCGTATCTGGCAAAAGTCTCGGGATAAGGCGCTGCACGATACTGCCGCAGCAGCGATGCGTGCCCGGAACATCTCTCACTATGATCCTGATGTCGCCAAGGTAAAGGAACTCGCCAAATCACCTATTCGTGGCGTGAAAGCACACCTTAAACGTGTCACACCACATGGGGAAGGGAAGTTCGGGGCATTCAATCCTACTGTTGAAGAGTTGGAGAAGGAAGGACTACTCCAGTACATCTTTCGAGCAGCATCTATGTTCGATCATGGGGCTCCGAAGCACCAAATCGTTCGAGACAGGCTGAAGAAAGAAGGCGAGCCCATGGGGGTTGCTGAACTTTGGATGTCAGCCTACGTAGCTTTCAATCCCATTGCATCGAACCTTCTCTTGGAGCAGTTGGGGGTCACTCCTGAAGAGGAAGTCGAAGCTTACATGCGTGGCACGACCATGCTTGAAGAGAATCAGAAACTCTTCCATGAGTTTACGAGCACGACTCTGTCTGCGCTCGGAGTGTCTGGAGCACAGAAGAAAAGGCTTGAAAAGGCGGCTCGAATGGGTGGGGACTTCTCACCCATCGAGGGCTTTGGGGATTTCAGTGAAGTTACGAAAGAGCGTGTTGCCGCAAGCCTATACTCAGTAGGTGGGACTCTGACTGCCTTTGTGCCTTACCTTTGGGAGCCAGAAGTTATTATCTCCGGGGGTGTCTTCGGCATTGGCAAAGCGTTTCGCGGAATCAAGGTCGCGGCTGAAACCGCAGCAGTCCGGAAAGCCGCCTCCACCATGGCAACCATGGCAAGAGATTCTACTACGACCCTCGCAAAGACTCTTAATGCTCTGGAGCGTGTTCACGTAGGGGCTGCTCGTCATGCGGAAGCCACAATCGTTGGGCGTACTGGGACACAGAAAAAGACCATCGATAAGATTGTCAGTGAACTGGAAGAGAGGCGCGAAAAAGCAGGCGCAGCCCGAGAGAGGCTGCGCGAAAGGCTCCCCGAAGGGGACATCGATGACTTGGCTGCGATCGTTCGAGAAGCGAAGGCTGATCCTGAGATCCTAAAAACTCTGACGGATGACCTGGAAGTATCAGCCCGAGGAGTTGGGCGTCTTGAGGGAGAACTCCTGGGGCTGAACAAGGATGTAGGTGATCTGGAGAAGATCCTCGAAGCCCAAAATCTCGCGAAGATCACAAGTGATTCCCTTAAAGGGAAGTTGGATAAGCTTACGGCGGAAATCTTACTCGCCACCAAAAAAAGCAAGGCGTTGCAAGAGTACCTAAACGCAGACAACATCTTCATCCGGCTGAAGGAAACCCAAAAGCTGGCATTGAAAGCCGAAGATGCAGCGGGTGTCACAGAAGCTACCAATAAACTGAAGAGTGCGACCGCTACTCGCTTGAAGCTTCGGAAAAAGCTTTCCCCCAAAGAGAAGAAGCTGATGGAGCGTCTCCGCAAGGAGGGTCGTACCAACAGCAGGATCTACCAACGTGAGTTGTCGAAACGCTTGGACGATACGGTCATTGATGCCCTTAAAGAGAAGGTCAAACAATCCCAACTTGCCGCTTCCGAACATGGGAAGGCGCTCGCTCAGGCTCAGGATGCGTTGGCGGCTTCCAGTCGGCGCTTCACAGCAGTAGACCCGAAAGCCTCAAGGAAGTTCGCGCAGGAACTGAAGGCGAAGAACATTACTGGCACAGCCAGAGACACCATTCAGATCAATCGGAAGCTGGTTGGAGACTTCGTAGGCAAAGAGCGGCGGCTGGCTAAAGCCCAGAAAGCCAGTGAATGGCGGAAACATGCCCGTGAGTTGGCTGAAGAGTATGAACTGGCAGCAAAGGAGACGCGAAAGACCATCCGCGAAATGGGCACCATCGCTCAGAAAAGGGGTGTCCTCAATGCAGATATCGATGGGGGAATCTCCCTTTTCGCCAAAGCAGTCCAGAAGGTAACCAAGACTTTCGACCCCGCTCGCTTCAAGCTCACGGAAGCAGCGGACGAGGGTGGGAGGAAACTCACCATCGAAAGTTTGGACTCGCCCAAGACTACTCTGGCTGCAATGGTCAGTGACGATACGCCCGACTTGCTCCGCGTTGACTCGTTGACGACAGCCGGAGCGAAGGCAGTCGAGGGCGCTGGAGCTACCCCGGATGCAATCAATACCCTGCGTTCCGCAATCGAATACGCGCACCGCAACAATCTCGGTCTGGACCTGGGCAGTAAGGGGGTCCGGGGGATTGCGGGCTTGTTGAGAGCGTCTGGTGTTCCCTTGAATAAGTCGGGTCGTATCAGTGCGAAGTCCGTACAGGGTTTGGATATGGCCCAAGTACAGGGCAGGATCGAAAGCCACTCAGCCGAAATCCTCTTGGATGGTCGTGGTCTGCGCGCCAAGATGGAAGCTGCTTTCGGGCTTGAAGCCACGGCTCATGTCCTGTCCAGAACGGGGAATGACGGAAAGCTTTTAGCGAAAGCTCTGGATGCTGCTGAGCCTATCCGCATTACATCGAAGCAAGCAGAGAACATCCAGATGGAACTGGGCCCAATCCTTGCTCGCGCATCGAAGGTTCTGGGCCCAGCGAACAAAGCCGCAAACCTATCCAAAACCCTTTTCTTGGCGAAGTCCCATCTTCCCGTCAAGGCTACGCTCCCATGGCTCGCTCAGCGGTTTACTTGGATAGCCCGGACATTCGACCCATGGCTCCGGCGGCTGGGAACAGCCTCTGAGGAGGTTGCCTTAGCGGTTAGAGCGGGCGACAACTTCATTGAAATGACGTGGGATGAGTATAGCCGCATCCTTAAAATGTCTGGTCAAGGCGAAGAAGCCATTACCCGGGCGACATACCGGTATTTGGATAGCACTTCCAAGATGATGGTTTCACGGAATGAAATCTCCGTGATGAATCTGGCTTCGAAGACTCTCTTTCAGCGGGCCAAGAAGGGGATCCTTGGGGCTGACCCTGATTCCCTCGTCTACACAGGGGGTGGAACAGTCGAAGAGGCAATGAAGACGAATAACCCTGCGGTTTTGGGGCTCTCTCGTATGTGGCTTGCCCCTGGAGAAGTCGCGACTGAAAAGCTTTCTGGGGTTCTCTTTGCTGATGCGATCAGGAACTTGCGGAAATCATCCTCAGCAGAGGAGTTTATCGAACTTCAAAGGAAGTCAACAGTCCCCCACTTCCGGGCCCAGAAGGGTGCAGATCCCCGAGTCGGACGTGTCCATGCTTTCGCTACTCGATCTTTCATCGTAGGGGCTGCCTATGAGGAAGTCGGCCTCCTCACCCGAAAAGCGAGTGGTGGATTGCTTACCGCTGAGGAAGCCTTGGACATGAATCGTCTGTTGAGTGGTGCCTACCAGGACATCACAGACACAGAAAAAGTCTTCCAAAACATGCAGATGATGGGTCTTTCGATCTTGGAAAGAGAGACCGTGATTGGGAGAGAAGGGCTCCTGTCCTTGGGCCAAGCCATCACTGAGACTAAGAAGATTGTGAAGTTTGCTACCGAGGATAGCGGAGAGGCCATCTTCGGTTTGGGACTTGCCCGACAAGAACTCGATAAATCGCTTAGTCGATACATTAAATCCTTAGCAGCATCTTCTCCCGCAGAGCGCTCTATCGATGTCGATTTTGTGCGGCGAGTCGGGAAGTTTCTTGCCCATGGTTGGCAGACGGATGCAGTTATCGGTGTTGGAATCCCCAATGCTGGGCGGATTGTTTTCGACCGCTTTGGCGATACCGGTCAGTGGGCTTTCTCTGATGGTTTTGGCTTCGCTGCCCGCGCAACATTCCAGAATGTGTGGACAGATGTCCCCTTCGTCGGTCGGTGGATGCAGGATCGGATCTCTCGGGCTGCGCGCGAAGGGAATCCGATGTTGCGTAGCCTCTTGGAGACTACCTTCAATCCCCATCTCGATGACATTTGGCAAGGACGGGCAGGCGCTATCCGAATGGGCAAAAACGGCCCACTGGTCAGTTTTGACTATCTCCGAAAAAGGGCGGTTCTTGAGGGTATTCTCGATGCGCGAGTAGGGACTGAAGTCCTGGACCTCGCCCAGCGTGTAGCAGAAGATGACATCTTCATGCGTAAAATCATGGACGCGACGAGGTGGTATGACAAAGGGATTCGCGGTGTCTCAAACTGGCAAGACGTAATCGCAAGAGGGATGCAATCTGCCCAGCAAAGGCAGCGGATGGGAACATTTGCTCTGCATATCCATGATGGAAGAAGCTTTGATGAAGCGGCTCGGCTAACGCGGAATGCCATTTATGATTGGCGACATGGAATGTCTGAAGGGGAAGTCCTTTATATCCTTCGGTCTTTGCCTTTCATTCGCTGGGCACGACTCACTGCATCCCAGTTCAAGCGGGGCCTTTTGGAGCCCTTGACGATTCCTGCGTGGGAGGCCGTTGGCAAATCGGCTGCTGGTCAAACGAAGATAGCTCGTCTTCGGACAATGTACCGTGCTCAGGAAGATGCTCTTCCATACTTGATGGACCCCCGATCTCCCGAAGAGATTGCCGCTGAGGAAGGCTATCGTAATGCGATTGCTCCTGCTCTGAAGCCTCAGTATCTCCATGGAAGTTATCCAAATATCGGTACTCGCCCACACTCTGAGGCCGACCTTGCCCGAAATGAGAAGCTTTACGGCGATTCTCTCCGTACCACCCACCGTACTGGGATTCTCCCACCAAACTCGATGATTGAAATGGGCCAAATGTCTACGGCTTTGCCCCAAATGGCAATGGCTGTGACCTTGGCAATCCAGGGGGAGCATGCAGCGGCGACAGACTTGATGATTAAAAGTGCTGAACCTGCTCTGGGCATGCTGTACCCCACACACAGAGACTTGGCAGAATCACTCCTTGGGCTATCCCAGCGTACTAACTCCCCACCAGGATTCCCAGTTCCGATTACGCCGACACAGAACCAGATGCTCAAGATGGTTGGAGTGGAGACGGAAGCCTCACCCGAAACGGGCCAGCACTATACAGGTGTCATAGCGGGAAGAGTTTTGCTCTCGCTTCCTGGAATGGCGATGACGTTCCCCCGGCTTATTGACTCTGCGCTTTACCGAAACCCCGGAGCGGGACAAAGCCTCGCAAAGCAAGCAGCCTTTTTTGCTCTGGGCTATTCGCGCCTTCTTCGGATCGTTGACTACAACGTTTTTGATGAGCATGAACGACTAAGGAAAAAAGTATCCCTTGCTGGAAAAGCCCAAGAGAAGAAAGCTGGACTTGAATAGAAATGATTTTGTGATAGAGTGATCGTACCTTTGAAATCCCGCCATCCTGGTTGGGACTGCAAACATAAAGAGGTGACAAATGGCACGTTGGAAGCAGCGTCAGATTCTCCCGTGTGTGGACAAGCAGCGCTCCGCTGCCATCAAGGTCAAGGCTACCGAAGCACTGACGGAAAATGCTCTTATCATGGCTACCGGTGTTTCCGGTTCCCACATGACAGTCGAGTTGGCTGACGCCGATGACTTCACCGAAGTCGGTGGAACACTCTGGGTCTGTGACTATGCTGTGGCCAGCGGTGTAACGGCTCCGACGGCTGTTCCTTGGAAGCTGATCACCGGAATCGATACTTCTGCGTCAACGGGTGTTGGTGCACCGGTCTATCTTGCCAGTGATGGCACCGGAACGTACACGCTGACTCCGACAGCAGCCAAGCCCCACATCAAGGTTGGGCACGTTGTTGCAGATCACGCAACCTTGGGCGCGATCCTCCTGAACCCCGGTGATCACTCTGGAGTCCTTGGTGGCCAGGTTGCCTTCAGTAGTGCTGCAACGGCAACGGTGACATTTCCCGACAATCGTTTTGCTGGGCGGCCTGTCGTTGCCACGATGAATGCTGGCTCCAACTACATCAAGAAGGCAGCAATCGCTACGGATACTCTGACGCTTACGGCTGATAGCTCCAATAGCGATACTGCCACATACATGATTCTTGGATAGGGGGTCCTCATGGCTCAGGTAGATCGAACCCTCTACCGGGTTGCAGGTACACATACGAATGTAGGGACCAGTGAGGAAACTACACTTCAGCTTCCCGCCCCAGGTGGGGGCGCTGGAGTGTGGCTCCTTTCATCCTTCCATTACGTCCGTTCAGGCGGCTCTGGGGCAAACTACACCCCTCGTATGGGGCAAGCGGCAAGCTTCACGAATGGCGATATCAATGAGCGCATGGCCTATTCATCTACGGCAGTAGCCACCGCAACCAACGATGTGTTCAGCACTGCGATTCCCTGTAAAACAGACTCGAATGGTCGGCTGTACTTCCGTCCTGGCTTCGATGCGGGGTCGGATAACGATGGAGCATACGAGTTCTTCTTTGAATATGTCCGAGGTGGCTGATGGGTCTTGTAGCTCCAAGAATCAATGCGTCTGTTTCTGGTACCACTGTCGCCACTGCGCTCACCGTTGACGACCTGGAAGTAGACAGCGGAACACTGTCCATCGATGCAGACAACAACCGTGTTGGCATTGGCACTACGAGTCCAGACGGGCCGCTGCATGTGATGAAGGCGTCAGCCGGAAGCGTAACCGCGAGCGGCGATGGGAACGCGCTTGTAGTTGAATCTGATGACGTTTCTGGCGTTACGTTGCTCGCCCCTGATGAGGGTGTGATCTACTTCGGAGATGTGGCCGACAACGATATAGGACGAATTCGGTACAATCACCCCACAGACTCGATGCGGTTTTGGACAAACAACGCAGAACGGGTTCGCATTGAATCAGACGGGAAGGTGGGCATCGGCACGGACAGCCCAGACGGGCGGCTGCATGTGATGAAGGGTTCTGCCGGAAGCGTCACGGCCAGCGGAGACGGTAATGCGTTTGTAATTGAATCTGATGACGTTGCCGGCATGACGCTCCTGAGCCCCGGGGATGGGGCGATCTACTTTGGGGATGCGGCAGATAACGACGAAGGCCGGATCGTCTACAAACACTCTGACAATTCGATGAATCTGTGGACCAACAATGCGGTGCGCTTGACGATTGACAGTTCAGGTGATGCGACATTCACGGGTGACGTTACCGTACAAGACATTACTGCCTCTGACGGTGGTTGCTCATTTGGTAATGGTCAGGCTGCGACGATAGCTGTTGATGCAAAGACAGGCACAAACGCGACAGGTAATAACCTTACGATTACCGCTGGTGCAGGTACAGGAACGGGCACACCAGGGATTATGACCTTCCAGGTGCCAACGGTAACTGGTTCTGGTAGTGGATCGCAGTCGCAACTTAACAATATGGTGCTCTCCCAGGCCGGTACAAGTATTTATTGGGGTGGACTCGGCACACTTGGCAATGATGAAGGTGTTGGTGAGATTGCATACTTCGGCACAGCGGACGGGACCGACACCTTAGCTGCTGGCCGCCTCATGTATATGAACACTTCGGGTGTTTGGAAATACTGTGATGCAGACGCAGTAGCTACTGGAGCAACACAACTTCTTGCTATCGCATTAGGCGCAGCCGTAACTGACGGCCTACTTCTCAAAGGCTTCTTCAAGTTGAATAGCTATGTTGAAGGAACATGGAACGAGGGTTTGCCGTGTTATGTGAGTGAAGCAGCTTCAGAGATTGATTTCACTCAACCAAGCGGATCTGGAGACTTTATTCGTATCGTTGGGTACGCGATTGACTCAACCAACGTGATCTACTTCAATCCCGACAGCACCCACATTGAGTTGTAATGGCTGACTATGTAAAGATTGATGGCGTTGCCGCAGCCGACATTGTGAAGGTTGATGGCGTTGCCGTTGGCAGCATTACGAAGGTGGGTGGATGCACTAAGCCTGCATCCGGGGCAACCGTGTGGTGTATCGCTGGGCAGGATGGCGGCGTAGCTACCGCAGCAGCCTCCGATTTGAACGATTGGACCGGCTACGTTTCTGCCGACATGAGTACCCAGGACTATATCTGCATCGCATTTGGAAAGAACGACAGTGGGAACCCATTATGGGTCGTTGGTAGCCAGAATGCCCTCAAAGAGATCAGATACTCAACGGACCCCACAGCCGGTGTTGACGCATGGACAGACGTAAACATCGACCACCAAATACGTGGGCTGTCATATGCGGGGTTAGACGGCACCGACCAAGTTTGGGTAGGCGTCGGCGCGAGCGGAAGAATGTGGCGCTCTACGGATGGAGCAGCCAACTGGACCGAAGTTGACATATCGGGTCTGGCCAACAAGACCTCATTGCAGATCGATGAAATCGTCACTGACGGTAGCGGCAACATGATTTTCGGGCAAGATACCCGGATCTACCACTCAACAGACCATGGCGAAAGTTGGGCGCAAGCAATCGATTTGTCTGATAGCCCCCACAGCGTTGATTCAGCAGCCAACATCCATACTTGCGCCTACACCAATGGCAAATGGTTGGTCTTTCTCCGCAAGTCTGGGCTGACCAACGTGTTCTATGCTTCATCGCCTACCGGCACCTGGGCTCTATGCACAGTCGATGGAAACGCAGCATCGGGCACCGACCTATGCAACGCGGGAGCCCGCCGCATGGGCGCAGCAAACGGCACGGCAATCATCGTAGTGGGCAAACATGTTTCTCGGAGCACGAACAGCGGCGTTGATTGGACCTACACCGAGGATGCCTTGCCCCACGGTGATCCCAGAGATGTATACGGTGATGGAAACGACAATTGGGTAGTGGCTCACGATAGTGGGCGTGTGTCAATCAGCACAGATGACGGGGCGAACTGGGCTGAACAAAGTGGTGTTCAGGATGGCGGCAGCAACACCAACCTACGATTCCCAACCGGTGGCAGCAATATCGAGGATTTGGATGCTGTTGCCTGTGACGTAATACTTCCGATATAAGGGGAAAAAGAAATGGCACTTACAGTTACTGGGTTCAGCACTACCGCTCTCGATTACAAAATCGTGAATGAGAGCGGATCAGTGAACACAATGGATGGAAACGTTACAGGCTCCTCGGGTAGCCTTTACTTCCTGGATATCGACAATCAAGTCTCTGCGGTCATGTACATCAAGGTGTATACAACTGCCAATGCCGTAATCGCTGATGACCCCTCCATAAAGTTCGAGCTTGCATCCACTGCCAAAGAGAAGATCGTTTTCCCCGATGGTCTGGCATTCACGGAGTTGAGTTTCTTTTCCACAACTACTAAGGCTACTTCTGGCTCTCCGAGTGCACCTGGGGGAACCGTTACCATCACCGCAGTCACCTCGTAGGAAGACCGATGTCAGTCACAACTACTACTCTGGCCAACCCGTTTGGCGCAAAGATCATCATCGATACTGATGCCGATGCAACAGCAGAGGCAGCAACCACGAGTTCGACTACGTTGTATCAAGTGCGGATTGACAACACCCAGAACACCGCTGATGTGTATGTGAAGCTGCATGACCTGGCGGTCGGTTCGGTCACTGTGGGCACGACGGCACCCAATCATGTTTTCTTTTGTCCCTCGGGCACCAAGCTCAGCTATGTCATGGCTTCTGGGCTGGCTTTCGGTACTGCGATCTCCATGCACGCTTCCACCGGAATCGCTACTCAGAGTACCACTGGCCCCACCAATGATGTCGAAGTCCGACTGAACACCTCGTAGGAAAACCCATGAAGAAACTCATCGATGCTCTCTTTTGTTCACAGAAACGAATCTCTTGGCGACGGCTTGTGGTCCTCGCCCTGGGAACTGGACTACTCGCTGCGAGTATGCTGGATTCGACTCAGTGGTTGTATTTGGGCCTCGCCTACATCGCTGGCGATAGCGCCGAAAAAGCCATGGGCGCAATCGGGAAGAAGTAAGTAAGGCATGGCTCTATCGATTTCCGGTTTTGATGCGGCTCTGGACTATAGGATTGTCCATCAGACCGCTGGAAGCCCGACTGCAAATGAGAATGTGACGCAGTCGTCGGGTGACCTATTGTCAGTAGCAATCAACAACAGCACCGGAACAGCAGCTTGCTATGTCAAGATCTTCGATGGGACTGATCCCACTCCAGGCACTTCCATCCCGCAGTTCGTGCTTAGATGTCCCTCTGCGGCTCTTCAGAAATACGAGATCCCTGAAGGATTCAGTTTCACGAATCTCAACTTCTGGGTCACCAAACTCGCAAGTCCAACTGATACTACAAGCCCCACTGTAAGTAGCGGTGGGGTCGGTGTTACCCTGATTACCAAGTAGGAAGCGGCATGGCGATCACCAAAATCACAACGCCCACTGCCCTGGCAGGGATCCTGGTCACTTCGGACAACGTCACAGCCTCGGCCAATGACAACGTGACAGGCAATAACAGTGGCCGTATTTACCAAGTCCAGGTGGACAACACCGGGAACACAGTCACCTCGTACCTCAAGATCCTGGATGCCTCGAGTGCTACCCCAGGCACCTCCAACCCGGACCTCACCTTGGCAATCCCTGCTGCCAAGAAAGTCACCTACAATATGGACATCGGGCATCCTTATGCCTCGGGCGTCAGCCTTTGGTGCACAGCCGGGGCAGAGGTCGGCAACACCCAAAGCCCCGGTAGCGTCGTCGCGTTTGCGCTCCTGGCATCGTAATGGATGCGCTTTCCATTGTACTTTTCGGGATTGCCGGAGTGATTACGGCTTTCATCCTTGGGCAATCCCACCCGAAAAGAAAGAAACAGGGGGGAGTTCCTGTGCCACCCAAGAACACTGCTGCTGATGCTGCTCGCGATAACGTGCAAGAGACTTTCGAGGCCGAAGTAGATCGCATCAAAGATGCCGCCGAGAGCAGTACTCCCGCTGATGACTTAGCTGATCTCGGCAATGCCCGGAAGCGACGATGATTCTCATTCTCACCTTCTCCCTGCTTTCTTGGGCAGATGGGGGTCCGGGGGCCCAGCTACCCTCCCGGCCCGAACCGCCAAAAGCAATAGAGGGAGAGTGCAAAAAGGTTTTACCGATCAATAGGGGGCAACCACTTCCAGATCCTTTTCGGATCTCCCTTAAATCCGCTCCTTGTTCTGGGGTGGTTGTCCCTCTTTCCGATTACGCAGATCTTTTGGCCACTGAGAAATGGGCAGAGGCAATCGCGCAACAGTACGTCATCGATATTCGGGTCTTGGAGTCTGATCGAGATTGGTATAAGAGTAAGTTAGAGGAGGAATCTCAGCCTCTCGGCTTCTTTGATCGCCCATCCACGCAGCGCTGGTTTGGTAGAGTTGAAACACTTGTCACAGTCGGAATAGTTGCCGTTGGGCTAAGTGCTGCATATCAGTATGGTTCTGGGGGACTAAAATGAAGATCAAAGATTGGGCTGCGCCTCTTATCGCCATTGTTTTCGCGGCTGGAATCTCGGCAGCAACACTCGATGCCACTGCTGAAGACACCGAGGACTTGCAAGAGCGAGTGGACGTATTGGAAACAAAGTCCTCAAAGCAAGAAATCTTCGACCTGAAGATCGAAGGCGTTGAAGCGCGCCTCGACAAGATGGAAGACTTGATGGGCAAGATGGTGGAGATACAGCAACAGCAGGCCATCAACCAAGCCAAGATTTGCCAAGCGACCAACGCAAACTGTGACTGATGCGGCCTATCCTTCTCGACTATGCCGCTTCTTTGGGGCATACGGTCTTCGAGAAGGGGGAGTACAACCTCAATATCATTGGCATTCGCACGCCTGATGACAGTGCCAATAGCTTCAATGATCGGATTTGTGTAGCCTACAAAGACGGCCTCGGGTGGGTCACCCGCACCTGGGCAGCGACGACAGACCCCGGGCTATACTGGAGAGAGAACCCAGGAAGAATAGAGGGCACAGCTATCCTCGTCCCTGGGCAGTATCGTGGGTGCTGGAAGCTTGGACGCCATCGCGGAAAGTACCCAGCGCTCGTACAGCAGGGTGGAATGGTCAAGGTGTACCGAGACGCCAACAAGAATGAAGTTCTCGACATGGATCCCGACACCGAGAAAGAAGGCTACTTCGGAATCAACATACACAAAGCTGGCGATGTTTCCACTGAAGTCAATAAGTGGTCCGCCGGTTGCCAGGTCTTCGCCCGAGTAGATGACTTCTCGGAGTTTATGAGTCTATGCTACTCAGCGCGAAACTTGTGGGGAGACTCGTTTTCTTACAGCCTCATTCAAGCTCCGGAGTTCTAAAGAACCGTCACTTGCGACACATCGCAATATCGAAACTCGCCATCAGCAGTCTTGACCATGTGCTGCATTCCTTGGAACTTCATACCAGCAGCCCGAGATAGTCGTGCTACCGCGTGATCACGGGCAGCAGCAGATGTAAATGCAATCTCTGTTTCTTTCCCATCAGCGGAAACCAGAGCTTTGAACTCCGCAGAAACCTTCTTCGCAGCAGCCTTCTTCGGGGCGGCTTTCTTCTTGGGGGTGGCTTTCTTCGTGGGCATCGGATCCTCCTGATAACAAAGCATAACATTAGAAGGGCGGACTGCTACACCCCACCTGGGCAAAAGCCAGGAACCAATAGCTTGTGAGGGCCAGGACAATCAGCCCCATCAATGGCACAAAGTCTTGCCCAAGAGTTCCAGCGATAAGGCAAAGGCACAAGAGTTTCATAATCATAGGAATATCACCTACTTAGGTAGACTCCACCCGGGCCGTGAACCCGGATGAAGAAGTGTTCTAATCCGCAGGAGGGGAGGGGAAGACACCCCGCACTGGCTTATTCCAGCGCCGGGCGCTCCTTCCACAACCCCTAATGGGGCTTGTGGCCTCACGCGCGTAAGACCATTCATGGCTTAATCTGTTGCCTTAGATGCGGCATCGCTTTTCAGTGCCTCAACCTCATCACGCAGAGAGTGGCTCTCCGCGATGTATGTCCGAATGATTCCCTGCAAGCACTTCAAACAAGTGACTTTATTGAAGTTGTCCGTTGTTCCCTTCAAGAAGATCCATTGTCTACAATAGGTTTCTGCTCTGACAGAGCGGATGCTTTCCCCCTGCTTTTTCATCTCGCCGGTCCAAAGGTGTACAAGCTTCTTTCCCATTCTTCCTCCAAAAAGCCCCAACCCCCCCGTCCGGTAGGAACCGCACGTTCGGCCCACTCTGCTTTGCAGGCTTCCTGATTGGCGTGGACGAGGGGGAGGGGAGATTACATAGATTGTTCATGGACAGTGATGCCGCTTGGCGTGGGCAGAAGGACATGGGAACGCCCGCTCTTTTTCCCTTTCTTGACGAGCCCCTTCGTCGACAAGAAGATCATCGCCTCGGTGATCCCGTGGAAGTTTTCTCCCAAGTCCTCAGTAATGCCTCGGCAAGTCCACTCTCCGGGCTCACTGACGACGTAGTTGAGCACTATCCAACGACGGCCTTTGGTTTGCAACTTCATGTTCCCCTCAATAGCTCAGGCGCATACAGTCGATGAAGTAGCACACCCGAGTCTCGTTGTATGACTCCCATTTGAAGTAGACGGGAGTCAGTCTCAGGCTACTCCGAGCTGTGATGGGCATCCCTGGATCCAGCCCATAACAGGGCCGTTGCGAATAACAGTAGTAAGAACCATCGCTCCCAGAAAGTGTCCAACGATACGTCCAGCGTAGCTCGGATGTTATTGTGTAGGTGTGGGGCTCTCGCAAGCTTTCCCACTCGTAGTGATGCTGAGGCAAAATCATCAGCATAAAGAATCTCGCCATTTCCTCTCCTTGGTACTCCATGCCTGGCTTTAAGTTTCCCTGTACGCAGTGCGGTCTTTGCTGCACCAATGCCGGTGGGGAACGCCAGCTTTCCTTTCTGAAAGATGAGGGCCTATTGAACAAAGAGGGGAAGTGTGTCCACTTGGAAGAAGATCTCATCGAGGGCAGGCTTCTTCGAAGATGTGGAGTATACAAGGATCGCCCTTTGTTATGCCGTACTGATGTAGCTGAGAAGTTGACCAGACCCAAAGCAATGGCCCGACTCATCTTCTGGAGACTCACTGCTTTGGGCTGCAATATCCTGCAAGAGCAAAACGGTTTCGATGAGTCTTACCGGGTCAAGATCCCAGCTTCGTCATTGACCGAAGAAGAATCAAGCGCCCCAACTCAGTCGGATGAATAGTCTTTTTCTTGCTGACCATTCCTCTCCGCTGCAAAGACCGAACATTCTCTCTGACAACTGAGACGCGAATCTCGATGTCTTCAGCGATCTCTTTGATTGTCCACTCCCCTGGTTCTGAGACGGCATAGCTAAGTACAGCCTGGGCAAGAGAACCGCGAAGTACGAATCTCTGTCCAATCTTGACTGGCATTATTTCAGCTACGCCTCGGCTTCAGTCATCCCGAATACTCTGAAGAATAGATACCCAAGGATGTCGATCAGGTCAGATGGGGACACATCTGTTGAATACTCTACCATTGAGAGCATTCTCTCATTAGCGCAAAGAGCGAAACCCGCAAGTTTCCCCCGAGAAACAACAGGCAAAACGTTCGCACCGCTCTTCTCTTCCAAGATATCTATCAGTTCGAAGGCGCGCTCCCACTCCCATGGACAATCCTCTTCGAGGACATCTGCAAGAATGGAAACTTTCTCAATCATTTCCTCAGCCTTTCCATAGCCTTGATCAGCATATCAGCTACCTCATGGAGTTCCATCGCCAAGTCCTCAGCTTGGAGACATTGAAGCGCATCGTCAGCCAAGTCTTTGGCTTCGTTGACAGACTTCAGATGTCGACAAAGAGGGCACTCCAACTCAGAATGCACAATCAGCATCTTGTCATGTTCATCACAAGAGAAGAACCGACGACCCATCAGTTTCCCCCAAGAGAGACATAAGTCCATGCTTGACGCGGTTTACCCCGTGGCTTCAGCGTAGACATGATGATCACTTGGCAGTCTACCTTCTCCATTTCCTTCATGGTCTTGGCCAAGGTTGATGGATCCCACATCCGGTCATCGACAACGATAAGCGCAGGCGCATCATCTCCACTGACCAAGGCAGCAGCCATTGCAGCAAGCGTTCGGGCTTCCGTACTACCCGACAAGGCAATGTGCATTCCGTTCTCTCGGGCAAGTCCCATCTTCAAGGAGCCGTTGTCCATGATGTCGAACTTGTCTTTGCTTGGAAGGAATCCATTGACCTTGGCTCGGTACCCCGCCCATACCTTCTGCTCGGACAAGATAGCTGCCAACGCTTCGACCAATGCCTTCTCCAATCGAGCAATCGTTTCTACTTTTTGGGCACTTTGATCTGAGAGAGTCTTCATTTGGAAAGCAGCTTGGTACTCACCTCGGGCAACATACGCCTCCTCCACATGCTTCCGGGCATCCGCTGGAGTAGGGATACTCTGAATCTTTTCCTTTGGCCCAATCGCAGCAAGCGATGCTTTGATCTTGCCCAAGACGGCAGACTCCACACCTTGCTCTCGGTATGTTCGGTACATCTCCTTCAGACTTTCAAGCCTTTGGGCTTCGCCAAGCTGAAGCCAGAAGTCCGAAATGGCGGAGTCGGAAACCCGAGATACCGTCAACGTCTTCAGGATCATATCCGCCGCATTCCCCTGAGCTTTGGCTTCCCGCTTCCTCTTGCCCAAGGTAGTGATCAAACCCGTGAGAGAGATCTCTTCTTCTCGGGCATACCCATCGAAAGAGTCCCAAAGACTTTCGGGCAAATGCGCCTTAATCTCATCTTGAGGTGTCTTCTTGAGAATGTTTTCATAGAAGAACTCCCGAACCTTTTGCTCAGATCCCGACATTACGGAGCGCAACTCATCCACCGGTAGAGCAAACCCCTCGACGCCGGATCTATTCGGACGCTTACCCTCTTCCAGAGTCCACTCGGCCGACTCGCCATCGTCCATCTGAACCTGGGCAAACACCGCCTCGCAGCCTTCGGGCCGCAAGACAGCAAGCTGTGTTCCACTCTTGATGGGTTTGTTCCGGTACAGCATCCCCGATGCAGACCCAGTCAGCGCAAGCTGGACTGCCTCGGCAATCGCAGACTTCCCGCTCTCATTCGGGCCCACCAGTAGGGTGTGCTTGCCCAAGGTGTGAGTCCGCGAACTCCCATCTGGACTTTTGATATTGGTTGTGACTTCTTTCACCCAACTCATTTCATCTCCTTCTGCTGCTTACCCATCTCCAGAATGGCAAAGCAGTACATTGATCTTGGTTTTGTTTTACCTGTTCGCCATCGGTACACACTCATCGAACTGGGGTGTGCCCCCCCGGGCATCTGTTCCCCGATCCCAATCGCAATCTGCTCATCTGAAAAGCCAGACTTAATCAAGTCTTGGAGGACTTGAAGAGTCTCGGACATCTTCGCTTCATCTATATTCATCGTGCGCTCCTATGATGTGATGACCCGAAACCCTGATGTCCAATCGTCTGGGTCGGACGGCTGAACTTCCTTTACCCTGTGAAGCTTCTTCTCATCTTTGTCCCAAAGAACAACCTTTCGACCAGCATCTAATGCGAGTGAGAGGATTGCTGCGGTCGCTCGACCACAAGTTTCTCCGGGCACTACAAACATACGATAACGTATGTCGCCCGTTGTTGCATGCTTTCTTACAACAATCTGCTTCTGCCACTTCTCCCAGTCACCCGCCCAGGTGAGCTTGTGCTCTTTCCGGCCCGAGGTAACTCCGATGGCTGGGCTTGCGTGTGCCCCCAGCTTTTTGTGGAACTGTTCCCGGAGATACTCTTCCAGATCTTTTCGATCAGCTTCGATCTCTCGGGGTGAGTCCGCTGCCGGGTGCGCATAAAACACTCCCAAGGATTTAACCCTTCTTCCATCTGCCATTGCTCCACTCCTTGTATATGGCAGGCTATTACCCCGGCCTGCCAGCGGTCTTTCTCTGGGCTGGAGGGGGTGCGGGGGGCTGATGAACCCCCGTTTCCCCGGTGCAAACTCCCTTCCAAAGAGTTGGGGGGATCATGTTTCCTTCCAACTCATCCCAACTTCAGCTTCGGCTGTGTAAACAACCCGTGCGCCTTCACGCCTCTTGCGGGTCATCGCAGCCTGGAGAAGACCCTTCATCTCCTCCGCATCATCTTCTTCTACTTCAATCAACAATGAATCATGGCACTGGTTTACCAAACCCGTACCCTTCTCAAAGTCGAACGTGATCGGCTTGATCTCGTCCAAGTCTATTGCTTGCGTTGACCACCCAGGATTGCCCGTAGTCAGGTGAAGCATTGCTTCATGGATGACTACTGCTCCACCCGTTTGGATGGGGTGATTCACAAGCTCATTAAGTTTCTCTTCATCCTTGAAGTCTCGCCGTCTTCCCCACAACGAGTCCGCGATGTAACCGTCACGTCGGTACTTGTTCCGCGTCTCCTCCCACCAATGGGGAATCTCAGGATCCGCTCGTTCAAGACCTCGGACAACATCTCGGATGTCTCGCTTGTTGAGGTGGGCGTAGATGAGTTTTCCATCATCGTCTTCAACACTGACAACTTGTTCCCAGATTTTGGGGACGCTGGCTGCGTATTGCCAAGCATACCGGACATTCTTGGTAACGCCTCGCGTAGCCTTGAATGTGCTGCTCCCTTTCTTCGTGCGATCTTTCGGTGCGCCATCGAGTGTCCAGATCCCTGGGCCATATACGATCTCCATCGTCTCATTGTGCGGGTCCAGCCCGGAGTTAATGACTTTGATAAGTCGTTCTGCCTCTGCTTCTTCCGCAATGTATCTCAACTCCAACTGGTCAGCGTCCGCACCAACGAACATATGGCCAGGGGCAGGAACAAAGATGTCGCGTAGATCATAAGGAATGTTTTGAGCGTTCGGCTCGGAGGATGAGTAGCGACCAGTAGCAGGTAAGCGGTTGTATGCAGGATGCACTCGTCCGTCAGGCAACACATAGGTGTCTTTCAGTGGTCGGATGTATGTGCTTAGCAGCTTGGTGTTCCGCCGCAATAGTCTGATGGATTGAAGGAAATGATTCTTCTCTTCATCCAAGCCATACTCAGTGAGCATTCGCCGCAGTGTATCATCGTCGGTTGATGGATCACCGCTCTTCTCATTGTACTTGACTGGGGCTAAGTCCCAGGTATCAAAGAGGAATCTCCTCAGTTGATGAGTTGAGTTTGGGTTGAAGTCCTCTGGGCCAATCTCCAGGCATACCTTTTTGTGCTTCTCCAATGCAGCTTCGTAGCACAACTCGTGCTCCAGTAGTCGGCTCCGATCGACGTACATGCCCAACCGTTGCATCTTGCAGCCAATGTCTTGGAGTTGATGCTCCCGTTTGATGAGATGCCATTGCTCTCTTTTACGGATCACTTTCGCCAAAGGAGTCACGACTCGGGCTGTGACGCAGGCATCCTTGGCGCAGTAGGTATGCAACTCCTCATCACTTCGGGCAGTGACCGCAGTGTGGTCAGCCTTCCAAGCCTCAGTGAAATCAGTGTATCGAGATCCCACAAAGCCCAGGTTGTGGGGCATCTCATTGTCAGAGAGCAGATGCAGAAGAAGGGTATCAGCCGAGAGTTTGGGGGTAACGCCCAGACGTTCCTCGCAAACCAAACGGTCGTACTGCCCAGCATTGTGCCCAGTCAATGGGACTTGGGGATCCAGTAAGAAATGCTGAATCAGTTGCAGTACAGTGGCCTCGTCCCTTGGGCTGAAGAAGCGCGCTGCACCGTCAATAGAAAGGATAGGAATCACGACAGCGGTATCGTTGTTGGAGAATGCAATACACCGGAGGTTCGCATCCAATGGATTCTTCGCATCGGTCTCCACGTCATACGCGACTGCCTTGCCCTCTTGGCGTAGCCGACGAATCCCAGTGATTACTTCATCCACACTGTGGGTATGGAGGATCTCTGGGTCTTTCCAAGAAAGGTTTCCTTGAAAGAAGCGGTTGGCCTTCGCAACGTCATGCTGAAAAGTGGTGCGCCACTTGGGAGATCGGATAACAAAAGCAGGATGAAGCGTGTAAGCAACAAGGATCTCGGTGCTCGGATCCCAGGGTGCGGGGATAGCCTCGCACGTTCCTCGGAGCTTTGTGATCGAAGGGTTTCCTCCACGAAGAGACGCCGCAGCCGTCGCACCAAGGGCGAGAAAGTGCCGGAAGTTCTGAAGATTCTTGTGGAGTCTGGGCTTACAGCATGACTGTGGGGTAGCCCACTCACTCTCATCCTTGGCTCGCCGCTTCCGATTCCGGCGGCCCAGGCGCAGCATGTATCCCGACAAATCGTTTTGCTTGGGGCGGCATGCGAGCACATTGTCGATGTGGCATTGATGACGTTTGATGCCCACCAGTGAGAGCGCGGCTTGCAACTCCATTCCACTTGGGCCGACGAAAGGTCTCCCCTCTTCCACTTCTTGTCCGCCCGGGGCCTCGCCTATGATGGCGATGTGGTCACCAGGATGGCGTTCCGCTTCAACAGGGAAACGATTCCCGGCGTGATGCAGGTCGCATCCAAGTGGACACGACCTGCAAAACGCTCCATTCAATGGTTCGAGACTACTCATCATCCAACAGGAAGTCGAAGTCGTCTCCACCATCTTCGGCGTTACCGGAATCCTTTACCGGAGCACCGCCGCCGTTGGCCGGGGCAGCACTTGCGCCATTGGAACTCCCATTGGTCGGGGTTTCAATGACCACATCCGAAGCGGATGCGTTCGAGTAAGCAGCCATCTGCTCCCACTGTTGCTTCGAATAGAAGATATAGCGGGCGTAGCTCCCATCCACGCGCTTACCAGCATTGTCGGTTTGAGCCGGAGTGTACTGGAAGTACACGGTACGACCGCCCAACTTGTGAAAGGGAACCTTTCCCTTGTTATCCAACTTGCCTTCTGGCACGCCAGCGGACAGCAGGAATGCCTTCAGGAAAGGCAAGCTGCTCACATTGCCCAGCCCAAAGCTTTCCCGATGGCGAACGCCTTGGGTCAGAATGTAGGCATACAGCCGGTTGGTATCAGGGAAGTGCTTGAACTCCACGATGGTTCCATCGTGAAGACCAGCGGGCAAAGTACCCAGCCCACCAGCAGCGCTTACGTCGGTAAAGTCCAGTTCAATGTTCAGAGCATCCATAATGTCACTCGTTTCCTATGGTGTTTTGTTGTTGGAAGGGAAGACCAGTAGCCCCCAATGGGGGAGGTAAAGAGAAAATGACCCTCACCAGGGACTACCAGTCCTCCGAAGTTTCCTCGGTGAACAACTCATCGAGAAGATTGTTTTTCGCATTAAGGAGAACAGCACGATGAAGCGAGTCTTGGATTACCCATCGAACGTGGGTATCCTCATACTTCTTCCGCAGCTTGTCGGCCGCAGGCTTCAGCGTTTCTCTCCAAGATTCAAGCCCCGTCTCCAGTACCCGGGCAGATAGTTCTGTTACAACTTTCTCCATCCAGCCCATCCCCTTGGGCCGAGGGAGTTCATAGCCTGCACAGCGTAAGGCTTCCGCCAGATTCATCGGAGCGGGATCCGGGAAAATGTCCAGCCGATCCCCACTGATGTATTCAGGGTTGGGGCCAGTACGGATGACGTACTTCCAAGGGGCAGCGGTCTCATCGAACTTGGCTCGGGCAACCACGTCAGCGAATGCTGAGAACTGTTCTGGAAGTTGACCAGGGAGTTGGGGTCCGCCCCGTACATACTTCCCGGATGAAGTCTTCGGAGGCGATTCATGGCAGTTGAAAATAACATGGGTTCCTTTCGCTGTAGCAATCCGTGAGGCATCGCGCATGCCCAATACCTGATGTCGGAGTGCTCGCCACATATCTCCAAAGGAATGTTTCTTCTCCAGTTGCTGGATTGTCTGCTCCACCAGCAGAGAGAAGTCATCGACTACGATGGTGGGCGTCTTGCCAGCATTATTCTGAACAGCCTTTGCTGCCTCTTCAATGGTATTGGGGCAGTAGTACTCAATGTCCTTCAGCCCAAGGAATCGATTGATGGGAAGGAGCCCACCGGGTTGTGCGAGAAACATTCCTCCCGCTCCCGCTGCTCCGGTCATCGTGCTCTTGCCCACTTTCGATGGGCCGTAAATCACTGCGAAGATTCCAGAACCATCTATCTTATTCGCTTTCATCACTTACCTCCTTCTGGCTTCGCACCAAGCGGGGCCATGGTCACTTTCTCTTGAAGAGCGCGTACCTCTTCCTCCAACGCCGCCGCCTTCAAGAAGAGTTCGCGGTAGTCCACCATCAACCCATCGGCCAGTCCCTCCAGCGCCAGGATGGTTGACTCATTGTGCCGCCTCTTCTCAGCGTAGGTGTCATTGTAGTTCTCAATGAATGCCCGCCTGCGCTCGGTGAAGGCAGCACTGTGTCCCGTGTCCATCGTGGGATAGTCCAAACCCTCCCCCTCAATGGCATCCTCCCATGCATCTTCCGCTGTCATGGACAGGTGGCGCAGGCGAGACTTCCTTGTTTCCTCATCGATCCCAAACAGGCATCCATGCAGTCGGGGGCTACTCATCACTTACCTCCCTTGGCTTTGTTGTGCTCAGGGAAACTTGGGAGGTTCTTGGCTGCCTGCGATGCACAGGCTTCGATTCGCTCCTTAAAAAAGTTGAGTGCATCGTCAAGGATGGCAACATTGATACCGCTTGAGTGACCATCCCAGTCGATGGGAATCTCTACCGGGATCTCGATGCGGGCCAAGCTGTCGTAGTGTTGGCCCCGCCACGCTGTATCTTCCCTCTTGACGGTGAGAGTGAATCTGAGAGTATCAGTGA
>Ga0114911_1000536_pt1 | contig 24084 bp, 41 predicted proteins | sample MalvireepMed_904_FD_89688 | JGI IMG/M metagenome (GOLD analysis project Ga0114911, IMG submission 89688) | Marine viral communities from the Global Malaspina Expedition - Malaspina viral metaG DeepMed_904 | ecosystem: Environmental > Aquatic > Marine > Oceanic | place: Mediterranean Sea...
TCATTTATCTTTCCATTTACTTAAATCTAACATTTGTAGTGGCTTTTCTATAATTTGGTCCTTTAACTTATCGTTCTGTATTTGAATCTTAGTACCACCTTTAACATAAGGTTCACCATTAGCTACTCCTATATCATAGCAAAAGAACGTGGTCTTCCACATGCCCACTCGTACAACTCTCGCAGGACGACCATTCAACACCACAACATCGTCTGTGTTTAAATCTTTCCCCCAGAAAACTTTTATACTCTCCACTATACTCTCTAAGGTCGATTTCGCTAATATAAGAACTATCCCAGAAAGAAGGAAGTATACTATATACCCCAGTATCCCTTCCGCCTGTGCTTGTAGTTGTTCTTCCATTCTTATTCTTATCCATTTATTATTTTACCCCATACTGAGGTTTGCCCTTTTATGATTTCCACTACCTCTACCTTAAAATTTCCACCTTTAAACCAATCTACGATTGCAAATGCGTGGTTCCAATTAGTAAGTCTACCACCCAACCAATCTTCATCTGCCTCTATATCTTTTAAGCATCCCATACTCCAAGAACTCAATGTTCCACCTGCAACAGTTTTAGTGTGTCTTTGGAGATCATGTGTATGTCCATACATAATATTCTCACCATACATATCTAAATGTTTAAAAGCATGATACTTTGAAGTATATTTGCCATGAGTAAAACTTAATTTACCTATCCTTAGATTTTTCTTTCTATTATAAGGATGGTACTTATAACCTCTTTCCTTCAATTTTAAAGCATTCTGAGTTTTGTATTGACTCAGATAAGGATATCTAGTTACAAACTTATCAAGCCAGACTTCATGATTTCCTTGAACAAAGTGTCTTTCCCTAGTTTTAGCTTTATCTAAAGATTCATCTATCCAGTCCATACCTGCATTAACTGACTTAACATCAAAGTTTAATAAAGGTATTAGATCCTCCATTGGTTTAGCACTTCTACCTTTCCAATAATGGGTGCTAAAATGCTCCCATTCACCTGTATCACCTAAATCAATATAGATATCTGGTTTGACGATTTCTATAGCCTTACATACAACATTAATCGCTTTCTGATCATGCAAAGGAAAATGCTTATCAGGTGTAACAAGGGCTCTTTTAACAATACCCTTATCCTTTTTAGGCATAAAACCTCCTATTTATTTAGCTCATTCTTTATTTTTAATACTAAGTACACTAAAGTTATTAATCCCACTACAGCACTAACAAGTTCAGGAAACCAACCTAGGAATCCTATCGTAGAGCCTCCAGCACCAACTCCAACTGTCTTTAGTGTGTCTTGCATTTATTTTCCGCCACGTGATCTTGACTTTTTGCTACCTTTACCAACTATTTTTCGTGTTTTAGAACCAGTACCAACTGATGTAGAATACTTACTATTTGTTTTAGGTTTAGTAACACTTTTTACTACATCTGCAACTCCTGATATTACTTTTCCACCAGTTTCTTTTATTAGGCCTGCTAAGCCTATTATTCTTGATTCACTTGCCATTTTAACTCCTTTTGTTTTAATTTAATGTCCACTTTTAAATGTACCTTTCTGTAAACTATCTCTATATCTTCCAAGTATATTTCTTAATCTTGCTTGTACAGTAGAGCCTGAATATGGAGTTTGATAATCTCCTTGTGTCCATTCTCTATGTCCTATAGTACTAGCAAAATCAGTTCCTGTAAAAAGTTGTCCTAATCTATTTTGTAGAATCCCTGCAGATTCCTTACTAGGAGAAACTTTAGGGGTTGAAGTTTTCTCAGTATAAGTTTCAGATTTTACAGAAGCAGTGCTACCCTTATCAATACTCCCTGTTGAAGTATCTGCATTTTGCTCTGTTGTATTAATTAAACCATCTAATCCTATTACACCCATAATTAACCCCTATACGCTATTATAAAGTCACCACTTGAAACAGTATTTATCTTATCAAATACTCCATAAATAGTGTCTCCATTTTCAATAGTTAATCTTTCACCAACATCATAACTACCTGTTTTAGAAAAATCATCTCCTGCAACTCCAGCAAGCACTCTAGCAGTACATTCAGCATCAGCATCAACAGCTTTTAGTGCTATCCAATACTTAACATCTAAATATCCTGCAGTTACCCCTGCCTCAACTGTTTGGACAGTATCTGCTCCTATTATGTCAAATCCTGACTGTCCTACAGCTATATTTGATATTTCCTCTGCTGTATATTCTTTTATTCCTTTATGTGCCATCCTTACCTCTTTTTATTATTTAGTTCCTAATATAAATTTATAATAAGCAGTAGCAGTAGCTACCTGATCTTGAAATACTAAAACTTTAGTAAACCTTCCAAAAATAATATCTGCAGAAAGCATCATAATACTATTACCAGAGTCAGTGCCTGGAGAATTGTTATAAACTCCATCCTTAGCTAGATCGGCTCCTGGTGCTTCTGATTTTGCCATTATTCTTCCTACTCCATTTATAGATACTATTCCCAAGATAACCATACCAGCTGGAGGGCTAAATATTCCATAAATTGGAACTGCTTGCCCTCTTGCAATAATATCAAATCCAAGATTATTAAATGATAGATTGCTTACTTCCCCTGCTGTATATCTACGTATTCCTTTATTAGCAGCCATTATCTCATATTCCAATGGCCAGAAGCTATATAATGCCCATGTTTTCTTGCACTTGCAATCCTACCTAATTCAGTTCTAAATAGGGCCATGAAATATTCTCTTGTTTCTATATCTTGTCTTTCTTCTGCCTGCATACTTTTCATATAAAAAACTATAGCTTTTGCCTGTCCTCTAGTTACATCTAGTTCAAATGATTCATCATTTAGCACTTCTACATTAGTTGTGATTAATGAAATCTCATGTTCTATTTTTGCTATAGATACAAGGTTTGAAGCAGCATCTGCTTCAGCAACAAATTGCATACTTGTATCTGTTACTTCAGTTTCAGGAGTAGTTGAATTACCTGAAGGCATATGATATCTTACATCAAATCCTAATGTACTATCTGTAGCAGTACCTGATGGAGTTACTGAAGAAACTTTAAATACTCCATTATTTTTAGCTGTTCCATCAAATCCTGATATATGAACAAAATCACCAACCTTATAACCATCATCTCCTAAAGTAATAGCTGGAGAACCTCCTCCATCAAAAATTGTTTCATTAACAGCTACATCCAAATCAACACCATATCTATAAGGACCTATAGGACTGGCTTTAGTATACGTTTTTAAAATACCACCTCCTAATGTTCCAAATGCTCCACCTGCTGTTTGAACTCTGTGCACACCATTCCATCTTGAACTTCCCGTTACAAATATATAGTCTAAGGTTTGACCACCTGAATCTCCTTCACTTCCTGTGACAGCCATACTTGTAAGCCAATTAGCAACACCTTGTGATGATTTGGCTCCTCTAACAAAAGAGAGATATCCATCTAAAACAAACCATCCATTACTATAATATGTATTGTTAATTTGATTAGCAGCTGTATTTACTCTATGTGTAGGTATGTAAGAATATTCTATTTCTAATCCATCAGGTATAGTTTCTACAGGACTAGTGTATTCTCCAAAACTATCTATACTCCCAGAACTACCTGGAATCCATTGTCCTCCAGCAGCTTCACAATCAGTTATATTATCATAACCACTTATAGTACAATGAGCTACAGCCATTTTTCCACTACTAGTAGTAGCTGATTGCTCTACAATAGCTATTTTATTACCCCTATTATAATATGCATATTTCTTAGATGCCATCTGTATCCTTTGTTTGTGGCTCAAATATAGTTCTAGGAATACTTTGATAAGCATTGCTAGTATTTTTATGATGTTTACATCTTATATCTAATATTTTTACTGCATGATTTGGAAGGTTATAGAATCTTTGACCATTATTTATATCGAATCTAGCTGTTTCTATATGAGTAGGACTTTCTAAAGCTATCTCATTTAAAGCATCTTTTATATAAGAAATAGCTCTACCTGTACTGCTCATCCCAGCTCGTTCCATTAATTCTATTATTTTCATGCCGCAGTTCCCCCTGCAGCTTGAGGAGCTTCTGCTTCGATTGCTCCAAATCCTGCATTATATTGTTGTAAACAAACAGATAGAGTAGTAGTTAAAGCTTGAACTAATTCAGGATCTTCTTCAACTAGAGTTAAATCTGATAACTTTGCTTGTAAAACTTTTATAGCTGCATATATAACAACTAAGTAAACTTTATTAGTAGGGAAATATTTTATGTCACTATGAGTATATACTAAAGCTGCATCATTCGTTTGGTTAGTAGGAACATTATTTACACGATAGACTTTAAAAGTATCTGGATTAGCTCCAGGTTCTGGAAACACACTTATCTCTCCATTTTCTAAGATAGTATAGACTGGATTAAATTTAGATGCATAGAATAAACTATCTACATCTTGAACTCTTGCTTGCATTGCAGGAACTATAAAAGAACATTCTCTCCAATCATTATTAGTTCCTGATTCTCTTAGTACTGCTATAACTGTAGCTCCATTAACATCAAAACCATTAGAAGTTTGTTCACCACTAACAACTTGAAAATTAATTATTTCTCTTTGATCAAGTTGTATAGCTTTTGTAGTAACTTCTATAACTCCATCTTTTAGGTACTGAGTCAATTCATCCTGAGTAGGTACAGTACTACCAGTTAAAGTCAACCCTGTATATCCTTTTACTTGTGCTTCAAATGTAGCCATTATTTCCCTTCTACATATTTATTATTACAAATTCTAAACCCTGAGCTCTTCTTTTTCTTCTTCGTATTATAGGATCTACGCACAGAGCCAGTGTTTAAACTTTTACCACCCCTAGCATTTACATCTTGAGTATGTCCTATTGTTAAACTATCTGCCATCTTTCTCCTTAAATGCCTACCCCCCTAGAGAAGAACCCATCTTCCGTAGAGAGGTAGGATTTAGTTTTTCTAACTAGTAATCACTTAACTAACCAACTCTTCAAATGGAGAAGCTTCGGTTCCTGTTGCAGAGTTAAAGACATTTACATGCCATAAGTTAGTCCCCACATCAATAAGTACAACCTTATCTCCTATAATTCCACCTTGAGTAGTTCCTTCCATTCTAACAGCATCAGATGCTGCTACAGTCTCAAATGCAACTATAGTGTCTCCACCGTCTTGAGCGGTATAAGCAATTCCGTCCATTGTAGCTGAAGCAGAATCTACTTGTATGTCATAATTAGCGCCAGAAGCAGCCGTTTTAACTATAAAAGTATATGTTACTCCAGTTCCTGTAGCCGCTGGAAGAGTAGCAACTATTCCATCAGCTTTAGCAAGAAGCATTATGCGCTCACCATGCGTTGCAGCTGTGATACTTACAGTAGCGTCACTCAAGGTAACTAATCTACCTGAAGCGTCACATACATTATTTATCTCAACCGCAGTAGCAGTTAAGTCACTTACTACACCGAAATCAGTTTCCGATATAGTTCCAAGCTCCTTTACCTCATCATTGCTTATCTCAGCATTGGGATTATTAGCCAACCAATATTTAGCTGCCATTATCTAACCTCCTTATGCTCTAGTTGCGGTACCAGATACAAATGCATTAGCACTTACAGCTACTGCATCCGTAACATACCAGTGAAGACCATCACACACTAGACTTATTCTATCGCCAGCAACAGCTTCTCCAGCAGTAGTGTCGATTCTCAATAAATCATCAGCTTCTGTAGTATCATGTACTGCTCCTGCATCTAAACCAACACCTAAGATATATTCAGCTGTACTATCTGTGAAAATATCTAGATCTTTAGTTGCTTCAGTATCTGAATTAATATCAAGATGAAAGTGTACTTCCATCCCCATATTAGTATAGGCTGAAGGCAATCTAAACGAGGCAGTATTAGTACTTATATCTACAAAGTATCTATTTCCTGCATCTGAAGAAGTTAAAATAACTGTTTCAGCAGCAGCAATATGTGTACCATCTGATAAAGCTTTAACATGCTTAACTACGCCTGATACATTGTCGATAGCATTATCAGCTTTATTTTGTCCATATAATGGATTTGCCATAATCTAACTCCTTATACCCAAAGGGCGTGTGTTTCAGGACAGCACCATTCCATACCAGCTTCGGTAAGGATTTGGTCTACTCTACGATCGACCCCTGAGTTCTCTAAAGTCTGAACTCCTACGTAGACACCTGTATCTCTATTAATACCATTTCCAGTCAATGGACGATATGCACAATACTTCATGTTAATACCAATGATCTTAACATTTGTACTATCCAAGTGAACATTTCTTGCAACATTCATATCACCATATACTGTTGATATAGTTGAAATATCTACACCAAATACTTTCTTCTTACCTGTTAGAGACATTTCTGCTCTTAGGTTTGGAGATTGTTGTAGATTATTCATGAAATATCCAGATAATTTATGTAGCCAATTGTATGTTGCTGTATCACAGAAAAATACAGTTGAACCAGCATTATTATATCGTGGATCTAACATTGCAGAAAGATCTTGTAAAAAATCATCCTGAGTTTTACTGGCCAAGGTTAATGAGAAAGTATTGCCATATGTTGAAATATAGTCAACAGCTCCTTGAGTTGTGTAATAATCAGAACTTTGTCGTCCAAATAACAATGAACTTTCAATGTCCCATTTATGCTCAATAAGCTTTTCTTTCCATATTCTTGCCCATTCGTTACCTTCATACTTAAGAACAGTAGCTCTATCTGTATTATTCATCACTGCTGATGTTTTCCAGATTTGAGTTTGTCCATGAGCAGTGCTATAAGGCTGATCTTGCCATGTTTCTGGATAACCAGAACCAGCAGCATGAGCAGTACCAACTACATAGCATTTAAAAGCTTCCAAATACTCAGTACTTGGAGCAACTGTAGTCAAAGGACTAACAAATGCTAAACCAGCAGCAGCAGGTGCATCAGCGCTTGTATCGCTAGATGATGATACAGCATTCATAAAGAAGTCTGTAGCTCCAGAAGCTTTTACACAAGTTGCATTAACAACAGCTTTATTAACACCAGTAGCTGCAGCAGTTGAACTTACAGGTAGAGTATCTAAATCTACAGAATTAATCTTCCATAAAGAATATCCACTTACAGTTCCTGCATCAGCATTAGTAGCATCACTACCATGAGGTATTTTGATTAATTGGCCAGGTATAAAAAACTGAGGCTGTGTTCCTTCAGAACCCTCAGCATAATCTACTACTTGACCATATATGTTTTGATTATTACCGTTACTATTGTAATCGGTAAAGAAACTAAAAGTATATACATTACCAGCAGCAGTTGTTCCACTTGTAGATGGATCAGTTGCAGGTACAGCAATTGCAGCAGTACTGAAATCACTCATATATGCGTATCTTTTAGTATAAGAAGACCGTTTTTCAGAAAATTTGAAAGACGGATCATCTGTTGGTTTCTTAGCAACCATGCTAACAAACCTGAAGAACGGATCTTGAGATAAAGCTAATTCAGATACGTAGTCACCGAAGTTATACTTACGTCTTAACGCACCCGTATTTAGCTGTACCGAAGATTCGCCTCTTTCTATCGAACCAGAAGTATAATTACTCCCAGTTACGTTTAGACTATCAGCCATGTCTATCTCCTTAGTTATTATTTAAGTTTAGATAGACTTTAATATAAAATTATATTAGCCTACCCAAACAGATTATCAACACTATCATCGAATCCAAGGATACTTTCAAAGACATTCCTGTCTTGTGATATTGTTTCTCCTTGACTATTCGCTCCACTAGCAGAAGTAGGCATATTTCTAACATTCTTCATTTGGTTGATCATATCCTGTTTGGTATTGTCAGCAACATTCTTAGCGGCCTTATCCCTATTTAATAGGAAATGAACATCATTCAATGTCATTTTATGGCCTCTAGCTTGTTTTTTGAATTCCTCATACTGTTCTTCAGTCATGTTATTATCTCTCATGAACTTGACCTCCTCAGTTTTCATCGCTTTCGCTCTATGAATTTGAGTAGCTCTTTGTTGTTCTTTCTGAATCATTTGCCCAACACGTTGTTGAACTAATCCATCTACATGAGCATTCATAACTTTTGCACTATCAGAATCAGGATTTGTCATTGCTTCTTGCTGATCAAATTCGAAATCTTCTTCTAGATTTAGTTGCTCCTGAATTGATTTTGCAGGTGCTCCTCCATTTTGAAGATAATCTCTTACATGATCTACCAGCCCACTATCTTGCTTCATTGCGTCAAGAACAGGTACAAAGGCTTCAACCTCTTTGTATCTATCTCGCCACTTAACGGCCTCCCGACTACTGTCAGTATACCTTTTTTGCCAGTCTGTGCCGTTATTCGACTGTGTCACGTTGTTGGAGCCATAGTCTATTGATTCGTGGGTTGCCTGTTCGGGACCACTTGTTTGACTTTGGGTTGCCTCAGTGTCTTGCACATCTTGTATGCCACTATTTACTGTATTTTCTAGTCCTTCAAAAAAAGCTTCAGAGCCTTCTGATTGGTCTTGTGATGCTTCAGCTGATTCTAAATCAGCAGCTTTCATCCCAATCTCAGGGTTACTTCCACTCTGTTCTTGGTCTGTCATATTTCCCCCTTTAATTTACAGTTATTCTTGTGCCTATCTTACTCAGATTCTTCTGAATTTTCCAAACTATTTTTATAATTCTGTAACATATCATTAGCTCTTGCATTAACTAAAGCAGCATTATTAGCAACATTTCCCTTAGTAGTATTCATCATTACTTGAGTATCTGCTAATTCTTTATCTAATTTAGCATCGTTAACTAAAGCTGCTTTTGTCATATTGGCTTTCACTTGTTCTTTCTTTTTAGTTATTTCCATATCAGCTTGCATAACCTTACCTTTTATACCTGCTTGAACTAATTGTCTTTCAAGGGTTTCAATTGTTCCTTCTTTATCTTTTAATGATTCTTGCATTTGTTGCAATTGACCCTGTCATTGAGCATATATTGATTTTCTTTTAACAATATTTTCTTTATTTCTTATATCAGTTTCTGCTAATACTGCTATGTCATCTACTACCCCTAGCTGCATTAATTCTTTTAATTCTTCTAAATAAGCCCATCTATTGACAGGTAAAGTAGAACCTGATACTATTTTTACATCGTATTTTATAGATGATATATCCATAGATTTACCAACAGCTTCTCCCATATCATTATATATAGGTACATTAATTTCTTGAGTCTTTCCTTCCTGTATTGCATTAGGTTGCAGTATTCTAAATCTTTTATTAGCTTGATAAGTAGCTTGACAAAACTGAAAAACTAATTGACCTAATTGCTTTAAAGCAGGTTCAATAGAAGTGGTCATCCATTGTTTAATTCTTCGTGTTCCATATTCATCCATAGCTAACATGCCTCTATAAGTCTCTGATCCACTAGATGTATCTCCCATCATAGAACTATATATTCCTGCTAAATATTCCATATCCTGTTTACCTTGTTGAACTATACTGAAAAAAGCATTAGACAAAGGCATAGGTTGAATAGGTGTAGGAGGAGTTATTCCAGGTCTAATAGGAAGTAAAGCTCCTGGACTAGAAGAATATTTTTCCCACAACTCTTCATCAATACCACCTTCTTCATATAGCCATCTTAGACTGCTTCCTAGTGATGCATTGTGAACCATTATTTGATGAGATTTGTTAATTTCTTGCTGTTTACCTATTAAAGGAGCTACAGCGCTCATAGGAAAAGGTGTTCCTGTCCATTTAAAGTGAAAAGGAACTACTGGATAATCTTTGACACTTTCTGGTAAAATACTTTCATATAAAACTTTATCTCCAGCTACACATGTTTGTTTTAATCTTATTGTATAGAATTGAACACTATCTACAATATTCTTAGCAATCTCTTCATTTTTAAGTATTATATTGTATTCTTTTTCAGATATAATTTGATTTTCAATCTTTGATGCTTCAGTTTGCAACTTACTCATACATTCTTGTTGATATGATTGAAGTTGTTGCTGAGCCATTTTTTGAGCTTTTTCTAATTCTAATTGCATTCTTTCTGGGAGCATGTCTCCCTTTTGAACAGCTTCTTGCATTTCATTTTGTTGTTCCATCAATTGAACTTGCATTTCCTGCTCAGCTTCCTTTACCATAACTTGGCATTGATTTGAAATTTCTTCCAATTGTTTAGGATCTGGTGGAATTCTATAGAATAGATTTATATTTGATACTTTAATTTTTTCGTAGACTTCAAAGAATTCAACTAATTGATCTTGCTCACCTTTAGAAGTTATTCCCATTCCAATTTGTTCATTGCTATCATTATAAGCAAATAAAGCTTGATCATCATCCCCTAAAGGTCTTTGAGAATAAGTTCTTTGTTGCTGTTCATTACTATTACTATTAGCTATCTTTCTTTTATGATCGGGAAATATCCTTATCAAATGATTTTTAGGAAGAACTTTTCTTATCATTATATAAGCAGCATCCTTAAATAGCATATCCCTAGACTTAGGGTCTACATATAAATCAAAAGGTTCGGGTTGTTGTAATGCAACTTCTCCCATACCATTATCTGCATCTCTATCAACCGTTACTAACATATAGCCAATACTTTTAGTAACACAATCATTAATAGCATTATTATATAGAGTCGACCCATTGGAACCATCCCAAACATATGCAGCTAAATCTGAGATAACAGTTGCTACATCTGTGTCAGAGCCTTCAACACCTACAGCTTGCCATCTAGGATTGTTTGCCGTAGCATAAAAATTCAGCATTTCAACTACAGGTAGAATTCTATTCACTGTAAAAGTAGGCATTCCTTGTTCCTCTAAAGATTGCTTCTCCTCAACATTAAGTTGTTCATCGTGAGCAAATTCATAACCTTTTTGGTTGACAGATTCCCATTGCTTTCTAGTCCAACTATTTGCTAGATCATATAATTGCCTTATTTCATCAGCTCTTTTCTTTTTAGCCATTATTTTTTCTTCCTTTCTTAATTCTTTTGTAAGCTTTTATAGCTTCTCGTCTTCTCTTCTTGTCTTGTTTTCTTTGTTTTGCTTTTTTATTTGGCATATCATCTGTCTATATTATATAATAAGAATGAAACCATTAAAATTAACGCCACTATTCCAGCTATCAAAGTCATTTTATTCTTCTTTCATCCAATCTATTATTTTTTTTTGCTCACCTAAACGCTCTTCATGCTTTATTTTGTCAATTTTTTCTTGGTGAGTTTTCATTTCTATCCCCATTCTAAATGATAATAATCTTAATCTATCTTCATGAGACAATATATCAATCTTATCCTTAGGAATCCCTCGTCCAATTAAAGCAAATCTTACCCAATCCTCTTCACTTCCACCTTTTTTAAATTCAACTATGTTACCTTCTGGATCCGTAGGATATCTTTTTTTTCCATAATTCATATAATTATTCCTATCATTTTATTTTATTCATATCTTCTATCAAAGTTTTTTCCAATGGTACAGACTTTCTTTGCTGTCTATCTAACTCTCCAAACCATTCATGAATAATATTATCAGCTCTATTTAGTTCATCCTTAGTTTCATAAATTCCAAAGTGTCTCCTGTCTTCAGGATCTCTCCATTTCCCCTTATACATAGTGGGGAATAATTCAAAAGGAGGACTATTTTCCCCACCTTCTCCACTATAATAACTAGTAAATATATTTGAAACATCACCTTCTTTTATAAAATCTTGAATCATAGGAAATTCATGTAAATTTAAATCATAAGTACCAGTATAATTATAATTAGGATGATTATCCTTTATCCACTCATCAAATCCTGCTTCTCTAGTTCTCCAATTTTTATTAGGAGTCTCTGTTATTAAAGTCATTATCTTATCTCGAAATGAGGAAAATCATCGAATCTATTGTCCATCACCTGAAAATCCATATCCCAATCACCGCCCCATCTTAACTTGATATCCATGCTATTAGCAATCCCAAGCACAAAACCAGCAAAAAGAGTTTGTCGCTCTCTGTCATCCCAGTCCACTGGATAAGGCGTGACGTCCACAGCGCGACTAGGACTACTATTATGCCTCCCCATAGGGAATTTAACTTTTGTTTTACCTTCTTCAAATAACTTATTTTGTCTGTATTCATCTCTATGTCCCTCCAATACAGAACAATCTACATATTTTATAACTTCATTAAAAATCTTTTGTAATCTTTTATCACAAGTTTTTAAATTCGCTTTTGATTTATTTCCAAATCGTGGCATATTTCTCCTTAATCCTTTCGTCTAGTTGTATCCATACTTAAATCATTCCCTTCAATTGGTCTCTCATTTTTTGTAATATTGGATTACCTTCTAATTCCTCGATATATCTACGTGATAAATAATCATATTCAGGTGCGTATCCTTGCCAAGTTCCTCCATATTTAACATGAGAACCACCCGTTCCATGTAATATTAATTCATGAACTAATGTATTTAAATGATGCTCTGTCAGATTTACATCTTCCCCGTATTCTTGATTTTTTAAACTTCCTTTGCGAATATTCATATCTCCTTCATAGCCTTCTTCTGCCAGCTCTTCACTTATTCCATAAACAACTGCCGAATGATAATCAGGTATTCCTTCGTCTTCTTCAAGAATTGTATAGTAACCATATCCTTTCTCCTCATATGGCTCTATAAAAGCCCTAATTTTTTCATCTTCAAGCATATCAATAAGATTACCAACAGCCCATTGAGAATCCATCTCTAGTTGCTCATCACCAAATGATCCTGAATATGCAGACATTTCATCTAGTGGAGTATCCCATTTATCTTCTCTTAAAGTCCCTTTAACTAGCCCTGGAGCAGTATCAGCATAAGTTATCCACGAATCTTCACGTGCAAGCTCAGTATCAAGACTATAATTTTGTTCAAAAAGAATATCAACTAAATTTTGATCTCCTGCTTTAACAAGATCTATTAATAAATCTTGTGGAATTTGTTCTCTCATTACGTTTTCTTTTTTTTCTTCTGCACTAAACATTTATTTCCTTAGCTCTTGAAACATATTTGAATCGTCTTTCATAATTCTCCTAAGCTGTTATCCAATGTTTTGCTTCACGTTTCTTTTTATACCAACCATCCCTATTCTCAGATAACCCCTGAGGAGGATGTGCATACTTACATGCATATGCCAATGCATCTATTGTATCATCATGAGCCATTCTAGGCCCGAATGTCATTATTTCTCTATGTAAATCGTACTGTGTTTTTTTTATATGAACCTGACCAACAGCAAATCTTTGAGCCATAATCTCTTGGATCCTATCTCTTTTGCTCATTCTGTTTCCAGGTTTCTCTTCTTTAAATGGAATGATGAATTCATTCCTTCTTCTCATTTCTGCCCTTAAAGCTTGGAATATAGGTTTACTCATTGTAGTATCCTCTATTGTAAAAAGCTTAGGGTTATAAAATTTTGCATATCTAAATATATGGTCTACAATTCCAATTTTTTCTGTCCCAGGTATTCCTAAAACAGGTAAAGTTCTATCTCTTATATAATCTAAAACATATATATTATTATCAGGCGTTACTGCAACAGCGATAATAACAGAGAAATCCGAATTACGCCTAGCTGAATCAGTAGCGGGATCCACGCCGATATATATACTACACGGCTTAGCATCTTCATTATGTGGTATAATATATGTAATTCCAGTTTCTTCATCTTTTGTAAATGTTCCATCCCAATATTTAATATGATCTCTTGTAAAAATAGAGTCCTCCTCACTTTGAACTTCCATCATATACTCTTGATAAAATTTTTGAGGAGTACCACTGTCTTGATAAAATTTCTTTTTTCTTGTCATCTCTTTATGACCAAACCATGAAGGCCATAAAGGAGTACCATCATCTTGTATAGCTTTATATGTAATCACTTTCCAACTATAGGGCGAATCTTCTTTCTTAGCATGCTCGTATCCAACTAATATCCTTTGAATAAAAGAATCATAATGTACAGGTGTTCCATTAATTCTCAATCTTCCTGTCTTTGGTTCAAGTGCAGGGAAAACAACTGCTGTGACAAGATTACTGATTTTGGAGCGTGATTCAGGTGTGATCGTGTTATTTTCATCTTCAAAGTCATCAAGTACAATAAGATCGTAACGCTTATGTAGCTTGGCACCACCACGAATACCAGAAAGATTAGACTTAGAAATAAGTTTAGTGCCATTTTTAAGTTCAATATCATCTTCTGTCCATTTTTTTCCTTTTAAATCCCCAAAATAATACCTTATCTTCTCGTTATACTCAATATGATATTTTATATAATCTAGATTAGGTACTGATATTTTAGAACTAGCAGCAACCCAACCATAAAATAAAGGCTCATCTGTAAAACAAAAATCATGCATTATATTGCATTTAGTTAAAACTGTTTTACCATGCCCTCTAGGTAAAATAATTGCAACTTGTCGTTCTTCTCCATTCATTAAAGTATCAGCTACTTCATAATGAAAAAATGGAGTTTCTGACCTCATAAAATCATCAGGTAAAAATAATTTACCAAAAGCTATTAAGTCTTTATTAGCTAACCTTAAATCTTCCTCTGCTTTTGAAACATCATGTAGATTTATGTTTGCCACTATTTTAGATATTTTTGATATTCTTCCATATATTTATAATCTCCCCAATGGATATTTCCATCATACATATCTTTATTATGTTGATAAATACTATCTATAACTGCTTCCCTATTAGGATGATTACGAACATCATATATTTTTTTATTTAAAGTAAAATCAGAGCCTGCAGCTTTCATGCCATAAACTCTACGCAGAGCTTGATACTCTTTTAAATATTTCAACGTCTCGTTTCCAAGAATTCCGTCTAATTCTAAATATTCAGTCTGATCTCCTCTATACCCAATTACATGTTTATTTAATAAATCTTGAAGATGTTTAATGCTATGAGGATCTACAAGTTCTCGAGAATAGCTATTTATTTTTGTTATAATAGCTTGATTTTCAATCTTCTTATTATTATAATAATCTAATTTTTCAGGAATTGTAAATCTATCTGGATCTCGTTTAGGATTAATATTTGCCATTTTAATTCCTTATGTTAATAGTAAATCTTTCTTTTTATTTATAGAACTTAGAGTAGTTGCGTACTCTTGTTGTTGTGCAATCCCAGTAAGAGTTTGTCTTCTTTTATCACTGAACCGAAGCTTCATGTTTTTAAATTCACTCTTTTCACTTGGAAGTAATCTAAGCTCTTGTAAAGTTTTATATATCATTTTTAATCCTCATAGTATCCTCTATCACCCTTTTCATAGTATCTATTATCCTTTAATTTAATGCCAGCATTGGGGTTATTTCTACCTAAAAGTTTACCTAACCACCACCCCTCGTCTTGAGTTTCATAGGCTGTTTTTTTTCTTGCTTGTTCACTTACGTCTCGATCCATTACTCTCTTCATTTCTGCAGGATTTCTTACATCTACATTATATTGAGATTCGTCTCTAGTTTCCTTTAAACCTCGTACTATATCTGTTACGTCTCCACCATAATCAAGACTGACTTGACCTCCACCAAGTGCCATATTTGAGTCATCATAACCAGAATAGTACAGATCCTTGTCGCTATATATGGGGTAAGGGAGAACCTTACCAATTTTTCCCTTTAGATGAATACCCAACATTTGATTTATAGCTTTTTGCTTTGCATCTGTGGCCATGTCTACCCCTCTATCTCTGGCATAATTGACTTCATCTCCAACTAAATTTGTATAAGATTCCTGTAAATTACCTTGGTCGTCTACATAATAACCTCCCTTTCCAATTGTCTCAGGCATCTGTATCATTTGATCTAAATAATTAGCTAAGTTTCGATAATTATCTAAATTAATGCTCGATTCATCATAGTCAGCTTGGGTATCGAATCTACTAGCAAGAGGGGTGATATTGTCGCCTCCTCTAACGTACGGATAAAATGGCTCATCTGGATCTCTATATCTACTATATCCTGGTCCTCGTGTATAAATATCAGTAGGAATATTTTCCCCCACACCTATAACGGTTTCTGTATATGGATCTACAGACTGACCACTCAACTCGTCTTCAGACACTCTAATGTACTGAGCTGGATCTTCAGCAAAGGTTTTTTGAGGTTGGCCAGGAATACTTACTGAGAGATTTCCCTGACCCCTGCGTTTATAGGTCCCAGAACTTTCATCGTAAAATAGCCCTCTTCTATTCATCTCTTCTTGAGATAGCAAAGGTAAATCTCGTCTATCTAATTGTTGCATATCATTTATAATTGCTTCTTCTATTCCATTAGCCATATTAATACTTCCTTTTTGATGTTTTTTCATGACCTTTTAGCCATGCTTCATTTCTTGATACTCTATTTAAAACCTCTAGATACCTATCTTGTGTACTCATAAGATAAGGAATAGCTTCTAGAGCTTTTTTAAAGGTTCTATTTTTCTTTTTTTTACTCATTCTGTAGTTGTTTTATACTGCGGATGATTAGGATATTTACTTTCAGGGAAAGGATTATAATCTACAGGTTGATCTGTAGTAAACCCAGATATTGTACTTATCATCTCATTCTGCGCATCTTTTTTATCAAATATATTTGCAATACCAGAGGTCTCTCCACTTATAAACTGATGAAATTTATAAGGAGATATTAATTTCCCACCTTTTGAAAATCTTGGATCATTACCATAAGACCTTTTTATATCATCTAATAGTCCCTCTCCTGGAAAAGCTAGATAACTCTGATCTCCTGACCAAGATCCTAAGATAGCTTCATTTTGAAGTTTAGCATAATGTGCATCTCGTGGACTTTGGCCTAGATTTTGATAACTAAAATTTATCCCTGCATCTTTTATTGTACTTAAATATTCAGTACTATAGTCTCCAGTATCAAAATTAAACATCTGAGTATTAGGAAATCTAGGGTCTATCTCACCTCCAAGCCCAAATACTTGTTCCTTATATAGGCTATCTGCTTTTGGATACCATTGGTCTGCTTGAAAATCTTTTTCGTAATCGAATGCCATTATTGTCTTGGCCTTGTGTCTATCATAGGTCTCCCATCTGGTAAAATCGGCATTGGAGTTGAACCTCTTGAACCTTTTTCTACACCCATTCCTGATGGTTCATGTATAATCCTTGGATCAGGGTCTCCTGGGGTATCTGAAGTAAAAGTCTCTACAATTTTATCCCAGTTTTTATATATAAGAGGTAGGAGTCCAGGGAATCGTCCAGTACCACCTTCGCCATAAAAGCTTTTCATACCTTCTCCCCTCCAAGATAATCCATAGTCCATAGCATCATATAGTTTAGTATTAAACCAATCCAATGCATCTAAGGCTAATCCTGATTTTGTGTTATATTCATAGTCAAGACCTGGTATGTTATAGAGATTCTCTACTAAATTAGGATTAGATTCAATAGATTTAAGGTAAGCAGTATATGCCGCTAATTCAATTCTCTTTTTCTCCCTATATTCGGCCTTCATTCTTTGACGTGCAGCATGCTCCTCGATTGCAATATTAACGTCACGCCCACCGTACTTTTCATCAATTGAATAACCATCATCACCATATTCAGGATCCTGATCACCATAGTCGGTATCATCTACAAATTTAAGCCCAGTCCATTGTTCAGGAGCATTGGGAACTTCCCTTTCCAGAGGAGTCATAGTTCCATCGTAGTTCATATTATTTATTAATTGTTGTTCTATTGTCATTATTCTATTTCCTTAGGCCTTTCAACTTCCTTTAATTTTTCATCTGTAAATCCTTGAAACATAGCACCAGTTAATTGGGTAACTTGAGTTGTATTTTTATCCTCAAGATCTAATATATCAGAGAGTTTAAAGAGAGCTTTTAACCTAGTATCAGCCTTTTCTGCAGTTTCTGCTTCATCCTTTATACCACTAATTACAAAGGTCTCATCTACCCCTAATTCATCCATTACTGGCTTTAATTCTTCTTTCATATACGTCCTAACCCTCGTTGTTTTTATAAGTTGTCCAGCACGTACATTTGCATAGTGCGGGTCATTTGTAGGAAACGCCTTTAGATACGCTGTACGTGCATTTATGCCTGATGCCAGGTATTGGACAAATAATGCTTCTCTATTAGAAAGGTTCTCTCTGGTCTCTATTCTAGTGTCTCTATCTATATGTCCACCTATACTATAAATATTGACCCTTTTCGAACTATCCATTTTCTTCTTATCTGATATTATAAATGTACCAGTACATGTCCCTATATAACCAACTTCCCTAACCTTTCCTTTAGGCTTCATCATACTGCCTCTTCTTAGTATCTGTACTACACAATCATCGTCCGTCTTTACCCAATCACTTATATGACCATCCCTCCAGTCCTCCAGATATTTTATCTCTGGTGGCACTTCCTCGACAGAATCAAATACAGTATGATTTATACCGTTAACTCTATAATGTCTCATTATTATCTTAAATCTTCATTTCGTAATTTATATGCATGATACATTATATTAAACATTGAAAATCCCTTTACCTTATCTCCAATTTTAAGATTTTCAGACATCTCTGGATCTACATAGAAATAAGAGGTATCAGCTGTTTCAGGGCTATATACACCTTCTAAACCCCCAAATAAATATAACATAGCGTTACCTTCCTCATTAATTCGAATGTCAGCAACAGTATAATAATTTTCTTTTAGACCTAAATTTCCAGCTGTTGATGTTGTAATTTTATCAGAATCATCATAACCGCCTTCTATCAGCAGATTTCTACCAATATCTTTAATTTTTATAGCAGTATCTAAACCATCATCAGATAGGCCAGGATAGAGGTTTTCAAGGGCCTTTCTCTGCTTCTTTATTTCCCATTTTTTGAGTGTTCTCTGGATTAAATTTTCATCATTATTGTATGATGCTACTAAATCTTGTTCTACTTTGGCCATAATTATCCCTTTTTAAACTCCAAATCCCCGTAAGGGGTTTGGTTAACTAACTCCAATTTCATCACTATTCACTTTACTTAAACATTCTTGCATATCTTCTGGTATAGTAACCTCTTCATCGTTAACCACTAATCTATATTCATCACAATCTGAGAACTGTTCTGATAGATGTGTAATTTCCTCAGTATCTGTATTATAATATATCTTTAGTACATACTTTTTTATCATTTAAGCCTCTCTTAGATACACCTAGCCCCTGAGAGCTAGTAGCAATTTTAAATCTTTAACTTCTGAATTTCATCTTTGACCAGTTATTCACTCCCATATCAAGAATTATATCAGGGTCTGTTTTATTAGCTATCGGGGACAAATCTTACCTCTATTTGAGGAGATAACCCAACGTCTGATCCTTTACTTGCTTGCAAAGCCCTCAAGGATGATATTCGCTAGAATGCCAATAGGCTAATATAATATATTAAATATCTAAATACCAAGAGGTTTCAAAAATTGTGTAATTTTAGTGTGTGGTCTTTCATAGATACCGTACCCCTTTAAAAGGGATTTACTATAACGTAATTACGTTATTTTTGATTTAGATTAAATTTAATCTATTTAAATGGATAAATAAAAGGAGATCATATGATATATCTATTTAGAATCGAAGACTTAGTTGATGAGAAGTCTGCAATGATAATAGCGGAGCAATTAATTGATGAAGCTATTACAGCTAGTCAGTCTCTTAGAGGAAAGTCTCAAAAGATTAGAATCTGTACTGCCAAGATTAAGAAAGTGCAGATGAAGTGCGCATCGAAAGGTTGGACTAAACCTATTGATACGCTGAAGAGTGCCTTTGAAATGCTAGAGGACGCAAGAGCTGAGCTATCAGTAAACCTCTGGGGCATATAATAGTGTAGTAGTGTGGTAGTCGCTAGGTGCAGTAGGGCAACCCCGATAATAGGGAGCATCCTACTGCCTAGCCACACATATTGTTTCCATTCTCATTCGTAAGGTATAAGAGGTGCGTGTGTACGAGATATATATACCAACTTATACCAGACTCTTGGCCTAGCGACTAGAAAGTATGAGGTTAGTATGAATTATATTTGTAACTCCATAATGTCTCATCTAGCCTCATGCTTGGCTTATTTATTTAACAACTTAAAGCTTAAAAGGAGAAACATGTTAATAGATTGTCCTGATTGTAAAGAGTTAGCTATAGTTACTACATCAACCTTTAGTGCCATAATTAGTTGTGAATGTGGTATTCTTGAGATTGATACAATGATTGAAGAGGATAGATTATATCCTGTTTATCAGCAAGTATTTGGTACATTTGCTATGACTAAATATGATGATAATCCTATGAAACGATTAGGATCATTAAAGTCTATAAGGCATAAGAAATAAGTAATATAATGCGGAAGGGTAAAACGGTTTCAACACTAGCCTCATAAGCTAGAGACATCTGGTTCGACTCCAGTTTCCGTAACTAAGTAGTAAAGAATTGGATAGTGTCATATCCATAAGAATAAGCATAGTAATATGTAAAAGTGAAAGCATGTACAGTGTGAGTAGCACCAGAAATGGCTCATAGACACAAGCACATATCGTGTAGAATCTCAACGGTCGAGTGGCTGAGAGAATTTGCATACCTGAGTGGGAAATCGGGTTGAGATGGTGACATTAAAAGATAAATGTGTAAGGACCTCAGAATTTCGTTTCAAAGCTTGAATACTTATGGTTAGGTATTAGAGCGAGGTTTATAGTATTATGTAATAGTCTTGTGGTGACATAAGATATACACGCAATATTGAGTAGTGAGCGACCACTCATTACAGGCGCTAACTGTGGTATTTCGTGACTAGCAATAGTTATGAAGCCATCTGTCGAGCAGTAGTGCTAATTTCCTAATTTTGTATTAAGGCAGTCTGAGCCTTTAATGTCAGACAAACTAAAATGAACATACGAAATGCAAAAGACTTGGCACGTCATGTCCTAAAGGGTTCTAATACTTTACACTACGGTGAATAAAGTGCTAGATAACTCTGCAAGGGTTGTTTAGTTTTGTAGTAAGATAATATATATGGGATTTAGCGGTTCTATTTGTGTTTGAAGCTGCAGATAAAGATATGATGTAAAATGGCGATGAGAGACAACTTCGTGTTGTGTACGCTGAACCTGATGATATACTAGTCGCAAGATTGGTGGATAAGGAAAGAACATACGTGAGTGTGATAATGTTCTGAAAGTATCATCTTCCATAGATGTAATCTCAATCTATGTATGAAATTTAGGGGCTGACAGGTTTCGACCTGCGTGTTGGTGACAAGCCTTGCACAAAGGTAATGTGAGTTCGATTCTCACCAGCTCCACTAATCTAAATATAAAGGAATAACATGAATAAAGATAAAGTCAATGAAGAGAGAATAACAAAAGCAAGATATGAGGGAGATAAAAGACCTGCAATATTATGCGATGTAGATGGTACAGTTGCATTAATGATGGGAAAAAGAAGTCCTTTTGAATATGAAAAAGCAATGGAAGATAGGCCTAATTATCCTGTTATAGATGCTGTTTTTGCAGTTAAAAATATGTTAGAGAATAAATTAACAGGAAATGAAAGTCCTTTTGTAGAAGTACATTTAATTATGTTATCAGCAAGAGAAAATAAAGCTTTAAAAAACAATGATGACAATGATTACGGATTTTATACTACATATGAATTAACAAAAGCATGGTTAGATACATTTATGAAAAATGATTTAAATGGTACATATCATCAGTTAATTATGAGAGAGGCAGGTGATTACAGAAAAGATTGTTATGTCAAATATGATATATATAAAGAATGTATAGAACCTGATTATGATGTTAAATATGTATTTGATGATAGAAATCAAGTAGTAGATATGTGGCGTAATGCCTGTAAATTAACCTGTCTGCAAGTAGCAGATGGCAACTTTTAAGGAGAATTCATGAATGTAATAAAATTTAGACATTTAGTGTCAAAGATAATTATTGAAGGAAGAGCACCAGATAGTATTGTTAAAGAGATATTAGACTGGATGAAAAAAACTAAACCTGAAGTAATATATAAGGAGACAAAATGAGTGATGTATATAAAATATCTCAAGCATTAGAAGATCTTCGCAATTATTATGGGTTAAAAGAAATAAAACATGTTACTCTTAATATGGAAAAAGATCATCCAGAAATAACATTTGTATCTAATAAGCCAACACAATTATCAAATTGGGAAACACATGACAAACATACTATGCCTGATAAAGTGAAATATGTGTTACAATTAAATATCAGTATTGACTCAATATACAAAGAGGAGGATAAATAATGTTAATTGCCTTAACAATATTCTTATTAGTTGAAGCTATGTTATTAGCTTGGGCTGTACACAGAAATAAAGCCTTAGAAAAGTCAGCAAAATCTTGGAAAGCTAACTATTTTGCAATTAAATCTACTCTAGATAGGGAGTTAAACAAATGATAGCTATTAAAATTGTAAAAAGATTAGAAATTCCTGAACATTTACTCGATAATTTTTGCTTTAAACATAGAATCGGTAGAAATGCAGCAAGAACTATAATAAAAAGTAAATGTAAAGGAGGAGTAGAAAAAGTAATAAAAGAATTAGGATTTTAGCCAAATTGGGAGGAGTTTGGCTATTTGGGTTCATACATGACCCTTCCTTTAAGCCTTGGTTGCTTCTCCCATACTATTAGGGGAGTATAATGCTCACCAAAATAAAGCACACAGGAACCTCTTCCAGGATCCTCACACTCTATATTCCCCTACACTTTAGGCGAACTGTGCCTGATCATTTATGGTAGAAACAGTGGTGGTGGAAGGAATCAATTTAAATAAAGGAGAAATAATGTCTATAGATGATAATATTATACTAAAGATTAAACAACAATTAACAAAACATCAAGTAAGAGCATTTGAAGCTGAAATAACATTAAAAGATTTAATAAAAAGCTTTTGTAGTATCGCAATGAAACAATTAGATAGTTTATATTTATGTGAAGAAGAACCTATAGTAACAATAGAAGATAAAAGTCATAGAAAACAAGTTACTGTATTTATGAACTATAATAAATTACATGATATAGAAGGATTATTTGATGATATTACAATGTTACTTGAAGATTGGTTAGAAGAATATATAGATAATAAAAATTTTAAAGATTGTTCTTCTAAACTTACCGCAGATTATAATCCTTTAGATGAAGAAGGTAATATAATTGAACATCCTCATGAAGAGGGTGAAAATGGAGTCTTATAATGGGTAGTAAAGAAGAATTACGCATACTATGGGGATTAGCAAGAAGAATTAATAACATGATATTCGGCTATAAGCCAAGGGGGAAAGATGACAGAAAAAGGAAAAGACGTAAAAAAAGAAAATCTAAATGATAAATGGACTAAGTTTGCAGAGAAACAATTACTAGGTAAAAAGATTATTAAAGTAGACTATCTAAGTGATGATGAGGCTAAAGATTCAATGTGGTATAATAAACCAGTAATATTTCAATTAGATAATGGCGCATGGGTATATCCTATGAGAGACGATGAAGGTAATGATGGTGGTGCATTAGTAGTTGGTAAAGAAACATTACCTGTATTAAGTAGAGGGGATGAATAATGTCAAGATATGACAATGTAAAGCTAATTAAGAGTATATTATTTAATACCGAAGGTATGGATGATGCTACTTATGATAGATTATGTAAGACAATAGATCTAGAAGAAGTTCCACAAGAAGATTTATGGGAAGATGGTGAATTAACTCAAGAGCAGTTAGAAACAAAGATACTTGATGGTATAGATGATGGTGATTATCTGTTAATGAGAGAATGTTATGCTTGTGCTACGCAGAGACACGCATGTGAGCATGATAATTATAAAGACACATCAATACATATTAGTGAACCTATTAAACAAATAATGGATCATATAGATCAGAGTGATTTTGGTCCACGAAAAGAAGAAGGAGAATAGTAATGGGAATATTTATTGATTATGAATCTGATGACTTTCAAGTTAAAAAGATTCTATTAAGCGATAACAAGTGGTACGAGGTTAAAGAAAAAACCTACTGTGTAA
>Ga0114911_1000539_pt1 | contig 24012 bp, 36 predicted proteins | sample MalvireepMed_904_FD_89688 | JGI IMG/M metagenome (GOLD analysis project Ga0114911, IMG submission 89688) | Marine viral communities from the Global Malaspina Expedition - Malaspina viral metaG DeepMed_904 | ecosystem: Environmental > Aquatic > Marine > Oceanic | place: Mediterranean Sea...
GGTTTTGGTAATCCTATAATCAATGGTTTTATAATAGGAGTTAAAAAATATAAAGTAAGATTAAAGGATCAATCTATAATAACTATGGAAAAAGATGGTAGAATGATTCATATTTTTGAAAATAGGTGCAAATAATGTCGGATGGTCTTTACGAACTATTAATGATAATTGATTACATAACGAGTAGCATAATGTATATATTTATATGCTTTGCCTGTTGCTCATTCATAAGGAGAAAATAAAGTGGCTAAAGAAACAAATAAACTTCCAACAATAGATATTAAGGGTAAGGAGTATGTTGAGGTAAAAACAAGAGTGCTTGAATTACATAGACAAAACGATTCTTGTAGTTTGACAACAGAGATTTTATCTGATGATGACAAGAAAGTAGTTATGCAGACACGATTAAAAATAGATAATCGTATATTTACAGGAATTGCTAGTGAAAATAAAGATCAAGATTCTCCATATGAGAATTGTGAAACGAGTTCTGTTGGTCGCTGTCTTGGATTCTATGGGATAGGAATCATAGAGAGCATAGAAAGTTCTGATGGTATGACAAAATACCACAATAAAACCTCTGGATCAGAACCATTAAAAGCAGTTTCAAACGAAGCAACGGACAAGCAAATAGCTTTTATTAAGAAACTTTGCACAGAAAAAGAAGTTGACGAGCTTGATTATGTTATAGAAGGAATGACAAAAATAGAAGCTAGTGAAATAATTGAAACATTGAATGGAATTAAAAAAATCAACAAATCAGACGAAACAGAAAATTTACCATTTTAAGGAGAAACAATGGAAACTTTATTAGCAGGTATATTAGCAATATTTTGTATCGGTCTTGGATTAGCAATAGGTTGTGCTTTTTGGTATTTGATAGATACACTAACACTATTAAACAGGAGCTTAAAACAGAATGAAAAAAATAAAACAAATACTAAATGAAATCTATGAATTGTTATATCATTTCTTTAATAGGAGGAGAAAATGAACATATACGAAGTTAAGTTTTCTGAAGGTAGAAAAAAGAACTCTGCTTATTTTTCTAGTCAATCATCAGCAGAAAAGTTTGTGCTAGATAATATGAGTTATTTAAATGTTGATAAACCAGTTAGACACCGAGTGCCTAAATTAAAAACAGATATTATTAAATTTCTAAACCGAAATAATGGTTTAGGTTAATAATAATAAAAAACAAACAAAGGAGAAATAAAATGAAAATAATAAATCAAGTTTGTACAACCAATGATTATGAAATGTTTTCAAAAATGTCAGGAAATAGAGATATAAATATGGCTCATAAAAATAGATTAAAGAAATCTATAGAAGAAGAATCTTTATGTGTTCCTATTATAGTAAATGAAAAGGTCCAAATAATAGATGGACAAACAAGGTATGAATGTTGGAAAGAACTAAAGAAACCAATATTCTATATAAAAATCAAAGGCTATGGATTATCACAAGTTCAAAGATTAAATAGTAATATCAGAAACTGGTCGTTAAAGGATTTTACTGATTGTTATTGTGATCTTGGTAATGAACAGTATATAAAATATAGAGCTTTTAAAAATCAATATGGCTTTGATGATTATTCCTCTATAGCATTACTACAAGTTAATCATAGTGGTAGTGGGGCTAATTTTAATCGTTTCAGGACTGGTAAATTTAAAATTAAAAGCTATAAATATGCTTGTATAAATGCTGAGAAAATAATGAAAGTTGGTGAATTTTATGATGGATATAAAAGGAGAGGATTTGTATTTGCATTGTTGCATTTATTTAAAAATCCTAAATTCAGTTTAGATCAATTATTGAACAAACTAACATATCAGTCTAGAAAATTAGTAGATTGTACGAACAAACAACAATATATAGCTTTATTACAAGAGATATATAACTTTAAACAATCTAAAAAAGTTAATTTATTATATACTGATTAACGATTACTTACTTGTGGGTGGTATTATAGCCACCCACATTGTAAAGGAGAAACAATGATAAGAAAAACATCTAAAAATGCTTATGAGCATAATAAGAAAAGTGGAATCTCTGGATCACAGAAAAAATCTCTATATGATTTAGTAGATAAAATGACCAATGGAAGAAGTGGTCGTGGTGTTACCCTAAAAGAGCTTTCAAGGGAATCAGGGTTGGAGATCAATGCAGTATCAGGTAGAATTAACGACCTAAAAAAAGAAGGTATGATAGTTGAATGTAGTAAGCGAAAATGCTCTATTACTAATAGGACTGTTGTTCCAGTATCTATTGGAGATGGAGATGTTGGTGGAACTTCTTATCCTAATATAAATGACAAAAATCATTTAGAGGAGCAGTCATCTCTTGATTTAGGAAACACAAACAGATATAAATACCCTGATTAATCAAATGACAGACATCGCAGGAACAATAGCACTAATAGTATTAGCTTGGTTTATATACGATACTTTTTTTAAAAAATAAATAAGGAGCAAGTGAAATGACAAATTATGATTTATTCGGAGATCCGATTATAGAAAAGAAAAACCTAAAAGATGAGTTTTTAATTCCCCCATTTTCGATATTTGATACAGCTGGTGGGGATTGGCAGAAAAGAAAAAACAGATGGAAGAATCTAGGGATTAAAAGTGAGGAAGGAAGAATAAATGATAATAGAAGCCAAAGAATGTCATCTGATGGAAGAATGTTGGGATTAAAATCTAATAAATCACGACCATTGGGAAATAATGCACTTCGTGGTGGTCTCTTAAAAAGAAATCATACTAAAGATAAAGAAAGTTATGTATCAATTTTTGATCCAGTATTGTGTGAGGTAATATATAATTGGTTTGTTGGAAAAGGTGGAAGTATATTAGATCCATTTGCAGGTGGTAGTGTTCGTGGTATCGTTGCAAACTATTTAGATTATTTATACACAGGAATAGAGTTAAGAGAGGAACAAGTAGATGCGAACATTCAATAAGGAATTGATATTGTTTCAAATAATAGACCTGATTGGATATGTGGAGATAGTAATCAAATATTAGATACAATGGATAGAAAATTTGATTTTGTATTTAGTTGTCCTCCGTACTATGATTTAGAGGTTTATTGCGATGATCCAAATGATTTAAGTAATATGTCGCATAATGAATTTAATCGAGTATATGAATCTATAATTGCAAAATCCTGTGCATTATTAAAAGATAATAGATATGCTTGTTTTGTAGTTGGAAATTGTAGAGATAAAGATGGATATATGATGGACTTGGTTGGAACAACCATAAGAGCATTTGAAAAGTGTGGGGTTAGATATTATAATGAGATTGTTTTGAAAAATTCTGTTGGAAGTGCAAGTATGAGAGCAAGTACACTAATGAAATATAAAAAAGTCGTAAAAGTTCATCAGAACGTGTTGGTGTTTTGCAAGGGCGATCCAAAAAGTATTATTATTTAAAACGATAATTAATTATATTAAATAGGCAAATAAGGAGCAAGTAACATGAGAAACAGAATCTTACAGAAAACATTTTGGACATCAGAGGAAATTTTAGAGTTAAAATTACACGAAAGATTACTTTTTTTAGGTATGACGAACTATGCAGATGATGAGGGTATAATAAAAACACATCCAAAATCGTTAAAAGCTAAAATATTCCCAGCCGACAATATTACTATTGCTTCGATTGAAAGTGGATTATTAAGAATGAAAGAATTAGGGTTAATTAAGTTTAATGAAGATAGGACACTTTGTAGATTTGTTTCTTGGACAGATTATCAAAAGATTAACCGACCTTATCCATCTAAATTTAATTTTGTCGAGGAGAGTGGAGATGATTCAATGAATACTCACGGAATGGTGTGTGAAGAATCATTACCTAATAATAATAATAACAATAAGAATAACAATAAAAATAAAACAAAAATAATAACAGAATTTGATGATATTAAAAATTTAGTTGAATTTGATGATTGGTATGATAAATATCCTAGAAAAGTAGCAAGACCTAGAGCTGAGGGAACTTGGTTTAAGATTATAGACAAACATAATTTAGACGACATAATAAAGGGAACTAGATTATGGTGTGATTATTGGAAAGCTACTAATACGGAAAAGAAATATATTCCACATCCAGCTACATTCTTGAATCAAGAAAGATTTATGGATCTACCTGAATTAGAAGCATCGGATATAGAATGGAGATTAGATACCACAGGACACTACATAGGAGTATGTTCTAAGTGTCAGTCTAATGGCTTTTATAGGAAAGAAGAATTAAATTCAGATAGTAAATGTTGTAAAGCAAAATTAGTGCCTAATAGAGATCTACTTCCTATTGAGGACAATAATGCACAAGCATAGATTTATGGAGCAACCTTGCAACTATCCAAATGAGGTTAATCGTTTACGACACCTCGACTACACTTGCTTCGGTTGTGGGGTTGCTCTATGATTGAGGTAGTTCAATGCTACTTCATAGCATTATTAATGTTTCAACCAATAGAAGAAATACATAATTGTAATAATCCAAATACACTAGGGAAAGTTCCTCATCTAGTATGTGTATGGACAGACGATGATTTTGTAAAAACAAAGAATGGTAATAGAGTACTAAGACCTAAAAGAGAGAAAGATAATTTTATTAAAGCATATTATAGAGAAAAATATTGGAAAATTAGGTAATAGTGATGTTTCCTAAGTCGAAAAGAGGAGGGGTGAGCTAATAAGTGGCTCACCCAGACTTTTATGATAAACTTTCTAATTAAACTTAGACCTAAACCACAACAAAGACATAGAAACAATGGGAGATTCCACTATGATCCATCAAGCAACGACAAGAAAGACTTTATATTACTAGCAAATCAATATTCACCACCCAAACCAACCAAAGATATACTGGAATTAGACATAACATTCTGCTATAAAAGACCTAAGAATCATTATAGAACAAAGAATAAGGAAAAGATATTAAAACACGATGTACCATTTTGGAAAATAGGCAGAGGTGATCTTGATAATTTATCAAAAACATATATGGATGCAATGCAGGGTATATTCTACAATGACGATGCACAAATAGTATCACTTCATGCTAGGAAAGTATATGGATTTGAAGATTATATACATATAAAACTAATCCCTACAAAAAAATACTTAGAAAAACAAGTATAATATTACTATTTTTAGCTTATGGCTAGACCTAAAAAATACGACATTGATCCCCAACAAGTAGAAAAGATGGCTTCCTATGGAATGAAAAATACAGAAATTGCAGATTCTTTAGGATGTAGTAAAGATTTAATTTCAAAGAGTTATTCCACAAATATCACAAAAGGGAGAGCAGATTTAAAAAAGAGTTTGCGAAAAGCACAACTAGATTCAGCACTACAAGGAAATCCAACGATGCTAATATGGATGGGTAAACAGATACTAGATCAATCGGATAAACAGGAAATAGATCACAATATCAGACCAATAGATGAAATTGAGTTTGATGGAATCTAATAAGCTAACCTTATTCCAAGAAGATTATCTACCTCACCAATGGGAGTTCCTAACATCTAAGAAGCAAATCAATGCTTTGGTAGGTGGGTTTGGATCAGGTAAAACATATGCTTTCTTACATAAAACCTTTATCAATCACATCACAAAACCAAATAGTAAGGGTATAAGCAACGGATGGGTTATATACCCAACTAATGAACTAGCAGAGGAGTTGTTTGTAGAGCCAATGCGAGAGATCCTCAGTAGAAAGGGGATTAGCTATACATATAACATTCAGAAGCATAAGTTTAAAACTAATTATGGAACAATAAAGATATACCAGTTGCAGAAGCCACAAAGAATCGTAGGTGCTGAACTCACATATATAGGCTTTGATGAATTTGATGTAGAGAGTTGGAAGAACTGCGATATAGCTTACAAGAAAGCGATTGGTAGGATGAGAGGGGCAGATAATTGTGAGGTCTATATTGTAACATCACCTGAGGGTTATCACTATACACACCATCAGTTTGTTGAGAATGATAACGATAGTAAGCACTTAGTTCATGGTAAAACAACAGACAATGTGTTTCTACCTAGCAATTATATAGATTTATTAGAAGCAAACTATGATAAGAGTATGCTCCAAGCATACAGAGATGGACAATTTGTAAACATATCAGCTTTATCAACATATTATTCATTTGAAAGGAGTAAGAATGTCAAAGAATGTAAGTATGACAGATCATTACCAATTCGAATCGGTCTCGACCAAAATGTCGATCCCATGTGTGCAGTTTTGGGGCAACTCTACCCAAAAAACCAAGTTAGGATATTCGATGAGGTTTCATTATCACATCAAGGGCAAGGGGATCTGATAACTGATAGGATGTGTGCAACAATTAAAGAAAAGTATCCTAATTCAAATTATATAATCTATCCTGATGCGAGTGGCTTTCAAAGGCACACTTCGGCAGCATATTCAGATATAGACATACTTAAACAAAACGGATTTCAGGTGAAAGTTCGTAAAAGCAATCCACCTGTTGTTAATAGAGTTAATTCGGTGAATCGAATGTTGGAGGGAAACACATTGATTGATCCGAGATGCAAGGTCTTAATTCAAGACTTAGAAAAGGTTACAAACAAGCAAGGCACTAGAGATATTGATAAGTCTAACAAACTTCTCAGTCATTCATCTGATGCTCTCGGTTATTTTATAGAATGGGAGTTCCCAATAATTAAACCAACACTAGGAGCAATAGACAGATGATACCACAAATCGGAAAACTTTTATTACAACAATCTAGGTGGGATGCACAACAGAATGCTAAGAATCAATGGAGAAAAGCAAGAATGTGTGCAAGAGAATTTTATAATGGTGCTAATGAGAAATACACCAAGAAATACTTTAGCAATAAGCTACTAAATAAGATACCAGTAGCTAATGTTAATATAACAAGGCGAATCATAGACAGGATAAGTCTAGTGTATATGAAACCACCTAAGAGAGAATATTCTAACGAGAATCTTCCTGTGTATTTCAATGAAAAGGACTTCAAGATGCAGAGGGCAGAGAGGATGACCAATCTCTTAGAGCATATCTTGATTAAACCTACTTGGAGGAATGGTGTTATTGACTATGATGTTATCATGGACTTTGAAGCCATGTTTGAAGATGATCCACTTAGACCTAGTGCATATACATATCCACTTGCTATTAAAAGCTCTGTAATGGATGATACTCCTGAATTGACTGCTTACTGGGATGCTGAACATACATTCATATTCGATAACAATGGTAAGATTATGGATGATCCTGAGAACCCAGAGCATATCAATCCGTATGGTGTATTACCATTTGTTGAGTGCTTTAAGAATGGTAGACCTGAATACTCATACCTAGATACATCTCCTGCTAATGATCTTATTGCTACTAATTTAGAGGTCAATGTTGCTGAAACAAACTCCAATGCTAACACAATGTTCCAGTCATTCGGTTATATGTATGTTAATGGATCTCAGGTAGAAAAAGATACATTGGAAGTTGGACAAGACAAGGTTTCATTTTTAGGGATCGACGGAACTCTGAATATCGTATCGCCACCTAATACTGTGGATGCTCTCTCATCCTCAATAGAACATTCCTACAAACTCCTAGCACAGAACTATCATCTAAACATCTCATTCGTAGAGGGAACAGCAGCTCAGTCAGGGGTGGCGATCAAACTTAGGAATCAAGAGCTGACGGACAGTAGAATCTCAGATGTAATTCGTTGGAAAGGGATAGAACAACAACTATATGAACTAGAAACGATTATCCTAGCAGTAGAGGGTAATATTAACACAGGAGAACTACTTAAAGTAGACTATCAAGAGAATGTAGAGATATTATCTAATGAAGAACAACGAGCCAAGTGGGATTGGGAACTATCACATGGAATCATCGATGTAGCTGACATCTTATTGCAGACGGATGCAGATAGATTCCCTGATAGAGAAACAGCACAGGCATATCTCGATGAACGAGTAGCAGAAACCACACAAGAAGAATCGCCACAAGGTTCGTTGTTAGAAGCACTAACTAAACCAGTCGCATAATGATAGACCAAGATTATGTAGATAATATTTCTATTCAAATTGCAGATAAAATAGAGCTTTTACAAATAGAAATGGTTAGAGATTTAAGAAGTTTATCTAAGGATGTAAAGTTTAAATCAATAGATGAATTTCTACTAGTTCTAGATGAGTTGGATTTAGAGAAAATAGTTAGATTAAAGGCAAAACAGATAATCAATATATATGATCTAGCTCATACACAAATGCTTACTGATTTAGAGATGTATGCAGATATAACGGAGGTAACATTAAGAGCATTGACAAATTATAGCACATCCACTTTTGCAGATAGTTTAGGATCTATGGGGAGTGTATTTAAAAGAGAATTAGTCAAAGGAGCATTATCAGGAGCAACAGAAAAAGGTATATTACAAGCTATTCAACAACAAGCAGGATTATCTAATAGACAGATGAGAACTTTAATTACAACAGGATTAACTGATTATTCAAGAAGTGTTGGGAAAATTATGATGGACAATTCTCCTGCGAAAACAAGATTTAGATATGTAGGAGCTATTGATAATAAAACCAGAGATTTATGTCTTAGAATATGGAGATCAAATGCGATGACTAAGAGCCAAATTATAAAAGAATTTGGATATGATGTATTGGTTAGTGGTGGTGGATTTAATTGTAGGCATGAGTGGGTTGAAATTGGAATAGAAGATAAAAGTAAAGATTTTAGGGAGAAGAATGTTAGATAAATCATTTTTTGCAAGAATAGGAAAAAAAGTTTTAAAAATGCACAAAGAACATATTTGGGTAAGGGAAACAGATGTAAATGGAAATAAATTTAGAGGGTATTCAGTAGAATATGGTGAGAATAAAAGAGCAGGAAAATTGTTGGGGCAAACACCACCATCTAAAAGATCCAAAGCTCCCTTTGTAAGTGGAAGATTTAGAAACAATTTAAAATATAGAGGAGCAACAGATTCTCAGTTTAAAATAGGTTGGGATGCTAGAGGATTTATTGTTAATCATTTAGCTACATTAAAAAGATTTGTTACAACACAGAAACGACCTTTCCCCAGAGATGTGAGAATAGAAATTGATAGACAAGTAGATAGAGAAATTGGTAGAAAGTTACCTCCATCTAAAAAAACGAAAATTGTATTTGGGAAATAATGTTTTTTTTAAATAGGAAATTATAACTATTATATGTATAAGAATTTTAACACAATTTTGTTACTTAACTCACAAAAGAGGAAACTAAAATGACTGAACAAAATCCAAACACACCCATAGCTGATAACAACAGCGAAACAAATGACAGCACAAAAGCTGAAACAAATGATCCACAAGGTATTCCAAAAGCAAGATTAGATGAAGTCGTTGCTCAGAAGCATAAAGCTACAGAAAGAGGTGATTCTTATAAATCCAAGTTCGAGGATCTACAAGCAAAGCAGGAAGCTGATAGAAAAAAGAAACTCGAAGAAGATGGAGAAATAAAGACATTACTTGATGAAGCTAATGCAAAGAATGAGAAACTATCTGTTATTGCAGAGGAATATAACACTTATAAAACCAACAAAAGAGCTTCCATTATGGAAACCATCACTAATGATGAAGATAGGTCTATTGCAGAAGATTTATCACTTGATAAGTTGGAAAAGTTTGCAAACAGGGTGGGGCAAACTAATAATTTAGGCACACCAAATCAAAGACCTGCTAACTCTACAAAGGGAACAGGAGAATTTGGTGGATATAAATCTTGGGAAGAATTTGCTGTAAAAGATCCGAAAGGTGCTGAGAAAGCAATATCAGATCAAACTACCCAATTTATTAAATAATTTTTCACAACCCTACTTGAAGGCTACAAGCAGTTGATAGAGGGTTAATTAGGAGTAAGATATTATGGCTAATACAGATGTCGGTATTGCAGCTGGTGGTCTTGGAAAAACCATAGCAGCAGCAATCGTTCAATTCAACAAAGCAGCAGTAACGCCTAGAACAATATCAATGGCTGCAGCTGTTAAAGGATCAAATACAGTTCAATTCCCTGTATATACTAAACTTGCTGTTACAGCAGTTGAGAATGAAGCGACAGGTGATGAGGACACAGAAGTAGCAGCAACAAGCATAACAACAACAGCTACAAGCATTGAGGTATTGAGAAATCATATCAACGCAAGAGTAACAGACCTTGCAGCATTTGGTAATGACGATGCCTTAATGGTTAATGCAGGTCAAGTTCTTGGGAATGCAGTTGCAGCAGAGTTTGATGCTAATATTTGTGCAAGATATGATGCTTTTGCAACATCTAAGGGTTCTGATGATTCATTGAGATTCCTTGATATAATGGACGCAGTTGCTTCACTTGAAACAAATGATGCACCAAGACCTTATAGTGCAGTATTACACCCACAACAGATGTATGGTTCATTTGGTCTTTCAAATGAATTAGCTTTAACAGCAACATCTTCAAGTGTAGGTGCTTTTGCTCACGGAGGGGCTATATCAATAGGTGAACAGTTTTACAATGCAGGTTTTGTTACCAGTATTGCAGGTATATCTTTTTATACTTCTCCACAGGTCATTGATGGATCTACTGGAAGAAAGAAAGGTGCTATATACGCAAAAACTGCTCTTGGTTGTGGTTACATTGATTTCGGTGGTGGGAACTTTATCCAACTTGTATCTGAAAGAAATGAACTGGGTGCTTCTACTAACTTAGTAGCCAATGGTTATTGGGCTTCAGATGAGTTAGTTGATCTTCATGGTGTAGAAATACATACAGAAATATCATAGTAACTAATAAACTTATAAGGGGAGTTTATGCTCCCCTTATGGGGAATAAAATGTCAAACAATATTATAAGAAAATCTAAACCAAAGAAGGACATTGGTAACCTAAACAATAAAGAATTTGGAGTTCAGCTTGATCCCAACAACAAGCTATGTTTAGCAGAAGATTCAGACAAAGGACAACAAGCATATTACAAGGGTTCTAAAATGAAATATATGGATTATATGCAAGAGGTTACTGATCGAATAGGAAGGAATAAAAAGGGCAAAGGAGCTGATAATCTTGGAATGTTTAGTGGTATAAGTTTTGATAACAATGGAAAAATAATAAAATCTTAGGAGAAATTATGGCTGATGCTAAAAAGAAAGATGTCAAGAAGAAAGAAGTGAAGAAAACTGGTAAATTAAAGATAACCAAAACTAATGGTGGTGTTATATACAGAGATGCACTTGATGGTATTAAAGAATCCTATGAAGCCAAAGGTTACAAAGTGGAGGAAGCAAAATGAGAACATATAAAACATTTACAGTAACACCTGCTGTTCAAGCAACTCCTGACTATTCAGCAGGAGATGTTTTGTTTGCACCAACTGAAATAGCTGACTTTTTCCCAAGTAAAAATAGTTCTGCACAAATAGTGAGCTTATTTGTAATTGATAAGCAAGTTGTTGGAACTCAAGCATTCACATTATACTTCACACATTCGGCAACAGCATTTGGAACTATTAATGCAACTGCTGATGTTGCTATAGGAACTCTGGAAGAAGTACAGGCAACTATTCCTATTGTTGCAGGGGATTGGACAACAGCCAATACTGACAATGCTAATACTTGTATGCTAACTGATCCAGCCACAGATGGTATAGGCTCGATTGTTTCAAGTTATAACTGGGCGAGAAATTCATTTAGCACCAGCCTTCATATAGTAGGAATTGCAGATGCTACGATGAATGTGGCTTCAACATCAGATTTGATTATAAAAATTGGTGTTGAATATTAACAATGCCTAGCTTTGGTAGAAAATCGAGGGATCAATTAAAAACTTGTCATCCTAAACTACAAAGGGTATTCAATGAAGTTATTAAATCGGTGGATTGCACAGTACTCAAAGGTTATAGGAATAAAGAAGAACAAAACGAAGCCTATGACAAGGGCAACTCAAAGGTTCGCTACCCTGATGGTCGTCATAATGCTAATCCTAGCTGTGCTGTCGATGTTCTACCTTACCCAATTGACTGGAGTGATTTAGAACGAATGACTTTGTTTGCAGGATATGTAATAGGAACTGCCGAGCAAATGGGATTTAAGTTAGTATGGGGCAATGATTGGGATCGTGATTTTCAAACGAAAGATACTAATTTCAAGGACTATCCACATTTTGAATTACATAAGGACGAATTATAGATGATAAATAAACAAATATCATTGGGAACACTAATTACAATAGTTACGATTATAGGCACTTTTATTTATACACAAGGCATAGTATCAAATAAGATAGAATCTTCCGAAATAACCATACAAGAGAACACTAAAAGCATAAAGACCAATAGAACTAAGACACAGAACTTAGAAGTTGGTCAAGAAAGGATAGAAACGAAGATTGATGGTGTAATGAATAGGTTTGATAGATTAGAAACATTAATAATGGAAATGTAAAGTGAATGGGCGAAGAAGAATTAAAAGAATTTGGAACGAACTTTATAGGAAACTATGGGTGGATGCTACTAGTTGGTTTTGTGGTAATGTTGTTTCGTTCTACACTAGAGGGATTAGTTATATCTACAAAGATATTCTTCGGCAAAGGTCTGAACACAGACGATATTATATTTATTTGGATAGACAAGAAGTATGCAGCTCGTATAGTGCGAGTGGGTATCTTCAAAACAGTATTAACATTATATGAGGTTAGTAAGACACACGATGGCGATCCTTATATCTCAGGTGGAGAAAAGTTTGAAATACAGAATATTAAATTACCTGATTATGTAATTACAAAGCCAATGACTAAGGTTGACCTTAGTGGTTGGAAGAATGGTTTTAATGGTAAAAAAGGAGAATGAATGGACTTTTTAACAAACAACTTAGCATTAATTGGTGGTGGTAGTGCAACAGCAATAGCTATGATTATATTAAAATTAATACCTAACGATAAGATATGTGCTTTTGTAGAAACATTTTTCTTTGGTTTAGGCAGAACAATCACACTTGGACTAGCAAAGTGGTCTTATACTCGTAAGGTATGGAATGCAACAGTAGAACCATATCTAGTGGATCTACTTGATAACACAATAGCTGCTTCTCTAAGAGGATTCATTAAAGGACTTAGAGTTGATAATAAATAGCATATTAGCAAGATTATTACCTTTAGTTCTTAAAGAGGTAGGGAAGAAACTATCGCCTATTAAAAATGAGATAATCCCTATCAAGAAATATGTAGAAGAACCGAATCAGAACAATGTAGATATTGCAAAGATTAAAGAAGATATTATATTTATTAAAAATGAGTTTAAAAGAATGAAACCTAACAAGAAAACCAAAGATAAGAAATGGTATGATGAGTAATGGCTTACGGATCAAGAAACAATAACAAAACATCAGAGGACTTTGATAAGCATCTTAAACTAGATGATAAATTAGATTCGCATAGTAAACCTGTTAAGATAGGCGATGATGTAACTGGATTAGAATTATCTGATACAACTGTTAAAACAGGAAAAGATTTACTTGTGGGTGGAACTTTAAAACTTGGTGGTTCTATGTCAAACGAATATAATAATGATCTATTAATACAGACTGTTCCTCAAGGAGATGTTAGAATAGATGCTTATGATATTTCATTAGATACAAATACTGGGTATATATATCTTAAAAGACAAGGGAGTAATTACGGAATTATAGAAGTGTCTACAACTCCAAGACTAAAACTATCTGCAAGTGCTTCACAGACCAGTTATTTTGAATTAGTTGGAGCAGGTGATGGACAACTTACAATAAATACAGTTGATGCCTTTTCTGGTAGTGGAGATGAGGGACATATAATATTAGATGCAGCAGGAGAGATTCGTTTAAATGCTTTAAATGGTAGTCCTGTTACAATGACAAATACTGGACCAGACCAATTTAAAATAAAATATGATCTCAATAATTATGCTTTAATGAATGTTAGTTCAAGTGGCGATTTGGAAATTGAAACAGTTGGGAGTGGGACAACCGATTCTGATATTACTTTAAATGCAGATGGAGATATTATATTAGATGCAGCAGGTGGAGATATTTGGGCTAATAATCAAGTTATAATAACATCAACTACTACAAATCAATTCAATGTAAGATACAATGGGAGTAATTTTACAAACTTTAATGTTAGTTCTGTTGGAATCTTTACAATTGCTACTGATGGAGGGACTTCTGCTAATGCAGATTTTATTGTAGATGCAGGTGGAGATATTGCTCTTGATTCTGGAACTGGTGTATTCATAGCTAAAAATGCAGGAACAGAATTTAGTGCTGCAAATAGTGCTTATGCAGGTATGATACTTGGTTATACTGATATAGGATTAAACGAAACAGCAGCAACCTATGATTTGACAACAAGCTATGTAGTTCCTACTTCTGAGTTTAGTGTTTCATTTAAAGCACCCCCAAGTGGGAATGTTGAAATAATGATGCAAATTGGGTGGGATGCAGGAAGTAGTAATGTTGGGGATTGCTTTGCAGGGCTATCAACTTCTTCATCGTATTCAAGGTTACAGTATTACCACGAGAAAGAGTTATTTGATGCTATGAGTAGAGGTGCATTAAGAGTAATAAGACATTCTTGGACTATAACAGGATTAACAGCAGGGGCATCTACTGAATATTGGGTAGGCTTTAAAACATCAAGCACAATAGGTACTCCTCATTTACAATGGGGAGCAGATGCAACTGGAGAATATCCTGATTTTATTATGAAAGCAATAGCATTACCTGCAACTATAACAACTTAGGAGAATAATGAGTTTAACAGGAAAAACATTAGCAAATAGTTATAAAGACATCTTGCAGATGGATAACTCTAATAATGGAGTAGATACCACAACAAGGAATATAAAAGATGGGGAAGGAACTTCATCTTGTATATCTATTTCAGATGATACTATTCTAGTTCAACCACAAAATGACGATACCACGACAACTTTACGAGTTAGAGCAACTGGTGGAGGAGTTGTATTAGATGTTGATACCACAAATCAACTGGTTGTAGCTTCAGGGAATAATGTCAATACTCAATATGCTTATTTTGGAATTGATTATACTGATGCGAGTGGCTATGCAGATGACACCCATCAGGCAATTTCATTTAGTGCTAGTGGGAATGTTGCAAATCCACTATTTCCTCCTGCATTTGGAACAGGAACAGATCCTGCAACAACATTTACAACAGCAGAGGGAAATGGAACAAGAGCATCTGATTTAGTTCCTGTAATGTGGGTTGTTCCTGATGATATATCTATTGATAGTGTAACATCTATCGAGGGAGCTGATACAGCAACAGGAGATACAACTCGTATGCACCTGTTTTCATATACTTTTACAAGTGGTTCTACATCTGCTTTGACAAGTGGAACATTATTAGCACATAATAACGATGTAACTAATGCAGGTAGCGAACAGGCATATTTATCATCGTGGACAGTAGATAGTGCAGCAGTTACAGCAGGAAAAGTAATTTTAGCATTTTTTAAATCAGATAGTATCAATTCTGACTATTCAGTAAATATCATTTGTAAGTATCATCTTACATAACTTAGGAGTAAAATTATGGCTTATGGGAACGGAGCAACAACAACAGTTTCAGGGGCAGGTGGCTTAGAAGGAATAAGAGGAAGAACTAATTTTTCAAAGCCAATAGATAAGAAAACAAAATCAATAAAATATAGTGCTACGGTAAACAACCTTTTACTTGATCTTGCTCCTGCGAGTGATGTTGAAACTAATACAGCGAGTGCTATTATAAAAGCAGTTAGAGTAAGAAATGATGGATATGTTCCAGCACTTGCGATATTCCAATTTTATAGATACACAGATGCAACTACTGAGGGTGCAGCAGAGTATTTACACTTTCTATTAAATCCTGAAGAAGAAATAACTTTACCTGCGACAAGAGGAATTATAGCACAAGATGCAGAACAATATATAGGAACTGCTGTAAGTGCGACTGCTCCAAACTCAGCAGAGAAAGTAGATACAGGAGATAATATAGCAGATGGAGAATTAAATAATACTACCGATCCTGTTGTATTTGAACTTGATAATGGACATGAAAAGTATCGAGTAGGAGATAAACTTAGAGTAGAAAATGAAATCATTAGAGTAGAGGGAACTTTCGATAACAATCCAACAGCATCAACAGTAGCAGATAATCATATTGTAGTATCAAGAGGATGGAATGGTTCAACAACAGCATCACATAGTGGAACTCCTGATGTTTATTATGCTTTCTTTAATGACTACCACGATTTTGATACATATACACTATCTCAAAGTGATAGTTTGGGAAAATGGAAATCATCTAATTTCTTTGGATATGGTAGAGCAGTTAGTGGTGAGGGTGGCTTGATGGCTGGTTCTGTTGCTATCCAATTTTATACACAAGGAATGGCTAAATTTGGATTATCGGATTTAACATCAAATACAGAGAGTGGCTTAACTGCTTCAACAGCTTATGAATTTGATATAGGGGTAGATGGTGGAACAACATTTGATAATCTTTCATTTACAGTAGATTCAAGCAACACGAAGTTTGGTGGATCAGATGGAATAATAGCAAAAATACAAGCTGCACTAGATACTCAATACTACACATCAGGTAATTTATTCGAGAAGAAAGTTTCTGTTTCATTAGAGAATGGAGATTTAGTGTTCCGTTCAGGTTCGTTTTTAGTTGCATCAGCGATTATAATAGGAGCAGGTAGTAGTGGAACAGCCGAGTTTCTAGGGACAGGAAGAATACCAGCAGCAGCAACATCAATAAATGCTAGGCTTGAGACAGAAACATTTACAGATCCAGTTACAAATGGAACTACATATAAGCAAATCTTCATTAGAGATGATGGTAGAGGAAACTTAGTTTGGAAAAATCAGAGAATAGTTGGAACAGTAAACTATGAAACTGGTGCAATAGAGTGGACTGTAAGTGAACGACCTAATGCAGAATTTGTTGTAAGTGTATTACATACATCAGCTTTAAGTGGTAAATTAGCTACTTCAACAACAGGAAATAATGTTAGAGTAAATTCATTAAGACAAGTTCTAGGTAACACACCACAACAGAAATGTGAAGCAATATTAACAGTTGAAACATTCTAGGAGAAAAGATGCCGAAATATAAAGCTAAAAAGAAAAGTAAACTTTTTAAAAAGAAAAGAAAAGTTATTAAGAAACGGAGTTATTAATGGCTACTGATTTTAAATATGCAAGTCAAAGTGATATGAACAGATATGTTGGTGATGTAGTTGCCGATGCAGATAGTAAAAGACAAGTCTATGGGTGGACAGAAACAGGAACATCTAATCTTTATATAGCAAGGAATAGTGGTTTTGTAAGTCAATTATTTGCAGATGGAGAGGATCTTGGAGATGCAGAAGCTAATAGTGGAGTAGTAGATGTAAATGGAGAATGGTATTTTGATTCTAATTTAGATACAGTTTATTATTTTAATAGTGCTTCTGATCCTAACGATTTAATAATGGAAGCAGGATTTGACAATGCAACTTATTATGACCAAATGCTAGTAGATGCTTCAATGGAGTTAAATAATTTACTAGATGCAAGGTTTCCTATGCCTTTACCAAAATATGACCAATATGATGCTAATACGAGCCATTCAACAGCAACTAGGGAGTATGATGCACTTATAATTAAGGTAACTTGCTACATAGCAGGTTCAAATGCACTTCGAGCTAATGGAGAAACTGAACAAGCCGATTATTATTATAATCTAGTAACCAATGCAGAGAAAACAGGAATGGTTGATAGATTAAATATTGGAGAATTTAAATTAGCATTTGAGATTGATTCAAGTGATAGTCAAGGAAAAGTAAGAACTATATCTAAGACAGGATCTATGGACATTGTAGAAACAGCAGGAGAGTGGAGTGGTCAGAACTACGATGTATGTCGTATCACTTGCACCACAGCAGGTGCTTATGGAACAGCAGTCGTAAAAGTAGAAACCTATGGAGATGAAGCCTTATTTGGAACAACAACAGAGGATATTAAGGTAACTGGAGGACTACAATCCATAGTTAATGGTTTGTATGTTAGATTTCAGGGGGCATCTATGAATTTAAGTGGAACAGCAGATTCTTGGGAAGTAACAGTAACAAATGAGAATAGAAAAAGGTCTAATCCTATGACGAGTGGAATTGATCTAACTAGAGGAGCAAGAGGAATCTAATGGCTGTAACATATGATGAAATATCGTATAAGTATATTGAAAAAGGATTAAAGACCATTATCAATGATGAATTTAAGAATGTATATGTATCTCCAGTATTTACCATGAGGGGAACAGAATGTATAAGGATCATGGTAGCAAGTAGCACGAATGATGAAACGACCAATGCTTATGAGAGGAGAGTATTTGATGTTATGATTAGATACTATCAAAAAGGCGATGTGAGGTCTGAGAAAGTATATGAGGGGATCAGAAGAAAAGCAGATAGATTAAGAAAACATTTAGTAGATAATCAAACTGCTAATTCATCTACTGCAAAATGGGTAGCTCTTGATATTGATACAATAAACTTTAATGTAGTAGACGAGGAAAACGAAGAAATAGATAATTTAAATATAACTGAATATGAATTATCAGTTATTCATCATAATCCAATTTAGGAGATAGTATGGCTAAATATAAAGCAAAAGAAACATACAAAGATTCGGAGAAGAAACATTTTGGAATCCATAAAGTAAATTATTTACTAAATGGTGGATCAATAGAGATTACTGATTTTGATTCTTTGCCTGAATCAGTAAAAGAGCATCTAACAGAAGATAAACCAAAAAGGTCAAGGGATAAAAAAGGTCAGATGGTAGGAGATAATCCTGATACCCCTGATATTAACGAAGCATACGAGGGTGGGAAAGCACCAAGTAAAAAAACGAAAAAAGGAGATAAATAATGGCTCAAGCAACTAATTACTTTCCAAGCCAAAATGTGTCGGTTTGGTATCAAAAAGAAACAGAATCTGGCTCACAACCTGATGACGATGTTTTAAAGAGATTACAAACAACCTCTTTTACAATACCTGAAGCAAGTATGCCTGTTGAGTATTCATCAGGAAGAAGTGGTCAGTTTGTAACAACAAAAACACAAGGACATCATGCAGAGGGAACTAAAATGTGGACATTTGACACCACATTAAGGGGAACTCCAACATCTGTATTATTAGCAACAGAAGCAGTATTTGAAGATGGTGCATCTGAAGCTGTATTAGACAATGATTATACATTTAATCTAAATGGTTACAAGAATGGATCATCTAATTCAACTGCAACATTTGATATAAGATTTGAAGATGGTGGGGCAGATACAACATTAAATAATCTTGTATGTAATGGATGTGTTGGAACTGGTTTCACATTATCAGAAGATATTGGATCTGAGGGTGGCGAACTTGTTGTAACAATCAGTTGGGCAACTGCTTACATCCCACAATATGGAAGCGATGCGATTACAAATGGAACATACGATGAGGGAACTCCAAAAAATATAAGGAATCTATCACTAACTTCTTCTGAAATAGGTAGTGGGAATGACATGGTAATTCAATCATGGGAATTGTCTGTTCAAAGAACAATAGAAAGGGTGCATTATAAAGACATTACATCAGGAACATTTGCACCATTTGGTTATGTTATGACAGGAGCATTTGAGATAACTGGTTCAATGACAGTAATTAGAAATGACGATGTTCATGATTTACTTGCTAGTTTCTATGATAGTGGTACAGTAGATATTGGTATTGCAGGATCAAGTTTCACTATTGCTCTTGATTATTGTTTATTGGGGGAATCTTCTATTGATAATGGTGGGGCAGTATTAACAAATACCATCCCCTTTACTGTGGTAGCTGATGAAGATATAGGTGGTGGAACTAAAAAGGTTGTTGGAATAACAATATCTTAATATGAAAAAAGAAACTAAGAGTGCCGAAACTAAAAAAACAATTTCTTATGAAATAAGAGAAGTTACTCTGCCTTTAAGAGCTAAATTTACAGATGCTTATTATGCAGCAGAACATTCTAAACCACAAAAATTTTCATTATGGATAGAGTGTATTAAGATAATTACTACTCTTACAGATGAAGAAATACTAGCATTGACCGACATAGATGTCGTTCAAATATGTGTAGAATGTTTGGTAGAAATCGGTAATAAAAAAAAATTGAAGAAATAAAACTTCGATTAAATGTGCAGATTACATTAAATGGATTACAAAAAATACATAGTTTGCCGAATGAATTTCCGTATGAAGCAATAAATCCAATGACTGCACAGACACAAACATTCAATAATATTGATGATGTGTATGAAACATTAGAGGAGTGCTATGACAGGTGTGTAGAAAAGGGATTTAAAAAGTTGGGAGAATCATTATATCAACAGATGCTATTTGTAGTCAATGATAATCTTGTTTTTGATCCTAAAGAACAGGAGAAAATACAACAATATATGTATTGTAAAAGATTTAATGTTCCTCCTTATCCCTCCTTACAAGAAACTCCAATATCAATAGTAGAAGATTTTACAATTATAGATGTAGAAATCGAAAACTATAAACACAAGGATAAAAATGGCTGAAAATAGATCAATATATGAAATAATTGCTAAGTCAAAAGGATTTAAGAAAACGAAGAAATCCGTATCTGGTTTATCGAGTAGCATAACAAAATTTGGTGCAGCACTTATAACAACTGCTGCTATATATAAAGGATTTACGAAAGCTGTTGAATCAGTTAAACTAGCAGGTAAAGTAGAGGGAGTTTCAAGAGCATTTAATAATATGACAAAAAATGCTGGATTTACAGCAGGATCTTTACAAAAACTACAAGAAGCAACGAATGGAACTGTTAATAGTTTAGATTTAATGACACAGGCAAATAATGCTATGTTATTAGGGATAGTAGATAGTAACGATTCAATGGCTGAAATGTTTGATATTGCACAACGATTAGCTAAAACTATGGGAAAAGATACTTTATATGGTATCGAAAGTTTAACAACAGGATTAGGTCGTCAATCTAAGTTGATGCTTGACAATTTGGGTATTATAGTTGATGTTGATAAAGCAAATAAAGATTATGCTAAATCATTGAATAAAACTACAAGTGAATTAACAGATGCAGAAAGAAAACAAGCATTTATCAATAAAGCTCTATCTGAGGGAAAAGAATTATTAGAGAGTGTAGGCGATGAAGTTCTAGACACAGCAGATGAATTAGCACAACTTACGACTTCATGGACTGAATTTTCAGTAGCTTTTGGTCAAGCTCTTATAGATACAGGTATAATAGAGGGAACAACGGATTTATTAAATAAATTAGCCACAGCAGGGAAAAATTTATCGACTTTAAAACAACCTGATTTCTGGAGTATGACAGAGGAGCAGTTGGTAAAAGCTAATAGAGCATTATTAGATGAGAATGAGATATTAGATGAAAATGCTGTGGATTGGTTAATATATCGAAAATCGATAGAAGATACAGACTCTGGAATATTGAAATTGACTGATTCTATGATGGAACTTGATGATGGTGTAGAGTTCACAAGAAAAGATTTTGACGATTTGATAGAAACAATGGGTGAAATTCAAAAAGAAACTTCTATGGTTAAATGGATAGAAGATTTTAATAAACATATAGAGGAAGAAGGACTATCATTTCCAACACTTGATCCTGATGAATTTACAGATACAGAAAAAACTATTATGGAATGGGGTACTGCATTAATACCACAATTTGGACTAGCATTGACTACTGTATTTAAAAATAAAGAACTTGCAGCAGAATATGGGGAAGCCATGTCTATATTTTTTAGAACAAGAGGAAAACAAGCATGGGGTGCTACGTGGCTAACAACACTTTTACCACAAACTAAAGAAGAATGGTTAGAAGCAATAGGAGGAAAAGAAGATAAATTCCAGTCAGCTATTGCTCAAGTTTTAGGAGTTGCAGATCCTAGTTTAATTTTAGATCCCGATTTATTAGGTGCATTATTTGAAGGTATGGCTGCTGGTGAAGAAGAAATGGGCATTGCTTATGCAGCACTTCTTGATGATTTGATTGAGAAAAATAAAGAGGAAAACGAAGTTCTTAAAGAACAAGCACGAATACGACAAGAAAATGCAGATAGAATAAAAGCAGAAGAAGCAGCAAGAAAAAAACTAGAAGCATCTATAAAAAGTAATATTCTACTAGGAATAAAAGCTGGAGAACAAGAAGAAACTATTTCTGCTGCTATGGTTAGTGCAGGACAAAAAGCTATTAAAGTAAAAGTTCAGACAATTATAGCAGATAATATGGAGAATTTAATAAAGTTTTTTTCTCCACTTGGTCCATTTGCTGCTCCTGCTGCTTTAGCTTCAAGTGCAGCTTTGTCTAATACTCTTTCTCAACTTATAAATAATGCAGGGCAAGGATTATTCGGTGGGGTTGAATTTCAAGAGGGTGGACTTATTGGTGGTCGTAGGCATAGTCAAGGTGGAACAATTATAGAAGCAGAACAGGGCGAATATATAATGAATAGAAATGCTGTTGAATCTATTGGTGTAGATAGTTTAGATAGAATGAATCAAGGTGGTGGTTCTCAGATAATAATCAATAATCCAATTATAAGTTCTCAGTATGTTGAAGAAGAATTACCTGAACTCATTGCAGAAGCTGTAAGAAAAGGTGCAGACTTCGGAATGTCATGATACCCTTAACCAATAAAATAAAAAACGATTTATCTTCCAATGTATCTAATCTACAATACCTAGTAGAAATAGGATCAGGTGCAGAAACTATTTATATATCTACAAACAAACAGATGTTTAATGATCTCCCTGCAACATCATACGAGGGGATAGAAGAATCTTTAGGAGAGCAGCTTCTTTCTTTCCCAGATGGGTGGGTAGCATCTAGTGTGTATGTAACTCCGAATGAAGATGGAACTCTTACTATCCCTGAAACATTAGGGGGTGGTCATTTAACAAAGCAACAAGATCCTTATATAGCTAGTACAGAAAATGGAACTTTGTTTAAAGTTGTAATAGATGTTATATCAGAGGGTGTTCATCCTATAAATGAAATAAAAGTGGGGATTGGTCATTCTAATCCGAATGTCGAATTTGAGTATCTTACTGGTCTTGGAGTAAATGAATTATATATAAGAGTATATTTTAATGTTTACAATGATAATAATGGAAGTATAGTTATTCATCATGCAGAGGGAGTAACATTTGGCTCTATTACAGCAGAAGAAGTAATTATAGAAGAATCAGAAACATTTATTCTACCCCACAAAACATATTATGAAGATTTAGACCTTAAAGTTTCCCAAATAAAAGAGAAAATAGACCTAAAATCAAAGAAAATACAATTATCGAGTGTCAATGTTACCCTAACTAATTTTCTAAATGAGAATGGGCGATTATCAGATAGATTAACAAACCCACTTGGACAGAATGTTAATGTTTATTTAAAGACACAATCTTGCGAAACATTAGATGATTGTATACAAGTAGCTAAATTAAAAATAACAAGATACGACCACGATGATAAAACTGTTAAAATAAATGCAGATGATATTAGTTTAGAAACTTTTTATTTGGACTTACCAAGAGCAGAGTTTGAGCTTAAAAAAGATGTGAATACTTTTGAGCATTATGATACAAAGAGGATTCCAATATTATATGGACATTTAAAAAATGCTCCTGCAATAGTATATTTTGAAGAAGGATCAAACTATATTGAAGAAAATGGAATAAAATTATTATGCGATAGTGCATATATAGCTTCAAATGTAGATATAGAAGGGATAAAATCATTTAATTTAATAGACATGAATCCTGCACTTGGCGATCCCAATCAAGGTACTCCAAGATTGTTTGATTTGTCCACATTAGTTGATAATGTTAGTGTTCAAATGGGAGATAA
>Ga0114911_1000548_pt1 | contig 23837 bp, 16 predicted proteins | sample MalvireepMed_904_FD_89688 | JGI IMG/M metagenome (GOLD analysis project Ga0114911, IMG submission 89688) | Marine viral communities from the Global Malaspina Expedition - Malaspina viral metaG DeepMed_904 | ecosystem: Environmental > Aquatic > Marine > Oceanic | place: Mediterranean Sea...
CCTTACTTCCCGGCCGGCACGTCTGGCAGCTGGCCCTGCTGATGGTCGTGGCGACGCTGCTGTCGGGCTGCGGCATCAACAACATTCCCACCTACGACGAGCAGGTCAAGTCAGCCTGGTCGCAGGTCGAGAACCAGTACCAGCGCCGCGCCGATCTGGTGCCCAACCTGGTCGAGACGGTCAAGGGCTTCGCCGCCCAGGAGCAGGAGACGCTGACCGCGGTGGTCGAGGCGCGCTCCAAGGCGACCTCCATCCAGATCGATGCCTCGTCGCTGGATGATCCGCAGAAATTGCAGCAGTTCCAGCAGGCCCAGAAGCAGCTGAGCGGCGCCCTGAGCCGGCTGATGGCGGTTTCCGAGCGCTATCCCGAACTCAAGTCCAACCAGAATTTCCTGGCCCTGCAATCCCAGCTGGAAGGCACCGAGAATCGCATCGCCGTGGCGCGTCGCGATTTCATTCAGGCGGTCGAGCGCTACAACACCGAGATTCGCACCTTCCCGGGGCGTTTGTGGCGAAGCCTGCTCTACAGCGACATGCCGCTGCGCGAGAACTTCGAAGCGACCAGCGACAATGCCGACCAGGCCCCACAAGTGGAGTTTTGATGATCAACTGCCTACGCGTAGCGCTGTTTGCGTTGCTGCTGACCCCGGCGCTGGGCGCCCAGGCCCAGCAGCAGCTCGAATTCCCCGAGCTGACCGGCAGGGTGGTGGACCAGGCCGAACTGCTGGACGACTCGCTCGAAACGCAGCTGAGTGAAAAGCTCAAGGCCCATGAGGAAGCGACCACCGAACAGCTGGTGGTGGCCACGATCAGCGACCTGCAGGGACGCTCGATCGAGGAGTACGGCTACCAACTGGGACGCCAATGGGGAATCGGCCAGGTCGACGAGGACAACGGCGCGCTGCTGATCGTCGCGCCCAACGCGCGGAAAGTGCGCATCGAGGTCGGTTATGGGCTGGAAGGCCGGCTGACCGATGCGCAATCCTCGGCGATCATCAATCGGGTCATCACCCCGGCCTTTCGTGAAGGTGATTACGCCGGCGGCATCACCCAGGGCGTCGAGGCGATGATTCAGGTGCTGGGCGGCGACCCGTTGGCCTCCAGCTCGGCCGATGGCGCGCGTAGCGACGATCCCCGTGGGCCCGCTTCGATCTTCTTCTTCATCATGCTGGTGATCGTCATGGCGCTGGTGCGCAGTGGTGGGGGCGGCGGTCGTGGCGGCCGCCGGCGCGGGCGCTCGGGACTGCTGGCCGGGGCATTGCTGGGTGGCGCTCTGGGCCATGGCGGCTCGGGCGGCGGCTTCGGTGGCGGTGGTTTCGGCGGCGGTGGTGGCGGCTTCGGCGGCGGCGGCGCCTCCGGTGGCTGGTAAGACCGGCCGTGTTTATCGGCGCGCGATGCGTCACCTCAGGATTCGGAGCAGGCAGTCCATGGCATTATTGAGCGAAAGCGAGCAGCAGCAGGTGGCCGAGGCAATCAATCGGGTCGAGCGCGAGACCGACGCCGAACTGGTCACCGTGCTCGCTTCCCGGGCGGACGACTACGCCTATATCCCCTTGTTGTGGGCCGGCATTCTCGCCCTCGTGATTCCCGGCGCGATCAATTACTTCCCCGGTTGGCTGAACGCCTATCAGCTGCTGTTGGTGCAATGGGCAAGTTTCGTCGCGCTGGGGCTGATCTTTCGCCTGCCACGCATCACCACCCGGCTGATTCCACGCTCGGTGCGTCACTGGCGGGCCGCCAACCTGGCCCGGCGGCAATTCCTCGAGCAGAAACTGCACCACACCCACGGCGGAACGGGCATGCTGATCTTCGTGTCGGAGGCCGAACGCTACGTGGAGATCCTGGTCGATCGGGGCATCTCCAGTCGCCTGAGCGACGACACCTGGGAGTCGATCGTGACGACGTTCACCCGTGACGTGAAGGCCGGGCAGACGCTGAAAGGCTTCCTGGGTTGTATCGACGCTTGCGGCGCGCATCTCAAGCAGCACGTGCCGGCGACCCATACGCGCAATGAGTTGCCCAATCGCCTGGTGATTCTCGACTGATCCCTTGGCTGAACGGCAATCGAAGGCGCTTGAAATGGAGCGGGGCGCGACTCAGTCGCGCTCCGTTTTTGGTTGGCTAGTGCAACCCCTTTCGGTGCTCAGACGATGTGCAGGAGCATCTTCTCCATGCTCAGATTGTATGACCCCGGCGGCAGCACCGCCTGGATCTCCAGGGCCTCGTCGCCCTGGTTGTTGTCGCCGGCAAGATCGATGGCCGTTTCGGTGATGGTCTGCTTGTTCTCGTCGAGGGTTACCAGCACTCGTGGATGCAGGCGGTTGTCGGGATCGACCGAGAGCACCATGCCGACCATGCCGTTGCTCAGCTCGACGATCGAGCCGGGCGGGTAGATACCGATGCATTCGATGAAGCGAATCACCAGGGCGTCGTCATAATGGTCGCCGCGTGCCTTGTAGAGTATGCGCAGCGCCTCTGAAGGCGGCCGGGCCTTGCTGTAGGGGCGATCGCTGGTGATCGCGTCATAGGTGTCGACGATCGCGATGATTCGCGCGATCAGGCCGATTTCCTCGCTGCGCTTGCCGTAGGGGTAGCCGGTACCGTCGAGGCGCTCATGATGGTCGCGACTGGTGTTCTTGACGGCGAGCGGTATTCCCGGGTCGTCGACCAGCATCTGATAGCCCTGCAGGGCATGGGTGCGGATGTGCGCGAATTCGGCGGCGGTCAGCTTGCCCGGCTTGTCGAGGATCGCGCGGTTGAGCTTCATCTTGCCGACATCGTGCAGCATGCCGGCCAGGCCGAGTTCCTCGATCTGCTTGCGGTCATAACCGAGATGGCGGCCGAAGATCATCGCCATCACCCCGACGTTGAGGCAGTGCTCGGCGGTATATTCGTTCTCGTTCTTGATCCGCGAAAGCCAGCTGAGCGCGCTGGGATTGGCCAGCACCGATTCGGCGAAGCGCCCCACGGTGTCCTTGACCTGGGGAATGTTGCGATGCCAGGTCTGCTCGTCGTGCATCATTCGCCGGAACATCTCGCGTGCCTCGGTGAAGGCCGGGCTGACGCGGCGCAGCTCCTCTTCGGCGGGGCGTTCGATGGGGTGCACGCGATACACCCGATATCTCGGATCGACAGCAGCCCCGGGACGTTCCAGGGGCATCGCCCGCTCGCGCAGCAGCGCCTGGACTTCCGGGGTCGAGCGCTGGGGATCGACGTAGACGCGCTGGCACAACTGACGCAGGCGCTCCAGCTCGTCGGCTTCGGTCAGACGCAGACCCTCGATGAGAAACGGCGTCTCGATCCAGGGACGGTCGAGATCGCTGACGTACATGCCTATCTGTAGGTGGTCGACCGAGATCGCGCACAGATGTTCGACGGATCGCTCGGACGCCTCGAGCTCCTGCATGGTCTTGCCTCATGCCGTATTGATCTATTTACAGTTATAGCAGAAGCGTCTGGCGGAGGTAGCCGCATCAGGCAAAGCGCGCTCGCCGGTATCCATACCGGCGAGCGGCTTCATATCTGCTATAACACCGCAATGCCGGGACAGCGCTTGGCAGGGAGAATATCGGCCGAGCCGCGAATGACTTTAACCGCCCCCATCCGGAAAAATTTCTCGAAGGGGCTGCAAAGAAGGAGGTGCTGGCCGATAATCGGTCTAGGAGCCCGTCGGACTTGACACTGACCTACTGCGAATCCCGGCCTTTCGGCCAATTTCATCGATCCATTTCGTTAAATAGCGCGCTATTCGCCTCAATTGATCGATAAATTTGACTCGAAACCCGTGCTTCTCGTGACGATCGGCCAAGCCCGACAGACTCCTAGACGCAAGCGGTTTCGAGTGACACGCCACGACACCAGACACAATAATAGCAGCAGGGAACGAGAGACCATGCCATCCATCTTTCCTGGCGCCGCCTGGCGGCGTGGCACGCTAACCGTATTGGTTGCCGCGTGTATTGTCGTTGCCGGCTGGAGTTCGCCGTCGGCGGCCGGAAGCAACCCGCGCTATGCCGGCATCGTCGTCGACGTTGCCAGTGGCGAAATACTCTACGCCGATCGGGCCGACAAACCGCGTTACCCGGCGTCGTTGACCAAGATGATGACGCTCTACCTGCTGTTCGAAGCGATCGAACGTGGCGGCCTGAGCCTCGCTGATAGCTTGCCGGTGTCGGCACATGCCGCCGCTCAGCCGCCGACCAAGCTTTGGCTCGAGCCCGGCGAGCGGATCCCGGTGGAAACGGCGATCCTTGCCTTGATTGTACGCTCGGCCAACGACGTCGCCGCCGTCGTCGCCGAGGGGCTCGCCGGCAGCGAGCCGGCCTTCGCCCGCCAGATGACCGACAAGGCGCGTGCGCTGGGCATGCGCGATACGACCTTTCGCAACGCATCGGGACTGCCGGACGACGTTCAGGTCACCACCGCCCGTGACATGGCCCGGCTGGCGCTGCATCTGATGCAGGACTTTCCCGGCTACTACGATTATTTCGCCAGCACCCGCTTTTCCTATCGGGGCAAGCTCTACCGCGGCCACAATCGCGTACTGACCCGTTATCCGGGGGCGGATGGCCTCAAGACGGGCTTCATCAGCGCGTCGGGCTTCAATATCGCCACCTCGGCGGTGCGCGACGGGCGGCGTATCGTCTCGGTGGTGATGGGCGGCTTCACGGCCCGCTCCCGCGACGATCACGTCATCGACCTGCTCGATCGCGGCTTCGCCCGGGCCGCGCTGATGGACCGTGGCGACTGGGTCGCCAAGACGGCGATCTTCGACAACGAGCCCGCGGTGATTCGCCATCCGGCTCAGCCGGTTGGGGAGGATCCGATCGGTCAGTTGATCGCCGGGCTCGACAAGCAGGATGCGGGAGTCGTCGGCTGGGCCGTGCAGGTCGGCGCCTTCAGCGATTCCCGCCAGGCGCGGGCGCTGGCCAGCCGCGCGGCCGGTTACGTGGATGCCGCCGGGGCCACGCCGAGCGTCTCGGTGACCCCGACCGAGAATGGCCAGCCGCTGTTTCGTGCCCGGGTCATCGATCTCAAGGAAAGCCAGGCCCGGCAGAGCTGCCGCGATCTGCAACAGCAAGGTATGGATTGCGTGGTGGTCGCCGGTGTCGGCGGCTGAACCGGCCGCCATGGGCCGCGGTTAGCGTGCGAGTCCGGCTTTTGCCGTTTGACGCTTCCCCAACGCCCCGCCGATGCGGGGCGTTGCCGAGCGCCGCCGGGCGATTCATCACACAGTGATCGCCAGCGTTGAATGACGCTCCTCCCGCTTCGGCGACGGCTGCTATTATCTATGTGTTCGGGCTGTCACTCATGTGTCATGTGGGCGTCACCCGGCAGCGGCATCATCTCGCCTAGGCTTTGTCCGAAAAGTGCCTGCGCTCGACCATGCGGCGTTAAAATTGGCTCAAAGTACTCATTTACAACCCGTAAACTCCGTCTTTTCGCCAATTTTTGCCTTGCCTGGCCATCGCTCGTCGACTTTTCAGACGAAACCTAGCCAGAACACAAGAAGCAAAAACACATCAGGAGATGAAGGTTCATGTCGATCAGTCGTCGTCGCTTCCTGCAGGGCTCACTGGCCGCGGGGGCCGCCGCTTCGTTCCCCGGTTTCTACATCAACAAGGCGCTGGCGCAGGAGCAGACCCTGCGGATCTATGCCTGGGCCGGCTATTTCAGCGATGAAATGCTCGCCGACTTCCGCGAGAAGAGCGGCATCAATGCCACCTTCACGCCCTATGGCACCAACGATGAGTTGATGAACTCGCTGCGCGCCACCGACGGCAGCGGCTTCGACGTGATCATGCCCACCGTCGATCGCGTGCCGGGTTATCTCGACTACAATCTCGTCCAGCCGCTCGATGAGTCGCGCATTCAGTGGCAGGGCTGCCTGGACAGCGCGCTGGAGGGCTCGGAGGTCGGCGGCGTAGTCGATGGCAAGCGCTACTTCGCACCCAGCGACTGGGGCACCGAAGCGATCGCCTTCGACCGTCGCTATGCGGCCGTCGATCCGGACAACCTGAGCTACGGCGACCTGTGGAATCCCGACAACGGCCAGGGCGTCACGGTGCGTAGCCACTCCGCGCTGGTGGGCATCGGCCTGTGGCTGCAGAGCCAGGGCAAGTTGCCGCGCCCGCTGCTCGAGTCGTATCAAAGCGAAGAGGCGATGCGCGCCAATTTCGAGGTGATTCTCGCCGAGGCGGTCAAGCACAAGGGCATGATCGCCCAGTTCTGGTCGACCGAGAACGAGGCCCAGGCGGCGTTTCGCACCAATGGCGCGGTGATCGGCCAGACCTGGGACAGCACCGCCTTCCGGTTGCAGAACGAGGGCATGGATATCGCCTACCGAGCGCCGAAGGAGGGCGCCCTGGCGTGGATGGAAGGCTTCGTGATTCCCAGCAACGCCCAGAACGTCGACGCGGTGTACGAATTGATCAACTGGTACTACACCCCCGAAGCCGGAGCGATGTTCGTCGAATCGACGGGCTACAATTCCACGGCGAAGGGCGCCGAGAAGCTGCTCCCCGAGGCCTCGCGCCAGTTCTTCGAGGCTTCCTACTCCAAGCAGGATCTTGCCAACCTGTGGTGGTGGCCGATTCAGGAGCCGTGGTACGTCGCGCTGCGCAACGAGTATCAGGACCGCTACCTCTCGGCCTGATTCGCGCCGGCAGGCAATCCAACGAACCGGTCGGTCAAGCCTCGGCCGGTTCGCTCGTGCAGGCGGCCCTTCGGCGGCCTCGGGTATCGACAATAATCGACAAGAAGAGCGTCTATGGACGGTAGCGTCACGCTGGAGCGGATAGTCATGCGCTTCGGCGATTTCACGGCCATCGAGCCGACGCGTCTGACCATCGAGTCCGGCGAATTCTTCAGCTTTCTCGGCCCTTCGGGGTGCGGCAAGACGACCCTGCTGAATATCGTCAGCGGCTTCTTGTCGCCAAGCGAAGGGCAGGTGTATATCGGCGGCGAGCCGATGGTCGGCGTGCCGGTCAATCAGCGGCCGACGGCGATGATCTTCCAGAACCTGGCGCTGTTCCCGCTGATGAGCGTCTATCAGAACATCGAGTTCGGGCTCGAGGTGCGCGGTGTCGGGCGTACGGCGCGGCGTCAGCGCTCGGACGAACTGCTCGAACTCGTGGCGCTCACCGGCAGCGGCGACAAGCCGATCGCGGCGCTGTCGGGCGGCCAGAAGCAGCGCGTGGCGATCGCCCGGGCGTTGGCGGTGGAACCGCGCGTGCTGTTGCTCGACGAACCGCTCTCGGCGCTCGACCTGAAACTGCGCCAGCACATGCGCAACGAGCTCAAGGCGATCCAGCGCAAGACCGGCATCACTTTCATCTATATCACCCACGACCAGGGCGAGGCGTTGGCCATGTCGGACCGGGTGGCGGTGATGTCGGCCGGGCGCATCCAGCAGGTAGCCGACCCCGAGACGCTCTACCACCGCCCCGAGACCGGCTTCGTGGCGGCTTTCGTGGGCGAGAACAACCGCCTGGCGGGAACGGTCGTCGACGTCGGCGAGACGCTGATCACCCTGGAGGTGGCGGGCCTCGGGCGGCTGGCCGGGCGCGCCGGGCAGGCGGCGCTGGTCGTCGGCCAGCGCGCGGCGCTGTACGTGCGCCCCGAGCAGCTCGTGCTGCGCGACGCGCCGGCAACAGCAGGCGCATCGGCCACGCTGGAGGCCGAGGTGGAGTCGGTCAACTTCGAAGGCGCCTGGCGCATGCTCGAGGCGCGACTCAGCAAGACCGGCGAACGGCTGCGCATCCTGCTGGGCCAGGGCGATGGCTCCCGGCAGGCGCTGGCCCCCGGCGCGCGCGGACGCTTCGGCTACGATCCGCAGCAGGCGATCGTGCTGGCCGACGACGATTCGCCGCGACTCGACGCCGAGACCGGCGAGGTGATGTCCGGGCAGCCATCGGAGAGCGCCCATGCTGCGTCAGCTAAAGGCGCGCTTCGGCGGCCCGGTGGCCATCGCCATCGTCGGCCTGCTGTGCATCTGGCTGATCGCCATGGTGGTGCTGCCGCAACTGCAGATGATCGACTATTCGCTGCGCCCCAACCTGTTGCCGGACGAGCTGGGCGGGCCCCGGGACCACTGGAGCCTGACCAACTACGCCACGCTGTTCGACAACCGGATCCACCTGGCGATCTTCTTCAAGACGCTGTGGTCGAGCGTACTGGTGACCGTGCTGACGCTGCTGGTCAGCTACCCGATCGCCTATTATCTGGCCAAGATCGCCACCCCGGGGCAGGCGGCACTGTGTCTGTTGCTGCTGATCATCCCGTTCTGGATCAACGAGATCCTGCGTACGTTCTCGTGGTTCATCATCCTGGCGTTTCGCGGCCCGCTCAACGAGTTGCTGTTGACCCTGGGGCTGATCGAGCGGCCGGTGCGCTTTCTCAACGGCGATGCCGGCGTGCTGGTGGGCATGGTCTACGCCTACATCCTGTTCATGGTCTTCCCGCTGTACAACGCCATCGAGAGCCTCGACGGCAATCAGGTGCGCGCCGCCCACGACCTGGGCGCCGGCACCGTTCGAACTCATTGGCGGATCGTCATTCCGCATGCCAAGCCGGGCATCGCCACCGGCTGCATCATGACCTTCATGCTGGCCGCGGGCAGCTATGCGGTGCCGGCGCTGTTGGGCTCGCCGGGCAGCCGCTGGTTCACGCAGATCATCTACAACTGGTTCTTCGAGGGCGGCGACTGGAATCAGGGCGCGGCCTACGCCTTCCTGCTGCTGGTGCTGTGCATCGGCTTCATGTCGCTGGTGATGCGTCTGTTCAAGGTGGGGCTGGCGGACATTGCGAAATAAGAGAGTCGTGGGATGAGTGCGCAACGTTTTTTGAACTGGGGGCTGCGCCTGTATATCGGCGCGTTCTTCATCTACCTGTTCCTGCCGCTGGTGATCATGGGCACGGCGACCTTCAACGACAGCCGCTTCCCGACCATCACGCCCTGGCGAGGGGCGACGCTCAAGTGGTTCGCCGAACTGGCCGCCGACGAGCGCATGTGGGCGGCATTGGGCAACAGCCTGCTGGTGGCCGCCGGCGTGCTGTGCCTGGCGGTACCGATCGGTGTGGCCTGCGCGTTGTTCCTGACCACCGTGGAAAGCCGCGGCAAGCCGTTCGTCTATGGCCTGATCCTGTCGCCGCTGCTCACGCCCGGGGTGATCATCGGGATCTCGACGCTGATCTTCTGGCGCCAGTTCGACGTTGCCGGCGGGACGCTGCTCACGGTGCTGGGTCAGACCACCTTCATCTCGGCCTATGTGATGCTGATGGTCATGGCCCGCCTGCAGCGCTTCGACCGAACCCTGGAGCGTGCCGCCCTGGACCTGGGCGCTTCGCCCTGGCAGGCGTTTCGTCGGGTACTGTTGCCGTTTCTCAGGCCGGCAATCCTGTCGGCGGCGGTGATCGCCTTCCTGCAATCCTTCGAGAACTACAACACCTCGCTGTTCGTGGTCGGTTACGACACCACCCTGACCGTGTATATCGCCTCCAAGGTGCGTACCGGTCTGACCCCGGCGGTCAACGCGCTGGGCTTGATCCTGATCGTGATTACCGTGGCGCTGGCGGTGATCTACGAGATCAAGCGCAGGCGTGAGGCCCGCGCTCGAACGCCGCTCAGCTGACACGGGCTCGATGCAAAGATGGCGACCGCGTTGAGTCGCCGCTCAGTGCTGTCGCGTTACCGGGCCGTGGCGAGCCAAAGCCGCCGGGCTCAAGCCGGTTCGACGCCTTGATCGCGGCACGCATGAAGTAAGCCGATAAATCGCTTTAGCTATGCCTGCGATAGACAAGTCTGGCACTCTGCATTACATGAGTTGATTCCTGGACGAGGGCCGAGGTTGAAAAGCTGGAAACGTGAACTGGTGAAGCGCGTGCTGCAACTGTTCGGTGCCGGGATCAAGTCGATGCACAAGCGATTGCTGCTCGGGTTGGCGCTGGGCTGGATCGCGATCGTGCTTGCCTTGCTGGTGTCGACCTGGTTCACCGGCCAGCGCCAGATTCGCGAAGTCAACGACAATCACCTGAAGTACGAAGCGACGCTTATCGCCGAGCAGGTCGAAAACGATCTGTCCTTGCGCCTGGATGCCTTGCAGCGCCTTGGCAGAACGCTCGATCCGTCGATGGTCGACAACCCCGCTTATCTGAACGCCAAGCTGGAACAGAACGTTTTGTTGGGCATGGTTGATACGTTGGTCGTTATCAATGCCCAGGGGCGAATCGTCAGCGGGTCGCCCTATCAACCGAAAATGTACGGCGTTGATGTCTCTGATCGTACGTATTTTCAGTTTCAACGCCAAGTGGGCAGGCCCTACGTCAGTGAACCTTTCATCAACCGGGTGACTCAGTCACCGGTGGTCATGCTTGCCGTACCCCTGCGCGATGGTGGAGGCGAGTTTATCGGCATGGTAGGCGGCGTAGTAAATATCCTTAACGGCAGTCTGTTCGATAGATTAAGGCGTATCCGGATTGGAGATGAAGGCTACGCTATCATTGCTACGGCTTCTGGCCGGATATTGGTCCATCCGAACAGCAGCTGGATTTTCAAGTCGGCCCCCTCGGCCGAGCAGAACCCGTGGCTCGACCTGGCGCAGTCCGGCTGGGAGGGCACCGCGCTGGGGCCTACCGCCAACGGCGACATCGCCTTGCAGGCCTACGAACAGGTGTGGCTGGCCAACTGGGTGGTCGGCGTCTACTTGCCGCGTGACCAGGCCTATGCGCCCCTGGAGTGGTTCGTGCGGCACCTGTGGCTGGTCGGCGGCGTCACGGTACTGGTCATGCTGGCATTGCTGTGGTGGCTGCTCAATCAGGCCTTGAGGCCGCTGCAAAGCCTGGAGCGCCAGATCGAGGCCGTCGGCCAGGGACATCGGGACTTCGTCGCCGTCGATACCCGCGCACTCGAGATTCAGCGGGTTGCCGATACCTTCAATCGCGTGGCGCAAAGTCGCCGCGACGCTGAGAGCCGGCTGCACGATCGCCAGGCCTTCCTCGACGCCGTGCTGGCGTCGTCGCCGGTGGGCATGTTCGTCTACGGCCTCGATGGCGAGGTTCGCTACGTCAATCCGGCGATGGTGGAAATGACCGGGTACAGTCTGGAGCAGTTCCGCTCGCGTGGGCATGCCGAGCGCGCCCACCCCGACGACCGCGACGATGTCGCCGATCTGTGGCGCTCGAGCTTGAGCTCGGGGCGCGACTTTCAGCGCCAGTATCGCTACCTCAAGGCCAACGGCGAGGTGATCTGGGTCGAATCCCACGCCACGCTGGTGCGCATGGAATCCGGGGCGCCGCTGGGCTTCGTCGGCACCCTCAAGGACATCACCGAGCACCAGCAGGTCGCCGCGCTGCAACGCTGGGAAGCCGAGCACGACCCGCTCACCGGGCTGCTCAACCGGCGCGGCTTCGAACGCCGGCTCGACGAGGCGCTGGCCGATTGGCTCAAGGGGCGCGTCGTCGCGGCGCTGATCCTGTTCGATCTGGACCATTTCAAGCCGATCAACGACGAGGGTGGCCACGCGCTGGGCGACGAGATGCTCAAGATGATCGCCGACGCCATCGGCACCAAGGTGCGCAAGAGCGATTTCCTGGCCCGTTATGGCGGCGATGAGTTCGCGGTGTTGATGCCGGGCTGCGGCCTGGAACAGGCGCGCCAGACGGCCGAAGCGCTGCGCCGGGCGGTGGAGGCCCTGAGCGTCGAGCATGCGGGCAAGCGCTACAGCGTGACGCTCAGCCTGGGCGTGACCGACCTGCAGGACGATGATAGCGACAGCGATCACCCCATGCGCCGCGCCGACCAGGCGAGTTATCTCGCCAAGGAGCAGGGCCGGAACTGTATCGTGGTAACCGATACCTGAAAGCGGCGAGCCTGACCCGGATCAACCGCTCATTTCAGCTCGGTGAAGCTGATTGCTGATGTTCAAGGTTAAAGCGGAGTGCTAAATCCCTCCCGCCGATGGCAATGTTGCCAACGATCCGGAAAAAGCCTCTGAAGCTGGCCACAAGGGCGGCAAGAACAGCAATGGTGGCGGTCGCAACTCTTAAGTCGCAACAAATTCGCGACTCTTGATCTTGCCAACAGGCTTGGTGAAGCTCGAAGCAAGTCCGTGCACTGCCGGCAGCCTGCTGTCGGCAGTTTTTTCTCGGGACTCTCTCGGGACTCTCTCGAGACCCTCTCGAGACCCTCTCTCGAGTCACCGCCGAGACGACTCAACGGCTCAATACTGCAGGGCTTTGCTGATATAGCGCTCGCCCTGCATCATCTGGCGAATGGCGCCAGGCAGCTCGCCGGGGTCGCCCTTCAAGACATAGCCTTGGGCGCCGGCGGCCATGGCCTGCTCGGCATAGTGCCGCTCGCCATGGCCGGACAGGATGGCGCAGGGCAGTTGGGGATAGAGAGCCTTCACCGAACTGATGAGGTCGAGCCCGCTGACCCCGGGCAACGACAGGTCGATCAGCATGAGATCCGGCGAGGCCTGGGCGAGATTCTCCAGGGCCGCCTCGCCGGAGTCGGCAGTGGCGCAGACCTCCAGGTCCGCTTCCTGCGAAATGAACTCATTGAGCATTTTCTGCATGAGCACATGATCTTCGACGACGAAGATGCGTGCCGCGTTCTCTTTACCCATCGTTCAATCCCTTGAAATCCATGGCGACATTACCGAAATATCTCGCAAGGCTATTTCTCGCAAGGCTATTGAGAGGCCGCCTGCGAAGTCTCCTTTTCCGCTTCACGCTTCAGCGGTACTGTCACCAGTATAGAAGTACCCGTGCCGGGTGCCGCATCGATCTCCATGTGACCGCCGAGCAGGCGTAGCCGCTCGCGGATGCTGAACAGCCCGAACCCGGGATGCTCGTCCTGCTGCGCCTCCATGACCGCGAGATCGAAACCGTCTCCCGAGTCGCTGACGCGAATGACTACCTGCGCGTTCGTCTGGTCGAGTTCGACCCGCGCCTGGTCCACGTTGGCGTGCTTCTTCACATTGAAGAGCAGTTCCCTGACGACCTGGAAAAGCAGCACGCGCATGTCTTCGTCGAGGATGTCCGGTGGTTGAAGAGCAGACACCTCCACCTCGAGGCCGTGCAGTTGCTTCATCTGCCGTTTCAGCCACCCCAGGGCGTCGACGAGGCCTTCCTTCTTGAGAATGGGCGGGCTGAGATCCACAGTCACCTGGCGGGTCGTTTCGATGGCCTGGACCACCCACGCCTGCGTGCCGGCAAGGAGTTCTTGCAAGTCCCCATTGTCCTGCGTCTTGAGCTTGTCCTGAGCCATGCGCATGCGCATCTGCAGGCCATAGAGCAGCTGCTGCAGGTCGTCATGAAGCACCTGGGAAATCCGCCGACGCTCTTCCTGCTCGGCCATGGTCAGTCTCGATGCCAGGTCGCGCACCTGCTGTGTGCGTTCCTGAACGCGTGCCTCGAGGGTCTCGTTGATATCCTTGAGCGCTTGCTCGGCGAGCTTCTGCTCGTTGGTATCGCTCATCATGCCGACCCAGCCGCGAATCGTCCCGTCGGCTGCGCGCAGAGCGCCTGCCCTGACCTCGATCCAGCGATACTCCCGGCTGGGGGGCATGATAGAGCCGCAGTTCGTTATGCAGCGGTGCGCCCGTCTCGACGGATTGCCGCCATGTCGTCAGCGCCTGATCGCGGTCGCCGGGTTCGATGGCCTGGGCCCAGCCCCAGCCTTTCAACTGCTCGTAGGTCTGGCCCGTGTAGCTTCGCCAGGAGGGCGAGTCCTCGACCGCGGCGCCCTCGGCATCGGTGGTCCAGATGATCTGTGCCGAGATGTCGACGAGCACGCGAAAGCGCTCTTCGCTGGCGCGCAGATCCTCCTCGAAGCGCTTGCGATCGGTGATGTCGATGAAGGTGATCACCACCCCATCGATGCGGTCGTCGACGTTGCGGTAGGGCCGCGCGCGAGTCAGGTACCAGCGGCCCTCCTGGTCCCGTACCTCCTGCTCGACCGGTGAGAGCCGATCGAGTACCGTCTGGGCGTCGTCGGTCAGCCGGTCGTAGCCCAGGCGATGGGTCAGATCCGACAGCGGCCGGCCACGATCGGCCGTGCGAATGTTGAACAGCGCGCCGACCTGGGGCGTGAAACGCAGGATGCGCAGCTCGCGGTCGAGAAAGATCGTGGCGATGTCGGTGGCCGTCAGCAGGTTCTGCAGGTCGCTGGAAAGCTGGCTGAGTTCCTCGACCTTGTGGCGGTTTTCCTGATTGACCGTGGCGAGCTCCTCGTTCATCGACTGAAGCTCCTCCTTGGAAGTCTCGAGCTCTTCCATCGTCGAGCGCAGTTCCTCGTTGGCCGACTGCAGCTCTTCGTTGGCCGCCTTCATCTCCTCCTGGCCGGTCTCGTACTCCTCGATCACCGCTTGCAGACGCTGCTCGTTGAGATCCAGCTCCGCCTCGAGTTCCCGCGAGGAGGCTTCGCTCTGGGCGTCGAAGGTACGCGCGGGCGTCGCATGGTTGTCCGTGCGTTCCTCGAAGATCACCAAAATCAGGCCCTGGTCTTCGCGTGACTCGGCGGGGCGCACGTGCATGATGACGTTGCGTTGCTCGCCCTCCAGACGCACCGCAATCGGCTTCGAGCGAACCGCCTGGCTCTCCTTGTCGGCGGCTACCAGGGCGGCGCGCAGGTCTAGGCGCAGCTCATCGCGCAGCAGTTTGAAGACGTTCGAGGTCGGTTCCCCGCCGGGGTGCACCAGAAAGCGCCCGGCATGCTCGGAGAAATGCACCACCTTGTGATCGGCATTGATCAGGATGCTCGGCGGCGCATAGCGCTCGACCATCCTCTGGTGCAGCGCACCGTAGGTTTGCAGCGCGCGTGGATTCGCTTCCGCTGGTTCCTCGTCCTGGGGCCGTCTTCGGCTCTGGGCCAGCGGAAACACCGGCAGGTGAAGGCCATGGGTGGGTACGTTGCGCTTGCGGTACAAGCACAACTGCTTGTTCTCGACGTGAAACAGGTCGGAGCGATCGGCGGTCTCCGAGGTGCCCAGCACGAGGTAGCTGTCGGGGTTCAACGCATAGTGAAAGACCTCGATCACATCCTGCTGAACGTCACGCTGCAGGTAGATCAGCACATTGCGGCAGGCGATCAGGTCGAGTCTGGAAAACGGCGGGTCGCCGAGCAGGTTGTGCGGGGCGAAGACCACCAGCTCGCGCACCTCCCGACGAATCCGGAATCCACCGTTCTCCTTGACGAAAAAGCGGCGAATGCGTTCGGCGGAGACATCGATCTCGATATCTCCCGAATACAACCCATCGCGCGCGGTCTTCAAAGAATGATCGTGCAGGTCGGAGGCAAAGACCTGCAGCTGTGGCGGGCTTGCGTGGCGCGATGCCGCCTCCAGCAACAGCATGGCCAGTGAATAGGCCTCCTCGCCGGTCGCGCACCCCACCGACCAGATGCGGATCTGATCCTCGTGGCCCTTGTCGGCGAACAGCTGCGGAATGACATCCTTCTCCAGCGCTTCGAAGACCTCTCGATCGCGAAAGAAGTTGGTCACGGTGATCAGGAATTCGTCGGCCAGTGCGCGGGTTTCCTCGGGCTGTTCGCGCAGCATGTCGAGGTATTGGCCGAGATCCTCGATGTGGTGAAGCTGCATGCGCCGCTGGATACGGCGCATCACCGTGGAGCGCTTGTAGCGAGTGAAGTCACGCCCGCAGCGTGCGCGGACCTGGGCGAAAATCTTCTGCTGGATGGCGCGCTGGGCTTCGTCCGGGTCTTCGCCCCCCTTGGGTAGCACGATTCGCGGCTGCGTCCTGGCATAACGGATGATCTCCCCGGCGATCTGGTCCAAGGGCAGGACCCGATCGACGAGCCGGGTGGAGAGCGCGCTCTGCGGCATGCCGTCGAACTCCGCCTCGCGGGGGTCCTGAACCACTGTCAGGCCGCCGTGCGCCTTGATCTCCTTGATGCCCAGCGTGCCGTCCGAGCCCGTGCCGGTGAGAATCACCCCCACGGAATCGCCATCGAAGGTATTGGCGAGCGTGCGGAAGAAGTGATCGATGGGCGCTCGCTCGCGGCGCTTGTCCTCGAGTTGCGAGAGCCGCAGGTGGGTGTCGACGGTATTGAGGTTGCGCCCCGGCGGGATCACGTAGACGTGATCCGCCAGCAGGGGCACGGTCTCCGTGACCTGCTGAACGGGCAGCTTCGAGTGCGGTTGCAGCAGATCGGCCAGATGGCTCTTGTGCTCGGGAGACAGATGCATGACGACGACATAGGCCAGTCCCGATTGCTCGGTGACGTTCGAGAAGAACCGCTTGAGCGCCGCGAGACCGCCGGCCGAGGCGCCGATCCCCACGACCGTAGTGGGATTGCGACCGTCCGCTTCACTCTCGCTGGTAGGCTGCTGATCTTCGTTCATGCGCGCTCCAATCCTTGCTCATCGCCCGGGCCAGCGTGGCCTGAAATAGCTCCCATCGTCGAGTATTCTGGCTCATCGTGCCAGAAGCAAAGTATGAAAGAATATAAACTTAACTTTTTATAAGTTATGTGCAGTTATATGCTCGAGCCATTTAAGCTGGTTTCAGGATATCCGCATCGGGCGAGAAGAAATGAACCGCTGCGTTTCATGATGCTAAGCCCTTGATATAAGCTTGAGTCTTGTGCTCAACCACAATGACGAGACCGCCCACAGGCGGCCAGGGAACCGCAGGGGAGCCGTGCCATGGAGATCATCGACAACGTCAGTCAGCTGCTCGGCGACGACTTGAAGGACACCCTGCGGCCCGGTGCGCGACTCAAGGTTGCTGCCTCCTGCTTTTCGATCTACGCCTACGAGGCGCTCAAGGATGAATTGGAGGCGCTGGAGTCGATCGAGTTCATCTTCACCTCACCCACCTTCGTGCCGGACCAGGCGAGCGACAAGTTTCGCAAGGAGCACCGCGAGTTCCACATCCCCAAGGCGGAGCGTGAGCGCAGTGTCCACGGCAGCGAATTCGAGATTCAGCTCAAGAACAAGCTGACCCAGCGGGCCATCGCCCGCGAATGCGCCGATTGGATGCGTCGCAAGGCCCGCTTCCGCTCCAACCGGGGCCAGGCCGCCATGCAGCCCTTTGCCGGCGTCGCGGCCCCAGGCGGCGATACGGTCTATATGCCGCTGCAGGGCTTCACGGCGATGGATCTGGGTTACCAGCAGGGCAACGCGGTCTCCAACTTCGTCACTCGCTTCAGCGAGCCAGCCCACACGTCTCAGTTCATGGCTCTCTTCGATCAGCTGTGGCAGGACGAGGAGAAGCTCGGGGACGTCACCGAACGGCTGCGCGAGCATATCGCTTCGGTCTACCGGGAAAACCCACCGGAGCGGATCTACTTCCTGATGCTCTACCACATCTTCCATGAGTTCCTGGAAGACTTAAGCGAGGACGTGCTGCCCAACGACCGCACCGGCTACCAGGACAGCGTCATCTGGCAGAAGCTGTTCAACTTCCAGCGCGACGCGGCCACTGGTGTTATCAACAAGCTGGAGACCTACAACGGCTGCATCCTGGCCGACAGCGTGGGGCTCGGGAAGACCTTCACCGCCTTGGCGGTCATCAAGTACTACGAGCTGCGCAACCGCTCCGTGTTGGTGCTGTGCCCCAAGAAGCTCGCCGACAACTGGCTGACCTACAACCGTAACCTGACCACCAACGTGCTGGCCCAGGACCGCCTGAACTACGACGTGCTCTGCCATACCGACCTGCAGCGCACCCGCGGGGAATCCTTCGGCATGCCGCTGGATCGCGTCAACTGGGGCAACTACGACCTGGTGGTGATCGACGAGTCGCACAACTTCCGCAACAACGACGTCTACAAGGATCGCGAGACGCGCTATCAGAAGCTGATGAATCAGGTGATCCGCGCGGGCGTGAAGACCAAGGTGCTGATGCTCTCGGCCACGCCGGTCAACAACCGCTTTACCGACCTGAAGAACCAGCTGGCCTTGGCCTATGAAGGCGAAGCCGAGAACCTGACTCGCCACCTGAGCGGCGCGAAGGATATCGAAGGCATCTTCCGCCGCGCCCAGGCCACCTTCAACGAGTGGTCGTCGCTACCACCCGAGAAGCGCACCACGGGCGCCATTCTGCAAGCACTGGACTTCGACTTCTTCGAGCTGTTGGACAGCGTCACCATCGCCCGTTCACGCCGGCATATTGAACCTTTCTACGACACCAGCGATATCGGCAGCTTTCCGGAGCGCCGCAAGCCGCTCTCGTTTCACTGTCCGCTCACCCACCGACCCGACGTAATCGGCTTCAACGAGATCTTCCAGCAGCTCTCCCAGCTCAAGCTCTCCGTCTACGCCCCGATCAGCTACATCTTGCCCAGCCGCCTCAAGAAGTACGAGGAGATGTACGACACCGAAGTGTCCAGTGGAGGCGGTAGCTTCAAGCAGGTGGACCGAGAGAAGAGCCTGCAGGCCCTGATGACGACCAACCTGCTCAAGCGCCTGGAGAGCTCGGTGGCGGCGTTTCGCCTGACCCTGGAGGGGTTGCAGAATAGCTACCAGATCATTCTGGATAAGATTGCGGCCTTCAAACAGACCGGCCGTTCGGAGAGCTTCGCGGACATCACCGCGTCCTTCGAAGACGCCGACCCCGATGACGACAGCATCCCCATGCCGGGCGATACCACGGTGGGCAAGAAGATCCAGATCAGCCTGGAGGACATGGATCTGCCGTCCTGGGAGCATGACCTGAGCACCGACCTGGTGTGGGTCGAGCTGCTGCTGGAGGAAATGGCCAAGGTCACCCCGGCCGACGATGCCAAGCTGCAGCACCTCAAGACCCAGATCGCCAGCAAGCTGGCCTCGCCGATTAATCCGGGCAACCGCAAGGTGCTGATCTTCACCGCCTTCGCGGATACCGCCAAGTACCTCTACGACAATCTGGCGCCTGTATTGCTGGAGAGCCAGGGTGTGCACACCGGCCTGGTTACCGGCAGCGACGCCCCGAAATCGACGATTGGGGCCATGCCCAATAGTCGCCAGCACTACGACTTCCAGGGCCTGCTGACGCTGTTCGCCCCGCAGGCCAAGAGCAAGGCCGTGGTGTACCCCAATGAACCCCGCGAGCTGGACATCCTGATCGGGACCGACTGCATCTCGGAAGGCCAGAACCTGCAGGACTGCGACACTCTGATCAACTACGACATCCACTGGAACCCGGTGCGCATCATCCAGCGCTTCGGGCGCATCGACCGCATCGGCTCGCCCAACGCCAGCATCCAGCTGGTCAACTACTGGCCGGACATCAGCCTGGACGAGTACATCAACCTCAAGGAGCGCGTCGAGAACCGCATGGTGATCGCCGACGTCACCGCCACCGGGGACGACAACGTGCTCAACGCCCAATCCAACGACGTCGCCTACCGTCGCGAGCAGCTGCGTCGCCTGCAGGATGAAGTGGTGGAGATGGAGGACCTCAAGTCCGGCGTGTCGATCACTGACCTGGGCCTGAACGAGTTTCGCATGGACCTGCTGGGCTACATGAAGGAGAACGGCGACCTGAGCCATATTCCCAACGGGCTGCATACCGTCGTGCCGGCTCGCCCAGAGAAAGGCCTGCAGCCTGGGGCCATCTTCACCCTGCGCAATCTCAATCAGCGGGTAGGTCACCAAGGAAGCGGCCTACAGCAGCAGAACCGCCTGCACCCCTTCTACCTGGTCTACATCAGCCACACCGGCGAGGTGATCAGCGACTACACCGAGGTCAAGCGCCTGCTCGACCTGGCACGCACTGCATGCAAGGGGGTGAGCGATCCCGTCGAAGCCGTCTATCGCCCCTTCAACGAGGAAACCCAGGACGGCAGGGAGATGCACGCCTATTCGGCGCTACTGGATGAAGCCATCCGCTCGATGATCGAGGTGAAGGAAGACAAGGACATCGACAGCCTGTTCAGCGGCGGCGAAACCACGGCGCTGGTCGATACCATCGCAGGTCTCGACGACTTCGAGCTGATCACCTTCATCGTCATTCGTGAGGCGGGCTCGGCCATAAACATAGACACGAGCACGGAGCGCCATGCGGCCAGCGGGGAAAGCGAGAAAGAAGCATGACGGCACCGCTCTACCAGTACCCTGCCAAGACGTTGCTCGGCCGTGTGGTCGCCAAGCAGCGCATCCTGGCGCATGTGCGAGCCACCGCCAAGCTCAGGGAGCGCCTGCGGGATGAGGTCGCTCAGATCACTTGGCATGCCAAGCTGGCCCATGGCACGATCAACCTGCCAGGTACCCAAGAGGTGCCTGAGCTGCAGGTCTTCGTGATCACCCTCAAGGGCGAGGATCTGCACCGAGACGTGCTGCGGGCCATCGACCGCGCCATTCCCTTCCCGATCCTGTTTGAGCTACACGGCACCTACGGCATCCGTGTCACCGCCACCTACAAGCGGCCCAGCCAGACCGACCCCAGCCAATGGGTGCTGGATGACCACTACGCCAGCAGCGACTGGCTGCCCGCCGACACGCCCCGACAGCCGCTGCCCACGGCCATCGACCTGAAACAGCTCTACCAGCAGCTGCTGCGCAGCTTGCTTTCCACACCGGCCCGCCGGGGCGAGGCCCTGCCGGATCAGCTGGAGCGCTTGAAGGCCCTGGAATCCCTCAAGAAGGATGCCGACAAGCTCGAGAAGCGCCTGCGCAACGAGAAACAGTTCAACCGCAAGGTCGCGATCAACGCCGAGCTGCGCTCGATCCGCGAGAAAATTGCCGATTATGACACTTGATCACGACCGCAGAGGTCCGGAGACACGCGACACCATGGACAAGCTGAAGATGCATTCTCCCAACCTGACCGAGGCCAACATCGCCAAGCTGGCCGAGCTGTTCCCCAGCTGTGTCACCGAAGCGCGGGATGAGCAGGGGAGGGTGAAGCAAGCCATCGATTTCGACCAACTGCGCCAGGAGCTCTCTGAAAATATTGTTGAGGGACCCCAGGAGCGGTTTAGGCTGGATTGGCCCGGTAAGAGAGAGGCTCTTTTGGCTGCCAATGCGCCGATTGCAAAGACGCTTAGGGCTTATCGAGAAGAAAGTGTTGATTTTGATTCCACAAGAAACATTTTCATTGAGGGCGATAATCTAGACGCCTTGAAGTTAATACAAGAAGCATACCTAGAGAAAGTTAAGGTGATTTACATAGATCCTCCTTATAATACTGGAGGTGATTTCATCTACAAGGACACTTTTCAATCAATGAAAAGATCCTTTGAGAGGGATACTTTTCAGTATGACGACCAATTAGGTAGGATGGTTGCAAATCCTGAAACTGAAGGTCGCTATCATTCTAATTGGCTCTCAATGATGTATTCAAGGATTAGAGTTGCCAAAAACTTGCTAAGAAAAGATGGCGTTATTTTTATATCTATTAGCGACATCGAGGTTTCTAATCTAAGAAAAATATGCGATGAGATTTTTGGAGAAGGAAACTTCGTAACTCACTTTACGTGGATTAAAAAGAGAAAGGGAAGCCATCTTTCAAGAGTTTATCGATCAATGACTGAGTTTGTTCTTTGCTATGCTAGAGATATTGATAAAGTTGAGCTTTTTGGGGAGAGAGCTTATAGTGAAAAATGGCAGCCGTTAGCAAAAAGAACAAACTCTTCTAAGCATCTTTTCTTTCAGGGAGGGGTTGTTGAAACAACTCTGGAAGATGGATATTATCCATCAGGAGAGTACGGCAAAGGTACGTCATCAATATTCTTTGAAAATGGAATTAAGGTTGAGTCAGGAGTTGTTTCTAATGATTTTTCTGTTAAAGGCCCTTTTGTATGGACACAGGTAAAGCTTAATAGTGAAATTGGCTTGGGGAGCAGGGTGTCATTATCAAAAAAATTCGGCTTTAACTCCTTGAGGCATGATCAGGCTGATAAGGTGAAGCGGCCTTCGACACTTATTGATAAAAGTTGCGGCGTTGGCACTAATGAAGATGCGTATGAAGAGGCTTTAGAGTTATTCTCTAATGAAGGGGTCATGAGCTATCCTAAGCCGGAAAGCTTGATAAGATACTTGGTTAGAACTGCTACGGAGAATGATAAAGACTCAATAGTACTAGATTTCTTTGCTGGATCTTCGACCACTGCACATGCAGTGATGAAGCTTAATTCTCTTGACGCTGGGCGTCGCCAATTTATCATGATTCAGCTGCCGGAGCCTGTCGAAGAAACTTCTACTGCATGGCAGTTAGGATATGGGAATATAGCAGAAATTTCCAAGGAGCGTGTTCGTAGGTGTGGAAGAATTATTAAAGGAGAGGAATCCGGCATAGATCTTGGCTTTAGGGTTCTGAAGGTTGACTCGTCAAATATGCGTGATATCCACTATTCGCCAGAGGCACTTAGTCAGGACCTGCTGTCTGAAAATATAGATAATATCCGCGAGGGCCGTAGTTCCGAAGACCTGCTCTTCCAAGTCTTGCTGGACTGGGGCGTAGACCTTTCACTTCCTATCTCTCGCCAGGAGCTTGATGGCAAAACCATCTTCTTCGTCGACGGAGCCGAGAAGCATATGGCCCTGGCTGCCTGCTTCGACCTCGATATCGATGAGGCATTCGTCAAACAACTCGCCGAGTATGAGCCGCTGCGCGTAGTTTTCCGCGATGCCGGCTTCGCCAGCGACAGCGTCAAGATCAACGTCGAGCAAATCTTCGCCCAGAAGTCGCCCAATACTGAGGTGAAGGTGCTATGACCAAGGGCAAAAATAGCCAAGGCAGCCAACTTATTCGTAACAGCACGGCAGAGTTTCTTATCTTCACCGGGCAGGAGGGTGAGCAAAGCATCGAGGCCCGCTACGAGAATGGCACTATCTGGCTCTCGCAGAAACTCATCGCCGAGCTTTTCGGGGTCACCAAGCCGACGATCAATGAGCACCTCAAGAATATTTATCGTGAGGAGGAGCTCACCCAGGAGGCAACCGTTAGGAAATTCCGAACGGTTCAGCAGGAAGGGCCGCGTGAGGTCACTCGCACGCTGGAGCACTACAATCTGGATGCCATTATTTCGGTCGGTTACCGGGTCAACTCGATCCGCGCCACACAGTTCCGGCAGTGGGCAACCCAGGTGCTCAAGCAGTTTGCTGTCAGGGGCTATGTCATTGACAAGCAGCGGATGGAAAACGGCAGCTTCCTGGGGGAAGACTACTTCGAGCATCTGCTGGCCGAGATTCGAGAGATTCGGCTCAGTGAACGGCGCTTTTATCAGAAGATCACCGATATCTACACCACCAGTGTGGATTACAACCCCGCAGCGCCTACGACCAAGGCCTTTTTTGCCAAGGTTCAGAACAAGCTCCATTTTGCCATCCACGGCCATACCGCTGCCGAGCTAATCCAGGCCAGGGCAGATAGCGACAAGCCGCACATGGGCCTTACCTCATGGGGTAACGCGCCGGCTGGCAAGGTGGTCAAGACGGATGTGGCGATTGCCAAGAACTACCTGACGCAGCAGGAGTTGGAGTCGCTGGGGCGAATCGTCAATGCCTACCTGGATCTTGCCGAGGAGCGCGCTCGCCGCAACATCCCCATGACGATGGAGGATTGGGCGAAGCGTTTGGATATGTTCCTGGAATTCGATGATCGTGAGGTGTTGCAGGATAGCGGGAAGGTAACCGCCAAGCTCGCCAAGGCGTTTGCGGAAAGCGAATTCGAAAAGTTTCGCATCTTGCAGGATCGTCTATTCGAGAGCGATTTTGACCGCATTCTCAAGGATGGTGATACGGAGCAAGGCGGGGAGGGTGAAACGTCATGAAGCTCAAGTTCAAGACTCAGCAATACCAGACAAGGGCCGTCGAGGCGCTGGCGGATTGCTTTACTGGCCAGCCCTTCAGCAGCGGTATCCACTATCGCATCGATCCGGGCGAGACCGC
>Ga0114911_1000566_pt1 | contig 23318 bp, 21 predicted proteins | sample MalvireepMed_904_FD_89688 | JGI IMG/M metagenome (GOLD analysis project Ga0114911, IMG submission 89688) | Marine viral communities from the Global Malaspina Expedition - Malaspina viral metaG DeepMed_904 | ecosystem: Environmental > Aquatic > Marine > Oceanic | place: Mediterranean Sea...
GCGAACCGATCGAGGACGGTTACGTCGTCGTCGAAAACGGCGCGATCGCACAAGTCGGCCGCGGTACGCCCAGCGGCAACTATTCCGTGATCGACGCGGGAGGCGCTTGGGTGACCCCCGGCATTTTCGCAACGGTGACCAATCTCGGATTGTGGGATGTCGGCGCGGTCAGCGAATCCAACGACAGCCGGGCCGGCAATTCGCCTTTCAGCGCGGCACTCGACGTCGCCCCGGTGGTCAATCCGGCATCGCAGCACATCCTCGTCCACCGCGCCGCGGGGATCACGCGCGCAGCGACCGTAACGATGCCTTCGGCTTCGATCTTCGGCGGCCAGGGGGCGCTGATCGATCTCGGCGCCGATCCGCAGGCGATCAGCCGTCCGCGCGCTTTCCAGGTGGTCACGCTGGGCGAGCGTGGTGGGCGGATTGCCGGCGGAAGCCGCGCTGCGACGCACGCGCTGCTGCGCAATGCCCTGCGCGAAGCGGGCAGCTACGGTGACGGCGCACGCATCCCGGCGGGCGGCGCCCGCGCCGACCTGCGCACCGGCGACGACTTGCCGATTGATCCTCGACTGGCGGGACGCGAAACCGAGCGCGCCGGCGATGCCCTGCTGACCCGGTTCGATGCTGCCGCGCTGGTGCCCGTGGTGCGCGGCGAACAGCCGCTCTATGTCTATGTCGAACGCGCGTCGGACATTCGCGCCGCGCTGGCGCTGACGCAGGAATTCCCGCGTCTCGAACTGGTCCTGGTGGGCGCCAGCGAAGGCTGGCTGGTCGCGGACGAGATCGCAGCCGCGGGCGTTCCGGTGATCGCCGACGGGCTGGACGACCTGCCCGCGAATTTCGAGGAACTAGCTGCCACACAGAGCAATATCGGCCGGATGGTGAAGGCGGGGGTCAAAGTGGCGATCAACGCCGCCGCGATGGAAAACCCGCGCAACCTCAACCAGTATGCCGGCAATCTGGTGGCGCTGACCCGGATCCCGGGGGCCGATGGGCTGAGCTGGGGTGAGGCTTTCGCGGCAATCACGTCCGTGCCGGCCAGCATCAGCGGAATGGGCGGCAAGGCGGGCGTGCTGGCGCCGGGTGCGACCGGCGATCTGGTGATCTGGGACGGCGACCCGCTCGAAGTCGGCGCCATGCCGGTAAAGGTCTATATCGACGGGATCGAGCAGCCGCTCGACAGCCACCAGAGCCGCCTGCGCGATCGCTATCGCGATCTCGACACCAGCGATCTGCCCAAGGGCTACGACTGGTAGGGCGATGAAGGACATGCGCACCACCCTGCTGGCGCTTGGCGCAGCGGCGGCGGCCATCGGCTTCCACGCGCTGGCCGCACAGGATACGCCCGACCGGTCGCAGGATATTGCCTGGATGAACGCGCAGCAGGCCTATCTCACGGGACTGTCCCCCGAAGACGGCTGGCGCGTGATGCCCGGCGGCCTGCGCTGGCGCTATGTCGATTATGCCGGAAGCACGCAAAGCCCGCGCGTCGAAGACACGGTCACCGTGCATTACGCCGGCACCTTCATCGATGGCGAGACCTTCGATTCCAGTTTCGAGCGCGGCGAACCGGCAACCTTCCCGCTGAACCGTCTGGTCAAGGCGTGGCAAATGGCGATCCCGGAAATGGGCGTGGGCGACACAATCGAAATTGCCGCCCCTGCCGACCTCGCTTATGGGCCCCGCGGCAAGGGGCCGATCCCCGGTGGAGCCACGCTGCTGTTCACCGTCCAATTGCTCGGCATCGAACCCGCCGCCTGACTTGCTATCGACGATGCCGCTTGCTTCGCGGCACAGGCCTGCTACCCATGTTGATGCTGTAAACATGGAGGGGGTAGTGGATCACGCCCTGGTTTCGCTGCTTGCCGCTTCGCTCGCTTTCGTCGGAATGCATTTCGCGCTGTCGCATCCGCTGCGCGCGCCAATGGCCCGCAAGCTGGGCGAGAACGGCTTTCGCGCGCTCTATTCGCTGGTCGCGCTGGCTACGTTCGTCTGGGCCGCCCGCGCGTTTCGAGCCGTCGGGCCCGGCGGCACTCCGCTGTGGAATGGTTCGGGCGACGCCATATGGGCCCTTGCCACCGCCATCATGCTCATCGCCTCGATCCTGCTGGCAGGCTCTTTCCAGCGCAACCCCGCCCTGCCCGATCCGCGGGCGGCAGCGCATGCGGCGCTGGCCCCGCACGGGGTCTTCCATGTCACGCGGCACCCGATGATGTGGTCTTTCGCGCTCTGGGCCGCGGCGCACATCCTGGTGAGCCCGACTCCGCGCCAGATCAACCTTGCCGGCGCCATCGGACTGCTCGCGCTGCTTGGTGCGCATCTGCAGGACCGCAAGAAGGAAAGCCAGCTGGGTGATGCATGGGCCGGCTGGGAAGCACGGACGAGTTACTGGCCGCGCTTCGCCGGGCTTGCGCGCGCAGGTACTGTGGCCTGGATCGGCGGAATCGTAATCTGGCTTGCCGCCACCTACGGCCATATCCACGCCAATGGCATCGCCGCTGGCGTGTGGCGCTGGTTCTAACCACCCTCTGACGGTTCAAGGCAGCGGCGCTCGTCCTGACAGGCCCGCATATCCTCACGCGATTTGCGGTCGATCGCGACGAACCGGTCCCATTCGCGGCCGTTCATCCGGCTGATTTCGGCAGCGACATAATCATGCCGGTCCGCCGCGTCGTCGGAGACGCCCGAGCGCAGGGCGAACTCCGTATGGTCCAGATTGATCTGGTACGAAGCCTTTGCGCCATAGACCGGCGCCACGAAGGAGCGGCGAAACGCGGCCAGGTCATCGCCGCATTGCCGCGCAGCCACGCGGGAGATTTCGGGCCGTGATCGTCCCTGCAGGGTGGCAACGCACTGCGGATAGGGTTGCTGCTCTGCGCAGGTGAAGTCGGGCGGCTCGCCCAGATGGTCGCGCGCCCAGTCGGCCAGCGCCTGGGGTACGGCAACCCCGCAGCGTGCCACTGGCGGGCGGGGATCATCCGGAACCGGTGTGCGCGTCGGAACCGGCGTTGGCGTCGCGGTGGGTGCAGGCGGCGGCCCTGGGGGCGCGTCGGTGCGACTGGGGTGTGGGCCGGGCGAGACGAATGGCGAGGGTTCCGGCGTAGGCGTGGGCCGCGGAGGAAGGCCGCGTTCGCTGGCGAACACGAATGTAGCAAAGCCGACCACGCCGCCGACCAGCGGAAAGACGACCGAGCGCTTGAGCCACTTGCCCGTTTCCTCGTCACGCGGCTGCCAAATCCCGGCAAGCGCGGCGAAACCGAGCAGTACGACCCCGACAAACAGGCCGACGCACGTCCAGACGACGACCGCGAGAACCCCTGCCGGCATGCCATTTCCCCCTTCGCTCCGGCGCGAAGTCTCACCGATTTTTGGGCGGCTGGCAAGCGCGGCCCCGACCGGGCCCGGTCAGGTGCCCTTGAAGACGGGCGCGCGTTTCTCGAGCAGGGCGTCCACGCCTTCCATGTGATCATCGGTCAGATGCATCATCGCCTGCGTGTTGGCGGCCAGTTCGAGCGCCGAATCGTAGCTCATCGAACGCCCCTGCCGCATCAGGTTCTTCGCATGGCGCAGCGCGTGCGGGGGCATGGCGGCGATCTTGGCGGCGAGCGCCTGCGCTTCGGACATCAGCGCTTCGCCCTCGACCACCCGGCTGACCAGCCCCCAGTCGCGCGCGGTGGCCGCATCGATCACATCGCCGGTGTAGAACAGTTCTGCCGCGCGCGCCTCGCCGATGATCCGCGGCAGGATCCAGGTTCCGCCATCGCCCGGGATGATGCCCAGCTTGAGGAAGGTCACGCCGAACTTGGCACGGTCGCTGGCGATCCGCATGTCGGCGAGGCAGGCGAGATCGCAGCCGAGCCCGATCGCCGGCCCGTTGACCGCTGCGATCAGCGGCACGCGCAGCGAATACAGCGCGCGCAGGACCTTGTGGATGTTGTTGCGATAGCCATCGGAAATCTCGGGCGCGGTCCCGCCGAAAGTGCCCGTGCGCTGTTTCATCGCCTTGATGTCGCCGCCCGCGCTGAACGCGCGTCCGGCCCCGGTCAGGATGACGCAGCGCACATCCATATCGGCATTGATGGCATCGCAGGCGGCGACGAAAGCATCCCCGTCGCCCTTCGCGCCGAGCGGGTTCATGGTGTCCGGACGATTGAGCGTCAGCGTCGTGACGTGATCGGACGTTTCTACAGTCAGCAGGGTCATGCAGCCTCTCTTTCGCCCGCGGTCTTGCCAGTCCGCGGTGCGATGCGAAAGAGCTAGCTTGGGCTGGTGGCAGCCCGGTGGAACCGCGGCAGAAAAACGCGCACACCCGCGCCCGGTCAGGCGCGCGCTTCTTCGACCCCGGCGCTGTTGTGCCGCAGCGCGTTCAGCACCGTATCGACGATATGCGGCGCATTGAGCCCGGCTTCGTCATATTGCTTGGCGGGATCGTCATGGTCCTGGAATACGTCGGGTAGCCGCATCGTGCGCACCTTCAGCCCGGAATCGGTCAGCCCCTCATCGCTGGCGAAGGTCAGGACATGCGCGCCGAGGCCGCCCACGGCGCCTTCCTCGACCGTCACCACCACATCGTGGCTACGCATCAGTTTCTCGATCAGCGCGGTGTCGAGCGGCTTGGCGAACCGCATATCCGCAACCGTGGTCGACAGCCCCTTGGCTTCGAGCAGGTCGGCTGCCTTCTTGGCTTCTTCCAGCCTTGCGCCAAGTGACAGGATCGCGACTTTCGAGCCTTCGCGCACGATCCGGCCCCTGCCGATTTCCAGCTTCTCGAGTTCTTCGGGAATTGCCACGCCCGTGCCCGCACCGCGCGGATAGCGGAACGCGATCGGGCCTTCGTCATATTCCGCCGCAGTGTAGGTCATATGCGCCAGCTCGGCCTCGTCGGCGGCGGCCATGACCACGAAATTGGGGAGCGTCGCGAGATAAGTGACGTCGAAGCTGCCGGCATGCGTGCAGCCATCCGCACCGACCAAACCGGCGCGGTCGATCGCGAAGCGCACGGGCAGGTTCTGGATCGCCACGTCGTGGACCACCTGGTCGTAAGCCCGCTGCAGGAAGGTCGAATAGATCGCCGCGAAAGGCCGCATGCCCTGCGCCGCCAGCCCTGCGGCAAAGGTCACACCGTGCTGTTCGGCGATGCCCACGTCGAACGACTTGTCCGGATGCGCCTTGGCGAACTTGTCGACGCCGGTGCCGCTGGGCATCGCGGCGGTGATCGCACAGATACGCGGGTCGGTGTTTGCAAGCTTGGCGAGCGTTTCGCCGAAGACGTTCTGGTAGGCGGGCGGTCCGCCCTTCGATTTCTTCTGTTCACCGGTGACCACGTCGAACTTGGCGACACCGTGATACTTGTCCGCGCTGTTTTCGGCCGGGGCATAGCCCTTGCCCTTCTGCGTCACGACATGGATCAGCACCGGGCCCTGTTCGCTATCGCGGATGTTCTCGAGCACGGGAATGAGGTGCTCGAGATTGTGCCCGTCGATCGGCCCGACGTAATAGAACCCCAGCTCTTCGAACAGAGTGCCGCCGGTCGCCATGCCGCGCGCGTATTCTTCTGCCTTCTCGAGCCCGCCCCACACACGCCGGCCGAGCTTCTTGGCGATCTTCGAGGCCATGGTGCGCAGCCCGAGATACTCGCTCGAGGACACCATGCGCGCGAGATATGCCGACAGCCCGCCGACCGGCGGCGCGATCGACATGTCGTTGTCGTTCAGAATGACGACCAGCCGGTTGCCTGCCTGTTCGGCGTTGTTCATCGCCTCATAGGCCATCCCCGCGCTCATCGCGCCGTCGCCGATCACGGCGATGCCACGGCCGGGCTGGCCCTGCATCTTGTTCGCCATGGCGAAACCGAGCGCAGCCGAGATCGATGTCGAGCTGTGCGCCGCGCCGAAGGGATCGTATTCGCTTTCGGCGCGCTTGGTGAAGCCGCTGAGGCCTCCGCCCTGCCGCAGCGTGCGGATGCGATCGCGCCGCCCGGTCAGGATCTTGTGCGGGTAGCACTGGTGGCCGACATCCCAGACGAGCTTGTCTTCGGGCGTGTTGAAAACATAGTGGATCGCCGTGGTCAGTTCGACCACGCCCAGTCCCGATCCCAGATGGCCCCCCGTCTGCCCGACGGCGTCGATCATTTCGGCGCGCAATTCGTCGGACAATTGGCGAAGCTGGTCCTTCCCCAGCTGGCGCAGATCTTCGGGGGTATTGACCGTATCCAACAACGGCGTCTTGGGGCGGGTAGTCATAAACGAGGCCCTACACCGGTAGAACGAAACTGTCGATGAACGCTTTAGCGGCAGGATCGCACGATCCGCCGCTGGCGCTCAGCTGGCGCAATCATCGCACAGGCCGCGCAATTCCACCACCGGCCGGACATCGGTAAAGCCGGCATCGCGGCCCGCTTCGCGCAGCGCGCCCGAGACGCGTTCGTCGTCGATATGCGTGGCCTTGCCGCAATCGTCGCAGATCAGGAAAATGCAGTCGTGCCGGCAACCGGGATGCGTGTTTACTAGATAGGCATTCGCGCTCTCGATCCGGTTGGCCAGATTGCTGCGGACGAACAGGTCGAGGATGCGGTAGACGCTGTTGGGAGCCACCCGCTTGCCGCGGCTTTGCGACAGATTGTCGGCAATGTCGTAGGCGCTGGCGGGTTTGTCGTGCCGCGCCAGTTCTTCAAAGACCGACTGCCGCATGCCGGTCCATTGCTCACCGCTGTCGGTGAGGGTGTCGCGCGCGGCCTCGATGAGTTCCGCGCCCTGGTGTTCCTGATGTGTATGCCTGGCCATGCGCCCGAAGTAAGCGCGCGCAGGGCCTATCGCAAGCTAGTCGGGCTGGAAACGCGCCGAATAGGCCCCCGGGTAAAGCGCCTTGAGAGCCTTCACCTTGGGAGCGTCCCACCGCACGATGTACCGGTGACGCGGGTTCTTGAGCATGAAGTCCTGGTGATAGGTTTCGGCAGGATAGAACGCCTGCGCGCGTTCGATCCGCGTGACGATCGGCTTGTCCCACAGATCGACAGATCGCAGCTGCGCCAGATAGGCCTTGGCGACCGCGTTCTGTTCGGCCGACAGCGGCACGATCGCGCTGCGATAATGCGCCCCGACGTCGGGGCCCTGCCGGTCGAGCTGGGTCGGATCGGTGACGACCGAAAAGAAGATGCGCAGCAGCTGGTCATAGCGGATGACCTTGGGATCGTAGGTTACCCTGACCGCCTCGGCGTGGTCGGTGATCCCGCTCGATACGAGCTTGTAGTGCGCCTGCCGCTCGGTCCCGCCATGGTATCCGGAAACCGTGCTGGTTACGCCGCGGACATGGCTGAAAACCCCTTCGACGCCCCAGAAACAGCCGCCGGCGAAGATCGCGGTCTTGAGGCCGGATCCTGGCTTGGCCGCGCGCTTTGCCGCCGGTGCGTCGACCGCCTTTTCAGCGGCCAGCAGCGGTTGCTGACACGCCGACGCGCCAAGCGCGAGCGCTGCTGCAGCGATGGCGTGACGCCAGCGCATCACAGGATCGAGGCGACCAGTTGCGGAACCGCAGACAGGAAATCGCTGCCATTCGAGAGCAGGACTGCCACGGCACCAAGGCCGAAGCCGATGCCGAAATTGCGATAGAGGTCGGATGTGAACAAGGCCATGAGGGGGGTGCTTTCGTTACGCTGACCCAGATGGCTACACCCACCGGACTTGCAACCGCCTTAATGGCCCCGTCGTCGGGCGTTCAGCTTCGTTCGTCGATCGCCTGCGCTCAGTGGCGGAAGTGGCGCATGCCCGTGAAGACCATGGCCAGCCCCTGTTCGTCGGCGGCCGCGATGACCTCTTCGTCGCGGATCGAACCCCCGGGCTGGATGATCGCGCTCGCACCTGCCTCGGCTGCGGCGAGCAAGCCGTCGGCGAAGGGGAAGAACGCATCCGATGCGACCGCGCTGCCGACCGTGCGGCTCTGGTCCCAACCGTATTTCTCCGCTGCCTCGGCTGCCTTCATCGCGGCGATGCGCGAGGAATCGCGGCGGTTCATCTGTCCCGCGCCGATACCCGCGGTTGCGCCGTCCTTCGCATAGACGATGGCGTTCGACTTGACGTGACGCGCCACGGTCCAGGCAAACAGGCAGTCCTTGAGCTCCTGTTCGGTCGGGGCCCGCTGGGTGACGACCTTGAGATCCGCTTCGCTGATCGTGCCGTTGTCACGCGTCTGCACCAGCAGGCCGCCGGTGATCGGCTTGACCGCCAGCCCTTCGCGCCGCGGGTCGGGCAGGTCGCCGGTCACCAGCAAGCGCAGGTTCTTCTTTCTCGCGAATGCCGCGCGCGCGGCTTCGCTGACCGCCGGAGCGATGACGACCTCGGTAAAGATTTCGCAGATGGCTGCGGCGGTTTCACCGTCGAGTTCGGTGTTCACCGCGACGATGCCGCCGAAAGCCGACACGCTGTCGCAGGCAAGCGCGTGGTTCCACGCGTCGAGCAAGGTCGCAGCTTGAGCCACGCCGCAGGGATTGGCGTGCTTGACGATCACCACTGCGGGATCGCCGCCGGCAAATTCGGCGCACAGTTCCAGCGCGGCGTCGGCATCGTTGTAATTGTTGTAGCTCAGTTCCTTGCCCTGCAGCTGCTCGGCCTGCGCGATGCCCCGGGCATGCGGACCCACGGGCGTGTAGAGCGCCGCCTGCTGATGCGGGTTTTCGCCATAACGCAGCTCGACGGGCGCTTTGCCGTTGATGGCCAGGAACTGCGGAAAACGCTGCTCTTGGTCGGCGAAGGCGAACCACTGGCTGATCATCGAATCATAGGCAGCGGTGGCGGCGAAGGCCTTGGCTGCGCACTGGCGGCGGAAATCGAGCGAGGTCGCGCCCGATGCCTCGAGCTCGCCCAGCAGCGCGGGATAGTCAGCGGGATCGGTGACGATGGTGACGAACTGGTGGTTCTTCGCCGCGCTGCGGACCATGCTCGGCCCGCCGATATCGATATTCTCGATGATCTCGTCACGCCCTGCGCCCTTCGCCACGGTCGCCTCGAACGGATAGAGGTTAACGACCACCAGGTCGATCGCGCCGATGGCGTGCGCTTCCATCGCCGCGGCGTGCTCGGGATTGTCGCGCACGGCGAGCAGGCCGCCATGGACCATCGGGTGGAGCGTCTTCACGCGCCCGTCCATCATCTCAGGAAAGCCCGTCAGGTCGGACACGTCGCGCACGTCGAGGTCCGCTTCGCGCAGCGCCTTGGCGGTGCCGCCGGTCGAAACCAGTTCGACGCCCCTCGCGGCCAGCGCTGCGCCCAACTCCACCAAGCCGCTCTTGTCGGACACCGAGAGCAGTGCCCGCTTGATCGCCACGTCAGCCACGTAAAATCACCCCATGCGTTTGAGCAGCCAGGGGAACCGTCCCCCGCTGCGCGATGTCAGCCCTTCGACGACCAGCTGTTTGGTGGCGCGCGGGCGGCCCTGCCCGTCGACCCACAGACTGTCCTCGATCGCGATATGCGCCTCGCCGCTATCGCCTCCGAGACGGAATTGCCAGTAGCTTCCATCGGGCAGCGCGAGCCCCGCGCCGCGCCGGTCGTCGGCCAGTCCGGCTTCGATCCCCGGACCGAGGTGGAAACGGATTGCAAAGGATATCTTGCCCCGCTTGCCCTGCCGGCCCGAAGGTTCAAGCACGTCTTCGCCGGACAGCCCGCTGCCGTCCGCGCCAAGCAGGAGGGTGCGCCGGTGGATGAGGCCATAGCGTGCCGCATAGCCATTGTGCGACGCTTCCAGCCGCGCCGTGTCGCGGCCCTTTTGCTTCACCGTGGTGCGAGCGATATCGACTTCCTCGACACCCTTGCCGATCTGCCCCTTGATCAGGACGGCAGTGGAATTGGCATCGTCGAGCACCAGCGTCGAATGGGCCGCGGTGCCGCGCAGGCCCTGCTCGATCCGCACGGGCACCTGCCCGCCGGCCAGTTCCCCGCCGCCGCAATTCACCACCACGCGCTGCTCTGCGTAGGACAGCTCGAATGCCAGCGTCGAGGCGCAGCCATAGCGCGAATGGCGCGAACGCGGCGGGGGCGCGGCATCGAGCACCAGTGTGGCCTTGCCGGCATCGACGCGCTGGTACCCCCAGTGCTTGGAATCCTTCCCCGGCCGCGCGCGGATGCCGCTTGCTGCGACGAGCGCATCGACCCGTGCCGCCGAAGTGGCACCGGCGCCCTGCCAGCTGCCCAGCCCCCGGTCGCCCATCCGCAGCGCGAGCAGGGGCGGCACGAGCAGGCCGAGCATGGTTTCGAGCGCCGGCGGAGGATCGCGATCGACTGCCGCATAACAGGCGCGCAGGTCGATCAGCAGCGCGATTGCATCCATCTGCGCAAGCGGGCTGCGCGACAGCACCCCGCCATCTTCGGCCACCAGTTCGCCCAGCGCACGCAGCAGGCCGGCCTCGCCGAACACGCGCCGCGGGCGACCGTCGGGCAGCAGCAGTCCGGCCGCCACGATGGCGCACCAGCCCGCGACGCGGCCCAATCGGTCTTCGGTATTGGCGACCTGTCGGTCGAGATAGCGGGCAGTGGCTTCCATCGCTGCCAGCGTGCGGGCACGCAGCCCCGCATCGCCGCCGAGCAGGAGCGGCGCATTGACCAGCCAGCCCAGCAGCCGCAGCCCGGCGTGTTCGACAGTCCAAGCGGGACCGCGGGCCGGCACCGGATTGGCCTTCAGCCACCGCGCCAGCAGCTTTTCACCGATCCCGGCGCATTCCTCGCGCGGGGCACAGGCCCCGAGATCGCGCAGCCAAGTGAACCCCTGGGCCGCGCGCTGGACCGGCGGGGTCAAGGGTGCGTTGCTGGCGAAGTCCACCTTGTCGACGGGAACCTTGAGCCCGTGAACGACGAACTGGCCCGCCCGTAGCGCCATGCCCGCCCCGCGCTCTCCGCGCAGCGGGCTGGACACCGTGGCCAGCAGGCGCGGAGCGGCAGGCTTGCGCAAAGGGGCGGCGAGCACCGAACCGGGCACACCCATGCGGTAGGCCAGCCGCAGAACCGCATCCACCGGCCCGGTGCGCGGCGCTTCGAATTCGGCGAGCACCAGCGCGCGCGCCGGTTCGAGCGGGACCGCTTCGGGCAATTCCTCCGGTTCGGTCTCGACCAGCGGTTCGTGCACTTCGCCGAGCGGCAATGCGGGCGCGGCGCTTTCATCGGGCGCCGCGCCTCCCTTCAGGAGAGTGCGCGCCCCGGCGTTCACGCCTGGCCCTTCAGCGCGGCGATATTGGCAGCATAGCGCTCCGGCCCGCCCTTGAAGGTCGCCGAACCGGCCACCAGCACATCGGCGCCGGCATCGACACACAGTCGCGCGGTCTCGGCGTTGACCCCGCCATCGACTTCGAGATGGATGGGCTTGCCCAGTTTCTCGATCCGCTCACGGATCGCCTCGACCTTGCGCAATTGCGAATGAATGAAGCTCTGCCCGCCGAAGCCGGGATTGACGCTCATCACCAGCACCAGATCGACATCCTCGAGGATGTAGTCCAGCGCCTCGACCGGCGTGCCGGGATTGAGCACGACCCCTGCCTTCTTGCCCAGATTGCCGATCGCCTGCAGCGTGCGGTGGATATGCGGCCCTCCTTCGGGATGGACCGTGATGATATCCGCGCCGGCTTCGGCGAAGGCTTCGAGATAGGGATCGATCGGCGCGATCATCAGGTGCACGTCGAACGGCTTGTCGGTATGCGGGCGCAGCGCCTTCACCACAGCGGGGCCGATGGTGATATTGGGGACGTAATGGCCGTCCATCACATCGACATGGATCCAGTCCGCCCCGGCAGCGTCGATGGCGCGCACTTCCTCGCCCAGCGCAGCGAAGTCGGCAGACAGGATCGACGGGGAAATCAGCGGGGTGGTCATGGCGGGCGTGGGGCCTCGGGTCGCGGGATAGCCTGGGCCTGCCCTACGCGCGCGAAACGAGGGTTAACAAGCGACCCGTCCCGCCTTTTCCACATTGACCACGCGCTGGATGAGCGCCGGGACAGGGAATTCAGGCCTAATTCAGCGCGATTTGATAAACCGCACGTCACATCGGAGAACAAACAGCCGATCGGGCGCATGCGCGCCGAACCCTTTCCAGTTGAAGACGGACCCTGATCCTATGAACCGCAATCTCGTCGCCACCGTCGGCATTGCCACGCTTGCCATCGCCGGGCTCGCAGCCCCGGCCCCGGCCGAAGCGCAATATCGCCAGAAAATCACCAACGATGCCGCCAAATGCGCAGCAGGCGCAGGCCCCGCGGTCCGCGTCACCGTGACCGACATCAAGGAAAGCAAGGGCACGATCCGTATCCAGAACTATCGCGGGACGAAGGAAGACTGGCTCGAGAAGGGCAAGTGGATCTACCGCATGGAAGCGCCCGCCAAGGCGGGATCGATGACCTTCTGCATGCCCGTGCCCAAACCGGGGACCTATGCCATCGCGGTGCGCCACGATGTGAACGGCAATGGCGATACCGATATCTTCGCCGACGGCGGGGCGATGTCGAACAATCCCAGCATCAACATCTGGAACCTCGGCAAGCCGAGCTACACCAAGACCCGGTTCGATGTCGGAACGGGTGTCGAAACGATGTCGATTCGCATGCGCTACCGCTGAGCGCGACGCTTGCGCCACAGTTCGAACAGCGCACCGGGCGCTGCGAGCAACGGATGCCGCGCGCGAAACGGCGTGACTTCGAGCGTTATGCCGGTGTGGCGCTGGAGCTTCCACGCGGCGTAATCGGCAGCGCCATCGAAGGTCGTGGTGGCCTTGGCCAGCCGCAGCAGGTTGAGCGGCTTGCCCAGCCGTGCGCGGCGGCGCCACCACTGCAGTACGCGCGCGCGTTCCGCCGCCGGCAGGTCGGGCTCGTACAGGCCATCATGGCATGCAAAGGTGATCCCGCCCGCGACCCAGGCAAGCGGCAGCAGGCCATCGAAATGCGCCGCGTTCACCTCGAGGATGGCGTTCTCGCGCCCCGGCTTCTCCACCCGGAATTCGGCCTGGTAGGTCGCACGGAACAGCGCCCGCCAGAAATCTTCCGCAGTGCCGCGTGATGGACCGACCGCCGCCGCCAGCTGCGCTGCGGTTATGGCTGTTGCACCGAGCGCTGCCAGCACCTGGCTACGCGCCTCGTCATGGGCGGACCACACCAGCGCCGACGGCTGCACGAACCGCGCCCAGATCGTCGTATCGCGCGATCCGCCGTTCGCGGCCTGCGCGAACTGCTGGAGCGACAGCGTGGCGATCTTGGCCCTGAGCCGCACCCCTGCATGATCCCATTCACGGTAGCTGACGCGCGGCCAGATCGCCTCGCGCTGGTCGCCGGGCAGGAGCACATAGAAATCGAGCACGCCGTCAAGCGATCCGGTACGCAGGTTCGACCCGTAGAACAGGACCGCCTGCGCACCCGCCTCCTCGCCGAGCCGGCGGGCGTAGGCCGCGACCGCAGCGTCGACCGGCCGCTCGAGGGCAGCTGCGATGCGATTGGCGAGGGTCTCGCTCACGTGCTGACGAAGGTGAGTTCCGGGCCCTGTTCGACGCGGTAGCGCCCGGGCGGAAAGGCTTCCCCGTCGAGGATGACGGGTTCGGCGACATCGACAGCCAGTCCGTCGGCATCGAGCTGGTGCAATCCAGCGCGGGACAGCCATTTCGGCCGCCACCCCATCAGCACCGCGGGCAATATCGCCAGCACCGAGCGGCGCGGACGATCGAGTACGGCCAGCTTGAAGCCGGGCCGTTCGGGCCCGTAAAGCTGGATGCCCATCGGCATGCGCTTGAGCGTCGAGACCAGCAACACGTGGCGCCGCGCGGGATCGCCCGAGGCGGAGCGCGGCACCGGCTTGCCCGAGGGCAGGAAATCGAGTTGCATTGGCGTCCCTCGCCGCCACTTGTTGCGGTCGGTCCCGAACAGGGCCTGCAGAATTCCCCATGCGCTGGTCGCCCCCACGGCAAGGCTGTTGAAGAAGCCCAGCGAATGCGCGTCCTGGCCGGCCTCGATACCCAGCGTGAACGCGCCCGCGCCGAAGATGAACCCGAGCATGGTCGGATCGTCATGGCCTTCGCGGCTCACGGCCAGCGGGCGGCGGACCAGCCGCCGGCCGGAACCGTAGGCCTCGATCGCCCCTTCGAGCGACCAGTCGGCCGGGGCGCCGAGATCGACGTTGAGCGCATTGGTCTTGCCCTTGGGCAGCACGGCAATCGCCGGCCAGCGGTCGGCAAAGACCGCCTGTCCCATGGTCAGCACGTCGCGCACCGTGCCATCGCCGCCGTTGATGATCAGGAAATCGATCCCGTCCCGTGCGAACCCCGCCAGCGCGTGCGCGATTTCCTCGCGCGTGCGCGGCTGCGCGACCATGACGGTGTCGGCGCCGGCACAGGCCAGGTCCTGCCCCTGGTTGCGGTGGCTGCGCGGATTATAGATGATGCCGATGCGCGGCTCGCGCGTCTGCGGTGCACGGTAGACCGACCGGCGCTGGGGCGCTGCCGGGGGAGTGCTGCGCATGGGCAGGCTGTCGAAATTGTAGATTTGCCGGTCCATCAACCTTGTGCCTTAATCCGCCCCGCGGGCGCATACCTAGGGCATTTTCGTCATATTGTAATGGTGGGGCACAGGTTTCTTGGCTTGAGGATATCTGTCAGTAACGGTTCCGCAGCCCACCATCGGCGGCGCGTGTCGACCTCACCATGTCAGATGCTTGCGGGTGCTCGGATACCATAGTCATGTTCCCATGAGATTCGAAACCGGCGGGCTCCAGGCGAGTGCCGAGATCATGGATCGGTTGAAATAGACTGAGTATGATGCAGCGCAGCTGCGAGTTGAGATGCACCGAAGCTTTGTGTGCAGGAAGCCTGCAAGAGCCGCCGATTGCCGTTCCTTCCGACATCGAAATGTCGCAGCGGCAATTCGTTTCGTGAGACTTCGCGAGCTGACGCGTGGTGCACCCGACAGGATTCGAACCTGTGGCCTCTGCCTTCGGAGGGCAGCGCTCTATCCAGCTGAGCTACGGGTGCTGGTCGCCGTGGCGAGGGGAGCGCTTAGCAAAGCGTATTCATGCTCGCCAGTGCTAAAACGGCCTTCGCCCAGCCTGGCGCCGCCGCGCGTTAGGCTTTTTGCAAGATTGCCCGCGTACCTCCGCCAGCATGAATGCGCTGTCCAACGAGTTCGACCTGGCCGAAGCCACCATGCTGTCGCCCGATACCGGGACCGCGGGCGAGCCCGACCCCGCGCTGGTGACCGAGCAGTGGGAAGCAGTTCATGAAGCAGCGGCCGCGGTCGGTGTTCTCGCCCAGCTGGGCCGCGAAACGATCGCACCCGAAGTCGCCGACCTGCCGCAACGCGCGGCGCGCAAGGGCGGTTGGCACTATGCCATGGCAGCGCGCGGCATCGACGACATTGCCGCCTTCATGCAACCGGGCCTGCGCGCATTGCTGGCGCTGACCGCCAAGGGCCAGGACACCACCGCCGCGGCGCTGACGCTGTGGCGCGAATTCCACGCGGCGCGCTGCGCCATCGGCGAGCTGGTCGAAACCGCCTGAAGCCACTTCTCCCCGGCACGCTAGGCGTGTCCGTGCGCGGCGTGAAGTGTTCCTGCCCCAACCCTTGACCACGTTCCTCCTATGTTCCAGTTCGGGGGCATGAGCGAATCAATCCTGGCAGCCACCACGGCAAGCGACGTCGCCCGCGGCGTAGCGCGGCTGTTCGCGCGCAACGATATCTGGTGCCTCACCGAAATGCCGCTGCGCAATGGGCGGCGCGCGGACATGATGGGGATCGACGCCAAGGGGCAGGTGATCATCGTCGAGATCAAGGTCCAGCGGGGCGACCTGCTGGGCGATGGCAAATGGCCCGATTATCTCGATTTCTGCGACCGGTTCTTCTGGGCCCTGCCCCCGGGGATGGATCGCAGCCCGCTCGAAGGCGACGCATATCGCCCCGATTGCTGCGGCATCGTCGTGGCCGATGGCTATGACGGGGAAATTGTCCGTCCCGCCCCGCTCAATCCGCTGGCCGCCGCGCGCCGCAAGCTCGAGGTCGAACGGCTCGCACGAACGGCATTGCGCCGGGCGCGCGTGGCGCTCGATCCGCAATGCGCGCCCTGGGGTACGCCCGAGTAGAACTTCGCCTGTTCCCCCCGGCGCCGCGGGGGGCTAGGGTCGGCCCATGCCCTGGGCCGCCATTCTCCTGTCCGCTGCCGCCATGACCGCGATCGTGGCGCTGCGCTATCTTGCCGCCAGCGGGGCCTTCGCCTTCGTCACCGCGCGGGTGCGCCCGGGGTACCACGCACGGCTGGGCCCGCAGATCCGCCGCGAAATCGGCTGGTCGCTGGCGTCCGCAGCGATCTACGGCATTCCGGCAGGCATCGTCGCCTGGGGATGGCAGGCTCACGGCTGGACCCGGATGTATACGCAGTGGGATGCCTATCCGCTGTGGTATCTGCCCGTCGCCGTGCTGTTGTACCTGCTGGCGCATGACACGTGGTTCTACTGGACCCATCGTCTGATGCACCGCCCCAAATGGTTCCGGAAAATGCATGCGGTCCACCATGCCAGCCGTCCGCCCACCGCCTGGGCGGCAATGAGTTTCCACCCGTGGGAAGCGATAACCGGTGCCGTGGCCATCCCCGCGCTGGTGTTCCTGATCCCGATCCATGTCGCCATGCTGGGCACGGTGCTGCTGATCATGACGGTCATGGGAGTGACCAATCACATGGGGTGGGAGATGTTTCCGCGCCGACTGGTTCATTCCAAGTTAGGCGAGTGGGTGATAACTGCCAGCCACCATCAGCGTCACCATGAAGAGTACAGATGCAATTACGGCCTCTATTTTCGCTTCTGGGATCGCGCCTGCGGGACCGATCGCGGGCTCAGCCCCAACGCCTGAAGAGGGCGGCGGCACTTGCCCTGATCCCGGCCGGCGCCGCGCTGGCTGGCGCGGTGCCTGCTCCCCCGGCGGGCCCGGCTGCCAGTGCGCAAGCGCCGGGGGCAACGATCACGATCACGGTGACCGACCTGCGCAGCGCCAAGGGCATCGTGCGCGCCTGCATGACTGCGGACGAACACAGCTTCCCGCGCTGCCGCGGCGTGGCGGGCGCATTCGGCGCGACGGCGCAGGCGCGCGAGGGCAGCGTCTCGTTCACCTTCCGGCACGTCCGACCGGGGCATTATGCGATCGCGCTGCTTCACGACGAGAACAACAACGGCAAGGCCGACCGCGCGCTGGGGATGATGCCCCGCGAAGGGTTCGGCTTTTCGCGCGATGCCAAGGTGCGCATGGGTCCGCCGAGCTTCTCCGATGCCGCGCTCGACCTCGGCGGGAAGGATCGCGAGCTGACCATCCGGATGCGTTACATGCTCTAGACCGCCCGCATTTGCCTGCGGCATTCGGGACCCATGGTTAATTTCCTTTACCCGATGTTTACCGCGCCAGTCGCATAGCGGCCCCCTACGAGCAGAACTCTTCGGGGACAGACGCAGTGATAGACAGGCTAGGCGGCTTTTTCGGCTCGCGCGATGTGGACGAGGACTTCGACGACGATATCGAGGACTTCGACCCCGTCCCCGAACCGCCACCCTCGCCGGTTGGCCAGGATGAGCGCCGCATGCAGGTGCGGGCTTATAATCACTGGGCAAGCCTGCTCGGCGAATTCGACCTGCCGCTGGTCGCCGACCTCGATCCCGACGCGCTGCCCGATTTCGGCCCCTATTCGGTCCTGCTCGACCTGACCGGCGACATCGACGACCCGCAACTGCGCTTCGTGGGGCGCGAGCTGGCCAGCGAAGCCGGGCTGACCGGCGCATGCCCCGCGCTGCTTTCGGCAGTGCCCGGACGCTCGGTGCTGAGCCGGATTACCGACCATTACCTGCAGATCCTTGCCAACCAGGCGCCGATCGGGTTCGAGGCGGAATTCGTCGGGGCAAGCGGTGCCGCCCTGCTGTACCGCGGGATCCTGCTACCCTATTCGAGCGACCGCCAGACGGTCGATTTCATCTATGGCGTGATCAACTGGAAGGAAATTGCCGACCAGCAGACCGCCGACGAGCTATTGCTCGCGATCGACCAGTCGCTGGCCATTCCCGAGGAAGCCGACAGCGGCAGCGAACGCACGCTCGAAACCGCCGAAACGCTGACCCGCGCATCGCGCGAGGCAGCGGAGGCCGAAGTGCTCGAACTGGGCGTCGCGCACGTGCTGGAGCATCGTGAAAACCTGCCGAGCCCCGCCTTCGGCTCGATGATGCCCGGCGCCGATATCGACCTCGATGACGAAATCGATCTCGACGACGAATTCGCAGCCGACCTCCCGTCCGCGAGCTTGCCCGCGGCAGCTGGCGGCGGTGGGCGGGTCGACGCCCTGGGCAACCGCGTCGGCGCGAACGCCCCCAGCGACGATGACGGACTGGACGACAGCGGCGAGTTCGACAGCGCGATCAAGACCGCTGCCGATTACGGCCTGCCCGACTGGGACGACGAAGAAGACGAGGGCGATGTCGACTCGGTGGTCGACCCCCTGGCCGATGAAGATACGGCAAGCAGCCTGGTCGCGCTGGTCAATCGCGGCGATCGCACGAAGAAGGCGACCGACCTTTCGCTCGATGGCGGCGGCGCGGCGATCCCGCAATCCTTCGAACCCGCCGAACCGGCCCCGCCGCCGGTGCCGCAGGCGTTCGAACCCGCGCCCGGCATGCCCTTCGACGCCGAGGAAACTGCCGAGCCGATGGGGGCCGAGTTCTCGATTCTCGCGGAAAAGCCCGGAGCGCCGGAGCGCGACATTTTCGTTCCCGAACACGAGGCGCCGGCCCCGCAGCCAGCCGACAGCGCCGCGAACGAACCGCCTGCCGGGCTTTACGACAGCCTCGCCGCCGCGCGCGAAATGGCGCAGGCCGCGCAGAACACCGAGGACCGCAGCCGCAAGACGCTCTACGAAGCGGTCGGACGTGCGTATGACTTCAGCCTTGCCGCGCAGGACAATCGCGCCGACTTCGAGGCGCTGCTCAGCGACAACGGCCTGGTCCAGCAGGACCGCGCGCCGATGACCCCGGTGGTGAAGCTCGTCTTCGGGGCGGATTACGACAAGACCCGTCTGACCGAATACGCCGCCGTGCTGACCCATGCCCATCGCCGGCAGGTCGAACCGGGCGGACTGGCCAGTTTCCTGCGCCAAGCCGACGGCGGGCTGAAGGGCGTGGTGCAGGAGGAGCGCCGCCTGCGCCGGGAAGAGCAGGGCAAGCCGGTCGAGGACAGCCGGGTCGTTCGCCCTGCGCTGGCGCAGAAGCTGCGCGACGCGGACGCGCTCGAAATGGCCGACCTCGAGGAACACGATGGCGCCGAATTTGCGCTGGTCATGGTGCGGCGCACGCCCGAAGGGGCGCTGGAAATCATCGGCGAAGTGCCCGACGACGTGCCGCTGGTCGAACGCGCCGCGCGCAAGCTGCTGGGCTAGCAGGGCAAAGCGGGGAAAAGGCTTGTCGGGTCCGCGCTGCTCCGGCTAGCGCCCGGCGCATGCCATTCCTTCCGACCGCCCCCGTCCGCATCCAGCCCTATCTCGGCTATCGCAACCGCGAGCGCCTGCACATTACCGCACGCGCCCTGCGCTCACGCGTCGGCAAGTTCGAGAAACGCAGCCGCTGGCGTGCTGCGAAGACGATGATCGGCCAGTTCGCCAGCCACGAGGTCGCCGACATGCCCGTCGAACTCGAGATCGCGCGGCCGGGCGCGCCGCCCCAGCGGCACCGGGGCCTGACCGACGCGGAGGGGTTCGTCCGGTTCGATATCGAGTTCGATTCCGCATGGGATTACGACGAGCACCCCGCCTGGGAAACAGTGGTCTTCCACTGGCACACCGGCGACGAAGACCAGTGCATCGATGCGCATGTCCTCGCCCCGGGCGACGATACCGGCCTGGCGGTCATATCGGACATCGACGATACGATTATCGAAACCGGCATTACCGGCGATTTCCGCAAGGTGATGCGCAATTGGCGGCGCGTGCTGATGCAGATGCCCGAAGAGCGCATCATCGTGCCCGGCGCCGATATTTTCTACAATGCGCTGGGCGGCGGCGAGGTGCTGGCCGAAGGCGCGGGCCATGTCGGCGATCGGCAACCGGCCACGCACCGGCCGTTCTTCTATGTGTCGTCCAGCCCGTGGAACCTGTTCAGCTATCTGGTGACCTACATCCGCGGCCGCGGCCTGCCGCTGGGCCCCATCGCGCTGCGCGATTGGGGGCTCGATCGCGCGACATTCGGTTCGTCGAGCCATGGCGCGCACAAACGCACCGCGATCGAGGGCATTCTCGGTACCTTCCCCGACCTGAAGTTTGCGCTTATCGGCGACGACAGCCAGGGCGACCTGACGGCCTTTGCCGATATTGCGCTGGCGAACCCCGGGCAGGTGCGGGCAATTTTCATCCGCAAGGTCGGCGAGACGATGAGCCCTGAGGAACTGAACGCCAAGGCCCAATTGCGCGCTGCCGACGTGCCGCTGTGGCTGGGCAACAGTTACGACACCGGTCACCAGTTCCTCGCTTCGATCGGCCTGCTGGCCGATGACGAGGCAACGGCCATCGTCGATTCGGTCGAGGCCAGCGACCCGGCGCGGAAATGAGCCGGGGCATGAAAATCCTCATCGCACTGCTCGCCGTCGCCCTGCTGGCCGGAGCGGGGCTGCTGGTGGCAATCCGCACCAACGGGCCCGCAGTGCTCAACGCGCTCGACCGGGTCACGGGCGGCAGCCGCGATGTCGCACTGGTCGCCCGGACCACCTATGGCGAACATCCCGCACAGAAGCTGCGCATCTATGCGCCCGCGGATGCGGCCGGCCCGCTGCCGGTATTCGTATTCGTCCATGGCGGCAGCTGGAGCTGGGGCGATCCCGACGATTACGATTTCGTTGCCCGCGCGATTGCGCCGGCAGGCTTCGTGACGGTGCTGGCAGGGTACCGGCTGGGCGAGGACGGGCGCTATCCCCGCATGCTCGAAGACACGGCGGCGGCGATTGCCGAAGCGGCGAGGCTGGCGCCGCAATATGGCGGCGATCCCGCGCGCATCGTGCTCGCCGGGCATTCGGCGGGGGCGTACAACGTCGTCCAGGTAGCGCTGGAAGAACGCTGGCTGGCAGCCAGCGGGGTGCGCCCGGCCGGAGTGATCGGACTGTCGGGACCATATGATTTCTACCCGTTCGACAGGCCGTCGGGCGAAGCCGCATTCGGATCGGTCGGTGCCGGGCCCGAGAGCCAGCCGATCAACCATGCGCGCGCCAATGCGCCGCCGATGCTGCTGGTCCATGGCGAACAGGACACGCTGGTCAAACCGCGCAACACCCGCGTGCTGGCGGCCGCGCTCGACCAGCTGGGCGCACCGGTCGAAACGCTGCTCTACGATTCGTTCGATCACAACGCCCCGCTGATCTCGCTTGCCAGCCCGTGGCGCGGTTCGCGCGATGTGGATGACGCGGTAATCGCCTTCGCGCAGCGGCACACCGAGGTTTCAGTTCCGGTTCAGGCTCAAACCCCCTAAAGCAGTCGCGATGCGTCTGATCGCCCGCCTGCTCGCCTTCCTTGCAGCTGCAACGCTTGCGGCCCAGCCGCTCGCCGCCCAGTCGATCCTGCGCGACGCCGAGACCGAGGCCTTTCTCGACGAGATTTCCGCCCCGCTGATCGAGGCCGCGGGCCTTGAGCCGGACAATGTCGACATCGTGCTGATCAACGATCCGTCGATCAACGCTTTCGTCGCGGGCGGACAGGCGGTCTACCTCCATTCGGGGCTGATCGACGCCGCCGACAGCGCCGAGGAAGTGCAGGGCGTGATCGCCCATGAACTGGGCCACATCACCGGCGGCCATATCCTGCGCTACGGCGAAGGCATGGCCGCGGCTTCGCGCATATCGCTGCTGTCGATGATCGCCGGGATCGGCGCCGCACTGGCCGGTGCGGGAGACGCGGCCATGGGAATCATGATGGCTGGCCAGCAAGCGGCAATGGGCAATTTCCTGTCCTTCAGCCGCACGCAGGAATCTTCTGCCGATTTCGCCGGCGCGCAATATCTGTCGGACGCGGGGATTTCGGGTCGCGGCTCGCTCGAATTCTTCGGCAAGCTGCTCAACCAGGAATATCGCTATGGATACAGCCAGAGCGACGAAGCCGGCTTCTATCGCACGCATCCGCTGTCGGGCGACCGTATTTCCGCGCTGCGCGAAGTGTACGAAGGCGATCCCGCATGGGAGCGTCCGCCCGATCCGCGCAACCAGGCGAATTTCGAGCGGGTGAAGGCCAAGCTGACCGGCTATATCTCGAAGCCTTCGGTGACGCTGCGCAAGTATCCGGAAACCGACCAGTCGATCCCGGCGCTCTATGCGCGCGCCTATGCCTACCATTCGAACGCGCGCGTCGATCTGGCGCTCGATGCCGCCGACCAATTGCTCGCCAAGGACCCCGCGGATCCCTATTTCCTCGAACTCAAGGGCCAGGTCCTGCTCGAATCCGGGCGCCCGCACGAAGCGCTCGATCCGCTGCGCCGCGCCACCGCGATGACCAATGCGGAACCGCTGATCGCCAGCCTCTTCGGGCATGCCCTCATCGCCACCGAGGACGACGGCAATTTCGAGGAGGCGGAACGCGTCCTGCGCGCCGCGGTGGGCCGCGATCGCCGCAATCCCTTCGCCTGGTACCAGCTCGGCGTGGTCTATGCCGCGCGCGGGGATACCGCGCGGGCCCGGCTGGCCTCGGCCGAACAGCAGGTGATGAACCGCCAGTACGGGCTGGCCCTGCGCAGCGCGCAGGCGGCCGAATACGGGCTCGAGCACGGCACCCCCGACTGGATCCGTGCACAGGATATCGGCATGCAGGCGCGCGCGCTGCTCGAACGCCAGTGCGAAATGGAACGCGGCCGCGATTGCGCGCCCGGCTGAAGCGAACAAGGGGCACCATGAAGAACCATCTGCTGACTGCGCTGATCGCGCTGGGATGCGGCTTTGCGGGTGCGGCCCTTTGGTCGCTATCGGGGCTGGGCCATGACCAGACCCGCGAATATCTGATCGCCAATCCGCAGATCCTGCCCGAAATGAGCGAAGCCTATCAGCGCCAGGAAAGCCAGGACCGGCTCGCTGGCATTGCGGACGAGGTGCGCGAGCCATTCCCCGGGGCGGTGCTTGGCAATCCGGACGGCGGCACGGTGCTGGTCAAGTTCACCGATTACGGCTGCACCTATTGCCGCCAGTCGATTGCCGCGATCGACGAACTGATCGCAGGCGACCCCGATCTGAAGGTGGTGATCCGCGAATGGCCGATCTTCGATGGCAGCGAACAGGCCGCGCGCATGGCGCTGGCCGCAGCGAAGCAGGGCAGGTA
>Ga0114911_1000573_pt1 | contig 23136 bp, 25 predicted proteins | sample MalvireepMed_904_FD_89688 | JGI IMG/M metagenome (GOLD analysis project Ga0114911, IMG submission 89688) | Marine viral communities from the Global Malaspina Expedition - Malaspina viral metaG DeepMed_904 | ecosystem: Environmental > Aquatic > Marine > Oceanic | place: Mediterranean Sea...
ACACTAACTCGTAACTCTTACTTATGAAATCTTAATTTGCCCTCCGTATCGCTCATATCGTGTAATATCTGCCTCGCCGTCTCCTTATTTATCCTCTTGTATTTTAATGCGTCATAGTTATAATCCTTGTCTTTGTGGTAATATAATCCCTCTCCGTTGTAATGGTGTCCCCTCTCTAAATTATATAAAAATCGTATATATAAAACCTGGTCTCGCCTGTTAATCCCTGTGGGGTGGTAGTCATATAATTCGTTGCCCTGTTGGTCTCGTTTGTATGAGTAATTTTTTTCGGTTAATCGTTGTAATTGGTCTCGCCGTAACATATATAGGTTATTGCGGTGGTTTAATAATGTTTTATCGTAGGTCTCTATCTCCTGTAAAGATAAAAATGCCTGTTTATGAAATGCTCTATTCGCCTGTAATAATGTGCCGTTGAGTTGCTCTTTCTCCTCGTCGGTTTTTGCCTGTTGTAAAAGAATTGAGTATAACTGATTGAGTTGCTGCGACTGCTGTAAAACGATTGACTGGTTCATATTTTATACTATAACACTTTTAAATAATTTAGTAAAATCAACAACTTTTTAACGCTGCCCTTTTTTTTTATATAAAGGATCAATATATATATATATACGCGTTATGTCTATGTGTATGTATATAAGGGTTATACATATACTGATTTTTGATAATTTCTCAAAATATTTATAGACATATTCGTAAGAAGGTTTTTAATTCTTTCTCTAATTCTTGTTCTCCCTTACGCTTCATTTGCTCCTCTTTTTTAATTGCCTTCTCTATTGCCCCTTCTATCTTCTCGTCGTCTTTGTTTATTTCTGTAATGTATTTTAATCCGCTCACGCTTGGTATGCCGCTGCCGTAGTATGTTAATTTATTATTTTCATATCTGCCCTTGTTGTAATATCCGCCGTAAATCTGTGCGTCGCTGGTGTCTCCGTTTGCCTTTATATCCCTCTCTAAATCTCTCATTAAATTATAAAATCTTTTATCGCTGTTTGTAAAGTCCTTATTCCCCTGTAACTTATAAAAATTATTTTTTAAATACTCGTATCTCACTCGGTCGCTGTTACTAATTCCCTCGTTGTTGCTCTGTATGCCTGTGTAATATCTACGCTCGTTAATGTATCCTGTGTCGTTGGCGTTTAATCTCCATATATAATTATTTTTTTGCCTGTCGTTTTTGTTGTTGTTGTAAGGGTTCATAGTTGGTCTCGTCCATATTCTCCGTAACATTCTAAACGCCTCAAACCCCTCGCCGTCCATATAATTAATCGCCCTTTTAGTCCAGTCGCCGTTTTTCTTAACTAATCTTTTATCGTTGTATATGTGGTCGTATTCTAATTCTTTCATAACTCCTTTATAAACTGATTTCTCGTTTAATAAATCACATATCATTAAATATATATCGTGGTCGTATGCTCCATACTGCTCCATTATCTTCTCTAAAAGTTTTTCTCTTTTATTAAACTTTATCGCCCTCTCTTTCATATATTTAGTCCGTAACTCTCTTATTTTAATATCTATTTTTTCTATTTTTTCTATTTTATTCCTTTCCTCACTATCAAAAGTGCCGTTAAAAGTAATAGATTGTCTTATTTTTAGTCGTTGTTGTTTATAGAATGTAATTCGGTTTTTAAGGGTTTCTAATGCTGGGGTAGAGGTCATTAAAGTTAAAGCGTCGTTCATATTTTATACTATAAGGTAATTATATATTTTAGTAAAATCAACAACTTTTAATCGCTCTATATAAAAGGATACATATATAGATATACACACACACACGCGTATATAAAAAAGATACACATACACATACACATAATGCCCCTACATACACAAGTTGCCCCTATGTAGTTGCCCCTAACCATAAATCCTCCTGATTAAAATTACATTTATAACATAGATATATACAATAGAAACTACAATTTTTAGTTTTAGTTATTGTGCCGTCTTCTTCTAATCTATCAAAATTGATTTTATTATCAGGGGTTATTATCTGTAAATATTTAAATTGCCCCTTAAACACCTCCCTTAAATATTTTGTAAAGGTATTCATACTATTCATTATAAGTATAAAGGGTTTATCTAACCCTACAAACCTCTTTAAAACAGGTATTTTTATTTTCTTATCAAAAGGTATATTAGTAATTATCATATCCCATTCGTCAGGTTCGTCAGTTAAACAATCCATTTCATAATCAAAAACAACCTTATCAACACCTATTGCGTTTAGTATTTCAGGACTTCTACTTTCATACGATTTTAACATACACGCCTCCCATACAATTTTAGTAGTGCCGTCAGGTTTTTCTATCATAAAATCTATCTGTTGTTGTATATTTTTCCACGCTGAAAACGGAGTATAGTAATCGTCATAAACTTTAAAAGAAGGACTATCAGTTAAGTTCGCCATATTTTATACTATATAAATATAAAATAATTTAGTAAAATCAACAACTTATTAATTTTCTCTTTTTTTATATATAAGGAAACATACACACACGCACACACATACATACACATACGCAAGTTGCCCCTTACTCTACTATATCCTTATGACCGAAGGGTAGTGTATCAATATTGCCCCATTCGTCAGGTTGTAGTATATGTCGCTTGTCGTAACAAAATCCATATTTTTTCTTCTGTGTGTAACTGGTTAATTGTTTTGTTTTCTTATTCCTGTTTATCATAAAATACTCTACTTCTATTTTATTTTTTTGTTCTTCTGTTCCGCTAATATGATTATCTATCATTCTAATCATACTATTATGATTTAATTTATCCTTCTGTGTTGCCTCATAGTTGAGAGTAAATCCCTTGATTTTTGTTTCATATTTTATTTTATTATCCTTGTGTTTCTCGTATGAATAATTTTTAGGTCCTCCTGATATGAATGTCCCCTTCATAGTCCAACCTTCTAATTCGTCAGTCCATTCACCTAAACAATCGCCTAACTCAAAATCTTTATGTTGGGGGTTATTCTTATCATATACATATACACAACTATCCGTATCGTGATACAAAACCTGGTCTCCCAGCGTCTCTAATGCGTGATATAATCTTAATCTTGCGTGACTGGTTGTATAACTGGCGATTGCTATATTTGTATTAAAGTTCGCCTCTATACTTTCTTCTTTTTCTTTCCAAGTAACCTCTAATCTATCTTCATCTATAAAGTGATAATTTTGTCTTTCATAATCATTATTTAACATTATATCGTGAAATCTTTTCTTATCGCTTACTATCTCTGTCTTCGGCATATTTAATCGCTGACCGAACTTACCCCACAACGAGTTAAGACATAATTTAGCAATCGCTCTTAAACCTGGATTATAATTTATTTTATCAATATCTAATAATATACCCTGACTATTATGGTATTCTTTTAGATATTTTAATTTATCTTCTTGTGTTTTAACCCAGTCAGGAAATCCACTCGCTTCTTGTTTTATTTTTAAAAAGGTCGCTACATATTCTTTAAAAATATTTCTACTTCTCTTCTTAAAGTGTAATACTTTATGGATTTTCTTGACTTTGTAACCCATATCAATCGCTTTATTTAATTCTATTGTCGCCCATACACCTCTCTTATCTTCTAAATCAAACATTAATTTTTTTCCTTTATTAGCAAGGACAGGGAAATATAAATCTTTGGGACACTCTACTTCACATTCTATAAAACCGAAATATTGTTTAGGGTCTCCAAAGTTCTCTGTAATTTCTATTGGGTGTCCTGTTGGGTATTCGTCATAATAATTAACCGCAGGATATAAACTGGTTATATCAATATATTTACCCACCTCCTCACCTTTAAAAATATATTTTAATTTAGTAGCATTTGTCCTACCACCGAAAAAAGATTTCCTAATAAATTGCTGTTGTTCGTATGGTAATATTGCTATTTTTTCTTCTTCTGTTACTTTTATTTTATTTAATAATTCTTCTTCTTTATCACTACTATATTCATAACCCTCTAATATATATTTATTTTTAAATATCGCCATACATACAGAAGCGATTGTTGTATAACTGAAAGGGTCTATATCTGCTATATCTAAATATAATTCTCTAAATATAATACAACTTCTCCTCAATATATCAACATCACTAATACAATATCCTTTTATTTCTTCATACATATTCCAGGTCTCTTTTCGTAGTCGCTTACCGACCCACCATTTAACAAACTCTTCTCGTTTTTCCTTACTCATAGCATTATATCCAAAGTATCTCATAGGAGGGATTTTCCCTATATAATTAAAGTTTTCTTCTGTATTGTAGTAGTGCGGAAAGAAACCTTTTTTAAGTTCTTTTATACCGAAAGTTTTAGGGAATGCTTCTAATTTCATAGTTAAAAAGTTTAAACTATCTACAAATCTCATATTTAAATCTTTTAGGTTTAATATCATTATCTTACTACCAGCATAAACATTCTTCGGTTTCATAGTAGTATGTTTATAAATATACTCTTGTATCAACTGAAAATCATATCCACGACCATTATGTGCTATAATTGTATATCCTTTATGTTTATCTTGTAGTAACCACTCCATAAAATCCTTGATATTAAAAAACTCAATAGGTTCAGGACTATCATAATATTCAGCAATCGCATAATTTACTATATGTTGTCCTGTATCTTGTGTCGCCTCAAAGTCAAAAAATATAACATTCTCATTAGGATTATTTACTTTTTTAGGCATCATATAACACTTATGTTCTTTATCATTCGCTACAACACCACAATTACCACACCAGTAATCACCGCACCTATGAGTATCCATACTAAACTTTTCTTTATCATACAAAACCTTACACTTGGGACACTTAAATATTGTTTCACACCTTGATTTTCTATATTTACCCTTATTTTTACCTTTTGTAATTAATTCCTTATTTTTATGATTATCAAAACACTTTTCAGTAGGAAAACTTCTCCAACAATCTTTACACTTATTTTCTTTCCAGGTTTCATACTTAACCTTCTTAAAATCACCACCGATAAAATCACAAGTTGTAGAACAACATATACCGCACTTATATTCGCACCTATGGTCTTGTATAATATTATAAGGTTTTTTACACTTATCACACCAGTTATTTTTACAGAAAAATCCTGCTACTTGATTATTATTAATTAAATCAAAGTGTTCTCCGTCTTTTAATAAATATATATTAAAATCTTTAACTTCATAATCATCACTCTTAATATCAGGATATATTACATTATTAAATTGGTTACTATCTACAATAGTAATACAACAATCTAATTTATTCTCAAAATCTTTAATCATATCATAATTACTAATTTTCTTTTCTATAAATAAATCTTCATATAATTTATGTGTTAATTCAGTTTGTATTTTTCTACCCATTTTAATCTGTTTTAATTGAGGGTGTTTATCTCTCGCCGCAATAGCACAAACTATACAGCGACCTAAACATAAATCGTCGTCGTTTTTAATACAACATACACTCTTTTTTAATTTAATATCACTTTTATTTATTATCTTTTTCTGTCCTGCTCCTACATAATCACCTAATTTAATTATCCTTAATCTTACTAATAAACTTTTAGCACTATCTACAACCCACGCTTTCTTTTCAGTATCAAAAATCCAATTATAATAATAGTTTTCTTCCTGTATTAACTCTAAAATATCTTCTATATTCTGTGCCTCCATAAAATCACTCTCAAAATAAATACCTCCGTCGTCATAATCTTCTATTGATACAGATACTTTATCAGTCATACCTAAATCTTCATATTCTAATGTCTCAAACACTAAATCAGGTAATAATTCTATAATACCACTAATATCTGTATCCTCCATAACTTCTAAATCATATTCATAAGTATTAATACCAAACTTCTCATTCTCCTTCTTTAATTTCTGTTTAATTTTTGTAACAGGTGTAGGCAACCAGTATTCAGGTGGTTCTTCCATAAAAGTAATTCCTTCTAAATCAATAACATCAGTCGTAAGTGTTTTTTTAGGTCTCCCCCTCTTCTTTGGTTTTGTAAATAATTCTCCTTCATATTTTGCTATACCTGTTGGTAAAGCAGCGGCATATAAAGGTTTTCTATCTAATCCTATCTTACCTTCTCTATATAACATCTTATCAAGTTTAGAAAAGTGCTTGGGTGGAGTTTTCGGTAATTTCTTAACTTTCACAGATTTAGATTTCTTCGGCATTATATTTTATATTATAACAATAGAAAATAAATTAGTGAAATCAACAACTTTTATTTTTGATTTTAGAACAATTTAAAAAAGGTATATATTTCACATACCAGGTTTATAATCACTATCGTCGGTTTCTGTATCGCTTGGTAGGTCCATATCTAATATTGTTTGTTCCTTTGGGGCATTACCTATTTTTGTAATTTTAATATCAGGCATAAACTTAAAGTTAATAGATTTCTTTTTACATCTACCATTTGGTCCAAGTTCGCAAATTTGCGAATAAGTTAATCCTAAATCTTCACCTGCTTCCCTTAAAGTTTTATATTGTTTATGGTGGATTATATCCTCCTCAAAAGAAATTAAAACATCCCAACAAAGTTTTTTAGTTTTAGCGTTTTTGGTTCTCATATTTATATACTTAATATAAGAAAATAAAAATAGATTATTTAAAAAATTATTTTTTAAAACTCAACGATAAACTTACCTTTATAAACTTCTAATCCACAATTTTTAGGTTTCTTCCCTTTCTTAACTCTTTTCTTATCATTCTTAACATCTTTCTTTGTTAAAGTAGATAAATCACCCCAGTTCCATCTCGCCATAATGGGGTAAAGGTCATCAGGTATTTTAGGAAAGTTCTGTTTATACCACGCTTCTCCTTCCTCAATTGTTTTAACATTCATAAAACTTAAACTATTTCTTTTATCAACTTCTTCTAATTTTTCTTTATCCTCCTGCTCCTGTTCTACAATATTATAATCAATAGCAGGGTCATCGGTTTTAATAAACTCTGTTTTTGCGTTGTTTTGTTTAATATCTTCTTCCAATCCTTTACTACCACACATATAATTACATCTACTATTATCAGTAACCATTAATTTATATGTTTCAGTAGTTTCTACATCAGGGTCTGTTTCAGGTTCAGGTTCGTCCCTGTGTATTAAAAAATCATCTACCTCACCTTCCGTAATACATTCAGGATTAACAACATTCATCATTCCAGCAACCATTCTTTATATTATCTTAAATATTTTTATTTTGATTTATTTAAACATATTTGTTTTCTATTTTCATAATCCTCAATTAAAACATCTAATAATTGTCTTTCTTCTTCACTTATATCATTCTTTTTCATCTCCTCTTTGACTTGATTAACTCTAAAATCAGTCCATAATAAAGATAATTTAATAATTCCAGCAGGTATTAATAAAGCAGAAAAAACAGAAGCAGTAATAATCCATTCAGTAATCGTCATATTTATATTATATATTAGATAATAATTTTATTCCATATTAATAGTTATTTCACCCCAGTTAGATTTCTTTTTTGGTTTAATAGTTTTAGTTCTTTCTATATCATCACTTTCGTCATATTGAGTAGGGTGTGGATTATAGGTTATAATTGTTTTTAATAAATTACATTCTTTCGGTAAGTTTTTTTTAAAAATAACTCTTATCATTATACTATTATTTATATTTTATTTATCTAAATAAAAAGGAGAAGTTTGTTCCCCAATTTCATTACATATTCTAAATAAGGTATTCCATAATTCTAAATAAACCTCATTATTAAAAACAACAGGGCATCCATCAGCAACAGACATAAGGTAATCATTACATAATTGGTCGCAATCATTATAATCACAACTTGCGAGAGTTAATCTAATTACATCTGTAATTAAACAACTAATTTCAGTTACATTATCCATAATCATCTTTATATAATTATATATATTTTAATAATTCTTTTTAATTAAAATATTTGCTTCATCTAATGTTTTACCTCTCATCATATATCCTCTTAATCGCCTCATATAATGAGTAGGTAATGTTTGAGATAATTGTATCAAAGCAACATTCTCTTCACCAGTTAATTTTCTCCATACTCTTTCTTTTGGTGGTCTGTAATCGTCATCTACAACTTCATACTCAATTATATTACCTAATACATCTTTTATATATCTTCCTTCATCATCAAAAACAATTTCACTTTTTAAATCTTCATCAAAATCATTCGCAGACATCTTTTATAATAATAAATAAGATAATAATTTTGGAGGTATTCTATGTCTTAAATCTAATCTATTAATACCTGTAATATGAAAATTACTAATATCTATTCTATGTTTTAATCCTCTTTTACCTTCTATTATATTAATACAATCTTTATTACATAAACAATTTTGTAAATCTTTTTTATTAGTCCATATACGAGTTCTTTTTCTATATCCCCAATCACTAAACATACAATAATCAACATCAATATAAGGTATATCTTTCATAAAAGGTCTTTCTTTTAATCTACCTGTTTGTGGATTTTCTATAAAGTAAATACAAGGTTTAAAATAATTTATAATTTCCAAAGTCTTTTTCACAAGTTTATCTGCTTCTAAAAAACCTTCTTCTATACTTTCTCTTGATACAACTAAACCTGATTTTAATTTTCTACCTATATTACTATAATTTAAAATAGAATAATTATCACACGGAGGCGACGCCCAAACAACACTAAAATAATCTTTTGGATATGTTTTATAATCCCATTCTAATATATCACAAACAATATCTGCTCTTTCATCTATATCTAAACTAACAACATTCCAACCTATTTCTTTACAAACTTTTCCAACACTTCCAGTTCCACTAAATAATTCTAATACATTCATATACTTTAATTTAGATATTAATTTATTTTAATTTAAACTTACTTTTATAATCTTTAACACTTTCGGCAAAAGTTTTTTTATTCCATAATACCCATCGTGCTAAACTACCTGGTGTATCAGGTCTTTCCCAATCTTCGTTTTTCTTGTGTCTCGCTAAATATCTCTCTTTTCTTTTTTCGTCTTTATGTTTAGTATAATCACTCATACCTTTCGCTCCAAAGTGAATAGTTTTAGTTTTACCTTCTTTATCAGTTAATACTGCTTTATATTTTTTATCTCTTTTTGATGGAGTAATTTTTACAGATTTATAATCGTGTTTCTTAACAGGCATCTTTATATTAATTAATTATATTTTATTTTTACCCCAATATAATAATTTTATTTATGTTTCCTCAAATTGAGGTTCAGGTTCAGTAGGTTCAGCAGGTTTTTCCAGTCTTCCTAACATCTCTTCTCTCTGCTGTAAAGTCAATTCAGGACTACCACCAGTTAAAACATCCTGAAATCCAACTCCTGGTGTATGTAATAATGCTTGTTGTCTTTGTTGTCTTGGGGTTGCCGCCTCCATAAATAATTCTTCTGTAAGTTGTTTTGCTTGTTCTTGATGCGGACTTAATAATTCTTCACCTAATCGTTCTCTCGCCTGAATATCCAATCCTTCTACATCAAACCCTAATTCAGGTCCTAAATCAGGAGCAGTAGTAAAACTATCGTCTTCTACTGGTATTACTGCTTGTTTAGCAGCACCTTTTGCTTTACCTACACCGAGCAAACCAGTAACCGCAGGTTTATAAGCACCTGGTAATTGTTCTTCACTACCTTCACCACTAACTCCACTACTACCTTCTTCACTACTTGTTATTGCTATTTTTCCTCTTGCTTTATCTATCTCCTCTTCTTCTGCGAGTATATATGCTGCTTTTACACCTGTTGTTCTAAACATCTGTGCTTCCTCTTTTAATTGTTTTCTACCCTCTGTTGTTTTCTCTAATTTCTCTTTTCTAATTTCCCACGCTGGTTTTTCTTCCTGAAACTCTGTGGGTGGTGCGATAGTAACTGATTTATCTGCTATATCTCTTACTCTTTCTAATACTGCTCCTTTTGTTTTTTCATCTACTGCCTTCTCTGCTTTATATTGTTTTTCTAATTCATCTTCTCTATCTTTTTGTTCTTTCTTTCTTAATTCTGCTCTATCTTTAAAAACTTTTAATCTATCTCTATATGATGCCTTAATAGCAGCAACTCTTTCATCACTCGCAACTCTATTTTGTGTTTTTTCAGTTTTACCTGCTTGTGCTTGTAATAATTGTGCTAATCTTTGTCTTTCTTCTACTCTAACCATATTAATCTCATTCATTCTCGCATCAAGTAACGCCTGTTGTCCTTCTACTTTTTCTCTTACAATTGCTTTTCTTTCTTCTATTAAATCAATCCCTTTTTGTTCTAACCACTTATTATAAGACGGAAACCCTTTTGATGCTTGTGCTACTTCTGCTAAACTATAAGTTTCTATTCCTCCAATTGTCCTCTGTTCCACTATATCAGGTTCATCTCGTAATACTTTTTGTGGTTCTTCTAATTCTTCTAATTCACCAGTTATAGGTCCGTAACCTTTTCTTAATTGTTCTAATTCTCTTAACGCTTTTGATTTTTGCCTTTCTACATCCCTTGCCCTCTGTATAATTCCTGCCGACCTTTCATCAAGAGTAGGTTTAGGTCCTTGTCTCAACCTTTCTTGTAATGTTTGTTGTCCTTGCCTAAATCCAAAACGAGCATCCTGAAACTCAATATAATCCTTTTCTTCTGCTCTTGCTATTTCTTCACTTTTTCCTTCTCTTATCGCTGCTCTATAAACCTCCGCTCCTTCTAATGCTGGTGTTCCTAATTCAGGTCTTGGTCGTAATGCTTTTTGTATTTTAACTTCTGTTAAAGGTTCTTCACCTTCTCTTAATTCTTTTTCTTTTTCTAATAATTTTTGTTTTAATACTTCTTGTTGTTTTCCTCTTGTTAATTCTATTTCACTAAATATTTTATCAATTTCTCTCGTCGCTAATTCTCTATCTAAATCAGTTGGATTTTTAGGCAGATTATCATATACTTTTTCTATTCTATTAAATACTGCGTCTTTTGTATCAGTAACTGAAACAACATAAGGTCTCGGTTTAGGTAAATCTGTTGGTTCTATATATATTGTATCTAATCTTGCTCTATCTGCCGTAGTAGGTCCTTCACCTGATGGTTCATATTTTTTATTACCTGTAATAGAATATTTTTCTTTTAATGTTAAAGGTTCATATCTTACATCTAAATCTTGTTCTACATACGCTTCTCCTTCTGTTCCGTATGGTTGTGCTACGAATTGTTGTTGTTGTGCTTTTTGGTCTGCTCTCAATTGATTTAATTGTTCTATATATAATTCATCAAACTTATCTTCATCAAAGGGTTTTATATCTCTCGGTTCTTCTTCTTCACCAGGTGGGAAATCAATTCTACCCATAGCACCACTTATAATTTCTTGTGCTGTTTCTACTGCTGCTAATCGTCTTCGTTGTGCTGATGTTTTAGTCTTTCTATAATTTGCTTTTAATTCTTTTAAATCTGTTTCAGGCAATCCTGCTATTTTTTCTCTTTGTTCTCGTAACGCTGCTTCTACCTGTGTTTCAGGTAAATCACTTTGTCCTAATGCTACATCCATATAATCAAACATTAATCCGTGTTCTGCTTCTTGCTGTGTTTTTTGTTCTCTTTCTTTTTCTAATCTTTCTACTCCTTGTAAGTGTATTTTTTGTCCTTCTTCTAATTCTTCTAATTCCTCTGTTATAGGTCCGTAACCTCTTCTTAATTCTTCTAATTCTCTTCGTTCTCTTATTTCTCTTTGTGCTTCTATCAGTTTTGTTCTTTCTTCTCCTTCTTCTGTTAATCCTACTATTGATTTCGCAAAATAATTTGCTACTTTTTGTTCGTGAGGCATCTTCTTTTCTTCTCTAACTGCTTCTGCTGCTAATTGTTCGTCACTTAAACCTGTTTTTAATCTTTCTGCTTGTTTTTCTAATAATTCTTTCTGTCGTTGTTGTTCTATTTTAGTTGATGCTAATTGCTCTGCTTTTGATTTATTAGGTTTAGCAATCAATTCATCTTCTTTTTTCTTTATCCTTTCTGCTCTTGTTGTTACTGCTTTTTTCTTTGGTTTTCTTGTTCCCCCTGCCGTAAAACTTGTTGCTGTTGTCTCTGTAACACTCGGTGCTGCTGGTGGTGGTGCTTTTACTGCTTCTGCTGCTGCTTCTTCACTACTACTTGTTTCAGTTTTTGCTTCTGCTGCCGCCTCAATTGCTGCTAATGTTTCTTCTTCTTCTTCTTCTTCTTCTTCTTCTTCCGTTCCTACATCTTGTATTGATAAATTAATATTTGATGCTTCTTTCGCAGCACTATCTGTATCGGCAAAAACACCCTCTACACCAGCAGAACCACCTAAATTAAAAGAACTACTACTCGTAGAACCTTTTGGGGCATCTTCTATTATTATTTCTTCGGCAGTTCCTTCTTGTAGTTGTTCTTTTAATTCCTTTATAATTGTTTCTACTTTTGCTTCTGCTTCTACTGGTGCTTCTTCTTCTACTGGTGCTTCTTCTTCTGCTGGTGCTTCTGCTACTGCTTCTGCTACTCGTTTTTGTTCTGCGACATCTGCTAATAATTGTTCTTGTGTTCCTGGTAGTTTTAATATATCTTCTGCTTCGGTTGCTGGTGGAGGTGATGCTTCTTCTGCGGCGAGTGCTTCTCTTTGTTGTTGTTCTGCTACTGAAAGTGTTTTATGTTTTAAATATCTATATACAGGTCCTCCTGTTATTAAAGTTCCTTGACTACCTATACCTGCTATTTCTTCACCCTCTCTTAATCTATCAGGGTGTTCCTCATCCCATAATGCTTCGTTCATAATAAAACCTTTATCAATAAAAAACGATTTCTTATCTTTTGGTAATCCATCACCTTCTACAACATCATCTAATGCGTCCTCTACAAATATATCACTATAACCAGGTCGTGGGATTATATCCTGTTCTTTATGTTGTCTCAAAGCGTCATTAAAAAAATCATTATCTAATTCTTTTAATTTTGCTTTATATCTTTTAATATCTTCTTTACTTGTTCCTGTTGCTGCTATTAATGCTTCATATTCTATTACACTTTCTATATCGTGATAATCTAATTCTTCACCTGTTTCTTTATTTACATATTTACCGAAAACCTTTTTTCCATCAGCATCAAGGGCAGATATTATAGGAGCATCTTTATCTCTTCTACTTCTTGTTGCTCCTAATTTCTTTGGTTGTAACTCTTTAAAAGTTTCTCCTGCTTCTTTTGACCTTAATTTACCTTGTAACATATTTTCAGTATATTTTTTATTTCTTCCTCCTGTTCTATATTTCTCATATATTTCTTCTAAAATTGCTGCTTCGTCTATATTAAGGGTATGTGCGGCAAACCATTCTTTATAACCATCAATATTTGTCTCTTTTTTAGATTTCTTTGGTGCTTCTAATACTGCTGCTTGTTCTTCTAATTCTAAATCACTTGGAACTCCTGATGTTCCTGTGGATGTTATTGTTTCTGTTGATGCTTCTGTCTCAACTGATGCTTCACTTAATGGAGGTGTTAATATATGAGGTTTAGGTTGAGGTTCAGGTTCAGGTTCAGGGCGTGGAGAAGGAGCAAGAGCAACAGCAGGTGGAAAAGCAGGAGCAGGAGCAGGAGCAGGTGGAGGAACAAAAACTGGTTCAGGTTCAGGTTCAGGTTGAGGTTCAGGGGCAGCAGCAGCAGCAATATTTGTTACAACAGAAGTATCTATTACACTCTCTATCACCGCCTCTATAACACCTGTGTCTGTTGTTTGTCCTTCTTTAACAAAATATTTTAATACCCCACCAGCACCAGTTTCAGGGTCATCATCATCACCAGCACCCTTTTTCTTTCTTGGTTTTCTTGGTTGTTTAACTGACTTTCCAACCGATACACCTGCTACTTTTCTTCTCAATCCTGGTTTAAATAATAAACCACCATCAGGTTCTATTACCATATCACCAGCACCGCTCTCTAATTGTTCTACAATACTTTTTGCTTGTTTCTTACCAAATATTTTTACCAAATAATCCTCCGCACCTAATACACCTTCTCGTATATCTCCTCGTTTTGTAGGTTTTAAAAAATCTTTTGTTACATCAGCACCTAATCCTGATAATGATGCTATAACTGCTTTTTCTACTTGTTCTATTTGTGCTTCACTCGCATCTACACCTTTAAATTGTCCTGTTTCTAATACATCTTTAAATCTAACTAATTCACCAATAGTTCTTTTCATACTTGGAGAAGTTCCTGATGGGAAATCTGTTCCACCTTGACTTGTAACAACCGCAGTAGCAACAGAGGCGAGGTTACTATCAAAATCCTCACCAGTAGTAGAAAACTCTTTAAATATAGCAACTAATCTTCTCAATCTAAACTCTTCGGCACTTTCATCTGCCCTTTGTTTTTCTGTTATAATACCAGTTACTGCTTCGGCAGTTTTAGTTTTCGCTGCCTTTTTTTCTTTTGCTTGTCTTTCTTTTCTTAAAGATGCGGCAGTTTGGAAACCACCACTTACTCTCCCTGCTTTCATCTTTCTCGGTTTTTTATCTTTTTTAGGTTCTTTTAAACCCAGTAACAATTTAAGTAATATCAAAATAAAATCATTACCGAATAATTTTTTTAATTTTTTTATATCAAGATGTTTTGCTAATTCTTTTAAATCATCTTTTTTTTCTTCTTTTACTTCTACATCTTTAATAACAGGTGTATTATCTACAACTTTCGCCGTATGGAAATATCTTTTACCACTAAAAAACATATTTATACTTTATTGTATATTTTTATTTTGTTGATTTTTTCACTATTTTATTTTGTATTTATCACAAAATTATTTTCTATGTAATATTATAAAATGGGAAAAGATTATTTTAAGATTTATTATCAAAAAAATAAAGAAAAAATTAAAGAACAACAAAAAGTAAATTATTACAAAAGAAAAGATAATACTTATTCAGTCACAATTAATAAGGGTAAGTTTTTAGTCGTATTTAATTAAAAATATATATAATAATATATAATGGTATATTTAAGAAGAGGTGAAAGTATTTATGATAAAAAACAAAGCGGCAATATATTAAGGGTAGAATATATTTCAGCAGACCCTAATTTAGCAATAAAAGTAGAAGAGGTTAAAGGGACACCACAAACAATAGTTAAAAATATACAAGTAGGAAGACCAAGAATTGTCCCCTATGAGAATGTAGATAATGTAGATTTAAAGAGTATGTTAGGTGTAACAATTAAGGGTATGTCCGCAGAACAAAGAAGAGCATATAACAGATTAGCACAAAGGAAAAGACAAGCGAAAGAAGATATGATGAAATTATATGGTGAAACAGCGGAGAGTTTTAAAGAAAGCACAGGTAAAAAGATAAAAGATTTTAATAGTGATGAAAGAAAGATTTATTACAAATTAAATAAAAAGGAAAGTAGATTATTAAATAAAATAAAATAAGTATAGAATAATTTAAATAAAATATATTATATAATATAAAATATGCCTACTGCTGAATTAAAGAATGCGTTAAAAGAAGGGTTACTCACTCAAAAACAATATGATAAATTACCACAAGCACTATTAGAAGGAATAGTTAAGTCAAAGAGGAAAGGTGGTGGTAAGAAGAAGAAAGGGACAACAAAAGGTGAAGCGAGAAAGGGACAACCAAAAGGTAGTAGATTAGCATACGACGATACGAAAAAGAAAAAGGGAAAAAAAGGGAAAAAGAAGAAATAAAATTATTGATTTCTAATTATATAGAAATAAAATATATTTAATAATATAAAATGAGTTCAGTTAGAGGAAGAGATATTAAAGACGCTGTTAAATCTTTAAGAGATAGAGCGAGATATGATATTGCTTATGCGAAAGATAATGCTGTAAATAAATTAAGAAAAGACCAATTTAGAGAAAGACCAACAAAAGGTGGAAATATAAAAGCAACTAATTTTAGTGGAGCAGTTATGAAAAGAGGTGGTGATATAGAAAATAAAGTAAAACAAGCGAGGGAAAGGTCACAGACAATTAAGGCATTCAGCGAGTTTAATAGAAACCCTATGAAAGAAGATACTAAAATATACTCGGTTACAGGTGGTCCTTTTTAAGAATTACTATCGCCTGGTATAATGGTCTCATAAGATATATCAGGATTTTTATTATTAAACTCTAATTCGTTAAAGTTTCTATGAAACATTCTATTAAACTCTTTATTCACATCAATATACAGAAAATCATTCTTCTTTTGGAATGTGTATTTAAGTAAATCATAATATTCTTGTTTAGGTATTAATACAAGTTCATCAAATATAGTTTCTAATTCTTTTTTATTTTTTGTATGATATACGAAAATCTGTGAAGCAGTTTTCCGTATTGCTGCTGGTATTTTATTATACACTTGTGTAGTCATAATAACCGATAAAGAACCTCCATCTCCACCTGCGAGGTGTCTTCTATTCATAAGTATTTTACATAATAAAGTTTGTAATTTTGCTGATTTTTTTATATCATTCACAACATCATCCATAATCAGGAGGACCTTATCACTACTATCTTTAATATCTTCTAATACTGCTTCTAATATATCTACATCTAATTCTTGGAATATTTGGTCGTCAGGTAAATCCGCAAAAGGGTCTTCTTTAAGAGTTGCTAAACTGGGACTAAATACATATATTCTATCAAACTTTTTATTATAATTTTTACCTCTTTTACAAATTAAATTAAGAAGCAAAGTTGTCTTTCCGCTGCCTGGTTTTCCGCACATAAGCATAAACCAGTTTAAAGTTTGTGGAAGGGGAAGCGGTATGCTGTCGTCTATATCATCACAACTAAAACCAAACTTCTTTATAACAATTTTTTTATCAGGTAATTTTTCTGTAAATATTGTTGTTTGTGATTTTTTACTCATAGTATTATATAACATATAAATATATAATTTTTCTAATACTATTTAAATATTTTTTAAACAAAATTATAAAATTGAGACATACTTGTAGGATGTTTATATAAAGGTTGTTGTGGTGGTGTTTTAGGTCTTGTATCCATAATCTTTTGTTTATTTCTATTTAGATTTCTCTGTATTTGTTGTATAAACTCTTCATCATCAGTTTCTTCACTATCGTCACTTACATAAACTACCTTTTGGACTTTCTTAACTTTCTTTGGTTTAGATTTAGGTTTCTTTTTATATATAATTTCTTCTTCTATTTCTTCTTCTTCTTCTTCTTCTAAACTACCATAAGGTGAAGGTTCGCTCTCCGTTTGCGGTTGATTTATAACCTTTTTAGGTCTCCCTATTGGTTTTTTATTTGCTTCTTTTTCTGCTTTCTTTTTAGCGATATTTTCTGCTCGTTTTTTTCTTGCCTTCTCAAATGTTGCTTTTTGTTTTTCAGTCCTTTCTTTTTTAGGTTTCTTTTTTTTAGTTTCTAATTCCTTATCTAAAACCTCCTCCTCTTCTTTTTGTGTTACTACTTCTTTAACTTTCTCTACTATCTCCGTCTCTGTGCTTTCACCTTTTTCTCGTAATTCTTTTTCTACATCAATTGCCTTTTCTGTATCAGTCATATTTATACTTACTTATATATTTTATTCTACGATTATTTAAACCTTTTTAGTTTTACTTAAAGTAGTATTAAAAATATTTAAATAGTATTAGAAAATTATATATTTATAAGTATATATGTCGCATAAAAGGGGAGCAAAAACAATAACAGGTGAAGACGAGTTTGAGGTTGATATTATTGATATATTAGGCGATAATGGATTAGAAATTAAAAATTATGCTGGTGCTGCTGGTATGGTTTTACAAAAATCAAGTATAACAAACGAATTATTATGGGACGCTGTGCCGCCTCCGCAAAATAATAGTGTAACTGCTGATATGTTACAGACGAATAGTGTAACAACAGATAAAATATTAAACCTTAATGTAACTACTGATAAGATAGATAATTTAGCAGTAACAGATGGTAAAATAGCAAATACTACAATAACAGGTGGTAAATTAGCAACTGATATAGATATAACTACAACAGGAGATATAGACGCTGGTGATATAGTAGGAGATAATTTAGAAACAGCAGGAATATTAACACTTAAAAATGGTGGTGGTGATGTTGTTTTAAAGATGAATGCGGCACAAACAGGTATTTCTGCTGCTGGATTTGGAAATATTGTAGGTGGTCCATTAGAACAATATGGAGTATTAATTGATGAAAACCCTTTATCAGGAACATATCAAAAAGCAGTAATGTTTGCGAATACATTAGAAGCAATTGTCCCTGCGAATGGTGGGACTGGATGGTTTCCGTTACAGGTAAAAGAATATGATGGTGGTGCTGGTAATTTATTTAAAGTTGATATAAATGGTAATACTACTTGTGCTTTAAAATTATCTTGTAATAATTTAGATGTAGATAGTGGTGCTGCTACTATATCCGCAGCAGGTAATATAGATTGTGCTGCGATTACATCAACTACAATAGATACACAAAATAATAATATTACTATGGGAACAGGTGATTTAAGTTGTGATACTATTGGTTGTGGTCCTATTACATCAACTACAATAAATACACAAAATAATACTATTACTATGGGAACTGGTAATTTAAGTTGTGATGAAATAGTATGTGGCGATATTACATCAGGGGAAATAGATACACAAGACAACGATATTAATGCTGGGGAAGGAACTATAACTTGTGATACTATAAGTTGTCCTAATACATCATCAATAACTTTTCTAATTACTGATAATCAAGGATATATAAGTTTCCAAGATAAAACTGATACTGCCCTTGTTGGTTCTTCTGCTGATAAAACGAGTGTAAGTGAGATGAAGTTTGATAGTTCTACAAATACTTTTGAGAGAATAGATAAAGTCCAAGATATAAATATGGAAACAGATGGAAGTGTAACATCAATAACAGGAACTTCATATTCTAATATGAGGACACAAATAACTAAATGTGCTTTATTAGGTGAAACTAATTGGATTACTCCATCAGGCGTTTATCATATAAGCGGTTTTGTATATAGAATGCCTTTTAACGCAGGTATATTTCACCCTAACGACGATACTGCTTATTATAATTATTGTATAGATGATGACGCAGCAAAAACAAGAGGTAGAGGTCATATTAGAACAACAGGATTAGAAGTAAGTGCTGTTATTTTTATTCCTCGTGGATGGAGAGCGGTTGCTGATTTTGTAGATGTTAGAGATAGTTTAGGTTATGTTGTTTCTTCTTCACCACCCACATACCATACATATAAAATACAAGTATGGGCGGAAACTGACCCATATACGCCTATCGCCGATGCTATTGCTCTATCTTATGGTAATAAAGATATTAATACAGAGAATACTTTTTATAATGGAGCAGAGTTTGAGGGTGAGTGTGATATGGCGTTATTAATAGATATTAATTTAACATCTACAAGTCACTTTGTAGGAGGTGGATATATTAAGTTATTAGCACCAGAGGATGGAGGACATTAAATAATTAATAATTATAATATAATATATATATATGAAAGATATAAGATGGTTATTATGTTTATATAAAGATAAAGATAAAACTGATTTATGGAAATTAATGGAGTTTAAAACAATAAAAGAAGTAGCATATATTTTAGGTATGAAAGCACAAGAAATTAGTAACTTTTATCATCAGTTAATTAAAGAAAGAGGACCTTTACAATATTGTATTATTTATCAAGTTGGGAAATAAAGTTGTTGATTTCACTAAAATTATTTTCTATTATATAGTATAAAAAGATGAGTAAGTGTTGTGGATTATATGAAAGTGAGTATCAGTATGGATTAAGAATGGAAAAATTATTACACCCTATATTTAATAATATATTTAATAAACAATTTAAAGAAACAGATAAGTTTTGTGTTTATGATTTTTTTAAGGATAACATATTTTTAGAATTAAAAAGTAGAAAAGTTAGTTTAAATACTTATCCTACTACAATTGTAGGAATGTATAAGATTAAAGAAACTATGAAGATGAAAAAATTACACCCTGAAAGAGATTATTATTATTTTTTTAAGTTTATTGATAATGATAAAAAATTATATTATTGGAAGTTTGACGAAAAGGAATTAGAAGAAGAAATAGGAAATAACACATTCTATATAAGAGATGTAGTAAGAAGAGATAGACCTGAAAAGAAACCTGTTCCGCACTTAAATATTCCGTGTAGATTTTTAACAGAAATAAAATATACTGATAATATATAATGAGTTATAGTTTAAGTTCCGCACAAGATAATAGTAAATTAATATATATTAATAGTGGTGATGTAAGTGAAAGTTTAAGTGAAGATGGTTCTGTATTTACATATCAATTAGAAAACACAATTATAAGTCCTGAAACAGAAGATTTATTAGTATCTTTATATAGTTGTGTTATACCATATAGTTTTTATAATATAAGAAGCAATATCAATAATAGATTATATTTAAGAAATCTAACAGGTAATGGAAACCCTGATGTAGATACAACTATACCTGCTGGTAATTATACTATATCAAGTTTCGGTAATAAACTAAAAGAATTGTTACAAGCGTGTAGTTTTACAAGTGGAACTTATGTAGTTTCATACGATAGAGTATTGATGAAGTATAGATTTTTTGCTACTGGTATTGTTACTCCACAGGTCTCAATAGATACATCAGTTTATCTTACTACTGGACCTAATATAGAGATGGGATTTACAAAAGGTGAAGTTAAGACAATAACACTCGGTGTAGAAGGAACACCATTAGATAGTGAATATTCTACAAATTGTCCTGATGTAAATGGTTCAGTCCATCAAGTCCAAGTAAGAAGTAATTTATGTAGTAAAGGTTGTTATGATAGTATTACAAAAAGTTTCTCAACAATTTTAGGGTCAATCCCTATTGATGTTAATTTCGGTGGTATTATTTTTCAGCAACCGAGAGATAATAAACATAAGATTTTAATATCAACTCACCATATAGATAAAATTACAATAAGATTAACAGATGATAAAGGTAGAAGTTTAAATCTTAATGGATTAACTTTTCAGGTTGCTATACAAGTTGATAATGTAGAAAAGAAAGAAGCAATACAACCTATGGATAGAGTAGAAAGAAGAGTTGTAGAAAATCACCATTATTTAAGAAAGAAAACAGAAAGTCCTAAAAGAGGGCGACCTCCAAAAAACTAAAATATTTTTATATGATATTTCTATAAATATATTATCTTTTAAAGTATATAAATATGCCTGGATTTTTCGCAAAAGTAAAACGATTTGGAGAGAAGGTAGGAAAAGAAGTTGATAAAGGATTAAGGTTCGGTCAAAAGGTCGCTGAAAGTGTTGGTCGCTTCGGTGATAAAGTTAGTAAAGTAGCATCAAAAGCACACGAATATACAGGTGCGGCGGCATCTGCCCTTGCTGGTGTCCCTGTTGCTGGAACTATTGCTGGATTAGCGGATAAAGCAGCGATGGGTGCTATGGCGGTTGGTAAAGGATTAAGTGCCGCAGGTAAAACTGCTGGTGCGGCAGTATCCGCAGGACAAGCAGTAGCAAGGTCAGGAAGAGCAATTATGGAAGGTGGTAGTCCAAGTGATATTAAGGGACATCTACGAGACATTAAGAGAAGTGGTGGAGAAATTAAATCCGCAGGACAAAGTTTAGCATCGCAAGGAAAATCGGCGGCATCTAAATTACAAAGACCATAATTAAAATAATTAAATAATCTTTTTTAAAATATTTTATATAATATAAATATAAAATGAGTGAAGAAACAAGAATGGATAGAAGTGCTTTTCACGCTATTAGAGATAGTCAGCAAGTCGCAAAATATGAAACTGAAAATACTTATGTTATTTACACAAGCGATAATGATGATACAGCGTATAATGATGGAGTAAGTCCCCACAATAGTTTTAAAGTTTTTATAGAACCTATTGGAAAAGAACATATTAAAAAAGCAAGATGTAGATTAAAGTTTGTAGGATTATCAAGTGATAGTATGGATGCTCTAAATAGAAATTATGGATATGTAAAAAGTAATTTAGTAAGGAACACAATTGTAGGTGGAAGGTTAAATAGTGGTGTAGTTGGTAGTTTTGTTATGAAACAACAAAGGGCATTAGACGAAAGAAATATACAAGGAATAACAACTTTCGCAGGAAGACCTGATTATGATGATGTAGATAATACATTAAAGAGAATTGCGGATAGTAATAAAGGTCAAGTTCCTAATGGTGGTGATGCTGCCGCACCTAATGCTATGGTTGATATAAGTGGGATAGGGTGGGATGACGACCAATCTACACCTCTACCTGATGTATTCCAACCTGATTATACAGCATATGGTGAAGTAGTAAGAGGTGTTGTAGGTTTCCCAGTAGGCGACAATTGGATAGAATGTGATAATCCTTTTGGTAAAACATTATCTTTCCAAATTATGGGACAAGATATAAATACACTATTAGATTTAGGAATAGCAGCAGGTCAAAGAACAGACCTTGTTTTAGAAGTTCAGTTACTCCCTGATAATCAAGCAAACGATAAGTTTTCATATTAAGTCCAAAAACTAAAAAAAAGTTTAAATAATCAAAAATAAAATCTAACTATAAGTATAAAAATATGGAAAGAGTAGCACCGAGACAAATTATGTATGAGAACCAACTTCCTCTCGCAATTGAGAGCAAATCACAGCGTCGCCTTTTCTTCCCAGAGGGCGGTTCTACCTACGGACCGACTGGTGGTGGAGCGAACCCCAACATCATTCGTATCCCAATTAATGCTGATAGTCTGCTTGACGTTCAGCACTCTTACCTCCAATTTGTGGTAAAATCTACTGGCGGTGGAGCATTAGCACCTGATATTGGTGTCCCATTCATCAGGAGATTAAGAATTGAGAGTGCTGGAACGACATTAGAAGACATAGATAATTATGGAAAATTATACGGAGGCGTCTTGTTTCCGTCCCAAGCGTCCGCTGGTGCGTTACAGGAAGCGACCCTCCAAACGAAAGGTGTTGGAACTGCTGCTAATAGTTTATCGGCGATTGCTGCTACTGCCTGTCCTGCGGTTGCTGATAATGCCGAAGGTATGGCGGGTCCAACCGAAGCACAAATTAGAGCGGCGATTAATGTTACAAAGGA
>Ga0114911_1000586_pt1 | contig 22844 bp, 20 predicted proteins | sample MalvireepMed_904_FD_89688 | JGI IMG/M metagenome (GOLD analysis project Ga0114911, IMG submission 89688) | Marine viral communities from the Global Malaspina Expedition - Malaspina viral metaG DeepMed_904 | ecosystem: Environmental > Aquatic > Marine > Oceanic | place: Mediterranean Sea...
CGAAACCAGCGGCAAGGTCTATCGCCAGTCCGGTTTCCTGGCCTTTCTGCTGTCGCGCCTGGCCGCGGTGTTCGCCATGCAGATCCAGGCGGTGGTGGTCGCCTGGCAGGTCTACGACATCACTCGCGATCCGCTCTCGCTGGCCTACGTCGGCCTCGCCCAGTTCCTGCCGATGGTCGTGCTGTTGCTGCCCGCCGGAGACCTGGTCGATCGCTTCGAGCGCAAGCGCATCCTGCAGGCTAGTTGGGCGTTGCAGGCGGTGTGCAGCGGCCTGCTGCTATGGCTCTCCTATACCTCGTCGCGCGACGTGAGCGGGTACTACGCCGTACTGGCGCTGTTCGGCTGTGCCCGCGCCTTCACCGCCGGCATCGGTTATATCCGCGCCAAGCCGATCATCCTCGGCGTGATCTCGCTCGATCTGTTCGCCGTGCCGTTGGGCGGAGTAATCGCCCTGCTGCCGATCTATGCCCAGGAGATCCTGCATGTCGGGCCGCAGGGTTTGGGCGCGCTGCTGATGGGCGTGTATCTCGGCGTGCAGGCGATCCGTCGACATGTCGGCTGGGTGATGTTCGCCGCCGTGGCGATGTTCGGTGCGGCTAACCTGGTGTTCGCGCTGTCCGAGACGTTCTGGCTGTCGATGGCGGCGCTGGTGATCGCCGGCGCCGCCGACATGATCAGCGTCAACATCCGCCTGACCTTGCTGCAACTGGCCACGCCGGACGACATGCGCGGCCGGGTCAACGCCGTCAACATGCTGTTCATCGGCTCGTCCAACGAGCTCGGCGAGTTCCGCGCCGGCACCAGCGCGGCATGGTTCGGCGTGGTGCCCGCGGCGGTCATCGGCGGCGTCGGCACCCTGGCCGTGGTCGGGCTGTGGCTATGGGGCTTCGCCCCGCTGCGCCGGGTCGACCGCTTCGAGGAGGTCGAACCGGCACAAACGGCACGCTAGTCGAGCAGGCTCACCACCAGCGCTGCAAGCCCGACCGTCAGCGCGACGAGCACGGCGACGCTCACCAACCGGTCGAGCAGTCGGTCGATATCCAGGGGCCGGCCGGTGGCCCGGGCCGTGCGGGGCTTGCGACGCATCGCACCACGCCGGGGTGGCGGTTTCAGCGTGCGGGTCATGGCAGGACTCCGTGACTGACCGTCATAACGAACCATGTGCCCTCAACATAAGCCCCGGCGTGGATTTCCACCAGCCCTTCGGGGGTACTTGCCACGGTACATGTCTTGCCGCCCCCATTTCGATACGCCCAGGGGATCCCCACAGGGCACCAACCACCCGCACCGGGCGATCTTGCGGGACGGAGTCTTCAAGGCTGGTAGAAAGCAGCGGGAGTCTGGCCGCGGGGCGATCCTTGCCGGTGTCGCCTACAACAATAGCCGTGAACGGGTGAGTCCACGGCCATCTTGCCAGTTCAGGAAGCGGTCTTCACACAGCTTCCGCGGGGCACATTTTCGCACAACACCGGTCAGGCGCCTGCACGCATTCAGCCCTGGTCGGATTCGTGCATCTTCTTCTGCAGGTAGTTCTCGAGGCCCACCTTGTCGATCAGGCCGAGCTCGGTCTCGATGATGTCGATGTGCTCTTCCTCGTCGTCGAGGACCTTGCGGAACAGGTCACGGCTGACGTAATCCCGCACCTGCTCGCAATAGGCGATCGCCTCGACCAAGTCGTCCCGGCCCTGGTATTCCAGCGCCAGGTCGCTCTCGAGCATCTCGCGGGTGTTCTCGCCGATGCGCAGCTTGCCCAGGTCCTGCAGGTTGGGCAGCCCCTCGAGAAACAGGATGCGCTCGATATAGGCGTCGGCGTGGCGCATCTCCTCGATCGATTCGTCATACTCCCACTTCGCCAGGCCGAGCAGTCCCCAGTCCTTGTACATCTTGGCGTGCAGGAAGTATTGATTGATCGCCACCAGCTCGTTGCCCAGTGCCTTGTTGAGGTGTTCGATGACCTTGGTGTCGCCTTGCATGGGAATCTCCTCGCTGCGTTGTTCTATCAATCCAGTCTTCAAACGCCGGGCGCGTGGCTGCGCGCCGGCATCGCCGCTGCGGGAAAGTATCGTTCATGTCGGCCAAAAAGTCGAATCATGCCAACAAGTTACGCTGAAGGCTTCGCAAATGAAAAGGGCTGGCGAATCATAACGAGGGCCGCTGCGATCCGCACTCAGCCCGCCCTTTCAGACAGCGTAGGCGAGATCGGCGAGTTGGTGCGCCGCGGGCGGTTGCGCGAAGGCGCCCCGCTCCATGACACACTGCTCCATGACACACTGCTCCATGGCCTCGCGGGCGATCGCCTTGCCCATGCAGGCACACTTGCCGCACTGGGTCGCGCAGCCGGTCTGCTCGCGCACGTCACGCCAACTCCGCGCCCCTTGCGCCACCGCCTGGCGGATGGCCTTGTCGGAAACGCCCTTGCAAAGACATACGTACATAAACACCTCGCTTGGCATCGCGAGATTAAATGTAAATGATTCGCATGCTGAACCGCAACCCTGATCGCGAAAAACTATCGACCCCATTGACCATGACGACCGCAACGAAACGTCAACAGCTCCTAGCGCCGCGACCAGCGTTGCTGGTTCCTGCGCGCGCGCTGAACGTAGGGCGACAGGCGGATCAGGTTGAATGCCACGCGGTTGACCAGCGCGCCCGGGAAGCGCATCGGCCGCATGACATCCAGAAACAGCACCACCCTGACGCCATCGGTGTCGTTCCATACCTCGTGCTCGTAGGTATCGTCGAACAGCAGGCTGCCGCCCTCCTGCCAGTAGCCGATGTCATCGCCGACACGGATGCGGCAACGCTCGCGCGGCTCCGGCACCTGCAGCCCCAGGTGATAGCGCATCACGCCCTTGTAGGGGCCGCGATGCGGCGGGATGTGCTTGCCAGGCGCGAGTATCGAGAAGAACGCCGTCGTCATCCCCGGCACGCTTTCGATCAAACGGGTCGTTTCGGGACAGCGCGCGCAGTTGTCATCCATGCGATAGCCGTAGCCGTAGAAGAAGAAGGTCTTCCAGCGATCGTCCTGGCTGATGCGTGCCTGGTCCTGGGAGATGTCCTGGAAATTGGGCAGGGCATCACGCTCGCGCAGGATGTCGTCGAGTTCCGTGCGAATGGTTTGCCAATCGGCTTCCAGCGGCCGGACCCAGGCAAACTCGGCAGGGTCGAAGAAGGTCGGATCGCCGACCCGCGAATGGCGGGCGATGAAGCGATCAACCGAGGTCAGCAGCCGGCGCCCGGTCCTGATGTACCAGGACTTCCTGCGCTTGCCGGGAGGTCTTGTGGCAGTCGGTGGGGGTGAGGACTCATTCATGATGTTCGTCTTCCTCGTGATATCAGCGCAGCACACGCTCACGCAGCAGCCGCCACAGCAGCGGCCAACCGAACAGCAACGGATGGCGGCGCAAACGCTCGCTGACGGGAATTCGCCGGCCACTGTGGCGCTCCAGCTTCCAGACCACGTAATCGACGCCGTTTTCGAAGGTCAGCACCGCCTTCATCAGTCGGGCGATATGCAGGACACGTCCCTGCCGGCGCCGCCAGCGCCAGGCGCGACGCCCCCGGCGGCGCTGGGCCGCGTCCTGGGCATTGCGATAGTACTCATCGCGACAGTACTCATTGCGACAGTACTCATCGCGACAGTACTCATCGTCAGTCGCCGACAATCCAGGCAGCGCCTCGGTCGCCGCCGCCAGCCGCCGCCGGTACTCCGCCTCCTGCCCGGCCAGCAGCGAAGCCGGGCGCGATGCGCCTTCGGGACGCAGTTCGACACCGTAACTTAGGGCCAGGGCCTGCTGCCACCCCTCGGCGGCCTCAAAGGTATCCGGCAGACAGGGCAGCGCGGCACGCCACAGCGCGAGCACCGCCCCGGCCAAAGTGTCGTTCACCCACATGCGGATCGCTTCATCGCGGCAATAGGCCAGGCGACAGGGCTGGGCGAAGCGCCCCCATAGATAGGTCTCGAACCAGCGGGTCGTGCCCTGTACGAAATCGTCGAGGGTGATGACCGCACACTTGGCGCGCAGGCGCCGCCCCTGGGCATCCTGTGTCTCGAGATAGAACACGTTGGGTGGCAGCCAAGCGTTGACCAGCCGCAGCAGACGGCGATCGTAGACGGCGGCGTAGCGGTCGACCAGCGCATAGAGATCGACCACGCCATCACCCGGGTCGTGGCTGCGCAGGCAGGAGCCGTAGAAGAGCACCGCGCAGGTAGCCTGGCCGAAACGCTCCTGCACGCGGGCCACGAGCGGTGCCACCCCCTCGGGCAGCGGACGCGCGGCCTGTTCGGCAACCTGAGCGACCAGCGCGGCAGGCGGGGAAGAATGGAAGGTACGCATGGGCGCCTCAGGGGTAGACGAGAAAGTCATGGAAAGATGCGCTGGTCACGGGAAGACGAGAAAATCGATCGCCGGCGTTGCCGACAGCTCGATGGCCTCGCCGGGTTCGGCGCAGAAGCGTTCACCGTCGAGAATGCCGCCTGCATCGAGTTCCAGGCGCAGCGACGTCAGGTTGCGGCTGACATAGCCCTCCCCGTCGCGTACGGCCTGGCGGCCGCGCCCGCGCAGAATGGCCGGCAGGCGCCGCCACAGGGCACGTGGCGGGTAGCGCACCGCGGTGAAATGCAGCGGCGCGGCCTGCTCTCCCCAGAACGGTCGCGAGCCCAGCAGCAGCCGCTCGAGGGTCGATACCAGCACCAGCAGGTAACGGCCTTCCAGCACCTCGTCGCGATCCAGCACCAGCCGGCACGGCGCAGCAGGCAGCAGCGGATGGGGCCGGCCGCGCAGCATCGACACCGTCACCCGCAGGAAGGCCAGGCGTGGCCCCCAGGCGCCCGCCACCGGACCGCAACGTACCCGCTCATTGAAATAGTCGACACCGGTCTGGATCGCGCCGCTGCCGAAAAACAGGCCATACTGAGCCGCCGCCGGGCGTCCCAGTGTCAGGCGCACGAGAGGACGGGAGCAGGAGCGTGGCCCCGGGCCGCGGCCCTCGAGCCAAGCCGCCAGCCTGGCCAGCGCGACAGGCGGTTGGCAGCGCGTGCCGAGATCGGCCGCGCTCATGTTGGTCGTGCCGCCGGCGATCACCAGCAGCTTCGGCAACGCCTCGGCCGGCAGCGCCAGGTCGCGCAGCAGGCCGGTCAGGGCCGCCTGCAGCGTACCGTCACCCCCCGCGATCGCGATCAGCTCGACACCTTCGGCATGCAATGCACGCAGCGTCTCGACGATCGCTTCGGGCGTCGTGGCCTCGCGGTAGACGAATAGCGCTGCCTGCTGCTCGGCAGTGCGGCGAATCGCCGCCAGATGGCGGCGGTTGTGCCCGCTGTGCGGATTGCACAGTACGCCAATGCGGCGCGGGACATCAGCGGAATGAAGCACCGGCGAGGCCCTACCTGCCCGAACGGATGGCGGGGTCGGGGAAGGTGAACCAGCGCACCATCAGCGGATGGCGTCCGGCTCGCGGGTCGTCGCTGTGCAGCCAGGCCCGGGGCGGCTCGCCGCGGACGCGTGCCAGCAGTCCTTGCCCGAGGCGGACCGCCAGGACCAGCGTCGAGAGCAGCGTCCAGAGCGTGACCAGGACCAGGCCGACATGCGGCGAGCCCGCCCCCCAGGCCAGCGTCAGCAGGATCAGATTGGGGTTGCGGCGCGCGGTGACCAGGCGGTTGACCGAATCGAATGGACGCCAGATGAACATCGAGAATGGCGCCGCGAACTTAAATGCGCCCTCGCACAGACGTCCGCCGATGTAGCCGATCACGATCAACCACAACAGCCCCGTCACATCCGCTGTGACGCCCAGGCCAGCTCCCCAGGCGATGTACCACAACGGCGGGTGGATCAGGTCCAGGGCATGATCGAAGATGTTGCCGAAGCGGCTCGACGTCAGCGTCACGCGGGCCAGTTTGCCATCCACCGTGTCGAGGAAGGTCATGATCCAGCCCGCGAGCAGGCCGGCGCCGAATTCGCCGTACCCGAACAGCACCCCGGCCACGATCGCCAGCACATAGCTCAGCGACGTCACGTGATTGGGGCGCAGCCCCCAGCGCACGCACAGCCGGGTAACGGCGCGTGCCGGCAGCGGCCAGGCCCATTTGGTGACGAGATCGGTCACGCCCTTGTAGGCGGCACTGAACAGGGCATTTTCGAGACGTCTGCGCGCCGGCGCCGACACCCGGGCCACCCAGGGCGTATCGAACTTGCGCAGTTTCGACTGATGCGCGCCACTGGCGACGGTGGCCGGTGTCATGCGCTGCAGGGAGGACAGCGGTGCATTGGCCAGGGATGGGCGCGCATCCCTCGGCCACTGGTCGGCGCGCGCGCGTACGGCGACCACGCTGTCATCGCCGGGATCGGTGAGCGCGAGCTGCCCGGCTTCGCTATCCAGCAGACCGTTCAGCACACGCTGATCGTAAACATAATCGGCACGCAGGACGAGGATCTCGGTGCCGGGCTGAGCGGTGCCAGGCCGGGAGGCTGGGGTGTCATCCGCGAGGACCACGTCGGGCAGGGGTGCCAGCGATTTCACCAGCCGTTGACGAGGCGTCAGGCCCCATAGCCGGACAGGCGAATCCTCTTCGAAATACACGCTTATTGTCATCATGCCACCGATGATCCTTTTCTGATCAAAATCCTGAGATTATATTATGCAGATGATGACAACGGCACCCCCGACTTTTGCTGAGCAAGATGCGTCGCTGTGTCTGGCGCATCTCTCCGATCCCCATCTGACCTCTTTCGACGTGCCGCCGTGGAAAGAGTTGTTCAATAAGCGTGCCTTCGGCTACTGGGCCTGGCGGCGCAAGCGCCAGCATGTGCATCGGGCGGAGGTGCTGACAGCGCTTCTCGCCGACCTGCGCGGTGCGGCGCCCGACCACATTGCCGTGACCGGCGACCTGACGCATCTGGGCACGCCCGCCGAATGCCGCCAGGCGTTGACATGGCTGCATGCGCTGGGCGCGCCGCATGACGTCTCCGTCGTGCCCGGCAATCACGACGCCTATGCGCCGGCGCCGTGGGCCGATACTGTCGGACTGTGGCGCGACTATATGCAAGACGACTATATGCAAGACGAATTGCATGCCGAGATGCGCAACGCAACAGCGATGAGTGACACGGCGCATGTGTCGCGCTTTCCCTTCGTTCGCCATCGTGGTCCGGTCGCGTTGATCGGCGTCTCTACGGCGCTGCCCACGCCCTGGCCCTTGGCTACCGGCGCGCTCGGTGCCGAACAGCTCGTGCGTCTGGAGCACTGTCTGCGCCGGGCGGGGCGCGCGGGGCGCTTTCGTATCCTGCTGATTCATCACCCGTTGCAGCGCAACGCCGTGAACTGGCGCAAGCGCCTCACCGATGCACCGGCGCTGCGTCGCGTACTGGCACGTGCCGGCGTCGAGCTGGTCCTGCATGGTCACGCCCATTGCCGCATGGATGCCTGCGTGCCCACGCCGCACGGGCAGGCAGCGGTGTTCGGCGCCCCCTCGGCCTCGCTTGTGCCGGACGCCGACGCGACGACGGCTGCCGGCTACACGCTGTTTCACATCACGCGCCAGGCGGATCACTGGGCCCTGACGGCCACACGCCACTGCCTGAGTGAAGCCGGGGAGCCTACCCGCATCGAGCAGCGGCGTTGCGTACAGCCGTTCGCTGTGCTGGAAAATGCAGACTGCTGACAATCCCTTACCGACCCTTAAGCCTTTGCTCAGGCCAAGGTGATACATTCAAGCGTGAATGGCTGGGGCTGAGTTGTTAAAGTCGAGCGCCTTGATGGTCGAGCGCCTTGATGAAAGAGTAGTGATAAGAGTAGCGAAAGAAGGGTAATGCTCGGCTCCGGGGCTGCAGAGCCTGCACCCCGCCCTCCTGGCCTTCATGTACAGTACTTCACAGACGAGATATCGACCCACCATGCAACAATCGACTCCTTCGCGGCCACTCCGGGCCATCCTTCTCAGCGCCGGCCAGGGCAAGCGTCTATTGCCTTATACCGAACGTCACCCCAAGTGTCTCATTCGCTTTGGCGACAAGACCGTCATCGAGCATCAGATCGATCATCTGCTCGCCGCCGGTTTCGAGCGGATCACCGTCGTGCTCGGCTATGGCATCGATCAAGTGACGCAATGCCTGCGTGATCGCTATGCACCCGAGCTGATCGATATCGTCTTCAACCCCTTCTATGAGGTCGCCGACAACCTGGCTAGCTGCTGGATGGCGCGCGAGGCGATGCGGGAAGACTTCCTGCTGCTCAACGGCGATACCCTGTTCGAGCTGCCGGTGCTGGAACGCTTGCTGGAGGCGCCGCAGCATCCGGTCACCCTGGCCATCGACCGCAAGGCGCGCTATGACGCCGACGACATGAAGGTCAGCCTGCATGGTGATCGCCTGGCGCGGGTCGGCAAGACGCTCGATCCGGACACGGTGAACGGCGAGTCGATCGGCATGATGACCTTCCGCGGCACTGGCGCGGCGCTGTTCCGCGACACGCTGGAACGCATCATGCGCGACCCCGCGGCGCTCAAGCGCTGGTATCTGAGCGTGATCGACGAACTCGCGGCAGGCGGCGACATCTTCGCCCAGCCCATCGAGGGGCTGCGCTGGGCGGAGCTCGACTTTCCCAGGGATCTCGAGCAGGCGCGCCACCTGGTGACCCGCTGGCAGGCCCGTGACGCGGCGGCGACAGCCGCGCGCGGCTGAGCGCCTCTGCTCCTTCTCGGACCCGGCGGCCTCTCGGCGAGTACTGCTCGCCGATCAGCGTTCGCCGGCGAGAATCGCTTCGACGAGCTGCCGGTCGGCGGGCGTGTCCACGTCGACCGCCGCCTCGGCGTGATCCAGCACCACGGCCCGGATGCGTATACCGAGCCGGCGGGATAGCCTGCCCAGGGCCTGCTCGAGTGTCAGCCGCCCGAGCAAGTAACGCACCACGGCTCCCCAGCCCAGCGCTCCGCCGATGACCCGCCAGGGGCGCTTGCGCTGCTGTTCGACCCGGCGCCAGAAGTCGGCGAGCGCGCGTCCGCGCGGTGTGGTGAAGGCAAACAGGTTGCAGCCGCAGTAGGGACCGTCGGACAGGCGTATCGCCGTGCGTCGCGTACCGGGAAAACGCGCCTTCACTGTCTCCAGGCGTGCCACGCCCACCACGAAGTCGCCATCGCTGGCCAGGGCGCGATCGACAAACGCGGTGACAATGGCCGGCGTCAGCAGGGCATGATCGGCGGTGGTCACCATGACCGGCATGTCATCGGGCAGCAACCGCAGGGCGGCGCCGACGCTGGCGCTGGGCGTCGCGGCATTTTCCACCCAGCTCACATCGTTGCGGCCAAGCAGCTCGCCAAGCAGGGGCTCGCGCTCGATGATCGCCGCCGGTGGTCCGGCCAGGCAGATGCGCGCGATACGTCCATTGCCGTCGAGGGCGCTGAACACGCGGCGCAGCATGGGTACGCCAGCGACCGGGGTCAACGCCTTGCAGGCGACCCCGGCCTCCCGCGCGACCGGGTCGTCGGCGTGGCGATCCGCCGCCAGCACCACGGCACCAAGCTGTCCTTCAGAGATGCTTTTCATAGAGGCGATAACGTTTGTAAAGGTCGGTTCCGATATGCTCGAGGATATTGCGCATGCCCGCGTTGTCCTCGAGGATCCAGGACATTTCCACGGCTTCGATGCCATGGCGGATGAGCGACGCCTGGATCGACTCGACCAGTACCAAGGCCAGTGTCGGCCCTAGGCGGCTATGCTGATATTCGCGGCGCACGCCCATCAGCGGCACGCGGCCGGTCTTTGGCCCGCGCACCTTGAGCGCCCACAACAGACGCAGCCAGCCCAGTGGCAGCAAGCGACCATGCAGCGGGGCGATCGCCTCGTTGAGGTTGGGCAAACCGACAATGAACGCGACGGGCTTGGCGTCGATCTCGGCGATCTGGATCAGTTCGGACGGCACCAGCATCTTCAGACTGGAGCCCAGCTCACGGAATTCGGCATCGGTGAAGGGTACGAATCCCCAGTTCTTCGCCCAGGCGTCGTTGAAAATGTCGCGCAGGATATCGAGCTCTTCATTGAAGCGGTCGCGACGCAGGGAGCGCAGGTGGATCCGCTCGCGCCAGCGAGTGACCATGCGTTTCATCGTCGGCGTGAAATTCACACCATGTGTCGACATCCAGTAGGCGAGCAGGTCCTTGGCAGGCGCATAGCCCTGCGCCTCGACGTGAGAGGCATAGTAGCGTCCGGCATGTCCCATCATCATTGAAGGCGGCCGCTCGAAACCGTCGACCAGCAGCCCGCACTCCTCGTTGATGGTCAGATTGTAGGGACCGGTAATGTGCCGCGCGCCGTGCTCGCGCAGCCATGTCTCCGCCGCGGCGAACAGCGCCGCGAACACGCGAGGGTCGTCGATGGCATCGAGCATGCCGAAATGGCCCGTATCAGCGCCGTGGTACTGGCGGTGGAGGCTATCTATCTGGGCACTGATACGTCCCACCGGTCTGTCACCCGACCAGGCGATGAATCCCTGCCAGGTCACATGATCGAGGGCCGGATTCCTGGTCAGGTGCAGGCGTCGTTCGAGGTGCAGCGGTTCTACCCACTGCGGATCATCCTGCATCACGTCGCCCGGCAAACGCACGAAGGTTGCCAGGTCCCGGCGCCCCTTCACCGGCCGAACGTCGATGGCGGCAAGTGGGCCACGAGCGGTGTCGTGACGATGAGTCTCAAAAGGCGTATGCACTTCGGAAGGAGCGTTGCTGTTCACGTGAAGCCTTAAGCATGCACCGCCTCACACCGAGCAGCATGATGCATCGCAACGACGGGATTCGGCGGGATGGGAGGCGATCGAAAGCCGTAGCTGGACAAGCGGATCGCTTCATGAATTTTGCATCGAATGGCGCATCATAGGTATCTTCACGCATCACTGCAACGAACGCGCCTGCGGTTACCATGACGATATGAAGCAGGGAAGTGAAGACATGAAGCAGGGAAGTCACGCTGCCCGGGCGATTTCTGATAGCTTGCTAAATAATTTTAGCAATCATTAAGGTTTTATTTGTATACTGAATATACGGTAAGCAAAAGTGGGACAAGGATCGTGAAGACGCCAGCCGAGCCGAACTCGACGATGGAGAAATTCGGGGCTCCCGATAATATCCTGCGCGACTACCAACTTTGGAGCGTGCTATTTCGTGATGCCCAGGCAACGCTGGGCTCGCTCGTGCTGGTCGCCAAGGGGCCGGAGACTGCGTTTCCCGATCTCCCCCGGGAGGCATTCACCGAACTGGCCGATGTGACCGCCGACATCGAAGCCGCCCTGAGCCGGGCGTTCGGCTATGACAAGATCAATTACCTGATGCTGATGATGGTCGACCCTCACGTCCATTTTCATGTCATCCCACGCTACGCGACGGCGCAAACGTTCGAGGGTCACGAGTTCACCGACGCCGGCTGGCCCGGCCCCCCGAGGCTGGATGCCGTCAACGCCAGCGACGCTGCGCTCAATGCACGGATACGCTCAGCGATCATGCAGCATTGGGCGTGACCACCGCAGACACGCCATCTCCAGGCCAGTCGCCGATAGGTGACATGGCGGTGTGATTCCACGCAGCGGGATGATCATCCATCGAGCCGGTCCAGGCCATCCGGGACGCTACAGCTGATCACGGTGTTTCTAGCTGGCGCGCATTGTCTCTATGACAACACATCTGCTTAGGGATCGAGACCGAACCTAATGACCGAACTCTATATCACCGAAACGCCAACGCGGAACCGGCTCCCCCAGCGGCTGGCCGACTTCGGCACTCTGACCGAAGCGCTCGACTACGCCGCTCAAGGCGTGACGGGCTACAACTTTCATGATGGCCGCGGTCGTCTTACCGCCCCCTTGAGCTACGCCGAGCTGCGGCAGCGTGCCCTGGCGGCAGCTTATCGCCTGTGTCGCCTGGGGCTGAAACGAGGCGACAAGGTGGCCATCGTTGCCGACACCAGCCCGCTGTTCATGGAAATCTTCTATGGCTGCCAGTATGCGGGCTTCGTTCCCGTGCCGCTGCCGATCAACATGAGCCTCGGCAATCATGCCAGCTATGTCGAACGTCTTGCGCGCCTGCTGCGCAGCTGCGAGGCCCGCGTCGCGATTGCGCCTGCAGAGATGCAGCCCTTCCTGATGGAGGCCGGCAGTGAACTCGAGCTGCTGTTCAGCGGTGGAGGCGAGGCGTTTCATCGGCTCGACGCCAATGTGCACCCTCTTGAGCCATCGCGCCCGGATGAGCTGGCCTACCTGCAGTACACCTCGGGCAGTACCGGCTTTCCGCGTGGCGTGATGATCGATCAGACCACGGTGATGGCCAACCTGCGCGGGATTGTCACCCACGGCCTGGGGGTGCGCCCGGGCGACCGTTGCGTTTCGTGGTTGCCATTTTACCATGACATGGGGCTGGTCGGTTTCGTCCTCGGACCGATGGCATCACAGCTGTCGGTGGATTATCTGGGTGCGCGCGAATTCGCCATGCGACCGATGCAGTGGCTGACGCTGCTCAGCCGCAATCGCGGCACTATTGCCTTTGCGCCGCCCTTTGGTTACGAAATCTGCGCTCGCCGCCTGCGCAGTGGCGACCTCGAACGCTTCGATCTGTCGAGCTGGCGAGTCGCCGGTATCGGCGCAGAACCGGTGCGTACCGATATTCTCGAGCGTTTCGCCGAGTGCTTCGCACCTGCCGGCTTCGATTCGCAGGCCTTTCTGCCCTGCTACGGTCTCGCGGAATGTTCCTTGGCGGTCAGCTTCGCGCCGCTCGATCAGGGCATCGCCGTCGAGCACATCGACCGTCTCCACCTCGAGCACCATGCTCATGCCCGCCTAGCATTGCCAGGTGGCGACATGGCCGTCACTAGCTTCGTCAACTGCGGTCACGCGCTCCCCGGCCATGAAATCTTAATTTGCGATCAACAGGGGCAACCCCTGCCCGAGCGTGCGATAGGCCGCATCACCGTGCGCGGCCCTAGCGTCATGTCGGGATACTTTCAGAACCCCGAAAGGACTCAAAGTGTGCTCCGTGACGGCTGGCTCGATACCGGCGATCTGGGCTACCTGACGCAGGAGGGGCTGTTCATTACCGGGCGACATCGCGACCTTATCTTCGTCAACGGCCGCAACATCTGGCCCGAAGACCTCGAGCATCTCGCTGGAAGTTGTCAGGGCATCCGGCGTGGTGATGTCGTCGCGTTCACGGGGGCAGCGGATGACGAGGAGGCGGTTGTCATGTTGGTCCAGTGCCATCTCAGCGATGCGCAACGTCGACATGAACTGGTCAATGAACTGACCAGCCTGATTCGCAGCAATTTCGGTGTCACTTGCCGTGTTGTCCTGCGGCCGCCCCGCTCGCTGCCGCGAACGTCGTCCGGCAAGCTTTCGCGCAGCGAGGCGAGCAGACGCTACCGGCAGGAGCGCAGCGAGTCGTTGGGGGACACCTCGCCCGCCGCATCGCTGACCGGGACCGGCGCGTCCTGATCTCCATGATCACGAGTGTCGCGCTTACAGGGGCCACCGGCTTCATCGGCCGCAGGCTGCTCGCCCGGCTGGTCAGTGAGGGCGTGCAAGTGCGTGCTCTGACGCGGCGTGTGCCAGCCGAGCCGGAAGACCCGCATGTCCACTGGATCAAAGGGGCGCTCGACGATACGGCGGCTCTGGAGCGGCTGGCCGATGGGGCGGAGGCTGTCATCCATTGCGCTGGCGCAGTGCGTGGCGCCGATGACGCCACGTTCCGGCGCATCAATGTCGAGGGCAGCCGTCGGCTGTTCGAGGCGGCCCAGCGTCAGGGGTGTGCCCGCCTGCTGTTGATATCCTCGCTGGCCGCGCGTCATCCCGAACTCTCCTGGTACGCCGCCTCCAAGCGCCAGGCGGAGCTCTCCTGTTACTCCGCCGCCAAGCGCCAGGCGGCACAACGAGGAGTCACATCGTCAGCGCGGCCGGCGGTGACAGTATTTCGCCCAACGGCGGTCTACGGGCCCGGGGATCGCGAGCTGCGTCCCCTGTTCGAGATGCTGATGCGCGGCTGGCTGCCGATGACCGGCCCGCGCGAGGCGCGCCTGTCGTTTCTACATGTCGACGATCTGGTGGCCGCAGTGATAGCCTGGCTGCGTCACTCCCCGGCTGACGCTCCCGCCGAAGGCGGTCCTTTCGAGCTTCACGATGGCTACCCTGGCGGCTACACTTGGCCGCACATCGCCGCGATCGGCGCTGCCGTGCGTGGCGCGCCGGTACGTCGTCTGCCGATTCCTGCCGGCATACTGCACGGCATGGCGCAGGCCAATCTGTTGTTGGCACGCGCGTTGCACCGTTCGCCGATGCTCACGCCCGGCAAGTTCCGCGAGCTGAGACATCTCGACTGGACATGCCATAATGACGCATTCACCCGCGCGACCGGGTGGGTACCGCAGACTACGCTGGAGCAGGCGCTTGGCGATCGCCGGCAGTGGGCGGCGGACTGACCAGCTGTCGGCTTTTCCATTGCCCTGCTTTTTCATTACATTCAATCTGGCGCACGCCGCCAGCAACGGACATAGCACGCATGCCGCAACATGAACAGATTCTCGAGCGGTTGATGACGCACCTCGAACGCCTGGCGCCGCCTGACAGCAATCTGCGTCCCGACGTCGATATGGTCAGTGAGCTGGGGCTCGACTCGGTCAAAGTAATGGATCTCATGCTGGATGCCGAAGACGAATTCGATATCTCCGTTCCTCTGAACGTCCTCGCCGATATCCGCACGCCCAACCAGCTGGCCCAGGCGATCAACAAGCTGCTCGAGAGCCGATAATGTCTCTGTTCGATAAATTCCAGTCCCTGAGCGATGCGCGCCACGCCTTGATCCAGCAGGAACCGAGCCCGATTGGTACCCGCATCGATGAAGTCCTTTCGCCCACCGAAGGGCGCGTAGACGGCAGGTCGGTGATCCTCGCCGGCACCAATAACTACCTGGGACTGACTTTCGACCCCGACTGCATCGCGACGGCACACGACGCTCTTGATCGAGAAGGCACCGGCACCACCGGGTCACGTATGGCCAATGGCAGCTACGCCAGCCACACCCGTCTCGAGGAAGAACTGGCGCGCTTCTTTGCGCGCCCCTCGGCGGTCGTGTTCTCCACCGGTTACGTGGCCAATCTCGGCCTGATCGGCACCCTGGCCGGTGCCGACGACGTCATCGTGCTCGATGCCGACTGCCATGCCAGCATCTACGATGCCTGCCGCCTCACTGGCGCAGACATCATTCGCTTTCGTCACAATGATGCGAGTGACCTCGAGAAACGCCTGCGCCGTCTGGGCGAGCGCACCGCCAATACCCTGATCGTGGTGGAAGGCATCTACAGTATGCTGGGGGATCAGGCACCGCTGCGCGAGATCGTCGCCGTCAAGCGCCGCCATGGGGGTTACCTGCTGGTCGACGAGGCCCACTCGCTGGGAGTGCTGGGCGCCCATGGGCGCGGCCTGGCCGAAGCCGAAGGCGTCGAGGCCGACGTCGACTTCGTGGTTGGCACCTTCAGCAAGAGCCTGGGCGCCATCGGCGGCTTCGCCTCCAGCCATCATCCGCAGCTCGACATGATCCGCTACGCCAGCCGCCCGTACATCTTCACCGCCTCGCCCTCCCCGGCGACGATCGCGTCGGTACGCACCGCCCTGCAGATCGTCCATTCGCGAGGCGAACTCCGCCAGCGCCTGTGGGCCAATGCCGAGCGGCTATATCACGGACTGGCACGGCTCGGTTTCGAACTGGGCCCAGAGCCTGGCCCGGTGGTCGCCACCCTGCTGGGATCGCCCCAGCAGGGCGTCGCCTTCTGGCACGGACTGCTCGACCGGGGCGTCTATGTCAATCTGGTATTGCCGCCGGCTACGCCGGGCGGCCAGGCATTGATGCGCATCAGCGTCAGCGCGGCCCATGACATCGCCCAGATCGACCAGATCATCGACGCCTTCGCTGCCTTGAAACCGATGCTCGACCGTCACGGGAGCGAGTGAGCACCGGCGGTCGCCACGAACGAACGCCCACGGATTCGCACATGCGCCTGCTTTTCGCATTCTTTCGCCTCTATCCCCAACGCACGGTCATCATGTTGATCTGCCTGCTATTTGCAGGCATCGCTGAAGGGATTGGCCTGACCACTGTGTTGCCGCTGCTATCGGTGGCGCTCGGCGAGAACGAGCAACCCAATGCCTTTTCGCAGAAGGTCCTCGCCGCCATGGATGCCATCGGGTTGCCGACCACCGTCGGCGTCATCCTGTCGATCATCGTTATCGGCATGACGGTCAAGAGTGCGCTGGTCCTGCTGGCCAACCGTCAGGTCGGCTATACCGTCGCCCGGGTGGCCACCGACCTGCGCCTCGAACTGATCCATTCGCTGCTGGCCAGCCGCTGGGAGCATTACCTGCGCCAGCCCGCCGGCGGCATGGCCAACTCGGTGGCTACCGAGGCCACCCGTGCCGCGACCGGCTACGAGCACTGCGCCAACGTCATCTCACTTTTCATTCAGGTGGTCGTCTATGCCATCGTCGCGCTGATGATCGGCTGGCAGGCGACAATGGTCTCGCTGGGACTCGGCGTGCTGATGTCGATCATGCTGTATCGACTGGTCCGCGCCTCCAAGCGCGCCGGCAAGAAGCAGACCCGACTGATGCGTGAGCTACTTTCACGCCTGACCGATACGCTGGGCTCGGTCAAACCGCTCAAGGCGATGGCGCGTTACGATGTCGCCGATGCGCTGCTCAAGCGCCAGACCCATAAGCTCAACCGCGCCATGGAGCGCCAGGTGCTGGCCCGCGAGGGGATGAAGGCCATTCAGGAGCCGATCCTGACGCTGTTCGTCGCCGTGGGCCTCTATTTGGCCCTCGTCGTTTGGGGCCTCTCGTTACCGTCTGTGATGGTGATGGTATTTCTGCTGGCAAGGGTGGTCATGCAGCTCAACCAGCTGCAGCGTCGCTATCAGCAGATGCAGACCCAGGAAAGCGCCTACTGGGCATTGAAGGATGCGGTACAGGCGGCACGCGACAATGCCGAGCCCGTCAGTGGCGATCAGATACCGACCCTCGAGCGGGAGATCACGTTCGAGGGCGTGCGCTTTCATTACGGCGACCACGCGATTCTGAACGAGACCGACCTGACCATTCCGGCCCGCTCGTTCATCACGCTGATCGGTCCCTCCGGCTCCGGCAAGACCACCCTGCTCGACATCCTTTGCATGCTGCTGGAGCCCAGTGCCGGTCAGGTCCGTATCGATGGGATGCCGATCGAGCGGATCGACCGGCTCGCCTGGCGGCGTCTGATCGGCTACGTCCCGCAGGAAACGCTGCTGCTGCATGACAGCGTGCTTGCCAACGTCACCCTTGGCGATCCTACGCTGACCGAGGCGGATGCCGAACGTGCGCTGCGCCAAGCCGATGCCTGGTCATTTGTCAGCCAGATGGCCGAAGGCATTCATAGCTCGGTAGGCGAGCGCGGCTCGCGGTTATCGGGAGGCCAGCGCCAGCGCATTGTCATTGCCCGGGCTCTGGCCCATCGACCCAAGCTGCTGATTCTCGACGAAGCGACCAGCGCCCTCGACATGGAAGCGGAGGCGGCGATCAGCAAGACCCTGCAGGGCCTGAAGAGCGAACTCACGATCGTTGCCGTCTCTCACCAGCCCGCGCTGGTGCAGGCCGCCGATCATGTCTATCGGCTCGAACGGGGGCAATTGGTGGCGGTCGAGATCGGCGACAACAATCTTGCATATCAACCCGCCTGAACCGATTCGACGACGGCGTAGGCATGGATAGGATGCCTTGCGCCGTCGTTTCGCTGCTGGCCGTCACATTGAACTCGCCTTTCCGTCAGGGTTCAGTTTCTCTGTCCGGGCAAACTCGGTCGGCAACAGCAGTTGCAGATAGCGCTTGGCGCTGCGTTCCAGGCTGAACTCGCCACCGCGCCGGCGCAGCGTCTCCGCCGGCAGCGGCGCATCGAGCGTGCGCGTCATGGCCGCGGTCAGCGCCTCGATGTCATCTACCGGCACCAGTTCGCCAAAGCGCCCGCCTTGCAAGATTTCCGTCGGACCGCTGGGGCAGTCCGTGCTCACCACAGGGCAGCCGCAGGCCAGCGCCTGGATAAGCACTCCGGGCAATCCTTCATAATCCGACGAGAGCACGAACAGCGCCGCCCGGGAAAAGGCCGCATAGGGGTTATCCACGAAACCGGGCAGTGCCACGTCGCCGTCTACTCCCAGCGTATGGGTCAGTACTTCAAGCCGGGGCCGCTCGGGCCCCTCGCCCAGGATTATCAACCGCACCGCACGCTGTTCACGCAGCCGGGCGAAGGCGCGCAACAGTAGCGGAAAATTTTTCACAGGCACCAATCGCCCGGCCGCCACAATGACCGGTGACCCACCATCCTCCAGCCACGGATGCGGTGCCGGCGCGGCGGCACGGACCGCCAACCCCGGCGTGACCACTGGATTGTAGACGGTATCAATGGTGCCGCGCGGCAGCCCCGCGGTAATCGCCAGATCATCGGCGACCCCATCGGAAACCGCAGTTATCGCATCGGCCCATGGGTAGGTGCGTGCGATCAGCGGCGCAATATGACGCCAGCGCCACTTGCGGCTGAGCGTGATGGACCGAGAAAGCTGAGTACGCTCGCTGATGACGACACGAGTGGGCGCGCCGCTCAAGCGCCGAGCCCACAGCGCCAGCAGATTGGTGGGCGTCTTGGCGGCGAGCAGCGCCGCCGGGCGCACGCTGGCCAGATAACGAGCCAGATCGGCCAGATAGGGCTGGACGGGCGCTGGATGCCGCGTCAGCAGCACCGGGCGCGCCAATGCAGTGAGGCCGGCGGGGTCCATGCGAACGAGCTCCAGCCGTGTGACTAGACCGCTCCGTGGCTGTAGCGTCACGATGTTGACGCCTGCCGGTATCGCCGATAGATAAGGGCCTTCGGCACGACACAGCACCAGATCCACCGGATGGCCGGCAGCGCAAAACGCTTCAGCCAGATGAAGTATCGAACGGCCTACGCCACCGGCAGCAAGCGAAGGCAATAGCAGGGCAATCCTGGGGAGTTGTTGTGTCACGCAAAAACCGGGCTCATGGTCGAATCGGCGCCAACGCTGCTTTTTGATTTATCGTAGTGTAGCATGCCAACAAACCGCTTTAGGCGCGCTTAATGAAGGGGATTTTCCGTTGACAAGCAATGCTTCATGTCTCAACGAGGAGACCTTGACCATCGCCGCCCGTCCGATTCGAGTCGAGCGCGCCGATACCTCGCATCAGCCCCACTGCGTGATACTGCCGGCGTTGACCTCAGCACCCTCGCCGCGTCCTCCGGTGCGCATTTTCCTGGGCACCGAGAAAGCCCAGGTAAGAGCCCAGCGCATATTCTTCTATTCGGTCGAACGCGTACGCGATCCTGCACGGGAATACCGCATCTACCTGATGAAGGATATCGCCGGTTTCGATCAGTCGACATGGCGCACCGGCTTCACCAATTACCGCTTCGCGATTCCCGATTTCGCCGGCCGCGAAGGGCGCGCCATCTATAACGACGTCGACCAGATCTACTTCACCGATCCCGCCGTGCTGTTCGACCTGCCGATGGCCGAACATGGCTATCTTGCCATCTCGGCCAAGGACACGTCGGTCATGGTGATGGATTGCGCCCGCATGGCGCAGTGGTGGAACCTCGATCAGGCCAGGCAGGCCGCCAAGAAGGCGCTGACCGACACGCCGGCCGAACAGCCCGGCCTGTGGGGCGAACTCGACGGCCACTGGAACGCCCGCGACGAGGAGTACGAACACAACCGGACCCATGTGCTGCACTATACCGCGCTGCACCAGCAGCCCTGGCAGCCGACGCCGAGGATCTACTCTTATCATCCCAACGCGCTGGGCGATTTATGGCACCGCCTGGAGCAGGAAGCGGATGCTCAGTATTACGGACCCTTTTCCCGCCAGGCGCCAAGCCCCTGGTTCGAGCAGGCGCTGCAAGCGCTCGAAACACCTGATAACGCCGATGAAGCATTGCGCAGCAGCCGCCGCGCCGCACAGCTGGCAAGCGAGTGCGACGCCGCCTCGCTGTTATGGTGCCGGCCCGCTCGGCAGACCGCGCCGCCCTCGCCGCTCAATCTGGAAGCGAGCCAGCTCTGGCATCCTGAGCGCGACGCTGCGGTGGATGCCGCCTTCGATGGTGTCGCCGTCACAGGGGTGCTCGAACATCTTCCCGCCGAAGACATCCATTGGTTCATGGGAGAATTGGCTCAGCGCGCCCGCTGTTTACTCTATGTCGGCATTCAGCTCCCCGATCCCCGGCGCGTCGACGATCAGCCGTTCTACCGTACCCACTGGTGGCGCGAACAGCTGCGCCGCATCAGCGGGGCCTATCCCGATCTCGTCTGGCATCTTGATATCCAGCGCACGGGAACCGGCATGAGAGAGTGCGTCCAGTCCGGACTGAGCGGCGCACGCCAGGGGCATGGTCGCGTTCCACGGGTATGGCTGTTGCTGGGCCGGCATCACGGTGACAATGCGCAGCTGTCGCTGCTGGCACAGCGACTGGGCTGGCCCAGCGAGGAAAAACGGCTGAACTTCAAACCGTCTGCGCCAAGACCCGCGCTGTTCAGCCGCCCATCTCTTGCCAACATCGATCTGACCCAGTCCGATCGCCTCGAGCCCCCCTGGCCGGATCTGATCCTGAGCACGGGCCGGCGCAGTGTCGGCGCAGCACGCTGGGTCAAGCAGCAGTCAGGAGGACGCACACAGCTGATTTTCCTCGGCCGCCCGCGCGCGCCATTGGACTGGTTCGATCTGATCATCACCACGCCTCAGTATGGCCTGCCGGCACGGGACAATGTCATCCATAACCTCCTGCCTCTCAACGCGCCCGACCCTGCGGCGCTCGATCAGGCCGCCGCGGATTGGCAAGCGCGCTTCGACGATCTTCCCCGGCCCCGTATCGGCGTGCTGGTCGGCGGCGCAACGAAGACGCAGCACTTCGATGCCACCGTTGCCCGTGCGATGGCTCAGGCCGCCTGTCGCCTGGCCAAGGCTCGCGGAGGGTCACTGCTGATCACCACCAGCCCGCGCACGCCACCCGACGCGGCGGACGCCTTTTTCGCTGGCATCGATGTTCCCAGTTATCGCTACGCCTGGCACCACGAAGACGGTGCAGACAACCCCTACCGGGCCTATCTGGCCTTGTGCGACGCATTCGTCGTGTCAGGCGACAGCGTATCGATGCAGGCCGAAGCCATTCGGACCAAAAAACCGGTGCATGTCTTTCCGCTCGCATTGCCGCCGACATCATGGAGTCGTTTCGGGCATCGGTTTGAGGCGTTCATGCACGGGCGCACACAGGCGACCGGAACCCGCGGCACCCATCGCCAGCAGGATTGGAAAGGTCGGCTCTACGATCGCGCCTTCTGCCTGGGCCTGGTGCCCGCACCGCGCAGTGCCGAGCGCCTGCACAATGTGCTCGCCATGCGCAATCTAGTTGAGGATGTCCGCGATGTATCGAGCGAGGCATCGAAAAGCACCGCCCCACGCTGTCAGCGCGTTGATGTCGCCGACGAGGTCAGCGCCACGGTAGAGAGCATTAGCGAGCGCGCCGGCGAGCATTACTGGCGCGAGCGACGATGAAAACGCCGCGCGTGACGGTCTTTATCCCGGTGCATAACCGTCAGCACTACATCACAACGGCCGTCGATAGCATGCTGGCGCAGACGTTCGAGGACTTCGAACTGCTGATTGTCGATGATGGTTCGACCGACGCGACCCTTGAGGTGCTGTCGCGCTATCAGGATCCGCGCCTGCGTGTGGAATGCAATCCGCGCAACCTGGGCATCCCCGCCACCCGCAATCGTGGCCTGGAGCTGGCGCGCGGCGAATATATCGCCCTGCTCGACAGCGATGACAAGTCATGGCCGACCCGACTCGCGCGTCAGGTCGAAACGCTGGATCGTCATCCCGACCTGGCTCAGATCGGCAGCGCCTGTGATTTCATGGACGCCGATGGCCGACGGATTAATCGTGTGCGTCGTCAGCCGCTAGCGGCCGATGACGTGGCCGCCAGCCTGGCGTTTTACTGCGCACTGACTAATCGCACCATCATGGCGCGCACGGCTATTCTACGCGATCATCGCTACCGTGAGGACTTTCCGCGCTGTCAGGACTATGAACTTCATCAGCGCCTGTCATGCACGCAGCGCATGGCCAACCTCGCAGATGTGCTGGTCTGTGGCCGTGAGCACGGCGGCCGTTTCACCAAGCAGACCGATGCATTAGGCCGCGACCGCAAGCGTGAGGTCTGCCGTCGTGCACTCATCGAGGCGGGTATCACACCGAGCGAAGAAGATCTCGATCGCCACTACGCGCTGGCGCGGCCCAAAAAGCTTGGCGCCGCACTGAACGAGGAGTATCTCGACTGGGCCGAACAGTGGCTGGCCCAGTTCGACGTTGCCAATCGGCGCAGCCAACGCTATGTACCCGAGGCGCTGACGCGGGTCATGACCGAGCGCTGGGTAGAGCTATGCTGGTACGCGCGTCGCCAACTCGGCCCCGGTGCGGGCCTGCGGCTGGTGCGCTCACCGCTGGCCCGGCGCGTGCCTGCCGATCTGCTGCGTCGCCTACGCGCCCCCACCCGATGGCGCGCTGACGTCGGATAAACGCGCCTATTATCATCTGATCGCGACAGGATGCAGAGCCTGTTCATGAGCGCCCCTTGAGGGGAGGAGCCTGTAATGCGCTATCTCGATTTCGAGGCGCTGGAGCGTATGGATGCCAAGGCGTTCCAGCAACAGCATCCCTACCCGTGGGCCAACCCGGCCGGCCTGCTGACCGATGAAGGATATGCGGCGCTGCGTGAAAGC
>Ga0114911_1000596_pt1 | contig 22486 bp, 24 predicted proteins | sample MalvireepMed_904_FD_89688 | JGI IMG/M metagenome (GOLD analysis project Ga0114911, IMG submission 89688) | Marine viral communities from the Global Malaspina Expedition - Malaspina viral metaG DeepMed_904 | ecosystem: Environmental > Aquatic > Marine > Oceanic | place: Mediterranean Sea...
AACTCCGCGGCATCGCCGGCCTGGCACTGGCCGCCCGCTGACATGTCGGCGCGAACCGTGACACGTAACAGATTGCCCCGCCGGTACTCGTCCACCACTTCAACGGACTTTGCCCGCGCCGACGAGGCAACCTGCAGGCGGGATTCCGTCACCACACCGTTTTCCATGGTGTCGCGGCTACTGATCCTGGCTTCGTACTGCAGGGAAACATCCCTTAACGCCGCCTTCTTAGCCTCCTGCCGTGCGCTGTCGACGTCATCGTTGTAAATGGTGGCGTGGCCGACGCCCTCCAGCACCACTGCCTGGGCACCGCCACACGCAATTACCAACAGCGCTGTGACAACAGAAATAGCCAGCTTCATGGGAAATCGTTCTCTTATTCGAGGTAGTAGAGGGAATCAACGCCCCGGCTCTGGAAATCTCCGGTGCTGTCATTGCCTCTGGGCATCGGAATCGGGCACAGGTCCTGCACTTCCCGATCGGTTACGCGGGAAACACAGGCACGGAACCTGGGCTCCAGCTTGAGTTCCATAACGGTTTCCACCACGCCGTCACTGTGTTCATTCACGGCAACCATTTTGGCGCCACGGATGTAGCTATCAACGTAGGTGCGGAACATATCGTTCTGCAAAACGAAATCGTTCACCGTTGAGCTGCCGTAAATCACGGTGCCATAGACCCGCTCCGCCAGGTTGCGATAGGCATCCAACTGGGACGCACGCCGGGCAAGCAGGCGCTTGCGCGTGTTCAGGCGATCTTTCGACACTTCCTCATAGGTCCCGAAGCCGCTAACTCGCACGGTAATCGGGTCCAGTTCGGTCTGCTGCCCGTCGGCACCGGCGTTCCGGTGCTGGCCCACGGGGGCGCAGCCGATCATTGTCACCATCAGCGCAGGTATCAGTATCCACCGCAGGGTCATGTTGGTTCTCCGAAAAAACATCTGTTCACTGCCCTTATGAAAAATTCACGCCAACCTTTGTAACCGACTGAATTCCATAATTTCATGTCCCACCGGGCCCGCCACACAGAAACCAGGCGGCAAAAAACTACCGCTATTTACAGTAAAAAAACAAACCGTTACCGCATCACCGGTGAGTCACGGCGGCAACTGGATTAACCTGAACTGCATGTCACTTTTAACTTAGCATCATCGCTTCATCAGGACTCATCATGACCCCAACCCGTCTGACCAAGCTATCACTGGCCATCGGCCTTTCCATCGCCACCACCTCCGCCATCGCGAGCCCGCAGGCGTTCATGTCGTCACGCTCCTTTGCCATGGGCGGCACCGGTGTCGCCGTCGCCCATCCGGCTGCGGCGGGCGCCACCAATCCGGCGATGATGGCTGCGGACCACCATGAATGGTCCAACGATTTTGGTCTGATGCTGCCCTCCGTCAACGCCCGCTTTGCGGACGAAGAGGAAACCGTTGACCAGATCGACGATATTCAGGACACGATTGATCGCTTCCAGGAACTGGACAAGACGTCCAACCCGGACGATGCCCGCCAAGCCGCCGGCGACCTGAGACGTCAGCTCAACGACTTTGACCGCGACACCGTGCGGATTGACGGCGGCCTGGGCGTCGCCCTGGCCGTGCCCACGGAGTCTTTTGCCGTCGGCTTTTTCACCAACGGCAACATCCGCGCCACCGTCCGCGGGGAGTTTGACGAGGACGACGAGCAGTTTCTGGCCGACCTGGAAACCGCAAGCACCGTCGACCTGATTGCCGCCGATCTCGACCGTGACCTGGAGTCCCGCGGCCGCATCCTGGCCTCCGCTGTCGCCGAAGTAGGCCTTTCCATCGCCACTTCCATAGAGCTTCAGGACAGCTCACGGCTGCAACTCGGCGTATCGCCAAAATACGTTCAACTGCGCACCTTCCAATACACCGAAACCGTCTCCGGGTTTGAAGACGACGAGTTCGACAGCGACGAATACCAGACCGACAAGAGCGGGTTCAACCTGGACGTGGGCGCCGCCTACGCTTTCGGATCCCGCAACCAGTGGAATGCCGGCATTGCGGTCAAGAACCTGATCCCCATGGAGCTGGACTCTGCAGCCAGCCGCCCCGACGAGGAAAAGCGCACTCTGGAACTTGACCCGATGGTAACCGCGGGCATCGCCCATAAAGGCGACTTCCACGTGCTGACCGCAGAAGTGGACCTGACGGAAAAGAAAGCCTTCGGCTATGAGGATGACACCCAGTGGGTTGCCCTCGGCGCGGAATTCGACGCTTTCCGCTACGCCCAACTTCGCTTCGGCGTGCGCCAGAACCTGGCCAGCAATGACGACAACGATGGCATCGAGGAAGACACCCAGTTTACGGCCGGTATCGGCCTGTCGCCCTTCGGTGCCCGCCTCGATATCGGCGGCCTGATCAGCGATGCCGATCTGGGCGCGGCGATTGAGCTCGGTGCTGCATTCTGAGCCTGTTGTATAGAAGCAGTCCACCAAGCCCGGTTTGATACCGGGCTTTTTTGTGGCCAACCGGTTTGCCTGTGGCCCGCCTTGCCGGGATAATCCCTAGAGCAACATCCCTCAAGGAGCAGAACCCGATCCATGAAAACCTATCTGGTGGGCGGAGCCGTCCGTGATGAACTTCTTGGTCTGCCGGTCAAAGACCGGGACTGGGTGGTCACCGGTGCAACGCCGGAAGACATGTTGCGACAGGGCTTCAAGCAGGTAGGCGCGGATTTTCCGGTATTCCTTCACCCAGACACGCGGGAGGAATACGCATTAGCACGAACGGAACGAAAGCAGGGACGAGGCTACCACGGGTTTGCCGTGTACAGCGCCCCGGACGTGCCCCTTGAGGACGATCTGAAGCGCCGTGACCTGACCATCAACGCCATGGCAAAGTCCACCGCAGGTGAAATTGTCGACCCCTTCCACGGCCGCCAGGACCTGCAGGATCACAAACTACGCCACGTTTCCGAGGCCTTCGCCGAGGACCCGCTGCGCATACTGCGCACTGCACGCTTTGCTGCCCGCCTGCAGCCCCAGGGATTCACCATTGCCGAACCCACCATGGCGCTGATGCGGCAGATGGTGGACCAGGGAGAGGTCGGCGACCTGGTGCCGGAGCGGGTATGGCAGGAAATCCAGCGAGCGTTGCATGAGCAGGAACCCGGCACCTTCTTCGAGGTCCTGCATGAATGCGGCGCACTGGCCATCCTTATACCGGAGCTTGAGCCACTCAAGGCGTTTTCAGGCGCCATCGGCGCCTTGCGCCGTGCCCACGAAAGCAGCGACGACACCAGTGTCCGCTTCGCCGCGCTGCTTTCCCCCCTGGCGCCAGCCGAAGCCCGGAATCGAGCCAGGGCACTGAAAGCCCCCAACGACTGCCAGGATCTCACCCGCCTCATCACCGACGTGATACCAAAGATTCACACTATGACGTCTCACGACGCCGACCTGTTGCTGGACATGCTGGATGGAGCAGACGTGTGGCGTCGGGCAGACCGATTTTCCGGCCTGTTGGTTGCTCTGAAATGCGCGCTGCCGGAGACAGAGCGGCACAAGGTGGATTGGCTGGAATCCGCGCAACACGCCGCCACCGGGGTGCAGGCGAAAACCCTGATGGAACAGGGGTTTCGTGGAAAAGAACTGGGTGAAGCAATCCGCAAAGAGCGGTTGCGGCGTATCCTCGCATTTCTCAACAAAGAGTAGACACGCGATGGCATCCTCAACACCTGTAGTGCTCATTACCGGCGCAGCGCATCGGCTTGGCGCCCATACCGCCAGACATCTCCACCAACGCGGCTGGAACCTGGTCATTCATTACCGTTCGCGGGAGGCGGACGCGGATGCCCTTCGTGACGAGCTCAACAGCATCCGACAGAAATCGGCGGTTGTCATCCAGGCCGATCTTGCCGCCCCGGATCAGACAGAACTGCTGGCCCGCAAGGCAATTTCCACCTGGGGTCGGCTTGATGGCCTGGTGAACAACGCCTCGGTGTTCTACCCGAACCCTACACAGGACGCCAGCGCAGGTGACTGGGACGCGATCATGAACACCAACCTGCGGGCGCCTTTTTTTCTCGGCCAGGCCTGCCTCTCTGCCTTGAAACAGTCACAGGGCGCCATCGTGAATCTTATCGATATCTACAGCCAACGACCGCTGGCCGACCATCCGCTTTACTGCGCCAGCAAGTCCGGGCTCGCTTCACTGACCCAGTCGTGGGCGAAGGACCTGGCACCGGAGGTACGTGTAAATGGGGTTTCACCGGGCGCGATCCTCTGGCCAGAGGGTGATGCGGCGATCGACGAAGGTTACCAGCAGAGTATACTGGCCAAAACGCCCCTGGCCCGTACCGGCAAGCCGGAGGACATTGCTGGCGCCATCGCCTTCCTGCTGTGCGACGCCCCGTTTGTCACCGGCCAGATCCTCGCGGTGGATGGCGGACGCAGCCTCAATATGTAAGATCCCTCAATATTTAAGACCATCGCAGCTGCCTGCTTTGGCCCACTCTCGCTTTCCGATACAATGAAGCCAGCTTTTAAAATCTGCGTGCAAACCGGAGAGACTCCATGCGTGATGTAGTTATCGTAGCCGCCAAACGTACCGCCGTCGGCAGCTTCGGCGGCGGGCTGTCCAGCCTGAGTGCCGATAAGCTGGGCAGCGCCGTTATCAAAGCCCTGCTTGAAGAAACCGGTGTTGCTGCCGATCAGGTCAACGAAGTGGTCCTTGGCCAGGTTCTGACGGCCGGTTGCGGACAGAATCCGGCACGCCAGGCGTCCATCAACGCCGGCATCCCCGCCTCTGTACCGGCAATGACGATCAACAAGGTATGTGGCTCGGGACTGAAGGCGGTGCACATGGCGGTCCAGGCCATTCGCTGCGGCGATGCCGAGCTGATGATTGCCGGTGGTCAGGAGAGCATGAGCCAGGCTCCCCACGTGCTGCCCAACAGCCGCAACGGCCAGCGCATGGGTAACTGGAACATGGTGGACACCATGATTTCCGATGGCCTTTGGGACGCCTTTAACGACTACCACATGGGCGTCACCGCAGAAAACATCGTGGAGAAGTACGGCATCACCCGTGAAGAACAGGATGAGTTTGCTGCCGCGTCCCAACAGAAGGCGGCCGCCGCGATCGACGCGGGCTACTTCGAAAGCCAGATTGTTCCCATCACTATTCCTCAGCGCAAGGGCGATCCACTGATCGTCAACACGGACGAGAACCCGCGCGCTGGCGTAACCGCGGACAGCCTGGGCAAGCTTCGTGGCGCGTTCAAAAAGGATGGAACCGTCACCGCCGGCAATGCGTCTTCCCTTAACGACGGCGCGGCGGCCGTCATCGTGTGCAGCGCCGACAAGGCCAAGGAACTTGGGCTTGAGCCTCTGGCCACGATCAGGGCTCATGCCAATGCCGGTGTCGACCCGGCCATTATGGGCACCGGCCCGATCCCGGCAAGCCAACGCTGCCTGAAACTGGCCGGTTGGTCGGTGGACGATCTGGATCTGGTGGAAGCGAACGAAGCCTTCGCCGCCCAGGCCATTTCCGTTAATCGGGACTTGGGATGGGATACCGCGAAGGTCAATGTGAACGGTGGTGCCATCGCACTGGGCCATCCAATCGGGGCTTCCGGTTGCCGGATTCTGGTCAGCCTGCTGCACGAGATGGCTCGCCGGGATGCAAAGAAGGGTCTTGCCACCCTGTGCATTGGCGGCGGCATGGGTGTTGCCCTCGCCGTGGAGCGTTGATCACAGGATGTTGAACGTGGTGCTGTTCGAGCCGGAGATACCGCCGAATACCGGCAATATCATCCGGCTTTGCGCCAACACCGGCTGCCGGCTGCATCTGATTGAACCCCTGGGTTTTACCCTGGAGGACAAGCAGATGCGCAGGGCGGGCCTGGACTACAGTGAGTACGCAACGGTAACGGTACACTCCGACTACCAGGCCTTTTTGGAGAGTGAGCAACCTTCAAGGCTTTTCGGGCTGACCACCAAAGGTAGCCGCGGCTATCATGATGTCGAATACCAGAACGGTGACTATCTGATGTTCGGCCCCGAAACTCGCGGGCTGCCACAGGACGTCCGAGAGGCGATGCCGGAGCACCATCGCCTGAGAGTGCCCATGCGACCGGAAAGTCGCAGCCTTAACCTATCCAACACGGTAGCACTGGTGGTTTATGAAGCGTGGAGGCAGTTTGGATTTGAAGGGTCGCAGTAACCCTCGCCAGAGCGGATGGCCCGTTTTTGCCGTTTTGCTCATGCTGACCACCAGCAACGCCTGGTCCAATAACAATACGCTGGCTACCCGTGTTATCACCACGCCCTCGACAACGTCAGAAGTGTCTGTGGTCCTTGGCAAACAGATCATCAGAAAGCTCTATGACAGCTGCGGGCTGGACATAAGATATCTGGATGTCCCGGCTGCACGGGCCGTGCTTATGGCGGAGAAAGGCCAGTCAGACGGCGAGCTTGCCCGAATCCCGATGGCCGTCAACGACAATGCCCCGCTGCTACCGCTGACGACGCCCATCCAGGAGGCGCGCCTGGTTTCGGTGGTTCTCAACGGCAAGGCCGGCGATTCAAAGGCCTCTTTGAAGGGAAAACGGATTGGTTTCCTCAATGGCTATCGAATGATTGCGCGGGTGCTGCCCGAGGATGTGACACAGGTTGCCACCAGTGACACCTTTCAATTGATCGATCTGCTGGAACGAGGCCGTATCGACGTGGCACTGACCCTGGAGTGGGATGCCCTGGCGGCCAAACGCAAGAACCCAAACCTGTCCATTGGCGAGCCACTGCTGCAAGCCCCCCTCTATCACTGGGTTCATGAATCCCGAAAAGACGATATCCCTTGCCTGTCCCGGGCGCTGGAGTCCATGAAGGCATCCGGCGAGATCGACCAGATAATCAGTGACGGTATCGGGCAGGAAATCGCCCAATAAAAAACCCCACGAACCTGAACCGTTGGCGGGGTTTTTCTGACGCTTGTGACGAGAGCGTATCAGTGAGTCTGCTCTTCCTTCGCTTCCCCTGACGCCTCTTCCTGCTTGCGCTTCAATGCCTGTGCGTAGATGGCATCAAAGTTAACCGGTGCCAGCATCAGCGCCGGGAAGCTACCCCGACCGACCACGCCGTCAATGGCTTCCCGAGCGTAGGGGAACAGGATGTTGGGGCAATAGGCACCCAGCATCTGGCCAAGCTGCGGGCCTTCAATACCTTTCACCAGGAAAACGCCCGCCTGCTGAATCTCGACGATGTAAGCCACTTTTTCATCGACTTTCGCGGTCACAGTCAGAGACAGGACCACTTCGTACTGGTTATCGCTGATCTTGTTGTGGGAGGTGTTCAGATCCAGATTAACCTGAGGTTTCCACTGGTCCTGAAAAACCGTCGGGGAATTCGGCGACTCGAACGACAGATCCTTCACATAGATACGCTGGAGCGCGAACTGTGGTTGATTCTGGTTTTCGTTGCCTGCTGCGGCCTGCTCATTTTCAGCCATGTTCTATCCTTTCATTCTCGATAAGGGGCAACCAGGGCCCGTTGTTATGTCAGTGCTGCCGGAACAGTGTAATGCCTGGCTCCGCCGGCCGATGTGAAACAGTGCGACAGTTTACCGTTCAGTTCAAGGCCTGGCAGGGCCGTTACTTCTTCACCAACGGCAGATTGCTGCCTTTCCAGTCCGCAACGCCACCGTTGAGGCGAACCACATTGGCGTAGCCTTCCGCATTCAACTGCTTGACCGCCATGGCGGAATGCTGACCCATCTTGTCAGCCACAATAATCTGCTTGTCCTTGAACTTCTTCAGTTCCGACGCACGACTTTTGATACTATTAAGGGGAATATTGATTGAACCGGTTATCCGGCCCTCGTTAAAATCCTTGCGATCACGGATATCGACGACGACAGCTTCGTCGCGGTTAATCAGATTCACGGCTCCCTGCGCAGAGATTTTCTTGCCGCCACGGCGAGACTCGAGCACCAATATGGCCAGCAGGAAAGCGACAAACAGAGATACCAGAATGTAATGGTTAACCGCGAACTCGAACACCCTTTCCATGAAAACACCTTGCTGAATAGTTTGTGGCGGGATTATACACACCCTTCCCCAAGGACAGAAGGTGACCAGGCCGAAGGTGACGCCACTGGCCGGAGGGTGCGAAAATGTTTAGAATCAATGTTCGTTTTAGTAAATTTACCAAACTACCATCGGACTAAGTGATGACTGCCACGCGTAAGCCTACCGCACTGATCATTCTTGATGGCTGGGGCCACCGTGACCCGGCTGAAGACAACGCCATCAGCAACGCCAACACCCCGTGTTGGGATAAGCTCTGGGAAAATCAGCCGAAAACACTCATCAACACCTCCGGCATGTTTGTCGGCCTGCCCCAGGGACAGATGGGTAATTCCGAGGTTGGGCACATGAACCTGGGCGCTGGCCGGGTGGTTTATCAGAGCCTGACACGCATCGACAAAGATGTAGAAGAAGGTAGTTTTACGGAAAATTCCGTACTTTGCGCCGCCATTGATAAAGCCGTCAGCAGCAACCGTGCTGTGCACCTGATGGGCCTGCTTTCCCCCGGCGGCGTTCACAGCCATGAAGACCACGTACTGGCGGCCGCTGAGATGGCAGCCAAGCGCGGCGCGAAGGAAGTCTATATCCACGCCTTCCTCGATGGCCGCGACATGCCTCCCCGCAGTGCAAAAGCGTCACTGGAAAAAGCCGCCACCAAACTCAAGCACCTGGGCGTGGGCCGGGTGGCCTCCATTGTTGGCCGCTACTACGCCATGGACCGAGACAATCGCTGGGACCGTGTGGAAGAAGCCTACAACGTTATGACCCTGGGCGAAGCAGAGTTCACCTCAGCTGATCCGGTGTCCGCGCTGGAGCAAGCCTACGAGCGCGGCGAGAACGACGAGTTTGTAAAAGCCACCCGTATCATGGCCAGCGGCGATAACGAAGGCACCATCAACGACGGTGACACCGTTATATTCATGAACTTCCGCGCCGATCGCGCCCGCGAGATGACACGCTGCTTCGTGGAAAAGGACTTCGACGGTTTTGAGCGTCGCAAGCATCCGGAACTGGCTGACTTCGTCATGCTGACCGAGTACGCAGCCGACATTAACACTTCCTGCGCTTATCCCCCGGAGCAGTTGACCAATGGCCTGGGCGAGTATGTGGCCAGCCTCGGCAAAACCCAGCTGCGGATTTCCGAAACCGAGAAGTACGCACACGTTACCTTCTTCTTTAACGGCGGTCTCGAAACACCGTTTGAAGGTGAGGACCGAATCCTGGTTCCTTCGCCCAAAGTGGCGACTTACGATCTGCAACCGGAAATGAGTGCGCCCGAGGTCACTGACAAGCTGGTCGAGGCGATCAAGAGCGGGAAATACGACCTGGTTGTTTGTAACTATGCCAATGGCGACATGGTGGGCCACACCGGCAAGCTGGATGCCGCCATCAAGGCCGCGGAATGCATCGATCAGTGTGTAGCCCGTATTACCGAAGCCTTGCAGGAAGTGGGCGGTGAAGCATTGATCACCGCTGACCACGGCAACTGCGAACAGATGACCGACCCCAATTCCGGCCAGGTACACACGGCCCACACGATCGGCCCCGTACCGCTTATCTACGTTGGCCCACGCAAGGTCAACCTCAGGGACGACGGTAGCCTCAGCGACGTGGCACCCACCCTGCTGAGCTTGATGAACCTCGAACAACCGGCTGAAATGACCGGGCACAGCCTGGTGGAGATCGGTTGAGTCTGCGTCTTTGGCTGGCGGTGACGATGCTTGCAGTCGTCACGCCAGCACTGGCGGAGCAACAGGTCACACCTGGCCAGATAGAAGATCTCAAGGAAGAGATTGCCGATATTGATGAGTGGCTTGCCGACGCCGAGGAAGACCGTTCCTCGCTGGAGCAACAGCTCTCCGGGCTCGAACAGGAAATAGGCCGGCTCACCCGCGAACGCCGGGAGCTCCGCCAGCAGGCACGGGAACAGCAACAGCGCCTGACCAAGCTCGGCAAGGAAGAGACCGAACTCACCCGCGTGCTGGAAAGCCAGCGCGACAGCCTGAAGAAACAGATCCGCGCCGCCTGGATGGAAGGCGACGCACCCGCCGTCAAAGTCCTGCTCAACGAGATTGACCCGGACAAGATCGCCCGCACGATGACCTACTACGAGTACCTCAGCCGGGACACCATTGACCGCCTCGAGGCGTTCGCTGCCAATCTCCGCCAATTGAAAGAAACGCAAAAGCAGGTCAAGGCCGGGCGGATGCGGCTGGCAGAACTGGAAGAGAATGTCGCCGACCGCCAACAAAAGCTGAGCAGCAGCAAAAAGGAACGGGAACAGACCCTGGCGGCCCTGAAAACCGACATCAGCAATCGGCTGAGCGAACGCGAGGAACTGGAAGAGGATCGCAAGCGCCTGGAAAAACTGCTGCGGGAGGTCGAAGAGGCCATCGCCAACATCCCCACGCCCAATGAGTCAGATCCGTTCGGATCACTCAAGAACAAACTGCCGTGGCCGGCGGAAGGCAAAGTCGTCCGCAACTTCGGAGACAGTTACGCCAGCGGAAAACTCAAGCACAACGGACTGCTGATCAACACCGCCGAGGAAGGCGACGTAAAAGCCGTTCACTATGGCCGCGTTGTTTTCGCCAACTGGCTACGCGGGTTTGGCCTGATCACCATCCTCGACCACGGCGACGGCTACATGACGCTCTACGGCCACAGCAGTAGCCTGTTCACCAGCCCCGGAGACTGGGTTGAAGCGGGCGAGGCAATTGCCCAGGCTGGCCGAACCGGCGGGACCAATGACCCCGCGGTGTATTTCGAGGTCCGCCACAATGGAAAACCGGACAATCCCCGACGCTGGCTCGGCAACCGATGAACTGGTTCACGCTACCCCAAAGGCTGACAAATCAGCCCGGTAACGCCATACTGTCCAGCAATACTTGGGAACAACCAGTCATCGGATTAACACAGGACATGTGAATGAGACGGGTAAGAAGTCTACACCACGCCAGCACACGCGCACTCGCCCTTGCCACCTGCTTAACCGTTCTGCCCGGCCTTATTCATGCCCAGGAAGCCGATGAAGAAACCCGACGCCTGCTGGAAGGCATCCAGCACGGTGAGCAGGTGGAAATACAGCTGCCCGATCCGGAAGAACAGCTACCACTGGACGACCTTCGCAAATTCGCCGAAGTGTTTGGCCGAATCAAGGACGCCTATGTGGAAGAGGTGGACGACCGACAGCTCCTCGAAAGCGCGATCAAAGGCATGTTGTCTGACCTGGACCCGCACTCCACCTATCTGGCCCCGAAAGACTACGAACAGCTCGAAGAGAGCACCTCCGGCGAGTTTGGCGGCCTGGGCATCGAAGTGGGCATGGAAGATGGCTTCGTAAAAGTTATCTCCCCCATCGATGACACCCCTGCTCAGAAGGCCGGCGTACAGGCGGGTGACCTGATCATCAAGCTGGGTGACCAGCCGGTGAAAGGCATGTCGCTGGAAGAAGCCGTTAAACTGATGCGCGGCAAGCCCGGAACCGTCCTCACCCTGACCATCATACGCGAGGGAGAATCAGCGCCGATCGAGATTGATGTGGAACGTGACATCATCAAGGTCACCAGCATCAAATCCCGCATCATCGAGAACGGCTATGGCTACGTCCGCATAACTCAGTTCCAGGCGGATACCGGCACGCAGTTCACCAAGGCACTGGAAGCCCTGGAGAAGGAACATGGCAGCGACCTGGACGGCCTGGTGATTGACCTGCGCAACAACCCCGGCGGCATTCTCCAGGCGGCGGTTGAAGCGGCCGATGCCCTGCTGGATAGCGGCTTGATCGTCTACACGGAAGGCCGCATCCAGAGCTCGCGCCTGCGCTTCAATGCCAAACCCGGAGATGTGATGCCGGATACGCCCATTGTTGTTCTGATTAACGGCGGTTCCGCCTCTGCATCCGAGATTCTTGCGGGCGCGCTTCAGGATCACCAGCGTGCCGTGGTCATGGGCACCCAGTCGTTCGGCAAAGGCAGCGTGCAAACTGTCATCCCCCTGGATGAGACTCACGCCATCAAGATGACCACCGCCCGCTATTACACCCCGGATGGGCGCTCCATCCAGGCCAAGGGGATCAAACCGGATATTGAAGTGAAGCCGGCGCAGCTGACTGAGCTCGACAGTCAGCCGTTCTTTACCGAGGCGGATCTCAGCGGCCACCTTGAGGGGCAGGATGAGGGGCAGCAGGAAGAACCGCAAAAGCAGGAGGACGCACAAAGCACGTCGCCGGCGAACAAGGACTTCCAGCTACGCTCTGCACTGAACCTGCTGAAAGGCATGAGCATTCTCAACAAGCGTAACAAGCCGACACAGGAAAGCGCGGATTGAAAGTTCTAGCAACACTGATTGCCGCCCTTTTGGCCACCTCCCCGGTTGTTGCCGGGGAGCATGAGGGGCAACTCCCGCCCACTATCGCCATCATCATCGATGACATGGGGCATAACCTGGTGGAAGGTGAGCGCCTGATCGCCCTGGATCAGCCCATCACCCTGGCTTTCCTGCCCTACCGCAGATACACCACCAGACTGGCGGAGTTGGCCCACCAAAAGCACAAGGAAATCATGCTGCATGCGCCAATGGCCAATACCCGTAACATCGGCCTTGGGCCCGGCGGCCTGAACCCGGACATGGACCAGAACAGCATAGCCACTACCTTGCGGCGAGCGCTCCAGTCCATTCCCCATGTGCAGGGCGTGAACAACCATATGGGCAGCCTGCTAACTCAACAACTTCAGCCGATGGACTGGGTGATGTCTGAACTCGATCACTACCCGGTCTATTTCGTGGACAGCCGCACCATCGCTTCCTCCATTGCGGGCGAAGTCGCAGCCGCTTACCGCATACCCACCCTCACCCGCGACGTGTTCCTGGATCACGAGCAAACCGAGGAATTCGTGGATCAGCAGTTCGAGCTTCTTATCAAGCGGGCAAAGGAAAACGGCAGCGCCATCGGCATTGGCCATCCTCACAAGGTAACGGTGGATTATCTAGAGAAACGTCTGCCAGAGCTGGACGAGCAGGGAATTGCCGTAGCGACCGTCAGCGGCGTATGGGCGATGAGGAATGGCAACCGACCAATGTTTGCGGAAGGGGAAAAGCGGGCGATTCGGCCCGCGCTGGCGAAGCAGGAATGAGGCCCGACCTCAATCCCGCACCACAATCCCCTGGGCCTTCATAAATGCCTTTGCTTCGGGAATCGTATGCTGACCGAAGTGAAAGATGGACGCCGCCAGCACGGCATCCGCGCGACCTTCGGTCACACCGTCTGCCAGATGCTGCAGCTCGCCCACACCCCCTGAAGCAATGACCGGCACTGATACAGCGTCGCTGATGGCGCGGGTCAGCCCCAGGTCGAATCCGATTTTGGTGCCGTCACGGTCCATGCTGGTCAGCAGCAACTCACCGGCACCCATCGCGGTCATCTTGCGAGCCCATTCAACGGCATCCAGCCCTGTCGGCTTGCGCCCACCGTGGGTGAAGATCTCCCATCGGGGCTCCTCTCCTTCACCACTGACACGCTTGGCATCAATGGCGACAACGATACACTGGCTACCAAAACGGTCAGAAGCCTCGCGCACGAAGTCCGGATTGAACACCGCCGCAGTATTGATTGACACCTTGTCCGCGCCTGCATTCAGGAGCTTGCGGATGTCCTCAACGGTGCGCACACCACCACCCACCGTCAGCGGGATAAACACTTCAGCCGCCATGCGCTCCACAGTTTCATAGGTGGTATCGCGGCTTTCGTGACTGGCGGTGATGTCCAGGAAGGTGATTTCGTCGGCGCCCTGTTCGTTGTACTTGCGGGCCACTTCCACCGGGTCACCAGCATCGCGGATATCGACGAAGTTCACGCCTTTTACAACGCGGCCTTTATCGACATCCAGGCAGGGAATAATGCGTTTTGCCAGAGCCATAATTCGCGTTACCCCTTCAGGCTGTCGCAGAAGGCCTGGGCCTCGGCCACATCCAGGGTGCCTTCATAGATGGCTCGGCCGGTAATCGCACCGAGGATGCCCTTGTCAGCCACGGTAGCAAGGCGCTTGAGATCGTCCATGTTGGTAACGCCGCCAGAAGCGATCACGGGAATGCCGCCTTCTTCCGCCAGTGCAGCAGTGGCTTCCACGTTCACGCCCTGCATCATGCCGTCGCGGCTGATGTCGGTGTAAACAATGGACTCGACGCCGTCGTTGGCAAAACGTTTCGCCAGATCGGTCGCCATGACTTCAGACACTTCCGCCCAGCCGTCAGTGGCAACGCGGCCGTCTTTGGCGTCCAGGCCCACGATAATGTGGCCGGGAAAGCGCTTGCACATCTCGGTAACGAATTCCGGTTCTTTCACCGCCTTGGTACCAATAATGACCCACTGTACGCCGGCTTTCAGATAGGCCTCGATGGTTTCCGCCGAACGAATACCGCCGCCAATCTGGATGGGTAAATCCGGGAATTTGCGAGCGATGGCCTGGACGATTTCGCCGTTGACGGGTTCACCGGCGAAGGCGCCATTCAGGTCCACCAGATGCAGGCGGCGGGCGCCAGCATCCACCCAGCGGGTTGCCATATCAACAGGATCGTCACCGAAAACGGTGGAGTCGTCCATACGGCCCTGGCGCAGTCTTACGCATTTGCCGTCTTTAAGATCTATGGCCGGGATGATCAGCATGTTCCAGTCCAGTTGGTAAAGTTTTTCAGTAACTGCAGCCCCGCCCGAGCGCTTTTTTCAGGGTGGAACTGCACCGCAAAGATGTTGTCTCTCGCCACGGCTGCAGCCAGGTCAACGCCGTAATGGGTACAGCCGGCAATATCCGGGTTGCCCTCGGCTTCAGCGTAGTAGCTGTGCACGAAATAGAAGCGGTCGCCGTCGGGAATATCGTGCCAAAGCGGGTGATCCATGGTCTGGCGCACTTCGTTCCAGCCCATATGAGGCACTTTCAGGCGTTCGCCGTTCTCGGTGAGATTGTCACCGAAGAAGCGCACCTCCGACTGGAACAGGTCGATACAATCCACCCAGCCGTTTTCCTCGCTGCGGGACATCAGCGCCTGCATGCCTACGCAAATGCCGAGCAACGGACGGTCAGCGGAGACTTCCCGCACCAACTCATCAATTCCCAGGCGGCGGATTTCCGCCATGCAGTCGCGGATGGCGCCCACGCCAGGGAGGATCACCCGGTCCGCGCTGCGGATCAGCTCGGCGTTGTCGGTGACCAGAACACGGGTATCCGGTGCAACGTGCTCCACCGCTTTGCTGACGGAATGAAGGTTACCCATGCCGTAGTCGATAATGGCAACGGTTTTCATGCGAAGAGAAACTTCCTGAATCGTGGTTCTTTTAGTTGAGCCCAGGGCCGCTTACAGCGACCCCTTGGTGGACGGGGTAATACCCGCCATTCGCTCGTCCATTTCAATGGCCATACGCAGGGCACGACCGAAGGCCTTGAACACGGTTTCGATCTGGTGGTGGGTGTTCTTACCCTTCAGGTTATCAATGTGCAGGGTGACCATGGAGTGGTTCACAAAGCCGTGGAAGAACTCCTCGAACAGGTCGACGTCGAAGCCTCCTACAGCACCACGGGTATAGGGCACATCCATCATCAGGCCGGGACGGCCAGACAGGTCAATCACCACGCGGGACAGTGCTTCGTCAAGCGGCACGTAGGCATGGCCGTAACGACGGATGCCCTTCTTGTCGCCAACCGCCTGCTTGAAAGCCTGGCCCAGGGTGATACCAATATCTTCCACCGTGTGGTGGTCATCAATGTGCAGATCGCCCTTCGAGACAATGTTCAGGTCCACCAGCCCGTGGCGGGCAATCTGATCCATCATGTGCTCAAGGAAAGGCACGCCCGTGTCGAAGCTGGACTTGCCGGTGCCGTCGAGATCGATCTCGACGGTGATCTGTGTTTCCAGGGTATTTCTTTCTACCCGAGCCTTGCGTTCGGCCATGGGGACTCCAAAGTCATCAGTCGGCACATGCCGGAAAAGTGTCTGCGCGCATTATACCTTTTATGATTCCCCGCGTCCCGCAATGGCCTTTATAGCCTTGATAGCGACGACCATCAGAACGCTTTCTTGAGGTTACTCATGTAGGTATCGACCAGACTATTGAACTCGTGCTTGATCACGGGGCTGATGGCCAGTTTCAACAGGCTCGGCAGCGGAACGGTCAACTCGGCGCTGGTCTGGAATTTCACCGAAGTAGTGCTGTCGTCTTTCTTCTTGAGGGTCCAGGAGCCTTTTACCACACCGTTACCCTCGCCTTTCACCGGCTCCCAGGTAATCCTGCCGTTGTCCTTGTCCGCGAAGTATTTGCACGCGTATACAGACTGGATGGCATGCTTGTCCACGCCCACCTTTTCCATTTCCCAGCGATAGGCGTTGTCACCCAGATCCACCAGGTTATGCACCTTGGGAAAATGGCTTGCCGATGCGGGCACGTCCGCCAGCAGCTCGAATACTTCGTCATATCCGGCGGGCAGATCCAGTTCCCGGTTAAGCTCAATAGAGACAGTAATAGCCACTGTTTGCTCCTTTTTATCGTTGTAAGACGCGCTTTATATCGTTGTGTAGAAATAAGGTGCCTATTTTGGCTGATCACTAACGTATTGTCATACACTCAGGCTTTTATTTTGTTACCCCTGGGTTATCCTTGGGCTAATCACAAGCCCAGTTACCGGACACGAATTAACGGAAGGACGCCAAAATCATGAAAGCTGTTCGCTATGTGGCTCTTGCCATCGTTGGCCTGCTCATTCTTGCCGTTGCCGCGGTCGCTATCGCGGTCGCCGTTATTGACCCAAACACCTATAAGCCACAGATTGAGGAAGTGGTCGAGAATAAAACCAACCTTGACCTGATTCTGGCCGGGGATATTGGCTGGTCTTTCATCCCACTGGGCTTGGAACTGAACGACGTTGAGGCCACCCTGGAAGACGAACGCCTGGTCAAGCTTGACCAACTGGTGGCGCAGGTCAGCTTCTGGTCCCTGGTAACCATGTCGCCCCGGGTGGACACTTTCCTGTTGAGCGGGCTGGACGCCAACCTGTCCGTTGATGAGAACGGTACCGGTAACTGGACCCGCGTCATGCCGGAAGGCGAAGAGCAACCGCAGCAGGAAGAGCCCGACGCGCCAGCCGAAACCGCCGAAGAACAGCCAGAGGGCAGCGGCACCAGTGAGCCTTTGAACTTCAACGTAGAGAGCGTGGAAATCAGCAACGCCCGCGTTCATTACGAAGACAAGGGCACGGGCCAGGCATTTACCCTGGAAGATTTCACCGTAAACGCCAGCGAGATCACCCTGGGTTCAAGCTTCCCGTTGGACGTCTCGTTCCGCTTCGCCACCAACCAGCCGCAGTTTGAAGTTCAGGGCGACATCAGTGCCCGCCTGGCCGCCAATGAAGCGCTAAACGAATTTGGCGTGTCCGACCTGGAAGCCATCTTCGACATGAACGGCGAGCCTTTTGGCGGCGAATCCGTTCGTGCGGAAATAGCTGGCTCCCTGGAAGCCAACCTTGAAAACGAAACCGCCACTCTTAACGGCTTTACCGCCAGCCTGGCCGACCTGACGCTGAATACTGACCTGACGGTGAACGGCTTTGGCGACAAGCCGAAACTCGAAGGCAGTCTCAGCATTGACGAATTTTCCCTCAAAGCGCTTCTGGCGGCCCTTGGCCAACCCGCCATCGAAACAGAAGACCCTGACGTCATGAAGGCCGTCGCTTTCTCCACCAACATCGGTGGCCCCGCCGGCACCGTGGAACTCAGCGACCTGACCATCAGCCTGGACGACACCACCTTCCAGGGCAATGCCAGTTACGCCCTGGCCAACAGCGGTATTGGCCTGAACCTCCAGGGCGACGCGATCAATGCCGACCGCTATCTGCCGCCTGCCAGTGAGGAACAAACCGATGCCGCCGCCGAGGAAGCCCCGCAAGGTGGTGGCGCCCCGGCGGAAGAAGGCGACTTGCTGCCCCTGGACACACTCCGTTCGCTAGCGCTGGATATCAATCTCGGGCTGGGCGAACTGATCGTCAGTAATCTCACCATCAAGGAAATCAAATCGGTGATCACCGCACGCAATGGTGTGCTGGAAGTGCAGGACTTCAGCGGCAAACTATACGAAGGCTCCTTCGGCGCCAAAGTGACCCTGGATGCCCGCACCGACAATCCGAAGTGGAGCATCGGTTCCAAGGTCAACAACGTACAGACGTTGCCACTGCTGACCGACCTTGCCGAAGTGGACATGCTTGCCGGTGGCGCCAACCTGTCCGTGGATGTGAATACCACAGGCAATCGCATTTCCGCCCTGCGTAGCAACGCCAAAGGCGACATCAACTTCAACCTGGCCGAGGGTGAGTTCACCCGCATGAACCTCACGCGCATGGCGTGCCAGGGCATTGCACTGGCCAACCAGGAAAGCCTCTCTACATCAGACTGGGGCACCAGCACGCCGTTCAACGACATGAAGGGCACCCTCAAGATTGACGGCAACACCCTGAACAACACGGACCTTGTGGCTGCCCTCGCCGGCATGAGACTGGAAGGCGACGGCACGGTGGACCTGGCTGCTTCCGACCTGGATTACGAAGTTGGCCTGCGGATCGTGGGCGAGATCCACCGGGACGAAGCTTGCCGAGTGACCGAATACGTGGAAAACGTGGTGATCCCGGTTGAGTGCCGCGGCGACTTCGCGGAAGACCCGGCCGGCCTCTGCTCCTTCGACGGCTCACGCTTCCGCGACACCCTGAAGACCATTGCCGCCAACGCTGCCAAAGCCAAGGCGCGCGAAAAAGTGGACGAAGCCAAATCCAAAGCGGAAGACAAAGTCTCCGAAAAACTGAAAGAGAAGCTGGGTGAAGAGAGTGGCGAAAAGGTGAAAGACGCCCTCAAGGGCCTGTTCGGTCAATGAACGACGTTTTTGCCCAAAAGCTTCTCGCCTGGTACGACGAAAACGGCAGGCACGACCTGCCCTGGCATCATGACCGGAACCCATACCGCGTGTGGGTTTCGGAAATCATGCTGCAGCAAACCCAGGTGACCACTGTTATTCCCTACTTCGAAGCCTTTATGCAGCGCTTTCCAGACGTGAAAGCGCTCGCTTCTGCACCGGTGGATGACGTTCTCAGCCATTGGTCTGGCCTTGGGTACTACGCCCGCGCCCGCAATCTCCAGAAAGCGGCGCAACAGGTGGCCAACGAGCACGGAGGCGAGTTTCCCGGCAACCTGGAACAGCTCCAGGCCCTGCCCGGCATTGGCCGCTCCACTGCCGCGGCCATCCTTGCCCAGGCCTTCCAGCAACGGGCAGCCATATTGGACGGCAATGTAAAACGGGTGCTGGCCCGCTACCACGCCATCCCCGGCTGGCCGGGCAAAACCGACGTGCTCAACCAACTTTGGGAGCGCGCTGAAGAACACACGCCCGATGCACGCATCCGCGACTACACCCAGGCCATCATGGATCTGGGCGCCATGGTCTGCACCCGTAGCCGTCCAGCGTGCGACAGCTGCCCACTACAGAACGAGTGCAACGCCTATGCCAACAACGAAACCAGCCTCTACCCCGGCTCAAAGCCGAAGAAAGCCAAGCCCGAAAAAACCACCTGGATGGTGATACTGGAAGATCACCAAGGTCGTATCCTGCTGGAACGCAGGCCTCCCAGCGGCATCTGGGGCGGCCTCTGGAGCCTTCCGGAACTGGACCCGGCCTACGGCCCGGAAGAACTGTCAGACGCCTGCGAACAGGCCTTCGGCTTCCACTGTGGCGAACCGGAACTTACCAGCGGCTTTCGGCACACCTTCAGCCATTACCACCTTCATATCCAGCCGGCACGGCTCACCGTACAAAGCCCCGCTCACATCAATGATCGGGACAGCTACAAATGGGTCCACCGGGACCAGGCCCTTACCCTCGGCCTGCCGGCCCCCATTCGCACACTGCTGACCGCGCCGGAACAAACCCTCTTGCTTTGATCTGTTATCATCCCAGCAGATTCAGCAACACCACCTCCAAACAGGAGCAGACATGAGCCGCACCGTATTCTGTCGCAAATACCAGGAAGAACTCGAAGGGCTGGACTTCCCCCCCATGCCCGGCAAGAAAGGCGAAGACATCTACGAAAACGTCAGCAAGAAAGCCTGGGACGAGTGGCAGGCCCAGCAAACCATGCTCATCAACGAAAAACACCTGAGCCTGATGGATCCCAACACCCGCAAGTACCTGCAGGCGCAGATGGAACGCTTCTTCAACAACGAGCCGTTCGACAAGGCTGAGGGCTATGTACCGCCAGAGAAGTAGGCGCACCCAACTTGTGGAAGCGCCTATCAAAATTTTCCCGGAACGGCCTTGACTCAGGCAACCTAAACCGGTTTAATAGCGCCCCGTTGCAGCAGCACCGCAACACGCCCGGATAGCTCAGTCGGTAGAGCAGGGGATTGAAAATCCCCGTGTCGGTGGTTCGATTCCGCCTCCGGGCACCATTAAGAATTCTGACAAAGCCCGCCTTGTGCGGGCTTTGTTGTTTCTCGGATTCCGATTTGTAAGCAACATGTAAGCAAATTCCTGCATCCCTGACGCACTATTTTATTAAGGTTTGACGCCCCCTACCGATTTGGCGACGATACTTATAACTGGACTGTCGTTCTGTATACCGCTTCTCAGAGCGGCAATGCTTGAGCGACCACCTCGGCACAGGAAAGACTGTGAAGAAGTACACCAAAAAACAAAGAAAAAACGATGTAAACCGCACTTATCTACAAAGAAAGCTTGGTTACAAGTTCTATGCACGTGAATCCAGGAGTTCGAGGAATAGAAGGGAACACCTCTTCCGGACAATAAATAGAAAGATCGACAGGCTTATTGCAGAGGGCTTAAACGCACGCTCGAATATTGATGGTCGAGTCGTTCTCAATTTACCTGAGAAGATGAATCTTTCCTCCAATTATAATGAGACCATGCGTTACATAAACGCTATTCGCGCCCTATCCCATAACCCTAGGTCAGCCAGATTCTACCGCCTTGCATCAGTCAGATTTGATGCATTAAAAGACATTTCTTCGTCTGCTGCTCTACTTTTAACATCCGAACTTTCACGGTGGGACGATAGCATTCGAAATAACCTCACGCCGCAGACCCACAACTGGGATCCAATCATATTTGAGAAATTCCGTTCACTAGGATTTTTTAATCTTTTCCGGAAAGCTAGCGTGAGTGCACCGAGCGATCAAAAGGAGTCTGACGTTCACTTCGTCAAATACATAAAAGGCAACCACGAAGACAAGGACTACCGCCGACTCCGTCGCCAGCTTCTTCAAATAATAGGTGAAAAAGTTAAGAAGTGGCCCCTTCTACATGGCGGACTTGATGAAGCCATAACAAACGTCTGTCACCATGCATATCCGAGCACACTGAAAATCCGAGAGAAAGATAAAAACTGGTATTTGACTGGCGCGTTCAACGAAAAGACAAGAGAGCTTAAGATAGTTTTTTGCGATCAAGGGATCGGTGTACCTGCCTCTCTACCAACGTCCAAAATCTGGGAGAAGGTTCTCGAGTCAATCTCTTCGTTACCGTCTTTTAATCGAAGAAAGCATGCCACCTTGCTAAAAGCTGCGATGGAGGTCAGTAGGACAAGTACGGACCAAAACGATCGTGGCAAAGGATTGCCGGACATGAAAGAATTCATCAGAGAACGGGGAGCTGGCTACCTGGCCCTGATGAGCGGACACGGGCTTTACAAGCTAACCGTCAATGGTAGTGGTGAAGCCAACAAAACGGACACCTTAGACTATCCGGTAGAAGGGACTCTGATCATATGGAGAGTTCAGCTTTGAGGTATACACTATGCAAAGCATAAATGTAGGAAAGGACTTTTCTGACCACCCCATTGGTCGGTATCGGGACGATGGTCCAGAAAGTGGAGAAGTCTTCAGGGAAGACGTACTAATTCCCAAGCTTCAACTACTCAAAGGCTCGGAAAAGTTAGAAATCATACTCGATGACGATGTTGAGGGATACGGTTCATCATTTCTAGTTGAAGCTTTTGCGGGCGTTGTTAAGGTTGGTTTTATGACCTCAGAGCAATTACTGGAAAAGTTGACTTTTAAATACTCTGATGAGGACTTTGAGTTTTTTGAGAAAAAGATCAAGGAGTATATTTCCGAAGCCTCAACCGGAAGTGCTAAAGGAAGCCGGTAATGGAAGATGAATTACTTAAAATAATTATAAATCAGGGCGAATCGATCAAGGCTTTAATCTTAGCTAACAGTGAGTCATCTCATTTACGGTTTATATATTTCGCCGGAACAAGCCTGATCTCGACTGCTCTAGCCCGGATTTCTCATAGTGTCTCGGCAAGCTTCGCAAACCAGCCAGAGTAACGCCAGAGCTGAATGATGACCGCTCGTTTTGGTGATTATTTAACCAGCTCCTAGCATTCAGACACACG
>Ga0114911_1000598_pt1 | contig 22464 bp, 22 predicted proteins | sample MalvireepMed_904_FD_89688 | JGI IMG/M metagenome (GOLD analysis project Ga0114911, IMG submission 89688) | Marine viral communities from the Global Malaspina Expedition - Malaspina viral metaG DeepMed_904 | ecosystem: Environmental > Aquatic > Marine > Oceanic | place: Mediterranean Sea...
AGCGGCAGTTCGGTCATGATGCCGAGCCCGATCGCTTCGGTCTTGAGCGCGATCCCCGGGCCCGACGAACTGGTCACGCCGAGGCTGCCCGCATAGCTGGCGCCGATCGCGGCGCAGACCGCAGCGATCTCGTCTTCCGCCTGGAAGGTGGTGACGTCGAATTCCTTGAGCCGCGCAAGGTGGTGCAGGATCGCGGAAGCCGGCGTGATCGGATAACCGCCGAAGAACATCGGCAGTTCGGCCAGCTGCGCGCCGGCAACCAGCCCCAGGCTGACCGCTTCGGCACCAGTGACGGTGCGATAGAGGCCGGGCTTGGACGGAACCGGATCGATATGGACCTGCTTCAGCGGCCCCGCGAGTTCCGCCGTTTCGCCATAGGCATGCCCCGCGTCGAGCGCCGCGATATTGGCATCGGCGATCTCGGGCTTGGACTTAAACTTGCTCTTCAGCCAGTCGTGGATCGGGTCGCGCGGACGATCGAACATCCACAGCGCAAGGCCCAGCGTCCACATGTTCTTCGACCGCAGCGCGTCCTTGTTGCCAAGGCCGTAGGGCTTGACCGCCTCGATCGTCTTCTCGCTGATGTCGAAAGCCAGCAGGTCGAACTTGCCCAGGCTGCCATCTTCGAGCGGGTTGGCGTCGTATTTCGCCTTCTCGAGGTTACGCTTGGTGAAGGCGCCGGTATCGGCGATGATCAGCCCGCCGGGCTTGAGCGCGGCGAGGTTCACCTTCAGCGCGGCGGGGTTCATCGCCACGAGCACGTCGGGCGCGTCGCCCGCGGTGTTGATTTCGCGGCTGCCGAAATTGATCTGGAACGCGGAAACGCCGAACAGCGTGCCCTGCGGCGCGCGGATTTCCGCGGGGAAATCGGGGAAGGTGGCCAGGTCGTTCCCCGCGAGCGCGGTCGACAGCGTGAACTGCCCACCGGTCAGCTGCATGCCGTCGCCGGAGTCGCCGGCGAAGCGCACGACCACGCTTTCGGGGGTTTCGGGGAGGCCGTCCTGCGGCGCCGTGGCGGCTGTAGCCATCCGGGTCATCCTTGTCTGCGCCACCCACCGGCGGCGCCGTTTCCAATTGGAAGCGCCACCTAGGCCGCGCCCCATTCTCTCGCAATGAAGTTTCTCTGCTAGGCCGAAAAAGCCTCATGGAAAAGCGCTCCAAACACGCTAAGTTCCAAAACGCAACGGATTTTGGAGAGAGAACGACATGGCCGATACAGAACATTATGTCCGCGACGACGTGCGCGGCTTCCTGGACATGCTCGAAGCGATGGGCGGCAAGGGTGTCGAAGAGGTCGGCGCGCAGGAAGGCCGCGAACAGATGCGCGCCATGGGCGCCCTGGCCGAAGCCGAGCCGCGCGCGATGGCGGTGCAGAAGGATCTCACCTGCCCCGGTCCCGCCGGCCCGATCCCGCTGCGCTTCTACGATCCGCGCGCAGAGCGCGAACCCGGGCCCTGCGTGCTGTTCTTCCACGGCGGGGGCTTCGTCATCGGCGATCTGGAAGTGTACAATGCGCTGTGCACCGAGATCGCGCACCATCTCGACCTGCCGGTGGTCTCGGTCGACTACCGGCTGGCCCCCGAACACCCCTTCCCCGCTGCGCCCGACGATTGCGAAGCGGCCGCGCGCTGGGTCGCTTCCTCGCCTGCCGAACTGGGGCGCGAGATCACCGGGCTGGTCATCACCGGCGACAGCGCGGGCGGCAATCTGACGATCGTCACCACCAACCAGCTGACCAACGAGCCCGCCGACGTCCCCGTGATCGTCCAGGCGCCGATCTACCCCGTCGCCAGCGATCTGAGCCAGCACCGGAGCCTGGCGATGTTCGCCGAGGGCTTCCTGCTGACCGGCGCGGCGATGGCCTGGTTCACCTCGCAATATGGCGGCGATGCGAGCGACCCGCGGCACACTCCGATGGTGGGCGACTGCGCCGACACGCCGCCGACCGTGGTGTGCACCGCCGGACTCGACCCGCTGCGCGATTCGGGACGGGAATACGCCGCACATCTGGTGCAACTCGGCACGGAAACCGTATTTCTCGAGTTCCCAGGCATCGTTCACGGCTTTACCACGCTGAGAAAAGCGATACCGAGCGGACAGAAGGATCTCGAGGCGTTTCTCGACGCCGTGAAACTGATGGTGGAGCGATACAGGTGAGCGATGGGCTCGGTTACCGTCCCTGCGTGGGCGTGATGTTGGTCAACAGCGACGGCAAGGTCTTCGTCGGCCGCCGGATCGACAACAAGGAAGGCGACTGGTGGCAGATGCCGCAGGGCGGCGTCGATGACGGCGAGGACCTGCGCGAGGCCGCGCTGCGCGAACTGCACGAGGAAACCGGCGTGCGGAGCGAGCATGTCACCATCCTCAAGGCGCTGGACGAACCGATCCGTTACGACCTGCCCGAAGAGCTGATCGGCAAGCTGTGGGGCGGCCGTTTCCGCGGGCAGGAGCAGGTCTGGTACCTCGCGCGGTTCGCGGGCAGCGATACCGATATCGATCTCGAGGCGCATGATCCGCCCGAATTCTGCGACTGGAAATGGGTCGAGGCGGAACAGCTTCCCGACCTCATCGTGCCGTTCAAGAAACGCGTGTATCGCGCGGTGGTCGAGGCTTTCCGCGAACTGGTCTGACGGACCCGCCGCGGCGACCGCTGCCGGGGTATCCGGTCAGTTCGACTGCGGCACCGCGGCGTCGGGCAGCAACGCTTCAGCGGTTTGCACCCGCGCCGGCGGACCGGCCGCGATGGTTGCCGACAACGTCTGTGTTTCGGGGCAGCTTTCGCCGCACAGCGATTCCAGCTTGGCCAGGCTGCCCTTGGCCATTTCGACCGCGCCCTTTTCGACCAGCGCCTCGCCCTCGCCCGCAATCGCGGCCAGATTGCGCGGCTCGCGCGTCAGCGCTTCGCGGTAATAGCGGATCGCCTTGCCCTGCAGCCCGTCGGCGCGGGCGGCCTCGGCCAGTCGCAGGAAGATGGGCGTGTGGCCCGGGTCGACCGCCAGGGCGGCTTCGAAGGCGTCGATCGCCCCCTGCGTATCGCCCTGCGCCAGCGCGGTTTCGCCCTTGGCGATCAGCACGCCCGCTCGCGGCTCGGGCGCGTCGTTCCCGGCCCAGCCAACGCTCGATGTCACAGCCAGCGCCAGGGAAAGGGCAGCAGCGGCAGGGGCAAAACGCATGATCGTCTCCAGCGGGGTCGTCCGTCGAAAAGGTGGCACATCAGCCATAATCTAAATGGCTAACACGTTCACCCTGCACAGGCGATGAAAAATCCGTCGGTCCCGTCATGCGCCGGTGCGAGCCGGATCCCCTGCCCGCGCGTCTGCCCCAGTGGCAGCGCCATGGCCCGCGGCTGCAGCTGCGGATGCCGCGCGAGGAAGGCTTCGAACTGCCCCGCGCCCTCTTCGTCGAGCAGCGAGCAGGTGACATAGACCACCCGGCCGCCCGGCTTGATGAGCTGCGCCGCGATGTCGAGCAGATAGGCCTGCAGCTCGGCCAGCCGCGCCAGTTCGGCCTCGTCCAGTCGCCAGCGCGCTTCGGGATTGCGCCGCCAGGTCCCCGTGCCCGAACAGGGGGCGTCGACCAGCACAGCGTCGGCCTGTCCGGCCAATCCGGAGAGCGCTTCCATTTCGCGCCGGGGGTCGAGCAGCAAGGTCTCGATGCAGGTCGCGCCTGCCCGTTCGGCGCGCGGAGCGAGCCGGGACAGGCGGCCGCGATCGGTATCGGAGGCGACGAGCCGTCCCTGGTTGTCCATCGCCGCTGCGAGCGCGAGCGTCTTGCCGCCCCCGCCCGCGCACAGATCGACCACCGTTTCGCCGGGCCGTGCAGCCACCGCGAGGCAAGCCAGCTGCGAGCCGGTGTCCTGCACTTCGATCGCGCCCGCGCGGAAGGCGTCCCATTGCTCGACCGGGGTGCCGGTGGCGAGCCGCAGGCCATGCGGCGCGGCGGTGGGCACGGCGGCTTCGGGCAAGGCGAGCGTGGCGCGCTCGGCCCTGAGCGTGTTGACCCGCAAGTCGAGCGGAGCCCGGTCGAGCAACGCGGCTGCATCGGTGCCGTCCACACCCGAGGCGGCGAGCCGGTCGACCAGCCAGCGCGGCGCGACCCCGCCCTCGGCCACCGGCTCGTTGTCGGCCAGCGGCGCGGGGCCGTAGTGCGATCCGTCGAACAGCGGCGCGATCGCCGGATCGTCCTGCGCCAGCCGCAGCATCGCCGCGCGGCCGGTCGCGGGGACCGGGCCGCAGGCGCGGATCGCGGCATAGACGAGCTCGCGGATCGCCCGCCGGTCCTTCGACCCGGCAAAGCGGTTGCTGCGGAACCATTCGGCGAGGATCCGGTCGGCGGGCGCGGCTTTTGCGCGCGCGGCCTCGACGATCCGGTCGAGCAGCTCGATCGCGGTCTGGACCCGGGCAGCGGGCGTCATGGCCTAGCGCGTCGGATAGTTGGGCGCTTCGCGGGTGATCGCCACGTCGTGGACATGGCTTTCGGCCAGCCCGGCATTGGTGATCCGCACGAATTGCGCGCGCTTGCGCAGATCCTCGATCGTGGCGCTGCCGGTATAGCCCATCGCCGCCTTGATCCCGCCGACCAGCTGGTGGACGACCGCCGCGGCGGGGCCCTTGTAGGGGACCTGCCCCTCGATCCCTTCGGGGACCAGCTTCTGCTGGCTGACATCGGCCTGGAAATAGCGGTCGGCGCTGCCGCGCGCCATCGCGCCCACGCTGCCCATACCGCGATAGGCCTTGTAGCTGCGGCCCTGGTAGATGAAGGTCTCGCCGGGCGCTTCCTCGGTCCCGGCCAGTATCGAACCGACCATCACCGTGCTTGCGCCGGCAGCCAGCGCCTTGGCGGCATCGCCGCTCGCGCGCAGCCCGCCATCGGCGATGACCGGGATGCCGTATTCCTCGGCGGCCTCGGCGCTGTCCATAACGGCGGTCATCTGCGGCACGCCCACGCCTGCGACCACGCGAGTGGTGCAGATCGACCCCGGGCCGATGCCCACCTTGACCGCATCGGCGCCCGCCCCCGCGAGCGCCCGGGTCGCTTCGGCGGTCGCGACATTGCCCGCGATCACCTGCACGCTGTTCGACAGCTTCTTCACCCGTTCGACCGCGCGCGCGACATCCTTGTTGTGGCCATGCGCGGTATCGATCACCACCACGTCGACTTCGGCATCGATCAGCGCCTGCGTCCGCTCGAACCCCTTGTCGCCGACCGTGGTCGCGGCGGCGACGCGCAGCCGCCCGGTCGCATCCTTCGTGGCATCGGGATAGGCGACCGCTTTCTCGATATCCTTGACCGTGATCAGCCCGACGCAGCGGCCGTTGTCGTCCACCACCAGCAGCTTCTCGATGCGGCGCTGGTGCAGCAGGCGGCGCGCTTCCTCCTGCCCGGTGCCCAGCGGCACGGTGGCGAGATTGTCGACCGTCATCAGCTCGCTGACCGGCTGAAGCGGATTTTCGGCAAAGCGCACGTCGCGATTGGTCAGAATGCCGACCAGTTTGCCGCCGCGGTCGGTGACGGGGATCCCGCTGATGCGGTTGGCGGACATGATGTCCTGCGCTTCGCCCAGCGTGGCTTCGGGGTGGATGGTGATCGGGTTGACCACCATGCCGCTTTCATAGCGCTTGACCGCGCGCACGGCAGCGACCTGTTCGTCGACTTCGAGATTGCGGTGCAGCACGCCGATCCCGCCAAGCTGCGCCATGGCGATCGCCATGTCGGCCTCGGTCACCGTATCCATCGCACTGGAAACCACCGGGATGCTGAGCCCGATATCGCGCGTCAGCCGCGTGGCGGTGTTCGCCAGCGAAGGCAGGATATCGCTCTCGGCAGGACGCAGGAGCACGTCGTCGAAAGTAAGACCGAGGGGGATGTCGAAATGTGCCACGTGGAGAATCGCCTGCCGGGGGGAGAAATGTGGCGGCCCATGTAACGACGGTTTGGAAAACTAGCTAGTGCCCATAACCGCGCGGTGCCAGCCGGCGCATCGCACCGGTCGCCTAGCGGCGCCCGGCGAGCGCGCCATCCCCTCCGCGAGACACCCGTTGCCGCCGGCGGTGAACCGCGATCCGGACGAGCACCGCAAGCGCACCGAAGGGAAACAGCACCCGCAGCACTTCGGGCTGCCAGCTTCCGGCAGCGGCGCTGAACGAGGCGGTCGGGAGCGCCATGCCGAGAAACCAGTAAAGCGCGCCGGGCACAGCCGGCACCAGCGCCGCCCCGCCCAGCCCGGTCAGCGCGAGCAGTGCCCATAGCGGTTTCAGCCCCAGTGCCGGCTCGCGCAGCGCGGCGATGGCAGCGCCGCCGCTTACCATCAGGCTGGCAGCCATCGCCGCGAGGTACAGCGTCAGCGACACGGTCATGCGCTGCTATTCCGCGGTCCAGCCGCCATCGACGCTCCAGTTCGCGCCGTTGACGTTCTGGGCCTCGTCCCGGCACAGGAAAGCGACCAGCGCGCCGATTTCTTCGGGCTGGACGAACTTCTTGGTCGCCTGCTTGACGAGCAGCACATCGTTGATGACCTGCTCGCGGGTCAGCCCGCGCGCTTTCATCGTATCGGGAATCTGGCTTTCCACCAGCGGGGTCCAGACATAGCCGGGACTGACGCAGTTCGCCGTCACGCCGTGCTCGGCCAGTTCGAGCGCGATCGTCTTGGTGAAACCGTCGAGCCCGTGCTTGGCCGAATTGTAGGCCGCCTTGAACGGGCTGGCGACCTTCGAATGCGCGCTGGCGGTGTTGATGATCCGGCCCCAGCCCTTCCGCTTCATCGCGGGCACGGCGAGCCGCGTGGTGTGGAACGCGGCGGTCAGGTTGAGCGCGATGATCGTATCCCACTTCTCCACCGGGAAATCCTCGACCGGCGCGACATGCTGCATGCCCGCATTGTTGACGAGGATGTCGATTTCGCCCGCCGCATCCATCATCGCGGCAATCTCCGCGGGATCGGTCAGGTCGGCGCCCGAATGCGTCGCGCCGAGCTCTTCGCACAGCTCCGCGATCACGGCCGCATCGCCGAAACCATTGAGGATCAGCGTCGCCCCTTCGGCAGCCAGCGACCGCGCAATCGCGAGTCCGATACCGCTGGTCGATCCGGTGACGAGCGCGCGCTTGCCGGCAAGAAACATTTGGGCCTCCGGGCGTTGTAGAAACTGTTCATTGCGGCCATCGCGCACATACCAGCGGCTGTAAAGCGGCCAGACACCGGGGGAAGACATGCGGCTCAATCCGTTCAACACCAACAATATCAACGTACGATCGAGCGGCGGCGGTGTCCCCGGCGGCAAGGTGGGCGGGATCGGCTGCGGCACGATCGTGATCGCGGCGATCGGCTATTTCGTCTTCGGGCTCGACCCGATGCAGACCGCGGGCATGGTCGAGGGCGTGCAGCAGGGCCAGCAGCAGGCAGGCCCGGCCAACACCGACGAACAGGAAGTGTGCACCAGCAGCGAATATGCGCTGGAAGCCTGCAACGGGCTGCAATCGCTCAACCAGACCTGGGCGGCGACCTTCGACGCGCAGGGCTACGGCGACCAGTTCCAGCAGCCCACGCTCGACCTTTACGGCGGCGGCGGGGTCCGCACCGGCTGCGGCAACGGCACGTCGGCGATGGGGCCGTTCTACTGCCCCGCCGACCAGACGATCTACATCGACACCAGCTTCTACGACACGCTCGAACGCCAGCTCGGCGCGGGCGGCGATTTTGCGCGTTATTACGTGCTGGCTCATGAATATGGCCACCATATCCAGACGATCACCGGCATTTCGGGACAGATCCGCAGCGCGCAGCAGCAGAACCCGAGCCGGGCGAACCAGCTGCAGGTGCTGATGGAATTGCAGGCGGATTGCTATGCCGGGGTCTGGGCGGGCAAGAACCGCAATCTGATCGAGCCGGGCGATATCGAGGAAGGCATGAACGCTGCCGCCGCGATCGGCGACGACCGGCTGACGGGCGGACGGGTCTCGTCGGAGAACTTCACGCATGGCACCTCGCAGCAGCGCAGCGATGCCCTGCGGCTGGGCCTGCAAGGCGATGACCGCGCCTGCGACCGGATCACCAATATCGGCTGATCAAGCGCTGTCGAGGCGGGCGGGCGCGGCGCATCGGCCGCGTCCTCGCCGTCACGAGGTGGCTGATCAGCGCGCCAATTCGGCGAGTTCGGCGTCAATTTCGCCGAGCGCCTCGGCCCGGTCCGCCGCGGACATGCTGCGATCAGCGGCGATGGCCTTGCGAACGCTCTTCAGCGTCGTAAGCGCCAATTTCTGCCCGTAGCTTTCGCAGACATACATTGTCACGCGGCCCGCGCTGTCGACCTTGGTGGTCACGGGGCTGTTCTTGTCGAGACACTTCATCACGACCTGCGGCGCATTCGCCACTGCGCGAACGGCAACTGCCTCGGCGCTCATTTGCGCGGCCTCGGCCTGGGCCTCGGCCATCGCGATCTTCACCTCGCGGCGCGCTTCGGCCTTGTCCGCGACTTTCAAAGCAGACTTCCGCTCGGTTTCGCGGGCCAGCCTGCCGTCCTCCGCCAGCGTCTCGCGCAGTTCGGCCATTTCGCGTTTGAACGCGCGCCGTTCCTTGTCGTTCATGTCGTCCCAGACCTTGCCGTTCCAGCGCGCATGCCGCTCGGGATTGCGCTCGACGCTGGCCATGGTCCGGCGGGCCCGTTCGAGCTCGCGCTCGGCGCGTTCCAGATCGCGTTCGGCGCTTTCGAACTCGCGCTCGATCGTGCGCTCCAGCGCCGCGACGAATTCGCGCTTGCTTTGCGGCGCAGGTGGCGGAGCGACAGGTTCGGGCGGCGGCGGCGCCCAGTCCGCCGCGGGCGGCGCGACAGCCGCAGGCGGCTGCGGCGCAGCGGGCGGCACGGGCGCGGATGTCCGATCCTCCGCCGTCGTCACCGTCTCGGCATACCCGATGCTCGCGGTCATCGGCAGCGCGAGCAGCGCAGCGGTGACCACGCCGCGCGCGGCAAGCCGGCGGCGGCGCGAATGGTCGGTCATCGGCAGGCTGCGCAGCCGGTGGATGATCGACTTGTCCCCTAACACGGGGCACGCCATCGGCGCCGCCAGTGCGGGGCGCGGCGCGATTTGCGGTCGGCGGGCGAAATCGGCGATGATCGCGGCATAGGCGGCGCGCTCGTCGCGGCTGCGGCTGGCCACCACCCGGGCGTCGCAGGCCGCCTCCTGGTCGCGGCGCATGGCCGACCAGCCCATCCACCCCAGCGGGTTGAACCAGTGGAGTGCGAACAGCGGCTGGACGAGGACGTTGACGAGGATGTCGTGGCCGCGGTGATGCGCCAGCTCATGCGCGATCGCGAGGTCGCGGACCAGACGCTCGCGGCTGGCCATGAAACCATCGGGCAGCGCGACGACCTTGTCGAAGACACCGAATGCCATCGGCCCCGAAATCGCCGGGGTTTCGATCAGGCGGATGGCGCCCACCTCGCCCACCGGACGCGCCTCTTCGAGCAGTTCGCGGCGCAGCTGGCCATAGAGCCAGAACCGCCGCGTCATGAAGATCGCGGCCCCGGCGAGCCACAGGATCAGCAGCGGGGTCAGCAGGTCGATCGGCGCATCCATCGGCACGGGCGATACCGGCGCGACGAGTGCGTTATCGGCGAACCCCCCGGCGGCGGCGGGGGACAGCGCCAGCTCGGGCGCGGGCGGCGGGGCAGTGGACGACAGCGGCTGCATCCAGGACGGCAGCGTAACCGGCGGGAACAGCAGGCGCGCCAGCGGTAGGAACCACAGCGCATAGGCAGCCCCCGCCCCCAGGTGCCGCGCCACCGGGCGTCGCAGCAGCAGCGCCAGAACGATCAGGGCGCCCGTCCACACCAGCGTGTCGAACAGGAACCAGTGCCAATACTGGCGAAGCAGTTCGGTCATTTGCGCATCTCCCTCAAGAGCGCCTCGATTTCGGACAGATCGTCATCGGTCAGCGCCTCGCTTTCGGCGAGCTGCGCGAACAGCGGGGCGGCGCGGCCGCCGAACAGCCGGTCGACCAGCCGGCGGCTTTCCCCGCCGACATAGTCCGACCGTGCGATCAGCGGGCGGTAGAGGAACTTGCGACCCTCGGGCTCGGTACCCACAGCCTCCTTCTGGACCAGCCGGCTGAGCAGCGTCTTGACCGTCGGGATCGACCAGTCGCGCTCGGCGCAGACCGCGTCGCAGACCTCGGCGGCGGAGATCGGGTTGCGATCCCACAGCACTTCCATGATGGCATGCTCCGCTTCGCTGATCCGTTCGCCCGGCCCGTTGCTGCGCTTGGCCATTCCCGCCTCCTCGTTCCGCCACGCATAGTGTGACGATTACGTCTGTAGCCGCAATGACTACGATTGTAAACCTGCACCATGGATCAATATCGGGCAAACGCGCTTGCTTCTCGACCAACGACATATCACTCTTGACCGATGACCCGGTTTCTTCCCCTGCTCGCCTCGTTCGCTGTCCTGGCCAGTCCGCTGGCCGCGCAGGACCATCCGCCCGCCCCGCCCGCGCGCGAATACGCCACGCAGCGCGTCGTGATCGAGACGACCATGGGCGACATCACGGTTGCGCTGGAGACCGAACGCGCGCCGATCACCGCGGCCAATTTCCTGCACTATGTCGACGAGGACCGGTTCGACGGGACGAAATTCTACCGCGCGATGCATCTCGATTGGGGCGAACCGCCCAACGGCCTGCTGCAGGGCGGTACGCAGATGCACCCCGACCGCGTGCGCGACCCGATCGCGCATGAACCGACCACCGAAACCGGGCTCAGCCATACCGACGGCGCGCTGTCGATGGCACGCTACGAGCCGGGCACCGCGACGGGCGATTTCTCGATCATGATCAAGGACCAGACCGGGCTCGATGCCAACCCCGCCTCGAGCGACCCGAACCTGCAGCTGGGCTTTGCCGTGTTCGGTTATGTGGTGGACGGGATGGAAGTGGTCCATGCGATCCATGCCGCGCCGATCGATCCCGACAAGGGCGAAGGCTGGATGAAGGGCCAATTGCTGGCCGAGCCCGTCGAGATCGTCGAAATGCGCCGGGTGGAGAGCGCCGCAGCGCCGGCGGAATGACCGCGGCTATTACGGCGATGGTTCGCGGGCGAGCCGGCTGATCAGGATCGCCGAACGCTGGGCCTGCCGCACGATCGAGCGCAGGTCGATCGACTCGCCCTCCGCATGGCTGCCGCTGCCCGCGGGGCCCATGCCCGCAAGACCGACCGTATAGGGCGCAACGAAGCTGATATCTGCTGCCCCGCGGCGCGACGGGGGATAGGGCTGCATCGCCTCGCGCCCGAGATCGGCATTGATCGCATTGAGCCGGTCGAGCAACGCGGCATTGCCCGCGGTCGGCGCCATCGGCGGATAGCGGAACTCAATCGCGATGGTCGCCTCGGTCCCCGGCAGGTGCTGCGCGACGATGGCGCGCATCTTTTCGGCAACCCGCTCGTTTTGTTCACCCGTCAGCGCGCGCAGATCGCCGCGGGCAATGGCGTGCGAGGGGATGATGTTGGTCTTGCCGCTGGTGGTGGCGGAAAGGCCGCCCTCGCCCAGCTCGGCGGGGGTTCCGCCCGCCATGAAGCCGACGTTGTAGGTGAGGTTTTCCTCGGGCAATTCGCGCCGGAAGGCATCGAGGATGCGCGCCATTTCGTAGATTGCGCCATAGCCCGCATGGTCGGAGAAGATACCCGAGCTGTGCCCGCTGTCCGCGCGCGTGGTCAGCGTCCAGCTACCCGACGAGCGCCGCGCGATCACGCCCGCGTCCCGGCCGTCCAGCACCGAGAGCCCCTCATAACCCAGCGCGACATCGGCCCATCTGCCCGCCTCGACCAGGTCGCGGCGCGCGGCATCGAGCGGTTCGCCAGCATCTTCCTCGTCGCCGGTCAGCGCGACGACGATGTTCGCACCCTCGAGCGTGCCAGCCGCCTGCATGGCGCGCAGCGCGGCGAGGATCACCACGATGCCGCCCTTGTCGTCAACCACGCCCGGCCCGACCGCACGGTCGCCCTCGCGGACGAAGCCGGTGAAGGGCGAACCGGGTTCGAACACCGTGTCGAGATGGCCGATCAGCAGCATCTTCGTGGTGCCCGGCACGCCTTCGTGCCGCGCGAACAGGTGGCCTGCGCGCCCCTGCGCCGACTGGTCGATCCATTCGACGTCAAAGCCTAGCGCCGCGAATTCGGGCGCCAGCACATCGGCCACCGTCTTCACGCCCGCATGATTGTGCGAGCCCGAATTGATCAGCGTGATCCGCTCGAGAAGCGCGACGTCATCCTCGAACCCGTCCGCGACGGTTTCGACCATGACCTCTTCTGCATCGCTGAGCTGCGCGGAGACGGGGGCGGCAAGCAGCGCCGCGAGACCCGCGACGAAGCCGAGCGCCCCCGCCCGCATCAGTAAACCCGCTTCTTCGGCTCGATGTACTTCACATCGTCGGTCAGCGTGTATTCGTGGACCGGGCGGTAGTCGATCTTCACCCCGCCGCCGTTGCCGCCCCAGCCCTCGAACCAGGCGATGGTGTGCTTCATCCATTCGGCGTCGTTGCGGTCGGGGAAATCCTCATGCGCATGCGCGCCGCGGCTTTCCTTGCGGTTTTCCGCCGAAGCCATGGTGACATTGGCCTGCGCCATCAGATTGTCGAGCTCGAGCGTCTCGATCAGATCGCTGTTCCAGATCAGCGACCGGTCGTGGACTTTCACGTCCTCCATTCGCTTGTTGATCTGCTTCAGGTTTTCCACGCCCTCGGCCATCAGCTTGCTGTCGCGGAACACCGCGGCATGGCGGGTCATGGTCTTCTGCATGTCCGCGCGCAGCGTCGCGGTCGGCGTACCGCCATCGGCATAGCGGAAATGGTCGAGCCGGCCGAGCGACAGTTCGGCGCTGTCCTTGGGCAGTTCGTCATGGCTGGTGCCCGGCTTGATCAGTTCCTTGAGGCGGTGGCCGGTCGCGCGGCCGAACACCACGAGGTCGATCAGCGAGTTCGAACCGAGGCGGTTCGCGCCGTGGACCGAAACGCAGGCGGCTTCGCCCACCGCGAACAGGCCGGGGACGATCTTTTCGGGATCGTTCTTGTCGCCCGCCATCACTTCGCCGTGATAGTTACAGGGGATGCCGCCCATGTTGTAATGCACCGTCGGAGTGACGGGCAGCGGTTCGCGCGTCAGGTCAACCCCGGCGAAGATCTTGCCGCTTTCGGTGATCCCCGGCAGGCGCTGGCCCAGCACGGTCGGATCGATGTGGTCGAGATGGAGGTAGATGTGGTCCTTCTCGGGACCCACGCCGCGGCCTTCGCGCATTTCCAGCGCCATCGAGCGGCTGACGACGTCGCGGCTGGCGAGGTCCTTCGCGCTGGGCGCATAGCGCTCCATGAAGCGCTCGCCCTCGGAATTGGTGAGGTAGCCGCCTTCGCCGCGTGCGCCCTCGGTAATGAGCACGCCCGCGCCGTAGATGCCGGTGGGGTGGAACTGGACGAATTCCATGTCCTGCATCGGCAGGCCTGCGCGCAGCACCATGCCGCCGCCGTCGCCGGTGCAGGTATGCGCGCTGGTGGCGGTGAAGTAGCAGCGGCCATAGCCGCCGGTTGCCAGCACCACCGCCTTCGAACGGAAGCGGTGGATCGTGCCGTCGTCGAGGCACATGGCGATCACGCCGACGCATTCCTTCTCGCCATTCGCGCCGTCCTTCATGATGAGGTCGAGCGCGAAATATTCGATAAAGAAGTCCGCGGCGTATTTCAGGCTCTGCTGGTAGAGCGCGTGCAGCATGGCGTGACCGGTCCGGTCGGCAGCGGCGCAGGTGCGCTGCACCGGCGGGCCTTCGCCCATGTTCTGCATGTGCCCGCCGAACGGGCGCTGGTAGATCGTGCCGTCGTCGTTGCGGCTGAAGGGCACGCCGGCGTGCTCCAGCTCGTAAACCGCCTGCGGCGCTTCGCGCACCAGATATTCGATCGCGTCCTGGTCGCCCAGCCAGTCCGACCCCTTGACGGTATCGTACATGTGCCACGACCAGTGGTCGGGCGTGTTGTTGCCGAGGCTGGCGGCGATCCCGCCCTGCGCGGCGACGGTGTGCGAACGCGTCGGGAAGACCTTGGTGATGTTGGCGGTCTTGAGGCCGCTTTCGGCAGCGCCCATCGTGGCCCGCAGGCCCGAGCCGCCGGCGCCCACGACGACCACGTCATAGGTGTGGTCGGTGATCGGGTATTCGCGGCCATTGATGCTGAAGGTTTCGGTACGGGCCATCAGGCGGCTCCTCCAAGGGCGAGGCGGGCAATCGATACGAGACCGAAGGCGCCGCCGCCGATGGTTGCAAGGTTGAGAAGGGCGATGACGCCGAACTTGGTCCCGGCGTCGTGGACATAGTCTTCGATCAGCACCTGCAGGCCGAGGCGTGCGTGCCAGAAGACGGAAATGATCAGCAGCGCCAGCGCAGTGGCCGGCAGCGTCTGCGCCGCCCAGCCGGCAACCGTGCCGTAGGAATAGTCGGGCAAGAGCGCGAGGCTGAACGCAAGGAACAGCATTAGCGCCAGATTGCCGATGGCGGTGAAGCGCTGCACCAGCCAGTGATGCGCGCCTTCATGCGCCGAGCCGAGCCCGCGCACGCGTCCGATCGAGGTTCCGTTACCCATGGTGTAGCCCTTAGCGAAGCAGGATGAGGGCCCAGAAGCCCGCAGTGAGAAGAATGCCGATCAGCGGCGCGAGGATCGACCAGGTCTTGTTGGTTTCAAGCTCGTAACCGGCACCGATGTCGAGCACGAAGTGGCGCAGGCCGCTCATCATGTGGGTGAAAAAGGCCCACGAGAGCCCGACCAGCACGACCATGCCCAGCGGCGATCCCATGATGGTGGCGAAGGTTTCATACGCGCCCGGCCCCGCGGCCATCGCGCCCAGCCACCACAGCAGCACGCCCAGACCGACCAGTGCCATCCCGTCGCCGGTGATACGGTGCAGGATCGAGACCGCCATGTGCGGACCCCATTTCCAGACTTGCAAGTGCGGCGCCATCGGGCGGTTGGCCATGGTGATCTTCCGATAGAAACAATTTGGAACGCCTCCCTTAGCGATGTGATCGTGCGTGACAAGGCGGGGGGCCTCGACAAGATGCGCAATTTTTTCGAATAGGGTTTGCATGACATGCATTCTACTTACCGGCGCAAGCCGCGGGATCGGCGCCGCCGCCAAACGGGCGCTGGAAGCGCGCGGTGCGCGCGTGGTCAGCCAGGCCACCAAGGCCGATTCGGCCGATATGGTCGCCGCCGATTTCTGCGAACCGGGCGCGCCGCAGGAATTGTGGCAAACCGCGCTGGCGCGCGCCGGCGGCAGCATCGACGTGCTGGTCAACAACGCCGGCCTGTTCGATCCCAGCCCGCTCGACCGGTCGGACATCGCCTGGCTCGATGCCTGGGAAGACACGCTCCGGATCAATCTCACCGCCGCCGCGCAGCTCAGCCGCTTTGCCGTGCGCCACTGGCAGGAACGCGGCGTTGCGGGCCGCATCGTCCATGTCGCCAGCAGGGCGGGCCACCGCGGCGATTCGCCCGCGCACTGGCATTATGCCGCGGCCAAGGGCGGGATGCTGGCGATGCACAAGACCATCGCCCGCGCCTATGCCGGCGAAGGCATTCTCAGCTTCGCGATCACTCCCGGCTTCACCGACACCGCGATGGCGGGCGATTACCTCGAAAGCCGCGGCGGGCCCGGCCTGCTGGCGGACATCCCGCTGGGCCGCGTCGCCGAACCCGAAGAAATCGCGACGCTGATCGCGTTCTGCGCGCTCGATGCACCTGCCAGCATGACCGGCGCCACGCTCGATGCGAACGGCGCCAGCTATGTTCGCTAGAACCGGAGCCGGCCTCGCGCTTGCGGCCGCGTGCCTCGCCGGCTGCGCACCGCCGATCCAGTCCCGTCCCGACCTGCCCGCGCCCGAGCAGGTTACGCCGCAGCAATGGGCTGCCGGTTGCGAGCCGTGGGACGATTGGGACAAGCCCGCCCCGCCCTACCGCATCCACGGCTCGACCTATTATGTCGGCACTTGCGGCATCTCGGCGATCCTCGTCGCGGGGCCGGCCGCACACCTGCTGATCGACAGCGGGACCGAGGCGGGCGCCGAAGTGGTGCTCGACAACATCGGCAAGCTCGGTTTCCGCCCCGACGAGATCGCCAGCGTGCTGCACAGCCACGAACATTTCGACCACACCGGCGGTCATGCGCGCGTCAAGCAAGCCAGCGGCGCGCATGTCGTCGCCTCGCCCGCTGCCGCGCCTGCGCTGCGCAGCGGCCTGAGCATTGCCGAAGATCCGCAATACGGACTGCACGAACCGATGGCGCCGGTGGCAGTCGACGTACTGGTCCGCGGCGGCGAGACGGTGCGCAGCGAAACTGCCACGCTCACCGCGATCGCCACGCCGGGGCACACGCCCGGCGCGCTGAGCTGGACATGGCGCTCGTGCGACGCGGCGGGCGACTGCCTCGACGTGGTCTATGCCGACTCGCTCTCCGCGATCAGCCGCGAAGGATACCGCTTTGCCGACCATCCCGCCTATGTCGCCGCGTTCCGCGCCGGATTGCAGCGGCTGCGCGAAACCGCCTGCGACCTGCTGCTGACCCCGCACCCCTCCGCGAGCGAGATGGTCGCGCGCGCGGCGAGCGGAACGCTGGTCGGCGGGATGAGCTGCGCCGCCTATGCCGATGCCGCCGAGGCCCGGCTCGATGCGCGGTTGGCGGAGGAAGCGGATGGCTGACGCCTGGAAGATCGTCGCCGAAGTGTCGAAAACGGAAGCGCGCGCCGCGCTCGTCGCGCATGAGGAAGCGCTTGACTGGCCGGCCGAATGGGTCGTGACCGGCATGGAAGTCGCCGACCACCTGCCCGACGACTGGACGGTTGAAGTCTATCTCGACCGCGAGCCGGGACCGGACGATTTGCAGCGCGTCGCGGCGCTGTTCGCCGGCACGCCGCCGCGGCTGTCGGCGGAAAAGCTGCCCGCGACCGACTGGGTGACCGAAAGCCAGAAGGGCGTCGAACCGATCCGCGCGGGCCGCTTCCACGTCCGCACGCCCGAGCACCCGGCCGATCCCGGCCTCGTCGATTTCGTCATCCCCGCAAGCCAGGCCTTCGGCACCGGCCAGCACCAGACCACCGCCGGCTGTCTTGCCATGCTGGACCTGATGAAGCGCGCGGGCGTAACCGCACGCAACCATGCCGATATCGGCACCGGCACCGGGCTGCTGGCCTTCGCCGCGCTCGATCTGTGGCCCGGCGCGCGCGCCACCGCGTCGGATCTCGACCCGGTCTGTGCGGGCGTGGTGCGCGAGAACATGGCGCGCAATGCCATTGCCGAAGGCGGCGGTCCGGGCCAGCTGACGATGGTCATCGCCGACGGGATGGCGGACCCGTTGCTGCGGCTGCGCGGGCCCTACGACCTGTTCATCGCCAACATCCTGGCCGGGCCGCTGGTAGAACTTGCGCCGTCCTTCGCCGCCGCCACCGCCCCGGGCGGGAACCTGCTGCTGGCGGGGCTGCTCGAGATGCAGGAAGCGCGCGTGCGCCGCGCCTACCGCGCACAGGGTTTCCGCCTCGCGCGGCGGCTGGTGCGCGGCGACTGGTCGATCCTGTGGCTGCGCAAGAGCCGCGTGCGGTGACGCGCTGGCGGCGCTGGCTTGCAGGGCTGCTCGCCCTGCCCTGCGCCGCGCTCGCGCTGTTCCTGCTCGCGGCGTGGATCGGCAGCAGCCTGCCGCGCAATCCGGACTGGACCGAACCGGCCGCGGGCGTCACCATCATGGTGGAAACCAACGGCATCCACACCGGCATCGTGATGCCCGTGATCACCCCGGTGAAGGACTGGCGCGCGACCTTCCCTTCCGCCGGCCTGCCGCGCGCCGACGGGCAGCTGCCCACGCATGTCGCGATCGGCTGGGGCGAGAAGGAGGTTTTCCTCAGCACCCCGACCTGGAGCGACCTCAAACCCACCACCGCGCTGCGGATCGCGCTGCGCGGGGGCGAGGGGCTCGTCCGCGTGGGCCATTACGTGCGCCCCGCGCCGTCCGAATACCACCGCCCGCTGACGCTGCGCCCGGCCGAATATGCCCGCCTCGTCGAGCGCGTCGAAGCCGCGTTGCCGCCGCTCGCCCCCGGCGAAACGCGCGTCACCTACGACAGCTTCGAGGAAGGCGCGCGCAATTACGATGCCACCGGACGCTACACACTGGCGAACACCTGCAACCAGTGGGTCGGCGACACGCTGGCCCATGCGGGAATCGCAATGGGGCGCTGGACCCCGCTGGCCGGCGGCGTGATGAAATGGGTGCCCGAGCCCGCGGCGCCGGGTCAGCCGGCGTCAGGCGCAACAGCGGACAAGGCTTCGTCATAGCGCACGACCGCGCGCACGACCTCCTGCATCATCTCCATCCGTACCGGTGTCGGCTCGCGCGTGCGGGCGATCATCACCGCGACTGCATAGGTGCGGCCCGCGGGCGAGGTGATCAGCCCGATATCGTTATAGCCCGACTGTTCGCCGTCGTAGAATTGCCCGGTCCCGGTCTTGTGCCGCACGGTCCAGTCCTCCGGCGCCCCGGCCTTGAGCCGCTGCGGTCCGCTGCGCGTGCGCGCAAGCGTGCCCAGCACCAGGCTGGTCGAGCCGGGCGAGAGCAATTCGCCGCGATGCAGCTTCGCCAGCGCGCCGACCACTGCCACCGGCGGCGCTCCGTCGAGCGGGTCGGCGAGATAGGCCTCGAACGCGCTGCGCCGCACGGCGGGCGAAACCTCGTCGCGCGCCTCGAAGAAGGCGGGTCCCTGCGCATAGTCCTGCCGCCATTCGAGCCCCGCAATGGCGCTCTGCTTGCTGCGCTCGTCAGTGCCGAACCGGATGCTGGACAGGCCATGCGTGTCGAGGAAATCCTGCACCGCCGCAGGCCCGCCGACGCGCCGCAGGATGCGGTCGTTGGCAGTGTTGTCGCTCTGCGTGATCGCGCGTTCGACCAGCTCGGCGTAATCGGCCGAAAAGCTGCCGTCGCGGCGGACGATATCGCGGATCGGCTGGTGGAAAACGGTCAGGTCGCCAGGACGGATGCGGACCATTTCGCTAAGGTCGAGCCGGCCTGCATCGACCTCGTCGAGCGCGGTCAGCGCGACCCATAGCTTGCTCACGCTCTGCTGCGGGAACTGCTCCAGCCCGTTGAAATGCAATGTGCGCCGCGCGGCAAGATCACGCACCGCGATCCCGACATGGCCATCGAATGTCCCGCCGATCCGGCTGATCGCGCGGTCGAGCGCGGCCTGCGCAGGCGTCAGCGGCGGCGCTTCCACCGCTTCGCTGGCCTGTTCGACCAGCGGATCGGCGGGCGCCTGCAGGCGCGGAAGCCACACGACCAGCAGCGCCAGCAGCAGCACCGGGATCGCAACGAGCAGGAAACGGAAGGGAAGCGTCACCCTTCCTCAACGCGCTGCAGCGCGCTGGTTTCCGAAGCTTTCGCTAGACCAGCCCCGCATCCGCTGCGGCTTCGCCGGGCAGCGGGCGGCCGACATCGAACATCGCGCGCACGCGTTCGGAGAACATCAGATTGCCTTCGGGGAAATAGCGTTCGTAGATCCGCATCAGCTGGTCGAGATGATCGAGCCCCAGCGAACTGCGGAATTGCGGCCCCAGCGCGCTCTTGCCGAAATGCGGGCGCGTATCGACTTCATAGCGCATCACCAGCCGCTGCAGCCGTTCGAGCCAGGCATAGTCGCGCGGGTCGGCGAACAGGTCGATCGCCGCCATCGGCCGCCGCGCATTGGCCGCGAAGACCGGCTCCGCCACCCCCGGCAATTCGCGCACCGAGATGATGCCCTTGAGGAAGAAACCCAAATCGCGCAGCGCATCTGCTTCGCGGATGATGAACTTGACCACTGCGGGGGCGCGTTCGAGTGGGACGAAGAAGGCCAGATTGTATCCGGTGTAAGTGGTCGAAAACAGCCCGCGGGTGATGCTGGGCGCGCGGTTTTCCTTCAGCCCCGGCTTGGGATCGTAAAGATAGTCAAGATCGCCCGGATCGGTGATCACGCGTTCGCTCTGCTCGAGGTCGAGCCAGTCGATGACGCGCTGCATCGGCCGCCGCAGCCGGGGAAGGAACCGATCGAGCTTGTAATAATGGCGCAGGAACCATGCGGCGAACTTGCCGCTGCCGCTGGCCTTGGGATGCGCGACCACGACCTTCTCGTCGGCGCATTCGGCAAGGACGTGGGTCATCACCACCGGATCGTCCGGATCGGTATAGGGCATTACCGCCCAATTGACCGCGATCCCGCCCTGGCGCAGCTCGTCCAGCTTCGACAGGCGGCTCATCGAACTGACCGAAATGTAGGATTCGAGCGGTTTGGTCTCCAGCACCAGCTCCACGATCGGTGCGATCGTGCCAAAGGACAGCGCCACATAGGCGAATTCGGGATCGCCGCGCCGCAGCGTGACGCGCTGCCCCTTCCCGTCGAGGAAGGTCAGTTCGACCACGCTGTCCGCCATCACCGCGCGCGGACCGAAGCCATGCGTGCCCGTGGCCAGCGCGCCGACCACCGACTGTTCCATGTAATTGCCCGAATTGTGCAAGCCGCGCCCGTGCTCGTCGCGCAGGAACAGCTTGAGATCGCGCACCGAAACCGAAGCGCCCACGCGCACGGTTTCACTGGCAGGATCGTAAGACAGCGTCTTGATCCCGCCTTCGCGCATCATCATCGCGGTGACGCCGGGGACCACTTGGACCCCGTTGTAGGAATGCGACTGGCCCACGCAGCTGTAGCGGCCTTCGCTCACCAGCTTGGCCAATGCGGTTTCATCGTGCGGAACGCGCGCTTCGGTTTCGCAGCGATAGACGTTGATCCACGAGCGGACCCAGCGCTTGCCATCGGTGCCGATCGCCCGCCGGTCGGCCGCACGTTCGCGGCGCGTACGCAAATATTTCCTGATCAAGACCTGCCCCCTGCCTTGCACCCGCAGGCAGCATAATGGATTTCGGCCCGCGAAGCGAGGACAGGAACGACATTGCCGGCGCAGCGGTGGAACCTTGGCGGCAGCGATACGCTCTCAGGACAAACCTTTTGTCAGGAGACACCATGACCCAGACCTTGCTTATCACCGGTGCATCGACCGGTATCGGAGCAGCCACCGCCCGCGCCGCCGCCGAGGCCGGATGGCAGGTCGCCCTGCTCGCCCGTTCACACGACGAACTGGACAGCCTCGCCGGCGAGATCGGCGAACGCGCGCTGGCGCTGCCCTGCGACGTGACCGACCGCGCCGCGCTGAATGCGGCAGTGGACAGGGCCGTCGACCATTTCGGCGGGCTCGACGCGGTCTTCGCCAACGCCGGCAAGGGCGTGTCCAGCCCGGGTATCGAACAGGGCGTTCCGGCCGAATGGGACGAGATGATCCAGCTCAACGTGATGGCCGTGCTGTCCACTGCGCATGCGACCCTGCCGCATCTGCGCAAGACCAAGGGGCATTTCGTGGTCACCGGATCGAAGGCGGGGCGCGATCACCTCAAGGGGTCGGTCTATGGCGCGACCAAGTGGTTCGTCCACGGTCTTGCCGGGAACCTCGCCGAAGAAATGCGCGAATGGGGCGGCCGCTGTACGGTCATTTCACCGGGCATGGTCGACACACCGTTCTTCGACGAACCCAAGCCCGACAAGATCCAGCCCGGCGATGTCGCGAATGCGGTGATTTTCGCCATCTCGCAGCCCGAAACCGCCGCAGTACGCGAAATTCACATCATGCCGACAGGGTGATCAGCCGCGCAGCGCGTCTTCCAGCGTCTGCAGCGCGGCGCGCGCAAAGGCCTCCATATTGGCGATCCGGTCGTCGCTGCCGGTTTCGGTCACGCGAGTGAATTCGAACCCGCCGGGCCCCGCCACCGCCGCGCAGCTGCGCCCCGCGGGCGCACCGCTGGGATGGCTCGACCCGCCGACCGAACCACTTTCCGCCAGCCCCCATTCCGCGCCGAAATTGTCGCGGATCGCACGCGCCTGCAGCAGCGCATATTCCTCGCTCGCCCCACGCATCCCGGCATAGGCGTCACGCGGCAGGTCGAACAATATGTCGCGCGCGCGGAAGGAATAGACCACCCCGCCCCCGACGAAGAAGTCAAGCGCGCCGGGTACGGTCAGCAGCGAAGCCGCGACCAGCCCGCCGGTCGCGCCATCGGCCACCGCGACCTTCTCCCCGCGCTGACGCAGCATATCGGCAATACGCAGCGCCTGTTCGTGGGTCTGCTCAAGCATGTCAGCCGGCCGCCTTCACGATTTCGGCCCAGCCGGCCTCGTCCACCACCTCGATCCCGAGTTCGGCGGCCTTCTTCAGCTTGCTGCCCGCACCCGGCCCCGCAACCAGCAAATCGGTCTTGGCGCTGACCGAACCACTGGCCTTGGCGCCAAGCCGTTCGGCCTGCGCCTTGGCCTCGTCGCGGCTCATCGTCTCGAGCTTGCCGGTGAAGACCACCGTCTTGCCCGCGACTGCGCTGTC